>UMJL01021205.1_pt1 | contig 57025 bp, 43 predicted proteins | sample 1966071 | NCBI WGS metagenome assembly UMJL01 (sample SAMEA4836148, study PRJEB28245) | human gut metagenome | biome: gut microbiome; material: fecal sample | place: Denmark | collected 2008
CCCATAAGACGCTGTGGTTCGCGGCGTCTTATGGGTCCCAAACAGAATATCCTGTATGGAGGCTTAGCTCAGCTGGTTAGAGCGCCTGCTTCACACGCAGGAGGTCACTGGTTCGAGTCCAGTAGTCTCCACCAAAAAGTTCCTGATTTCTTGTGAAATCAGGAACTTTTCTTTTTATTCGTCATGAAAAAGTTTGCTTTAAATTTCTGCTTTTTCTCCGACCAATACATTGACCAATACCGCGATAGTAGCCGATAGAATGCGGCAGCACCGGGCAGGAATTTCCCAGCCCGGTGCTGCCTTATGTTTATTTTGGTGGTTACATCGCCTTCCCAATCACATCTCCCATCGTATCCGCTGCTTCCCGCATCATATCCGGCGTGGCATGGGTGTAGGTGCTGAGAGTGAAGCCCGCGCTGTAATGTCCCAGGGTGCTGGATAGGGTCTTCACATCCACGCCATTCTTCAGAGACAGCGTTGCGAAGGTGTGCCGGAGATCATGGAACCGAATATGTTCCGCACCGATGGCTTTCAGGATCTTCTCGTGGGTGTGTCGGAAGGAGTCCGGATCGAACATGCCACCCGTCTTGGGCGACGGGAACATGTAGGGATTTCCCGGGTGCTTCTTGTGCTCCTCCACCAGCAACTCCACCGCCTGCTGTGAGACCGGCAGAACGCGAATGGAATTGTGGGTCTTGGGCTGACTCACCACCAGTTCTCCCTTGGTGCGCGTCACCTGCTTCGTGATGGAGATGGTTCGGTTCTCCACGTCCAGGTCCGTCCAGAGGAGGGCCAGCAGCTCTCCCCGCCGCAGTCCCGTGGTCAGCTCCAGGTAGAAGGGCGCCAACAGGCCCCGCTTGTCTGCCTCCATCAGATAGGGGCGGATCTTCTCTTCCGGCAGGACCTTCATCTCCCGCTTTTCCATCTTTGGCAGCTTGCAGCCTCTCGCAGGGTTCACCAGGATCAGCCGCTCCGCCACAGCCTGCTCCAGGCAGTTGTTCAGCAAGGTATGGATGCCGTGGACCACCCGGACGCTCAGCCCCTTGTTCTTTAGCTGGATGTGCTGGTACCGCTGCACCCGCCCGTTCTTCTGGCGATCGTTGTAGAATTTCTGGATCTGGATCGTGGTGAGCTTGTCCAGCTTGATGTCTCCCAGTTGGAGGATGATGTGGTTGTTGATGTAGTTCAGATAATAGTCCTTGGTGTTCTCCCGAAGCCGGGGCTCGGCATAGACCTCGTACCACATCTTCACCCAGCTTTTCACCGTGTGGGTGCCGCTGCGGTTCATGTCCAGCCTCTGACTGTCTGCGATGGCCTTTTTCAGTTTCTCCTTGACCTCCGCCTGGGTCTTCCCCAATACATTCTTGATCTTCTGCTTCCCGGTCGCCGGGTCATAGGCGTCCGTGTAGAACCCCTCCCACCGGCCATTCTTCCGTTTGCGGATTCTGCCCTCGCTGTTAGCGCGTTTCTTTCCCATCATCTCCTGTGGCGGAGCCCCTGCCCGCACGATGCCCCGCAGTAGGAAGCGCAGGCAGCGGCAGGATGTAGTAGTGGTTGTTGCTCTGGAGCCACTTACCATTCCTTGCACACCGTGAAGTTTTGACCTTGCGGATGAATCCGCGATCCGTTAACTGCTTGACTGCCTCCCGTGCAGCGTTTTCTGAACAGTTGCAGTGCAGTGCGATTGTCTTGATGCTGGGCCAGCACAGATCTTTCTGTCCGGCGCAGCAGACCAGGTAACTGTATACCGCCAGCGGGATCGGTTTCAGGTCATAGCAGAAGATGGCGTTGCTCATTTGATAGAATCGTTCACCGAGAATCGGCATAGAGTACCTCCGTGTTCTTTTGGAAATTCAGAGAACAAAATCTTGCGTTCCGGAAGTCTCTCTGTTAGACTATTTGCAGATGGAGTCTGCGTTTTTCGGAACGCGGCGTGCCGCCGGACTGTTGCAGCAGTTTCGGCGGCTTTCCTTTTTGATTCGGAAACCCAATTGGTCTTTGCATTGTGTGCAGATGCATATCACCACCGTTCTTAAAAACTCTGTTGACCAGCAACCGGTGTTCAACCATTCATCGACATTCCCCCTTCAGTTCTCCCTAGAAAACAAAAAGCCACCCAGATCGTCCTTGCTTTTACGATCACGGATGGCGCCCTTCCCCTTAACATGCCATTATTCACTTGTAGTACTGTACTGGCCCGCGTGAAGGGCTACCGGGCTTTGATTTCCAGTATTTGTATTATAAAATTGGAGCGAAGCTGTGTTAACCGCTGACCCCTGGGTCATCTGAAAATCTTCTGTAAACCTTTGATCTTCCTACACTTGGAAATAAATCATGAAAACCCGTGATGTGATATCTGTATGCAGTCAAAGGCCACATTGTGCTCTGTCTTCCGGTTTAGCTGCTTCTCATACAAGGCAATTGGCATATGCATATACAAAGCTACTGGATATCTTGGAAAGCGGCCCCACAATATAATCAGCATTTGAAGTAATTTGCGTTAAAAGTTTCAGATAGTTTGTGACCTGTACGAAAGATTTTCGAGTAGATAGATGAAGCGTGCTAATAATTCTCCTTTTTTATATATTTTGATTGGATATGCAAACACCTTATCCAGTCATTTCTTTATGCTTTCACTGGGGTAATTTCTTCCTCGCCACGGAGTACTCTCAGCGTACCCACAACCATAGCCTCGATTTCATTTTCGCCCGGATAGACCATCACAGGAGCCAGTTTGCCGACGCACGCGGTCACAGCCTCTACAACACGCTTGGAATAGGCAATACCGCCGGTGAGAACGATAGCATCCGCCTCACAGCCCAGCGCAGCAAACTGCGCGCCGATATACCGACAGACATGATAGATAAAAGCCTGAATCACCAGCTCACAGTTGGCGTCACCCTCCTCAGCCTTCTTCTCGATCAGCCGCATGTCGGACAGGCCGGTGTGAGCAATGAAGCCTCCCTGTGCCATCAGGATGTTCATAACTCCACGAAGATCTAGTTTTCCACTGCAGATGGCCTTTGCCACATCAAGGATAGGCAATGCGCCGGAACGGGTAGTGGCAAAGGGGCCTTCTCCGTTGGCGGCGTGCGTGCTGTCAACAATACGTCCATGGTCGTGAGATGCGATGGAATTGCCGCCTCCCAAATGTGCTACGACCAGCTTTGTGTCCTGATACTTCTTTCCCAGATCTTCGGATGCCTTCCGTGCGATCGCTTTCTGATTGATCATGTGAATGCCGCAGGTGCGGGGAAAATCAGGATGGCCGCTGATACGTGCCACGTCGCTGAACTCATCCACATCGTCGGGATCAATCGCATAAATCGGTACATCCCGCCCGTCCAGAATTTTGAGTAACAGCGGATAGGTGATGATACCAGGATGCGTAGCCTTGGGAAAGTTCTTCTCATAAATCTGCAGAAGTCTGTCCTTCAGTGCTCCTTCAATCCGGTATGTTCCGCCTGTTTTGCACAACCCGCCGGTGGTAACCATCCGGAATACGATGGCATCCAGCTCATCCAGATTTACATCGTTCTCTCGCACCCATTCCATAATCACTTTATTGCGCAATTCAATTTGCGCGGTGTTGTCCACGCAGGCAGAAAGCTCCTCGTCAGTATGTCGAAGGCTTCCCTCGCAAACAGGCGTCTCATCGTTATATAACGCTACTTTTGTCGAAGTTCCGCCCAAATTTACGACCAATATTTTGTACATCTGAAATCCCTCCTTTATTAACCATGCACTTTCAAGTACGCGCCATTTCATCGCCTGTATGATTCTATAAATTTTTTTATCACGAACGGGCCATTTTTAGTAGATGTGGCAAAATGAAGTTCTATTTCATTTTTTGGAAATACTGAGAGCACGAAGTATCTGCACAACAAAGTTCTAGCTTTATTTGTAAAAAAAACGTATCAGTATGAATTGCAAAAAGATGACGGTATTTTGTGGTAAAGGAAGTGTTATTTTCTTTCACCTATTAAACAGCGCATAATTGTCCCATAATTTTGGCCGCAAAATATTTCTAAATTCTTTTGATTATTTTTATGTTTTTATATGAATAGAACCGTTTGCACAACAACAGCAGCTCTCATTGTGCAAACGGTTCTATCTTATGGATTTTCTGGCTATTACAGCAATCGTAACTTATAGCATAAATGTTGACACGACTTTACATCGCTGATAGTATTATATATAAATTAAACCAAAACACCTCTATTATCCCAAAAATATCTAATATATTTACACCAATGTATGTGGGCACCACTTTTCGAGGGAGTAACGCCGATATGCAACTTTTTCACAATGGCCAAAGCGATTTGGTGCACCCCAATCTTGATTATGATATAGTTTCTCTTTCAAACGCATTTGCGTATTCATTTGAACAAGGGGTCAATCTTGCGTCATCCATGTTGAATGCACCATTTCTCATTGCAAACCTTTATGACTATGTAGTGATGCACTCTGAAACCCTTGGAATTGATGATCCAGAGTGGACCCGCATTGTTAAAACGCGTTCTTGCAGCCCTATGGGAACTGCATTAAGCAAGAATATTTATTCGGTTATGATCCCCAATATTGGAAAGTTTTTATATTACTCAACCTCTGAACCCACCATGCGGCAAAAGCAATTGGCTACGTATATTGCGTGGATTGTTTCTCAATTTAGCCGGGAGAAATTCTACACATCGGATTTTGACATGACACCTCAAGGTGCATTTCTGCTTCATTTAATTTGCGAGCAGTTCGATATCCTAGACAGTCAATCCAAGCCCCTTTTTCACGATAATTTGACGCAAAGGAAACAGCTACTTGCCTGTTTCTACAACGATACCCCAGATAAATGCGTAACAGAAATCTCAAAAATATGCAATGGCACCAACTATATAGCGTTATACAAGCAAAAATACTTGATATTCCTATTTTCTCAGTTATCCCCTGAGCAAGACGCCGATTTGGAAAAGCTGTTGCGTCGGTACAACAGTTATGCTGGCCTCAGCTATCCTTTTAGCTCTTACAAAGAGTGCCACAAGCACACTTCCCAGGCGATTGCTATGCTGCACGAGGCTGTAAAGCAGGGCGGGAAGGATCATTTAACACAGTATGAAAATTTGTTTGTGTTGGATATACTTCACAATTATTCTTCCGACATGCCTCTCTCCAGCTTTCGCCACCCTGTGTTTATATCTTTGGATGAGTATGACAAAAACAACGATACCGAACTTTACATGACGCTTATGGCTTATATTGAAAATTCCGGTAACACAAGTGAAACTGCTAAGCAGCTATCCACACATCACAACACCGTGTCCTATCGATTGAGGCAAATCGCAAAGATAACCGGCTACGATGTGCAGGTTCCTTCTTCTCGTGCCGCTTTGCTGTATGCTATAGCTGTGGAACACACGCTGGAATAAGGTTATCGGACAGTATCGCCCCTATTACTTTAATTGGTTAATGACCTTGCCACATTTTATGGAGGCATTATGAGTCTGAATTATACCGACATTGTTGCAATGATTATGAATAATGAGAATTTGCAGACCGTATTGGACGCCATGTCTGAACATTTGCAAGCCGCTGTGATCATTATCAACGATGAAATGAGCATTATCGCTTTTTCAAAGGCGATCTCTGTCCGAGATCACTACTGGACACAGGCGTTGTGCAGCGGCTCGTGTTCCAGTGAAATGTTAAGGGAAATATATGATCATCCTCCCGCAAAGAATGCTCCCCGCTCATCAGAAGTTGAAAGTGGATTTTCCTATGCGCCGGATCACAGTACAATGAAGTATTACGTCTCCCTTCCAGGCAAGGTTTTTCACCACACCACTGCATTTTTGGCGTTTCCTGTGGAGAACAGATTTGAAAAGTGGCGCCAGGAACTTTTTCTCTCCTTTTCCTGTCTTGTGAGAAATACATATCTTTGGCATGTAAATCCGCCTTTGGCAAACAGTTATCAAGGGCATAATGCCGCACTGTTAAAGCTGCTGGATCCGGATTACACGCAATCCTTTCAAGCAGAAACAGAGGAATCTTTTCCAAATAATTCCTCGTTTTTTAATAATATCCAAGTGCTTGTCTTATCACCTAAATTTCGGGAAATCAACAATATGCTCCTATACGCACTTGCCAATTCTGTCTGCTCACTCACGAGCACTGATTATACAACCATTTTTGATAGTTCCGTGGTATCGATTTTTCAACCAGATGAAACGACAGAATCTCATATGGAGCAGCTCATTCGTCTCGCCAAACACTCAAACTCTACAATTGGAATCAGTTGGAAATTTTCTGGGAAAGAGCAGGTGCGGCGACATTATAAACAAGCTGCTTTCTCCATTGAAATGGCCAGAAAAATGAATATGTCCGGTCAACTCTTTACCTATGACGATATGTATGTTTATTCTCTGGTAGATCGATGCCACCAGAGAGATCGTTGGGCGGGTATTGAGCACCCCGTACTGACTATTCTAAAAGATTACGACACAGAGCACGCTTCCTGCCTATATAATACGCTGTATTATTTCCTGAAGTGTGGCATGAACTCTCCTCTAACTGCGCAGAAATTAGGGATTCACAAAAGTACTTTGTACCATAGAATAGAAGTTCTCAAAGAACTTATTCCCGCGCTTTCGACTGCCAATGCCAACTGGCAAGCCAGTGTGATGCTGTCCTTTGATCTGGCACGACTAAATAGTAATCAACAATAACGCTATTTGTATTTGACAATAGAAATAGCCGTAAGTCATTTTTAATACTGATATTATTTTCTTGATCCCGCTCTCCAAATCTCTTAACTCAAGCATCATTATTGATGAGAAAAAAGCTCTTGTTTTTCAATGAATATAATCAGTTCTATATATACTCGAAACCCAATCTGCGCATCAAGCGCAGATTGGGTTTCTCGACAGATGGAGGTCTGTTGTAAGTCTTACAGCATACCGCCGCTTCATATCAATCTTTTTTCTATCTTGAGATCCATATTTCCATAGGCTATAGGGCATTTTGTATCTATCTGTATTTCGCTATGTATGGGACGGGCAGCTCAGACGGCAGATAAGGTCAGATTCTATGTCGCCCTGAAAGTACCCGGCTGCTCGACCTCCCACATAGAGAGGTATTTTATAAGTCCACCGTCAGTTGCCTGCATTTCTTCAGCCAGTTTTTTTCCATCCTCCACGAAGGGGCAGTCTGCTGGCATCATTTTGGGCAGATAGGGCTGGCGCTATTCCAGTCCGATAATTCCAGCCTCGGCAAGCTCCCCCTGGGCCGAGTGTTGCCTGACCTTCTCCAGATAGATGTCATCAGGAGAAAGTACCAGACAACAATGCTCCTCAAACTGCTCCGTTGTCGGTGTCTGTAGCATCAGAATGACGTCTTCCTCGAAGTTCTCTTTTTCTCATGGCTGTGTTCTGAATTCCATTGCCATTTTGGAAGCACTATCTTTTCATAAAATATAATTGTCCAGCATGAAGGCTCCATCACGGCTGTTGTAAAATTCCGCATAGTTTCCAACATAGTTAAGATAGGGCAGCATATCTTTTGGTCAGTGTTTTAGAAAACCTCTCTTTACAATGAAGTTTCCAAGTTTTCAAAAAGTAGCTATGCCCTTGATGCACATATATTGATTTAGTTCTCCGAAAATACGCAGAGTACCATCAGTGCTATCTAGCATCTCAAATTCAAATGTGCTGGTTAAAATCAAGCGTTTCTTCTCACTCATTCCGTCAATCCTATTTGCAAGTGTGTTCACTTTGTCAATGCCGTTAGATTCCTTCATGTCCAAAGTCATCAAATATTGATCCATGATTAGGCCACAACGCTTCGCGTCGTGGAAAATGTAGAGTAACTTTTCTCACTCAAATACTTGTACAGAATTCTCCTTGTTATCATCTGATTTGTTCATATATTTCCTTACCACTTGGTGCGGCAGGGACGACGCCGGGTGAATTGCCTGGGCTCAAAAACAGCACTTGACATTTTCTCGATTGCAAGCTACCATCATGGAAACAAGGCCGCCACTTGCGGAAAGAGTCCCCGGCTCCGCTCAATGAGCGGAGCCGGGGCTTTGACCAATACGCTGACCAATATGCGGATATCAGCGGGTGGACACAGCGGACAATGACCTCTTGCTTTTTCTGAAAAAGTGGAGCAAAAAGTACCGAAAAGCGCCCAATAGCAGGGCTTTGACGTCCAGACGGATCTTCACACGCAGGAGGTCACTGGTTCGAGTCCAGTAGTCTCCACCAAAAAGTTCCTGATTTCATTTGAAATCAGGTTCTTTTCTTTACCTTTCGCAACTTTTTCGCACCTTTGCAGTGTTCTGATTTTTCTCTGTTTTTTGTTGACCACAGAAATACCCCAAACAGGAAAACTCCCGCATCTGTGGGAGTTTTTTTTCGCTTTCATGGCCGGTTCCCTGCTTCCCGGAGCTGACTCCGCTCCGCCTGAACTCCGCTTTCATGGTTTCAATCAGTACCTTCAGCTTTTCCTCGCACTCTTCCAGGGCGCGGCCGTAGACATTTTGGGAACTCTGCTTTCCGATTCCTTGGTCGATTTTGACCCCCGCCTGCCGCTCCATGGCTTTCGTCACGTGGGGGTAGACGTTCAGGGTGGTGCTGGAGAACCGGTTCCCCACCATCGCCGAGAGGGTCTTCACGTCCATGCCGTACTCCAGCGCCGTGGTCACGAAGGTATGCCGCAGATGAATACCAGTGGTCCAGCCAGTCCCCGAAGGATTTGTCTGAAGCGATGGTTCTAGGCTATGCCGGAGAATGGCAGGCTCCCCGCAGGACTTTCAGCTTCTGCCGCTCCGATTTTGTGAGACGCTCCCGCAGTTGCTGACGGAGTTCCTCGACCTGTGCCCGGGCCTCTTCACACTCCGGCTTTTGGAAGAATCGCTGGTGCAGTGCCTACATATAGCCCTTCATGTGCCTCTCCTCCTATTGTGACTCGCTAAGAGCCGCGCTTCGCTCGCTTGCTCGCATATACGGAGCCTGCGGGCTCCAGTCAGCGACACACAATACCGGAACTTACAGAGAATAGCCAGGGCCTTTGACAACAGTTAAGAAAGAATTATCATTTGCGGTGGCTCGTTACGTCCTGATCGATCAAGTTTATACGCTGTGCAGAAAATCATGGGCAAGGAACCAACCGCGGACAAATCACGCTCTTCTCTCCATCCACGGAGAATTTCTGCAAATTTCCCCCAATATCCACCCTATCTTCCTTGTGCTGCTCCAACAGCGCATGCTATAATACATTCAGACATATAAGCGGACATTCAGCTTCGATAGGCCGTGCAATTCTGTGTCCCCTCCTCACCCCATGGTGTGGATTGTTATATAATAGGAGGATTCTACCCTTGATCAGCAATGACGCGATAATCAGCGAAATCATGGATAGCAGGTGTAATGTTCTTTCCGATAATAACCAATTTCTCTTTTTTGGGAAGATCGCATATTATGACAGCATTAACCAGAAAATACGTGTGGAGGACTACTACCAGCCCAATCTCCGTATGTGCTTTTATTCTGACACTCCCATTAAGCTCCACGCCACCAGAAAAGAAAACAACAAGGAGTTTCTCCTGATTGAGGGATCGATTTCGCTGTCCATGGATACATACCTGCAAATCACCCTTCTCCGTATTCTGAAAAAAGAGGAGTCCCGCTGCTATTTCCGGCAAAATGTAATGGAACCATCCCTGATCTCTTTTGTCAATCAGAAAGCAGTGGGAAACCCCTGCATGATCATCAACATCAGCGGTTCCGGGATCGCCATTCAGAGCAAGTCGATTTATGAGGTGGGCGATCAGTTGTGGTTTTATAATCAGAGATTTTGTAATCGCGGCGCTGTACATAATGTAAAATGTCAGGTAGTGCGTAAGCACACGCTGGAGAACCGCCAGTATTTTTACGGGTGCCAGTTTGTGGATATGAAGCCACGTGAGGAAGAAAACCTGTTCCGCGATATTTTTGCGCTCCAGGCGGCCAACCGGTGTGCCCATAAATAGGTCCTCCCCAGGCAGAACATCTGCTGAGTAACGATACCATAAAGCCCCACGTCTTTTCTCGCTGCACGCGAGATGGACATGGGGCTCTTTTCACTTCTCTTTTTGCAGAGTTTTACGACAACACCGCACAGAAAAAGCGCGGTCATAGCTGGCATAACTGCGGTAAAATATCATCATGAATAAGCAAATAAGTCGTCCGGTCTAAGCGATGAGCTGGGACGGCGGGGCCACGATGCAGTCCACCAGATCGGCCTCAATGCCCCAATATCAAAATTCATCTGAGCCATCTTCCAAGTGATGGGGTCAGAGTCCTGGCCAAAGGTGAAAATTTTGTTGATGTTGCCGTGCTCCACCGTGCGTTCTCCGGCACAAAGGAGATGTGCTCAGCAGTGTATTCGTCCTTGTTCTCTTCGGAGCCGTCACCTTCTTCTACCGGCTCCTAATGCTCCGCCTCAAAGCGGTCGGAGCTATATTTCATTTCAGGAAAACAAACCCTAAAACAACGGATTTATATTCAGACGCATCGATATTTCCCTGCAAAACGCAGCCGGCGGCAGCAGCCATGTCTTTCCCGCTTTGACTGCCCAGGAATACGGCCTTAGGCACAGAGGAGCGCCACCCGGCACAGGGAGATTCCCCAGAGCTCGGCGGCTTGTTTGGTCGTCAGAAATTCCATAAAGCAGCCCTATTATGACAAATTGATTTCCTGTGCCTGATGATTGCCCTTTACTTAGGCGCTATGGCCTTGGCGCATCCACTATACTATTTTTCGGCAGAACATCCAGAGAAACAAGGGGGCTGGGTATGCAAAGGATGCAATCAGAATTTAATATCCGGGTGCCTGGGGGTACTCTGGTTGCATGGCGGTGTGACTTTGCGGCCAGGTCCCTATATTCTTTACTGCGGCACAAATTTTGAGCGTTTGAGGAAATGCCCAATAAGGTGGCTCTGGTGCAGGGGTCTGTTTTCTCTGGCGTGTAACCATTTTTTATCTCGTGCATAGTATGGGAATGGCTATTGCCAGAAAGGAGTTTCTCTTATGGCCAATTTGAATCCGGAAGTGTTCAACGAATCCCAGACTTGTCCCGCTGTGGGCTATCAGTCTGCGTCTATTTGCGTCCCTGTGACCGTTACTCCCTTTGCCCAGGCCGGCGTTGCCACCACCAAATGCTGCGGCGATCCTGTGGTTACCCCGGGCCGTGAGGTATGCGGGGGGACGAAAAACGGCTCTTGCTTTTTTACCATCACCCAGAATATTTGCGTGGCGGTACCTGTAGAATTCGGTGCAGTGGCCACGGTGGGAGACAGCTATGTCAACTGCAACGGCGCCTCGGAGCAGGATATTTGCACTGATTGCGGAAAAGATTCTCTCTGACTGAGCCTACACCACCCAATGCCGGATCCCCTTCTGGGAGAGCAGGCGCCTTGTGTGAACCCCCACATAGCTTTGAAGTGGGTTGCCCCATTTCCCCTGCGCATTTCTCAGCCTCCCGTCCAGTGCGGGAGGCTGTTTTGTGATCCGCAGCAGCGGACAAACTCGAAACGCCACAGCAAAAATTACCCCACTGCACAAAATGCTCTGTCTAAAACCGACTCAAACGTCGGAAATGGGCACGGCCTGGCAATACGCCCAAGCCAATCCGTCGGCCGTCCGCGCTTATGCGGCCATTATAAAGGTCAGCCCAGGACTGTATCACGCCGGGCGAAGCGCCGTATATTGGTCGTTACGCAGCCAGCCGGCCTAACTGGTATATAGCCACAGGCTTTCAAAAATGGGGTATGACCACATCCATGGTTTCCGCCATGATCCTCCGGGATATGATCTGCGGAAAAGGAAATCCCTATGCTCGCACCTGGGTTATCAGTTGGAGCGGGATTCTGATGAACAAAGCTGGGACTGTCCCTGTCACGGCACACACTTTGGCTCCCAAGGACGGTTGACATTGGGACTGGCCCAGGAAGGCATCTTCCTGGAATAAATACCGGTAGAGGAAACAGCAGAAGTACCGGCACAATTCCATTGGGATGCCGGTACTTCTTATACTGTACAGTTTATGTTTTCTGTATTTACCGGGAGGATACAGGATCAATCTTTTTTGGCAGCATCTGCCTTTGTGCAGTGAACCGTTCCTTTCGGATGGTGGGGCGGCGCGTAAATAGAGGAAATCTTCAACGGGCAATTTCCGGTATTGCAAACATTGTGCCAGGCTCCTGCCGGCACGAAAATGCCGTCCCCTGTATTCAAGCAGCACTGAAAATCCAGTTTTTCCTTGCAGGTTCCTACAAAGACAAGCCCCTGCCCGCTTTCCACCCGAATGAACTGGTCCGTGTCGGAGTGCATTTCCAAACCGATATCGCAGCAGGGCGGAATGTCCATCAGGGTCATTTGCAAGTGGCATCCTGTCCAAAGCGCAGCGCGGAAGTTCTGATTTTGCCTTGCTGCGCACGTGATATTGACGGCAAATGGCGCCGGCCCGTGGTCGGTCACAAAAGCGTCACAGCCGCACTTCATACAAGGATGAGATTCCATATGATTGCTCCTTTTATTGTTGCTACCTCATTCTATGTGCCGGCCTGTGTTTGGTGAACAGCGTTAAAAACAGCGCGTACTGTCATGCATGTTTTCGGCACTTTCAGTCAGACTATGGGGAAAGGGGGCGTGTCATATTCAATTCTTCACTCTTTGCCTCACAACTCTGGGCTCCTTTGCCGCGCTTTTTATCGCAGCAAAACTCATCGGCCACAAGCAGATCGCACAATTGGATTTCTTTGACTATATCACGGGAATCACCATCGGCTCTATTGCCGCAGAAATGGCCACAGAACTGGAGGAACCCTGGAAGCCGCTTATTGCGATCCTGATTTACGCAGGGATTACCCTGATACTCAGCGTCGTCACCAACAAACTCCCCAGGACCCGCAGATATCTCTATGGGTCGCCCACCATTCTCATGGATCAGGGGAAGCTCTATCGGGAAAATTTGAAAAAGTCCAAGCTGGATTTAAACGAATTTATTGTCATGTGCAGACAGCAGGGATACTTTGATCTCACCAGCATTCAAACTGCAATTTTTGAGTTCAACGGAAAACTGACCATTCTCCCGGTGAGCACCCAGCGTCCCGCAACGCCCGGCGACATGAATCTATCCCCCGAGCAGGAACTGCTGTGTACCGAGTTGATTATGGACGGACAGATTCTGGAGAGTAATCTCAAGCGTATGGGATTGAATTTGACCTGGCTGGACAAGCAGCTCAAGCAGCGCGGCATTCATTCCGCCAAGGATGTTTTCTTGGCAGTCTGCGATAGAAATGGGAAACTTGTGATCTATGAAAACGGTGATGAGAAAAAGCATGCGGCAAGACAAGCAAAATAGGCCCATCAGATTTTTGCGCCCCCTTAACTGACTGATGGAGGTATTTGAATGGCAAAAAAAGGAATGGCTCGCCCGGACTGGACCCATGTGCAACCCCGAAACGAGGTTGCTCCCGTTCCACAGATTCAAGGAAAGGCCAAACACGGAAAAGAGCGGGCAAAGCCCATTGTCAAGGGGACTTCCGTCCCTGACCAAAAGGTTTCCCATTAGCGCAAAAACAGGGGGCTGTCAGCAGGCATTCCCTAGGAATGAAGGGCCGTCCCAAAATGAGGCGGCCCTTCATTATTAGGGAAGAAAGCCTTTGACAAAGATAGGCTTTCTCCATATGTTATCACCAGCACGCAGACCAGAAAAAACTGCTCATGTTCCACCCTCTCGAAACCTTAACTGCCGCAACCAGTTCAGGCCGCAGCACGTATCACAGAAGTCTGCGGAGCAGATGGATTTTGTGCAGTAAATGACCCCTGGAAAATCATTCGATCGTAGCGGAAGCGGTTAAAAGCTGCTAAAAACAATCAAAAAAGTTTCCAAGGTTTGTTCACACGCAGAAGATCACTGGTCCGAGCCCATCAGTCCCTGTCAAAAAGTTTGCCCTCAAATTTTGATTTTGCGCTGACCAATACATTGACCAATACAGCGATCGTCTTCATTAGAGCCGTGCAGCACCAAGCGAGTTTTCCCTCTCGACGTTGCACTGGGTTCTTATTTTGCGGCAAATTTTAAGAACAATCGCTTATTAATACTGGAACCATCCCCAAAGGCAACACAATTAATTTTCAAAGGACTACTCTCCCCGCTTGTATACTTGTGGGATGCCCCAGCATCAAGGATCTTTTTGAAACTGCTGCTTCATCACTTCAATAAACAGTTGAGACAGGTGGGTCAGATAGGTATCCTTTCGATACACCGCAGCTAAATCCCAGACGAGCTCCGAGGAGTTTGTCACGAAATAGGTAACCGCACCGGGATGCTGGCAAACCTTGGCTCCTTCCTCGGGCACAAACGTACAGGCAATCCCCTGGGCTGTAAGGTTGATTGCCGTGGTCAGATTTCCGGTTTCCAGAAGAATATCTGGCTCAATGTGGTTTTTTCCCAGCATATGCCTGACCTCGTGAGTCAAATTTTGACCGGGCTTTGTCAGAATTAAAGGAATATGTTCGAGAAGTTCCAGCGGCGCAAGCGGATATCCCTCAAAAGTGGAACAATCTGCAAGTAAATCCCGCACATACGGATGATGTGTGGGCGCTGCCAGCAGAATACGCTCTTCGCAAATAATCTCGCATGTCAATTTGTTGTAATCCAAAGTTCGAGGCAGGTTCATAACGGCAAGATCAATTTTATCATTCATCAGCGCACTCTCCAATTGAACCGATCGCCCCTCTGTCAGTTCAATATGGATATCAGGATATAGCTGGTGAAATCTGGGGAATACATCCGGCAACAAACAGGCACTGCGCCATAGGGCCACCCCTAATCGCAGGCGTCCGCTTGTCTGGTTTTTGATGTCCTGAAATTCCCGGCGGACATTTTCGTCCAGCTTCATAAGTTGGAGGACGTGCTGATAATAACGCTCTCCTGTGTAGGTCAGCCGCAGGGGGGATGTACTGCGGTCAAACAATTCTACCCCCAGGCTTGTCTCCAAGCGCTTCAAGTACTGACTGAGCGAAGGCTGTGAGATATACAAACGCTCTGCAGCCTTCGTCAGGCTTCCCGCCTCTACAATCGCAACGAAATATTCGTAATTGCGAAAGACCATACAGGCCACTTCCCTCCAAGATATAATGTTAACATTATAATCTTTATATTACCTTTCGTCTTTGACGAAAGCAAGATGAGACAGTAAAATAAAAGGCAGAAAGCAAAAATGTGCACGTATTTTGCTAAAAATGCATTTATAAGTCAAGATTTTAAATTTATGATCCAAAAGGGAGAAGTAACAAGAAAATTATACGTGACCCGCGAATTTCTAGTATTCAGTGAAAAAAAGAAAGGAGAAATTCTATGAGTCCTGCTGCAATTACTCTCTTGGTTCTGCTCATTATGGTTGTGTTTTTTGTAACAGAAAAACTTCCGGCGGCCCTGGTGTCCATGTTGGGGGGCAGCGTATTGGTACTGTGCGGGATCATTGAACCCGCTCAATTATTCAGCGCATTTTCCGGCAGCACCATTGTTCTGATTGCTGCAATGATGGTAGTTGGGTCCGCCCTGTTCCATACAGGGATTGCTGCCAAAATGGCAGACATTTTGGTCAAACTCACGGGTACATCTGAAAATGGCATTATGGTTGCTTTCATGTTGGTGGCAACCATCATTTCCGCTGTGTGCAGTGGTGTGGCAGTGGTGGCTATGCTTCTGCCAATTGTTATCAGTGTCAGTCAGCGGGCAGGAGTCTCTGTGTCCCGGCAGCTGATCCCCATGTCCTTTGCCGCTAGTTTTGGCTGCAACCTGACACTGATGGGCGCCGCCAGTAATATTGTAGTCAATGGTGCCTTGGAAGATCTAGGAACGACTCCTCTTTCCTTTTTTGAACTTGGGAAGGTAGGAATTCCTATCTCCATCGCCGGTATGGTATTTTTCCTGACGATTGGAAAACGCTTTTTGACTCCTGGAGATACTGCTGATAAGGAGTATTTAGCGGAATATACCGGCAGCAACAAGGCAGTGGAGTTCAACCCAATCAAGGCTGGCCTGTGCCTTGTGATCCTAGCGGTGCTGCTGGTGGCCATGGCTGTAGACAGCGACGCATTCCCCATGTATCTGGTTGCGGCATTTGCTGCATTTGTTATGGTTCTGACTGGCTGCATTAAGCAGGCGGACGCTTACAAAGCAATCGATATGTCTACTCTCTTTATCGTAGCAGGCATGAGTGCGGTCTCCACGGGCATGAGCAACAGCGGCGCAGGCGCTCTCATTGCCGATACAGCCGTACGGTTGCTGGGCGAACATCCTAATAAACTAATCGTGCTGTTTGTGATCTTGGTATTGGTAACACTGCTGACCAACGCCATGATGAACACTTCCTGTGCCATGCTGGTCACACCGCTGTTTATCCCGGTAGCACAGGCTTTCGGCATGAGCACCTCCGCAGTGGCTGTTGCCATCTGCGTGGCAGCATCCTCGCCGTTCTTGACTCCGGTGGGCAGCGGAACCAATACGCTGATTGTTCGTCCGGGCAATTTGAAGTTTATGGACTTCTTCCGGCCTGGGCTTGGGCTCTCCGTGGTAATCATGATTGTCGCCATGATCTTCATTCCGGTGTTTTGGCCTCTGTAAACATAGAGAAAGGAGTTGAAACAACCATGAAAGCAGTTGTTGTCGATAAGGACTACGGCAGTGTTTCTGCCGAGGAACTGGACAGGGTAGCGGCAGCCTATCAGGCTGCCGGGATACAAATGGAGCGGCTAGATTATCAGGTGGAAGCATCCCGGCAGAAAGAACCCACCGAAGATGAGATCATTGCAGGCTGCCGGGACGCACAGATTATCCTGGCAACCGGAAATCCCCCCATTACCCGCAGGGTCCTGGAGGCCCTGCCGGAAATTCGCTTTGTACAGCGCTTCGGTGCCGGCGTCAACAGCATAGACTTGACAGCAGCGGCTGATTGTGGGGTAATCGTCCTGAATCTGCCGGGTTTCTGTGCAAAAGAATTGGCGGATGTGGCTACCGCCATGATCATGGGACTGATCCGAAACACCTGCTACTATGACCGGGAAGTACGAAAGGGACACTGGCCGAAATGTCAGTATCTGCTCCCGCCCGATGTACGGGAGCTGACGCTGGGTCTGTATGGTTTCGGCCTGGCAGGCCGCCATCTGCACGATATCTTCCACAATGGATTCGGGACAAAAGTCATAAGTTGTGACCCTTACATCAGTGAAGCAGTGCGGACACAGTACCCGGATGTGGAATTCGTGTCCTTTGAGGAACTGATCACCCGCAGCGATATCATCTCCATCCATGTGATTCTGACCCCCGAAACGACCCATGTCTTTAACAAAGAAGTCTTCCAGCGGATGAAGAACACCGCCATGATCATCAATACCAGCCGTGGTCCCGTAATTGATAATGACGATCTCACCTGGGCCTTACAGACTGGCGAAATCCTGTATGCCGGTCTGGATACCGTAGAGCGGGAGCCTCTGCCGGAAAATGACCCGCTGAAAGCTCTGGATAATGTCATTATCAATCCCCATTGCGGCAGCTATGGTGTGGGAAGCAAAAAGACGCAAATCCAAATGGTCTGTGATCTGGTTCCCGCCGCCGTCACAACCGGAAAGGTTCCAGCCAAATGCGTCGCAGACCGCGATGTTCTGGGGAAGGATGCTGGTTATGAGTTTGTTTGAAAAAGGAGGAATTCACCATGTCTATCGGATGCAAGATCATAAAGGAATTTGACCGGCCCGCTCCGGAGCTGGTAGCCCGGTTCAAGAACATGCCAGTGGCCAATATCGACGACAATATGGGCCGCATTGCGGCGGTGGATGCAGCCATCGAGCCTATTGGCTATAAGGGGCAGCTGTTGGGAACCGCTTTCACTGTCCGTGTCCCCCAGGGTGATAACCTGATGTTCCACGCCGCTATGGATTTGGCAAAGCCCGGCGATGTCATCGTCATCGATGCCGGCGGCTTTACAGACCGGGCTATTTTCGGCGAACTGATGGCCACATACTGCAAGTCCCGGGGAATCAAGGGAATCGTCTGTGACGGAGCCATCAGGGACCGCGGCGGGTTGGCAGACATGGAGGATTTCCACGTTTATGCCCGCGCCGCAACTCCCAACGGCCCGTATAAGAATGGCCCCGGTGAGATCAACGTTCCTGTGGTGATCGGCGGAAAAACCGTTTATCCCGGTGATATTGTAGTGGGCGATGACGACGGAGTGTTGTTCATCAGGCCGGAACTTGCAAACGCACTGGCGGATGCCACTCTGGCCGTGGAGGAAAAGGAAGCCGGTATCATGGCCCATATTCTCAACGATGGGACATACGATCGCCCCTGGGTCGAGGAGAAACTGGAAGAAATCGGCTGTCAGGTTTTCTAATCCAGGTCTGTTTTTTCAAAGCAATACCATTATGATCATATTAAATAATGGAGCAGCCAGTTACAGATCGGGCTCCGGCATTTTCTGCCGGAGCCCTTCTGTTTTCAACCTTTTCCGTAAATAAACCGCACGTTTTTCTCAGAACTCGGAAACCGACGTCAGCTCCTCCGACCTCCGATGACGCCTCCGGGCAAACCAGACGGACAGATTGTCCAGCACGGAATAATAGACCGGAGTGAATACCAGTGTCACCACTGTAGATATGGACATGCCGCTGATCATGGTAACACCCATATCGCTCATCATCTCGTTGGTGCCTCCGACTCCCAGGGCCATAGGAACCATGGCCAAAACAGTCGTCAGAGTAGTCATCATAATGGGACGAATACGCATTGGGCAGGCGTGCAAAATGGCCTCCTCTCGGCTCTCGCCCATGCCCCGCCGGATCTTGATATACTCTACCAGGATGATGGAGCTGTTGACTACGGTACCCGCCAGCATAATAATCGATACCAGTGCCACCATGGACATATCCCGCCCTGTCAGCGGCAGCGCGACCAAGGCCCCGGAAAATGCCACTGGCAAAATCATCATAACCATAACCGGCATCAGGAAGGACTCGAACTGCACTGCCAGGACAAAGTATACCAAGATCAGCGCCACTACCAAGGCAAAGGCCAAGTCAGCAAAGCTCTCCATCATGTCCTCGTAGGCGCCGGCGGTTTCCGCTGTGTAGCCCTCTGGCAGAGAATAGTTTTCCAGAATAGAATTAATCTCCTGCGTGATGGCATTGGTGTCACCGCTCTTCGTATCACCAGTGATGGTGACCTGTCGGTTTTGGTTATGCCGTGTCACGCTCTGGGGGGCCTGCTCGATGGTTACATTGGCCACGGCAGAAAGTGGTACCGTTCCCCCATAGGCAGAAGTGATCGGCATGGATCGCAGCGCATCCAGGCTGGCAGCGGTAGTTCCGTCGCCCTTGACCACCACATCATACTCCTGATTGTCAATGGTGACAGTGGTGGCCGTGGTGCCAGTCAGCTCCGCCCGGACAGCGGCGCCCACAGCGGCAGCCGTCAAGCCATACTGTGCCGCCGTTTCCCGATTCAGCGTCACCTTCACCTGGGGGACCTGATCGGACATACTGTTGTCCACATTGACGGCATCCGGCAGTGCGGCGATCTGTTCAGTCAATTCATCAGCAATTTGTGCCAATACATCGTAGTCATCTCCAGTGATTTCCACGGAGATGTCGTCACCGCCGATCATTGCCATGGCACCGTTGCCGGAGGCATCCACCGTAATCTCACAGCCTGCAATGTCCTGAAGATTTTCCCGCAGATCATCTCCAATCTCAAAGGCGCTGCGGGTTCGTTCGGTCTTGGGCGGCAGCATAACGCCCATGGTCACGGATTCGTCCTGAGCGATGTAGTACAGGTCTTCCATCTCCGGGCACTCCCGCTCCGCAATGCCTGCCACTTGATCGGCAATCGCAGCGGCCTCCTCTACTTCTGAGCCGATAGGCAGGGAAATACTAATGGACACCGTTCCCTGATCCATGTCGGGGATCAAAACCATGGTGGTATTGACCAACGCCAGAGCAAAGACCGCCACCAGTCCCAGGGATACCAGCATACCCGTTTTCAAGTGGTGAATAAAATAGTCCAGCAGCCGCATATAGAAGCTGTTGATCCGTTCCAGACAGCTTCTCAGGCAAGCTGCCAGTCTGGACTGGCCCATTTTTTTCCGCCGCAGCTGCCTTCTGTGCGCCGTTCCCTGATCCAGGGTAAAGTAACACATCAGCGGCACCAGTGTCAGCGAGATCACCAGGGAAGCGAAAATCAGCGAGGCAATCGTCAGGGAAAAGTCCCGGAACATATCACCGGCAATACCCTCCACCATTCCCAGTGGTACAAATACAGCCTCTGTGGTCAGCGTGGAGGCTATCACGGAGGAGGTCACTTCCTTGGTTCCATCCAGACAGGCGCTCATCCGATCATGTCCTTCAACATAGAAGCGGTTGATATTCTCAAGCACCACAATGGAGTTGTCCACGATCATGCCGACGCCCAAGGCAACACCGCCAAGGCTCATCATATTCATGGTCAGATCCAGGGCCTTCATCAGGATAAACACCGCCAGGATACACACCGGCATGGACACAGAGATAGTCAGGGTCGCGCTGGCCCGGCGCAGGAACAGAAACACCACAATAGCGGCCAGCAGGATTCCCTGCCAAATATTAGAAAACGCAGCATCCGTAGCTTCATTGATCTGTTCACTGGCAATATAGGGCACAGAATAACGAATATCCGGATCATCGGCCCGCAGTTCCTCCATGCGTGCCGTCACTGCATTGGAAACCTCCAGCTCATTGGCGCCAGACTGCTTGGAAATTTGCAGCACTACACAGGGAGACGTCCCCACTTTGGCAAGATTCTCTGTATCCTCATCTTTCAGAGAGACGTCAGCCACTTCACTGAGGCGGACCACCCCGCCTGCAGGTAGGGCGATCAAAGTGTTGGACACATCCTCTACCGACTGGAATTTGGCATCCGTAGAGACAGTCAGGGTTTTGGAGCCATTTTCCATGTCACCGCCGGGATAGATCAGGTTCTGTCCTGCCAGGAACTGAGAAATATAGCTGTTGGAAAGTCCGTAGCCCGCAGCCCTGGCCGGGTCGATTTCCACAGAGATCTCCTGCTGGACGCCTCCGCTGACAGATACCTGTGCCACACCGTCGATCCGCTCCAGTGCAGGCTTGATCGTATCCTCCGCCAGGTTCTGCAAGCTGCCCAGATCATTCCCGTACAAGGCAATCAGTGCCGTGGGCATCAACTCGCTGACATTGATATTCACGATGGTGGGGGCCTGGGCATCATCCGGCAGATCCACCTGGTCAAACTTCTCCCGCAGTTTTGTGGCAGCAATATCCAGGTCTGTGTCTTCCACATAGGTAATCTGGATCTGGCTGACACTGTCAGAAGAAGTGGAGTCGATCTCGTCCACACCAGAGACCGACATAATGGCAGATTCCAGTGGTTCCGTCACCAGCTCCTCAATATCGCTGGGCGTGGCACCGGGATAGACGCAGATGACCAATGCCATCGGCATCTCCATGTCCGGCATCAGGGCCATTTGCAGCTGACTGCCAAACATGATGCCGAATACCACTATTAAAATGGTGGCCAGGATCGTGGCTACTCTGTGCTGGATACACGATTTGGCAATATTCATTCGGCCTGACCCTCCGCAGACTGCGCTTTGCCGCCCTCCTCATCTTCCGGAAGCACCTGGTCAACGGCATCGGAGACCACGCGGACATCCGCTCCGTCCGTCAGATAGGCCTGCCCCACCGTCACCAGCTGTTCCCCGCCGCTGAGTCCGGTAGTGATCTCCGTAACACCTGCTCCGGTCAATCCGGTCTCCACCTGGACGCGCCGGGCGGTATCGCCTTCCACCACGTAAACATATTGAGTTCCTCCGCTGGTGAGGATTGCTTCTGTGGGAACTACCACCGCATCTGCAGAGACATCCGTATAGAACGTCACGTCCGCAAACATGCCGGAGAGCAACCCCTTCACGTTTTTAGGCACGGTCAGGGTCACATTGTACAATTGCGTCTGAGCGTTGGCCGTCCGCTCCACAGAGCGAATTGTTGCCGTGAAGTTCTCTCCGGCGGCACTGACAGAAACATCTGCGCTGTCACCGATGGCCAGTTTGGTCACCATGGCTTCTGACACAGACACCTCTACTTTCATTTGGTCCGCCGCGTCAATAACCGCCACCGGGAGGGCGGCGGAAAGCGTCTCATTTTCCACTGCGTTCATGGCAGCCAGCGTACCGGAAATGGGCGCGATGACATTACCGCCGCCGTCCACATTCTCCAGTACGGTATTCAACTGCTCCAGCGTGGACTTGTAATTCTGCATGGCTGCCTCCAGCTGGGACAGCGTGGCATTTCGGGTTGCAATGGCGTTTTTCAGCGTCAGCTCTGCCTGCTCGATCTCTGTCTGGGAAGCTGCCCCAATGGCATAGAGCGCTTGCAGGTCACTGATGTTCTTCTGATACAGCGCAATCTGATCAGAGAATACCGCAGTATTGTCCCGATAGCTCTGAGCGGAAGATTCATAGCTGATGGACGCCGCGTTGTAGGATGCCTGAATACTGTCTATATCCAGTGTGCAAATAGCTTCCCCTGCCTTCACAGTATCGCCTGCCTGCGCATGCACCGCCGTGCACTTAACCGCCGAACCCAAGGCAATGGTCCGCTGGTCATCGGATATCACCTTACCGGAGACCTTGTTCTCCGAAGAGATGGTATCCCGCTTCACGATCTGTACCTGGACAGGTGTGCCTGCGGGAGCAGCTTCCTCCTCCTGGGCGGCGCCGCACCCTGTCAAGCCCAGCAGCATTGCCGCAAGTAACAGGGCTGGCAGCCGTCTCACCTTATTTTTCATCAATGTACTCCTTCCATCAATTCAAAACGCCGTATTCCACCGCCCACCAATAGGTCCGGTAGGCAGTAAACAGATTGTGCCGGGCAGTCAGGACCGCTGCCTCCGCTTTATGCAGTTCATCCTGGGCATCCAGCAGCTTGTTTTGGGGCAGGTTTCCCTGACGGTACTTCGTCTCCTGCGCGGCGTAGGTATCCTTTGCCAAGTCCAAAGCCGTCTCCGCCGCGCTCAGGACCTGCCGGTAATCCCCAACACGGTCATATGCGGAGCGGAACTCCAGCTCAAAAGAGCGAATGGCTGCCTGATAGGTGTATTGAGCGGCCTGCCAAGTGTGCTGAGCGGAGACGAACTCATAGCGCTTTTCGTTGCTGCCGTAAGTCTGCACGGCGTCCTGGTAATTGTCCCGGGCGTCCTCCAGGCTCTCCGCCGCATCGTAGAGGGTATAGCTTTTCTCCTTGGCCGAGGCCAGATCCGCGTCATAGGACATGGCATCTATCTGTGCCTGGGAGACAGCATCTACCTCAGCCAGCTGCAGGGTGCCGGTGGGCTCCAGGCCCACCAGATTCTCCATCTGCGCGGTGTAGATGCCGATGTTGGTATTCAATGTGTCCAGACTGCTTTGCAGCTGGGTCCGTCCGCTGCGGGTCTGCTCCAGCTGCAGGGCTGAGATCTGCCCTCTCTGGTAGCGCAGCTCCATTTCCTCCACCGTCCGGTCCAGCGCGGTCAGGGCGTCTTCCAGAGAGCTGCGGTTGTTCTCCATCTCCAAAAGAGACACATACAGCGTCTCCGCCGCCACGACGGTCTGGTTCTGGGCATTTTCCATCTGGCGCATGATTCCCTCGTTGTCATCCTGGAGCTTGCCGTCCTTCAAGTCCTCAAAGGAGTCCTCCAAAGAGGCGTAGCTCTGGCTCAGGGAGTCATGGGTATAAGAGTCACCGGCCCCCAGGATGGTCATGGTCCACTGGGCAGAGGCAATCTGATTCAGGGCGTCCCGCAGATCATCGTACATCTTGTCATAATCCAGCACCGCCACGGCGCTGATGGTCTCATCCAACGCCTTTACACTGGCGTTATTCTCCCGGATCCGCCGCTCCAGATTGCCGAATGACAGTGTCCCCTCCGCATCCTCCCGGACGTTGGGTCCCGTCTCCCCGCCAGCCTCTGGCGGCTCCGCGGCGAAAGCGCCGGAACTGCACAGGGCCAACGCCAGCAGCATGATCAGTAATCGTTTTCGCATAGTGATTCCTCCAGTAAGATGATGGGTTCTCCCGCTTCCAGGGGCAATTCATCCCCCTCCCCCAAACGTATTTCCTATTCTATCTTTCCGCCGTTGAATTTACCTTGAATCCCCCGCCGGGGCACAGCGCACCGCAGTTCCACCCGGAACACCGTCCGCACCCCCGGTTCGCTGGCTGCCGTCAACTGCCCCCGGTGCTCCTCCACAATGGTCCGGGCGATGAACAGCCCCAGCCCATAGCTGCCGTCGTCCGGCCGGGCCCTGTCACAGCGGTAGAACCGTTCGAACACCCTGGGCAGGTCTGCCGGGGCAATGCCCGGTCCGGTGTTGGACACCTCCAGCACAGCGCGCTTGCCCTCTTGTGCCAGCCGCACAGCCACGGTTCCGCCCTCGTCCACGTATTTAAAGGCGTTGTCCAGCAGGATGGCCGCCACCTGCCGCAGCCGGTCCGGATCGCTCCGGCGGCAGAACAGTCCCGGAGCGATGTCCAGCTCATAACGGAGATTCCGTTCGAAGGCCAGGCTCTCAAAGGGCAGTACCGCCTGATACACCAGTGCCGACAGGTCCACCGTCTCCCGCAGCCGCCGGCCCTCTTCCGGCCCCTCCATCCGGGAAGCCTCCATCATGCGCCGCAGCAGCCGCTGCATCCGTGCAGATTCCTCCCGGATGCAGTCCAGATAAAGGCTGGACCCGGTCTCCTCCTCCAGCACTGCTGCGTTGACATTGATGGCGGCAAGGGGCGTTTTCAGTTCGTGGCCCGCGTCAGAGAAGAACTGCCGCTGCTTCTCCAGCGCCTCCCGCGCGGGGCGGACGGCAACGCGGGAGAGGACAACGCTGAGTAAAAACACCACGATGATGATGGGGATCACCATCAGCCAAATAACCTTTCCCAGCCGCTGCCACAAAAGCCGCAGGACTCCGGCGGTGTTGCTGGAGATCACCAGGCAGGCACTGTTTGGGCGAACGGCCTGATAGTACCGATAACCGCCCCAGTCACCGGGACCGCCGTCGACTCCCGCGTCCGCCAGGATCGCGGTCAGGTCCTCCTGGGGCAGGGGATGCTGGCTGAATAAGGCCGCGCTGGAGAGCACTTGTCCGCTGCTGTCCCGGGTGACCACGCAGATCCCAGCGTCTGCATCCTGGCAAAGGATGATCCCGGTCAGGCTGCCGCCGGACAGCGCATCCACCCCGGCATCAGCGGCATACTCCCCGATGTCCCGCAGCACCGCATCCGAAAGATCCTCGGAGATCCACATGGTGACAAGACAGATTGCGATGCTGAGCAGGATGTGGAGCACCATCAGCACCACCGCCATCATCCGGGCGATTTTCCACTGCAGCTTGCGGATCATTCTCCCACCTCCATAAAATAGCCGGTCCCACGGGCGGAGCGGATCTGCACCCTGGAGTGCAGGGCCCGGAGCTTCCGCCGCAAAAAGGTGATATAAACTTCCACGTTGTTGTACTCCGTTTCGCTCAGCAGCCCCCATACTTTCTCATACAGCCTCTGGCGGGAGACCACCCGGTTCTTTTCGTCCATCAGGCACTCCATGATCTGGAACTCCTTGGGTCCCAGGCGAATGCGCTCGCTGCCGCAGCAGAGCATCATCTGTCCCCGGTCCAGCGACACGTCCCCGAAATGCAGGGTGTCCTCCAGCAGGCGGTCGCGGCGGCGGGTCAGTGCCCGGACCCGGGCCAGGAACTCGCCGGTGTCAAAAGGCTTGCTCAAATAATCGTCGGCGCCGCAGTCCAGCCCCCGGACCCGCTCCTCCACCTCGCTTTTGGCGGTCAGCAGCAGGACCGGCACCTCTACTCCGCTGCTTCGCAATTGGCGCAGGACGGAAAGCCCGTCCATTTCCGGCAGCATGATGTCCAGAACGATGAGGTCGTAAATACCGCTGAGCGCATAGTCCAGGCCGCTGCTCCCGGTGTAGACCGCATCCACCGCATATCCCTGTTTGGTCAGCAGCCCCTGGAGACCCCGGGCCATCCGCCGTTCGTCCTCCACAATCAAAATACGCATGTGTGATTCCTCCTCTGAAATCCGCCCTAAAGGGCCGCCAAGGGAGCAGGAAAATCCCCGTTTGTCGTCCGTCGTGGCGATTTGTCCTCTGTTGTAGCACGCAGAAATGAGAAAAAGTTGAACAAATGGCCTCCCATGTCAGATTCTTCCTACACACACGCTTTTGCACTGCGCCGGAACCCCGGCGAAGAAAGGACCCCCGGGTCTTGGCCCGGGGGTCCGCTGGTTTGTATACCGCTCACGCGGAGCACCGAAAGTTCTCCTCAGCCGAAGCCGATTCCTTAATTCAGGGTTGCCTCGCTATATGCGGCGTTGGTGTTGTCCGCATGATCCTTGGACTGCACCTTGTTTTCATCCATGGCGATTTTATCAGTGCCCTTCTGAGGGATTCCCTGCAGCGTCAGGATGACCGTATCACCGTCTACAGACACACCGTCGATGGTAGCGTTGTTGGTATCAGAGGTGAGCTTGAAGTCATCCTTGGCCACGCTGGAGGGATCCACCGGCAGGTTAAACTTCAGCACGATCTGAGTGTTGTTCCAGCTCATGCTTTTCACCTTCAGCTTGGGAGTGGTCACAACCTTCACAGCGCCCTCGGCCTTCAGGTCCACGTTGCCCTTGACAGTGATCTTGGTGACCTCGGTCTTAGAGCTGTCCTTCAGCACCACGGTCTTGCCGTCCACGGTCACGGCCTTGGCATAGGTATCACCAGAGCTGAAGCTCTTGGCCTCAGCGTAGATGGTCACCTCAGTGCCGGCAGCCGCTTTATTCACAGAAGCAGTGATGGTCACGCCTTCCACGGGGCTCTCGGGAACCGTGATCTTGTACTCGTCGGTCAGGCCGGTGATGGTAACGGTGACCTTTCTGTCGCCGGCAACCTTGACATTGCTCACCGTCACCTTCTGACCAACGGTACCCTCACCGGACGTTTTGTCGCCGGAGAGGCCGGTGATCTCATAGTTGAAATTGCCTGCCGTGTAACCGTCGCTGGGAACCGTGAAGTCGAAGCTGTCCGCGTTGGTTTCCACAGTGGTCTCCGCAATGTTAGCACCCTCAAAGACCACCTTCACCGCAGCAGGGTCGAACTTGAAGTTCTTGATGGTGATCTTGTCACTGGTGTCAAAGCCGCTGTCGGTCCAGTTGACCGTGACGGTATCCTTACCGCTCTCGATGGTCCCGTTCTTGGTGTCCACATACTCGCCGCCCACAAAGACGTCGAAGGAGAAGTTCACCTGGCCTGCGGCGTAGCTGGGCCGGTTGGCAGTCAGGCGCACGGTGGCTCTGCCGTTGGAAGCCATGGAGGTCTCCGCGGTGTAGCCGTTGCCCTTGTCGGTGTCTTCCGTGCTGCTGCCGCTGTTGTTGGTCTCCTTGGCGGAGGTGACCCACACGTACAGGTCGGTGAGGATCTCGCTGTTGTCATCGTCCCGCACGGCGTAGTAGTCATAGGTGTAGTCATAGCCGTTCAGGTAGCCGGCCAAGGAGTTGGCGCTGATCTTCAGATAGGTCTCGAAGTCGGCGTCCGCATCCTTCAGCAGGTCCTTGTTGGCGTCCACGCCGTCCACGGCCAGGTAGATCTCGGCGTCGCTGGCCACGATCCACTTCTTGCCGCCCAGCTGCAGAGTGCCGTTGCTGTGCTTGATGGGATCGGTGCTGCTCTTCAGGTCAGTACCGGAGGCCTCATCCGTGTCATAGCCGATCTCGTCGCCGCCGGTGATGTACTCGTCGGAGTTGGTCTTGATCTTGTTGTACAGCTTGCCCTCTTCCAGCTCATTCTCGTCGCCGTCATTGATCATGGCGGTGGTGACCTCACCGTCGACGATAACGTCATACTCGAAGTAGGCCTTGTCGTTGCCGATGTTGATGCGCTTGTTGCTGTCATGCAGGACGAACAGATAGTCGTCGCTGGAAGCGTCATCGATCTTGGCATCGGCGTCGTCGCTCATATCCACCAGGACGTACTTGGCATAGCCGGAATCCTTACCGGTGGTCTTCTCGACCCAGGAGACATAGGCCGGATTGCTCTTGGTGGTCTTGCTGGAGGCATAGACATCGGGAGCGGCGGTCAGACCGGTGTAGACGTCGATGTCGTCGTCGCTGTCGATGACCAGGAACACGGTGTCGCTGTTGGCCAGGATGCGCTTGCCGTCGGCGCCTGCGTACACGAAGCAGCTGACCTTCTCGTTTTCGATGATCTGGCCGGCGCCGGTGATCTCAGCCACCGTGTTGATGTACTTGGTGTTCTTGATGCCGTTGGCGTCGATGTCCTTCAGGGTGTACTCACCGGCGCTGTTGACAGAGTAGGTGTACCAGCCGCGCAGGGCATCGGTATCCTTGTCGATGTTGGAAGCGCTGGTAACGCCGCCCTTGTAGTTGGTGCCGCTGGTACCGGTGACGTTCTTGGTGATCTTCTTGATGTCGATCTCCTTGTAGGTGCCGTCGGTGAAGTAGGCGGCTGCCTTGGCGTTCTTGCCCAGGCCGCTGGAATCGGCGGTGTTCTGGATATACACATAGTCGCCGGAGGCGTTGGCCTCGTCCACGTACATGATGAAGCCATGCTCATCCAGGACCAGCGTGCAGGAATCGCCCACGCTGAAGGTCTCATCCTTGCCGTAGTCAGGGTTCTTGGAATCACTGCCGACGATGTCGTTGTACTTGTACTTCGTACCGTCCACAGTGATGGAGTCCCGCTCCTCGTAGGTGTCAACCTCACCAGTCAGGACCTTGGCGGGAGCGACGGAGTGAATCTCCTTGTCGTCCAGGGAGTAGGTGACCAGCAGATAGTCATCTTCCTTGTAGCTGGAGACGTCGAAGTCATCCTGATCGATGCTGTTGGGGAAGCCGGTAGGCCGGACGGAGCCGTTGTCATCGATATAGTCGATGTTCAGAGATTCCTTGGTGGAGTTGTAGTCGCTGGTGGCCTGGACCAGGTAGGTGTTGATGAAGACGATGGTGACCATGGTCTCGTCCTCGTCAGCGCCGTACTCGTCGTCCACGTAGACCTCGGTCAGGACACCGCGGCCAGAGTCGCCAGCATCGGCGGTGCTGCTCTTGACAAACAGGTCATCCACGCCGTAATCCTTGGCCTCGCCGTTGGTGTAGGTCTCCACGTAGGCGTCCTTCCGATCACGGATGTCGTCCACGGTGGCCTTGCCGATCAGCTGATACAGCTGGCCCTGCTCGGCGGACTCAGTGTAGCTGCCCACCAGCAGGCTGGTATCCACGTACGTGCCGATGGTCTCAGCCTTGAACTTCCACTCGTTGGCGGGACGGCCGAAATCGTCGGAGGTATCGTCGCTGCGCTTGAGATCGGTATGGTACTTCTCAGCGAACTGCATCAGGCCGTCCTTGTCGATGTAGCCGTCGGTATTGGTGTTGTTCACCATATCCCGGGCATCCTCGTTACCGACCTGAACGGTGGTACCGCTGATCTCTACCGTGGTCTTGGAGTCATACTCCACCATGGTGGCCTTCAGGGTGTTGAAGGCATACAGGCAGGCTTCCTCACGGGTAACAGCCTTGCTGCCCACAAAATCCTTGTTGCCATCGTCCAGATCAATGCCGCTGGCCAGCTTGGCTACATTGACCGTCCAGTTGGGGCCGGTGAAGCCCTCATAGTTCATATCATAGCCCAGAGCGCCCAGCAGCATCTTCATAAATGCAAAACCTGTCAGGCTGTTGCCGGGTTTGAAGGTGCCGTCTCCGTAACCGCTGATGATGCCTTCCTTCTGGCAGTAAGCAATATAGCCGGCGAAGACATTGGAGGCGGGAACATCCTTGTAGGGAGCGGTGTCAGCTCCCAGCGCGGATGCGGTAGTGGGTCCCAGGATCAGGTTGCAGATGATCTTTGCGGCAGCGCCGCGGGTCAAAACGTCGGTGGGCTTGAAAGACCCGTCATTATACCCATCGACGATCCCAACTGCGGAGATCACATCGACGGCTTCCTGATAGTGGATCGTGTCGTCATCCGTGAATTCCGCAGCCCCGGCACTGACAGTGAACAGAGACATGGTCAGTGTCAGTGCCAGGACCAGAGAAAGAAATTTCTTCATGGATTTTCCTCCTTTTTGTTTTTGCAAGGGGCGTTCACCCCAATCCGCCGGGCCGGAAGCCGTCCGGAGAGCTAGCCATTCTCCCTCCCGGCCCGACGGACGGGGCAAGAGCTCCTCGGCAAAGCTACTTTAGTCGTTCCCGGCCCGTCTGTCTACGTTTTTCCTCTCTTTGTTAACAAGATGAAAAAATGCGCTATTTTCGCTGTTTTATCTTTTAATTCAACTGTAACCATAAAAAAAGTTCCAACTAAAAAGAGGCGTGAAACGGCACTGCCGCGTTCACGCCTCCTTTAGATAGTACCGCTGCCGCACCTGCACGAGCTCTCCCTGATCCACCATGCGTTTGAGGATCACTGTACATTGGCGGCTTTGGATATGCAGCATCTCCGCCACGTCCTGCCGGTATGCAAACCCTTCCTTCTCCAGATAGGCCCGGATCGCCGCAGACTGTTCCTCCGGCGGCACCACAGTCCCCGGCAGGTAGTATTTTCCGCCCACACGGACCAGCTTTTTTTCGTCTGCCATCCGGCGAAGCCGGTTATACGCAGCGACTTTCGTCACTCCCAGCAAGTCCATGGTTTCTCCGCGTGAAATGGTTCCTTTCCGCCGGATCCACTCCACAATGGCTGTCTCCTCCCGGGTCCGGGCACCGCTGATGAGCAGATCTCGCAGCGTAACCCCATCCAGACCACCCCGAATCAGAGCGGAGCGCACCAGGCTGGAGAGCCGCGGCAGATCCACCGGCTTTTTTGCCCTGGAGGAAAGAAACACGTGTTCATTCAAGGTCCTATCCGCCTGCCGGTCCAACAGCATCCGTCGGACGGTGTTGCCCAGGGGCACTGTCCTGTCCGGCAGACGCAGCACGTTTTCTCCCAGATCCACCTGATCCCAGGTCAAAGAGATAATTTCACCCCCGCTGAGCCCTTCCTGCCATGTCAGCCAGATTGCCAGCCCCACCGAGCTGTCTTTCTCTGCCTGGAGAAGTTTCCACAGCTTCAGTTCATCAATCTGAGGGGGCTCCTGCCGGGCTGTCTTTTGCGCAGCGGCGACATATGGTGTGAAATGGGCCTGCAGGGCCCGGACCTCAATGCCTGTCACATGGGCCACATAGCTCCATCCATGCTCTTCCAGATTCCGAATGACATAATCATGACGCAGATCCAGCAGCCGGACCTCTGTCTGCCCCACGCTGTCCAGCGCCCGGCGGGCAATACGGGAAATAGCCTGGGGCTGCATGGGCTTTTTATACCGCTCTGAAAAGACTACATATTCCGAAAGGCTGCCCCACCTGTCATGCATCTGGCGCAGATACGCATCCATCTCATTACAGAGAGGAACGTTCCGGTCCGGCAGCTCGATCTGGTGGTCCAAGAAAGACACCTGTTCCCATGTCAGATTGGTGATCTCATCCCGCAAAAGGCCCTGCAGCCATGCAAGACGCAGGATCATCCCTGTGGGATTCAGCGGATTCGCTTGCAGCAGCCGCCGCATGGCCGTTTCCTCCGGACGGTTCACCTGATAATGCCGCATCACCCTTGCCCCCTTTGCCCGTTCCTCGGTTACACTTGCCGTATAAGTTGGCAAAAAGCCACCCCTCGGCCGCCGCTTTTTTGGCAATAAGGCACCGGCGCATTGTAGCCGAACGTAACATTTCAATCTCTTTTTAAACCACTTCACCTATACTGGTTGGTGACAGCGAAACCACGCCTTTGGCGTATTCGCATACGTTTCTGGTTCCACTGTAGCAGTCTTTTTGAAGAGGAAACATAGATGATTTCGGCTGTATTGTCCGTTTTTTGACACTTTTGCGAAAATTATAGTAGGTGCAGACAGCCGATTGAACGCCCACAGGGCAAAGGAGGCACTATGCGACAAGCACCGAAGGGGGACCGCACCAAGTACAAACTGGCGGATGCCTTGAAAACACTGCTAAATGAAAAACCATTGGAGAAAATCCGCATTTGGGAACTGACTGAGCAATGCGATATCCATCGACAGACGTTTTACTATCACTTTGCAGACGTTTACGATCTCTTTTCCTGGTGTATCCGATCGGATGGACCGGAACTGTCCGCCTGGCTGGTGTCTTTCCCCTCCTGGCAGCAGGCACTGACCGGACTGCTGCAGCATATCGTGCGGAACCGCAGTTACTTTCAGGCCATTTTGGATAAGGCCTCCCCTGATGATCGGCAGGCTTTGCTCGATGAAGTCTCCTCCGCTATGCTCGCCAGATTTCAAGCCGGCCGTGTTTTCTCGCCCGATACTGCCCACGCGGGCCTCATTTTGTTCCAATCCATGACAGAACAGTTCATCCGAGGCGACTCCCGCCAGTCCCCTGCTGAGGCTGTAGCCCTGTTGGAAGGCCTCATCGGGGCAAGAGATCCGACACGATCTGCCACAAATGTCATGGTCACTCCCACCTTCTCTGCCAACGGCGCCGCTGGTTTGGCAGATGGTCCCGCAGTTTCTGCCGAAGCTCCTCGATCTGCGTCTGAACTTCTTCGCACTCCGGTTCGTTGAAGAACCGCTGGTGCAGTGCTTGCAATAGCTGTCCAGCTATGCAGCCTCCTGTCTGCGGCACACAATCCCTGGGCATGCTGGTTCGATCCATGTCTTTCGATCACAGTTAAGAAAGGGTTATCATTTACCATAGTTCGTGAGGAGAGCTCCTTATCTTGGTTGCAGCAGCGCAAGTTTTGTACATTCAGACTCTGGCAGAAAATCCGGTTCCCGGTTATTCAAAAGATTCATCGCAAGGCGGGAGTTCTCAAATATTTCGCACCTTTCCCTGTGATGCCAGCATATTGTGATGGTTTTCAAAAGGAGTTATCCTAAACTTGTATTTGCATATACCTTTGATTCCAGGAGGGGCTGTGCGGCAACCATGACAGCTGCAAAGCCCCTTTGCTGCAGCTGTTTCCGGGAGCAACCCGAACGGAATGTCCCCCTGTTCCTGCCGCGGTTTTGACTTTGCAGAAAATGAGAAAAAATTTCCAGTGGTCCTCAGAGCCGGAACAGTCCTGCACCGCCGTCCACACGGTGGGGTTCACCCACCGGGACGTGACTCCGTAATCTCGGAAACATCTGGGCAAAGATGGGCTGGTTCCTGTCTCCCAGTTGGATTTTGACATCCCGGAGTATCTGGAGAAATCCATTTTGAAGGGTCTCACCGTCCATCTGAAAGGCCGTTTTCAGTCTGCCGTGCAGTTTCGGAAGGTTATCGAGTTCCAATGGGTGATGCCGGACACCGCACCTGCAGCTCCCACAGTTCCGGCGGAAAATAGGACACAGGTTGTTCTCTTCGCCGGAATCGCCGCAGCGGTACGCTTGCTGACAGCGGGTGCAGGCTGTTTTGCAGGCGGAAGCACTGGAGTCAGTAAAGAAGACGGTGTGTTCCCAAACAGCTTGGGCGGCAGGGACCTTTTTGCTTTCCGCTCCTGACCAATGCGGTTCGTTTCACCGCGTTCTCCCGCCGGCGAATGCGGCCGCAGAAGGTAACAGCGGCGTGGACATTTGCGGGAAGCCATCTGAAAAAAACAGCTCCGGGCAGGAAAAATCCTGCCCGGAGCTGTTTTTTTGCGCTTTCTGCCGTGTCCAATACAGAAAAAGGAACCTTGTTTCCGGCGGCAGCGCACAATTTCAAATACCTCTGCCATCCTCATGCCGCATGAAATTCGGAACCTTTTCAGCCCGGGTAAGCCCGGAACGCTTTCAGGACTTTTAGGGAACCGCGCCCCTTTTATCCGTCAAATCAGACGATAGCAAAGGTCGACCTTACCCGCTTTTTCTCCATTTTAGTCAAATTGTGTAAGTAAACTGTCAAATATCGTCGAGAAAAATTTTACGTGATTCTATATAATGAAATAAACATTACGGAAAGGGGCCGCGCAAAAATGGATGTCCAAGTAAAAAACCTCACAAAGCAGTTCGGTAAGACTACGGCGGTCAATCAACTCAATGTCGTATTCAAGGATGGGAAGCTGACAGGTCTGCTTGGACCCAGCGGATGCGGAAAATCCACAACTCTTTACATGATTGCCGGACTGGAAAGTGCAACAGACGGACAGATCCTGTTCGGAGACAGGGACGTCACGACGCTGATGCCGGAAAAGCGCAACATTGGTCTGGTATTTCAAAACTATGCGCTGTATCCCCATATGACGGTTCGAGACAACATTGTCTTCCCTCTGTCCAATATGAAGGACCCCGAAACCGGCAAAAAATACACCCGCGCCAAAAGAGACGCAGCAGCAGATGAAATCGCCAAACTGGTCCAGATCGAGTCCCTGATGGACCGCAAGCCCGGCCAGCTCTCCGGCGGACAGCAGCAGCGGGTCGCCATCGCCCGGGCCTTGATCAAAAAGCCCGACGTGCTGTTGCTGGACGAACCTCTCAGCAATCTGGACGCGCGGCTGCGCATGGAAATGCGGATGGAAATCCGCCGGATTCAGCAGGAATCCAAGGTGACCACCATTTTCGTTACCCATGACCAGGAAGAGGCCATGAGCATCACGGACGAGATCGTCTTGATGCGGCAGGGCGTGGTGCAGCAGATCGCTGATCCCCATGAGATGTATCTGAATCCGGCCAACAGTTTTGTGGCGTCTTTCATGGGCAATCCACCCATCTCCTACGTGGATGTCCAGGTCGATCAGGGCTGGGCAGTTTTGCAGAATGGCGTCCGCATCCACTGCGGCTCCGACTATTCCGGCCCCGCCAAACTGGGAATTCGGCCCGAGGCATGGTCACTGGGTGATGATTTTGCCGTTACGCTTACGGATGTGGAAATGCGGGGGCAGGACCAGGTCGTCTCTTTCCTGCTGGCCGATCAGCCGATTCGTGCACTTCTCAACGCTGAGGAATACGTGCGTCCTGGTCAGGAGATTCGCGTGCGCGTGTCGGAAAAGCGCTGCTATCTGTTTGATGCTGAGACGGGTGTCCGCCTGTAAGGGGGCTGTGCTATGCGAAACAATAACGTAAAAGAAGGGGCGCAAATTTCCAAGCAGCAAAAGTCCCGGCTGATTGAAATGAGCGACGGAACCCTGCGTGTCCGCAGCGGATGGGCATACCTCTACATTCTCCCCGGAATGGCGCTGCTGCTGTTGTTTACCATATACCCCTTAATCATGGTCCTGCGCACGGCCTTTTATCAAAAATACATCTACATTACCAATACCGGAGAGGGGTTTGGCCTTTCCTCGTTCGCCTGGGTCCTTCGGGATTCTACTTTCTGGATGGCCTGCAAAAATACGCTGATCCTGCTGCTCATCGCACTGCCGATCACGCTGGTGCTGGCGCTGGGCGCTGCCCTGCTGATCAATTCTATCAAACGGCTGCAGGGTCTGTTTCAGACCATATACTTCCTGCCTTACGTAACTTCTACCATTGCCATCGGCATGGCATTTTTGTGGCTGTTTCATTCGGATTACGGCTATATCAACTACTTTCTGCAGCTGTTTGGTATCAGTCCGAAAGAATGGCTCACCGATCCGACCCTGATGATCGTGAGCCTGTCCATCTTCTCCGTGTGGAACGGTCTGGCATTCAAGATCCTTCTGTTTTTGGCAGGCCTTCAAAAAATCAGTCCGCAGGTCTATCAGGCGGCCAGGATCGACGGTGCCTCCCCGGCAAAGACGCTGTTCCGCATCACCCTTCCCTTGCTGAGCCCCACCATCTGGATGGTCATTCTGGTCTCTGTGATCTATGTCGCCCGAACCTTCAACGAGGTGTACGCCATGTTTGTCTCTTTTTCTGGCGGGACCGCAGGCTCCGGAAACGCGGCAATCACCATCATGTACTACATTTACTGGATGTTCTATGACCAGGGAAAAGTAAACTACGCGGCAGCTGCGGCAATCCTGTTCCTGATCGTTATCATCCTGATCACGGTGGTACAGCGGGTTGTGTCCAAGAAGTTTATTCATTACGTATAAGGGGGCCGTACAATGAAGAGAAAACAGACGGACCTGCGGATCCGGGATACCCGCAAGACGGTTCTGACCGCTGTGAAATATGCAATTTTGATTGTGGGCGCACTGGTGATGATGTTTCCCTTTATCTGGATGCTTCTCACCTCCTTGAAAACATTGCCGGAGGCCATTTCCATTCCCCCCCAGTGGTTCCCGGAATCCCCCCAGTGGGAAAACTATGCGTATTCCTGGAATCTGGTGCCCTTTGCCCTGTATTTCCGCAATACCATCTGGGTGGGAATTCTCAGTGTGGTGGTGACGCTGGTGTTCTCCATCCTCGGTGCATTCGCCTTCAGCATTTACTCTTTTCCGGGCCGAAACATCTGCTTTTACCTGTTTATGCTGACCATGATGGTTCCCTCGGAGATCTTGATTATCCAGAACTATGTAACGTGCAGCCAGCTGGGATTGCTGGACACATTCTCCGGCATCGTACTGCCCACAGTGGCCAACGGCTTTTACATTTTCATGCTGCAGGAATACTTCATGCAGACGCCGCCGTCCCTTTTCAAGGCGGCTAAAGTGGATGGATGCAGCAATCTGAAGTTCCTGATCAAAATTGTGGTCCCCATGAATATCAACGCGATTGTCACTGTCGCAATCCTGACCTTCATTACCGCATGGAACTCCTTCATGTGGCCCCTGATCGTCACTCTCTCTGACGAGCACACCCTGCTTTCTGTGGGCCTTCTGCGGTTCCGGCAGGCATCCAGTTCCAATCTGCATAACCAGATGGCAGCCGCCTGTATTGTGCTGCTCCCCATGGTCATCTTCTACATCGTTTTCCATAAAAAAATTATGGAAGGCGTTGCATCCGGTGGTACCAAGGGCTGATGCCCAAAATAAATATTTTTGGAGGTACGATATGAAAAAGTGGTTGAGTATGTTTCTTGCGCTGTGCATGGTGTTCAGCCTGACCGCCTGCGGAGGCAGCGGCAGTACTCCTGACAGCTCCGAGACCCAACCGGTGGACCCCGCGTCCGTGGAGGTGGAGCTGTCCGAGCCCATCACCATCACGTTCTGGCACGGCATTGTCCAGGAAAACATGCAGCAGACCCTGAATGAGATCGTGGACGATTTCAACAACGGTATTGGTGCCGAAATGGGCATCACTGTGGAGTCCTATGCCAAGGGTGAAATGTCCGATCTGGAAAATGCCGTCACCGCCGCCATTAAGGCCGGTAATATGCCCAACGTGACCATGACAGAAGCCGCTTCTGTGGTGGACTGGCTGCAGGCCGGGTGCGTAGTCGACCTGACGCCGTACATTGAAAACGCGAACTACGGCCTGGACCTGGACGACTACTACGACATCTACATCGAGGACAGCTGCAGTTATCCGGTGGAAGGCTATTACAGCCTGCCGCTTTATGTGGCCTGCGAGGTAATGTACTACAACGTGGACTTCTTCAAGGAGAACAACCTGACGGTTCCCACCACGTGGACAGAATTTGAGGATGTCTGCACCAAGATCTCTGAAATCACCGGCCGGCCGGCTGGCGGCTGGGACGAGGGCGTCAAGTGCTTCTCCACCCTGGTGGAGCAGAAAGGGATCGGCTATACCGACCGGGACGGCAAGCTGCTCTTCGCCGATGACATGGATGGCACGACAGACGTAATCTCCTGGTATCAGGATATGGTCCAGCGCGGAATCATCCGCACTCCCGGTGAGGATTTCTTCTTCTCCGGTCCCTTCGCCAACCAGCAGGTGCAGCTGTACATCAGCTCCGGCAACGAAGGCGAGTTCATCAATATGAAGATCCCTGAAAGCAACAAATTCGAGTGGTCCTGCGCTCCTGTTCCCCAGTTTGAGGACGGCACCAAGGCCGACTACGCGGAAGGGTTCCTTGTCAGCATGCTGGATAACAGCGGCGACCTGGCCACCCGCTGGGCATCCTGGATCTTCATCCAGTACCTGCAGTCCTATGAAGTCAGCCAGAAGATCCTCTCCGGCGAGTCCCGCCTGCCCTTCCTGAAGTCTGTGGCTGCCAGTGAGGAATTCCTGCAGAACGCTGCCCCCGCCCAGCTGGCCGGCGTGGAACAGCAGGAATTCGCCTACACCTATCCCGGCTTTGAGACCGACACCTATACCTCCAGTGGCTTGCACGACTACGTGGTCATCGCCATGGACAACATCCTCAACAATGGTGCCGATGTGCGTACGGAACTGGAGAGTCTGGTTTCCATGCTGCAGTGAATTTCGCTATCTGAGGAGGTAACAAGAAATGGAAAAAGAAGCCTTTATGTCCTATGATCCCTGGTCCAATATCCAGTCCCGGAATGGCATCCCCGGCGATGAGTTGATTTCCATGCTGCAAAAATCCATCCGCCGCGGGTTGGAGGAAAACGCACTGGCTGCCGCTTATGAGATGTACATTACCAGCCCCCAGTTCCACGAAAAGATGTGGCGCCGGCTGCTTGCCATCTCTGTGGAGGATGTGGGATTTGGCAATCCTCAGGCACCCCAGCAGGTTTATACCCTTTTCAAAATTGCCCAGGAGTTCCCCTATTCTGACGGCGATCAGCCTCTGTTTTTCATGCACGCCATCCGCTTCCTCTGCCGGTGCACCAAGGAGCGCACCACCGACAATATCAAAAACCAGATTATCAAGGAGTGGGAACACGGCAAAAAGCCCCAGGTTCCTGACTATGCCTATGATCTGCACACCCGAAAGGGCCGCGCTATGGGCCGGGATGAAATGCACTTCCTGACCGAGGCCAGCCGCGTCGTTCCTCAAATGGAGGGGGAGGACATCGTCCGCATCCATGATGACTACATTAAATTCTGCCAACACGAAAAGGAGATGACCGGCGAACCCGAGGTCCCCGCTTTCCACTATAATTGCTGGCAGTACTGATAGCCGCCTTTTGAACGGGCCAGGGCACCGAAAGATCGGTGCCCTGACCTTTTTGTTGCAAGTGGGAAACTTTCCGGGTAAAATATATTCAATACAGGAGGTGAGTGAAGATGCTGTTCCTGAGTGAAAGACTGCGCGACCCAAGGATTCCCGGCAAAATTCTGTTCAATGAGGACGAAAATGCTCACTTGCCTCTGCACTGGCATACCAATGTGGAAATCTGCTATTTTCTCCAGGGGGGCTTTCGTGCCCGGGTGGACAGTCAGTGCTACGATGTGCAGAATCAGCAGCTGATTTTGGTCAACAGCGGCCAGCTCCATTATGTAGGTGAGAATTCCGTAGGGGATCACCGGGGCATTTCTCTGGTGGCGGACATGAACTTCTGGCAGAATTTGTGTCCCGATCTAGACGCTCTGGAGTTTGACCTTTCCATCTGTCCCGAACGAATTTCGGAACTGAAAAATCTGATGACCCATTTGTATGAGGCCAGCCGCACTTATTCCTACACCCGGGAGCTTCATCAGGACAGTGCTGAGTCTGACCTGGAACTGCTGCAAATCCACGGTTTGATCTGTATGATCTATTATACGCTGGCAAAACATTTCAGCCGCCCCAAAAAAGCCGGCTCCTCCTGCCGGCTTTCTGACCGGGAGTCGAGCCTGCAGGACATCATCCAATACATCAACACCCATTACACAGAGCCCCTGATGCTGAAAGATATGGCCAGCCTGTACAACATCTCCTGCGAATACCTCTCCCGCTTATTTAAAAAGAAGCTGGGATTGACATTCAAAGAGTACCTTTATAGTATTCGCCTGACACACGCCTGCCGTCTTCTTGCCCACACGGAAAAGAACATTCTGGATATCTCCATGGAGGCCGGATTTCCGGACATGCGGGCGTTCAGCCAGCAATTTGACCGGGTTTACCACACGACGCCAAAGGAATACCGCCGGAGATTCCGTCATACGAGCTAACGCCATCCTGTCCGGAAAACATTGTCCCCGAACTGCGCCCACCCGCCATTTATGCGAACAGACGCCCTGCGGAATTTCCGCAGGGCGTCTGCTTGCAGATTTGCTGTGGGCACTCAGCCGAAAAGGCTCAGAATCCCCATCGAAACAGCAGGGACAAATGCGACGATTATCATCGAGATGATCAGCACCGCCATAAAGGGAAGCGCCTTCTTGGAGATTCCCACAACATCCAGGCCCGTCATCGACTGGGCAACGAACAGATTGGATGCCACCGGCGGCGTTTGGAAATACATCTTGAAAAGACGGATCATCTGGATGGAATAGTTATGCCTGGCTAGGGGTCTGTCAATCATCTTGGGCTGCAGAGGAGTAAAGGCCTCAGAATAGGACACGTGCGTTGCGGATGTGCCCCGGGAACCTCCATAGAGGCGGTGTAATTGAGATCATTCATAATGCGGATCTTCAGGGCCTTGAGAGAACTAAACAGATCCAGAAAGTTAGCGGGCTTAAATGCATCGGTAGACTCACTAAAGTCGTCAATCGCTTTAGTTCACATCTCAGAGGTCCCCGCCTGCGGGCCGCCCACGATCTGGAGGGCATTTTCCGCAGTAATATCACGCTTCCCTCCTACCAGAACGATCAGACCGTTATGCGGGGGATTGCGGTATCCCAACGGCACCGGTGTGATTGCGGGTGTCACCGCCGTAGGCGATGTAAACGGCTATGATTTGATTGACGGTCAAAAAGTTCCACGGGAGGGACGTCTGTTTTACCGCGGCATCGACATCCAGGAAATCATCCAGCAATGTATTTGTGAAGAGCGGTTTGGTTTTGAAGAAGTGGTATACCTTCTTTTGTTTGGCGGCCTTCCCAATGCGGACCAGTTGAAAAAATTTCAGGCTCTGATCGCCCATTGGAGCTGTCTCCCCAGCTATTTCACAGAGGATATGATTCTCCGCTCTCCCAACCGCAACATTATGAACAAGCTGGAAAGCTGTATCTTGACCCTCCATTCCCACGATGGAGAAGCAGAAAACCGCTCTTTGTGGAACGAACTGTTCAAATCCTTCCGCATGGTCGCACGGACTCCCACAATCGTGGCCCACGCCTATGCCGCGAAACGCCACTATTTTGACGGGGAAAGTCTCTATCTGCACTGCCCGCGCCCGGATCTCAGTGTTGCGGAAAATTTTCTCTACTCTTTGCGCAGGGACAACCACTTTACAGAAGAGGAAGCCCGTCTGCTGGATCTTTGCCTGATCCTCCACGCTGAGCACGGCGGCGGAAATAACTCCACCTTTGCCTGCCGCGTCATGACCTCCTCCGGGACGGATTTCTACTCCGCCATCGCGGCAGCTGTCGGTTCTTTGAAAGGCTTCCGTCACGGCGGAGCCAACATAAAGGTGATGGAGATGCTGGAGTGCATCAAGGCCCATGTCCACAACTGGAACAGTTCTGCGGAGGTGAAGGACTGTCTTGCAAAGATCGTCCGGAAGGAGCTGGGCGACGGAACCGGATTGATTTATGGCATGGGACATGCGGTATACACTGTGTCAGATCCCCGGGCCGTAATCCTCAAGCAGTTTTCACACCGTCTGGCCGAAAAGAAAGGACTGGCCCCGGAACTGGAGTTGATTGAACGGATCGAGCAGCTGGCCCCCGAGATCCTTTTACAGGAGAGAGGCGGAGACAAGCCGATCTGCGCCAATGTGGACCTGTACTCGGGATTCGTATACAAGATGCTGGGAATCCCCCCGGAATTATACACCGCTGTCTTTGCCAGTGCACGGATGCCCGGCTGGTGTGCGCATCGCATCGAAGAATGCTGCAGTCCGGACGCCCGGATCATCCGCCCCGCCTACAAGGCTGTCAGCGCACACAAATCTTATATTCCTCTGCGGGAGCGCCCCTGACACCGGAAAGCGTCCGTCCCCCTGTGGTCCCATCGACAAGTTTGTGGATGCTTCCCCATAATTCTCCAGCGGGCCGAAAAATTCATCAGAGGCCCCTGCGGCAGCGGGATCAGGCGGAAAGGCATCAAAGCTCTCTTCGTACGGAAAATCGCAGGTCCAATTCCCAGAACAGCCGCAAAAAAGCACCGGAAATTCCTTTGAATTTCCGGTGCTTTTTCTTTTTGCAGCTTTTTGAGGGGAGTTTCACTTGAAAGGGGCTGCGTCAGCCGGTCTCCCGGACTTACTGATCCTCCATGGAGATCAGGGTCTCCTTGACGATCACGTCCTGGAAGGCAAGCCCGTGGTCCTCATACTCCATTTCGCCCCTCTGGTTGTCCACCGGGTCGATGCGGAGCCATTTCTTCTCGGGGATGAACTCCGCCTGGATCTCGGAATTGGCCGGCATGCGGAAAATATCCAGGTTGCCGAAATAGTAATTCCAGCGCTCCGTATTGCCCATACGCCAGGCGCTCCCGCCGAAGGACAGATCCGCGAACACCCAGCCGTAGGGGGCCACGTAGAACTGAGCCCAGTCATGGCAGCCAGTGTAGAATTCCGTGGCATACAGGCCGGACTGCCACCGTGCGGGGATTCCGGTCATACGGCACAACGTGATAAACAGCAGGGCCTGCACGCCGCAGTCGCCCTTCAGATTCAGCGCGGCATACTCCGGGATGCAGGGAATGGTGAAGTATTCCCGCATATAGGAGTACATGACTTTTGTTGTCACAAAGTCATAGATCTTTCTGGCCTTTTTCACCGGATTGGTCTCCCCGTCCAGGATCTCCTCCAGCAAGGCTCTGAGATAAGGTGTGAACACGATGTGGGGTGCCTGCTCATTGGTGCAGAAATCAGGCTGCTCCGCCGACGCCTTCTCCGGGTCCAGTTCCACATAATCCACGTGGTAGTCGTAGGCATACTCCACCATGAACTGCTGATTCTCCTGCAGGACCGTCTCGAAGTACACCGTGCGCTGTGCCGCGTCCTCCGGGGCGATGGAGGTGATCTCCGGAGAGGCATCCAGGATCTCGATGTTGGAGACCTGCTGGCACACCTTGGGAATCGGCAGGTGCACGAAGACCTTCCGCCCCACCTCTTCCGCGCCCTTGGCCGCCTGGATGGTGGCACGGATGCGGGTGCGCACCGTTCTGCCGCCGTGCTCTTTCATATAGCGGACATTGTCGTTGAGCAGCTTCTGTTTGAGCTCATTGGAACGGGCATCGTCCACATCCGCCAGAATGACGCGCTCCGCCAGGTCGGGACGGGTCTTGATCAGATTCTCATAGAACCGTCTCTGGAAGTGTACCTCACCGTTGATGTAGACCCAGTCCGCTGCGCCGATCTCCTTCAGCTCATCCAGTTCCTCCTTTTTGAAGTCCCGGATGTGCTTTGTCATGATGTCCAGTGCTTCCTCATATCCATAGGGATATTCGTTTCTGCCCAGCACCCGCAGGACATCCTTTTCGATCAGGAGGCGTTCCCGCAGTGCTTTGGGGATTTCCTTACCAAGAAAGTAATCCACCATCTTGCCGGCACCGGCAAAATCACCATAAGTCTTCAGCTTCTGAATGTCCTCCGGAAGCGGTATGGTCATATAAGATAGATCCTGATACATTGCAACCTCTCTCCTGCCTTTTGTTCCTTACTGATCAAATCCGATAAAGCCGAAACCAGGCTCCTCGGGCAGAACCAGCCGCTTGGTATCCTCCACCCGGATGCCGCCCTTGAACGGCAGGTCGGTCAGAGAGAAGGTCGCATCCAGGTCCGCCCGCGTGATGTTCTTCACCGCCGCGCCCAGGCTGGCCGCTGCAGTGATCGCCAGATTGCTCTCCTCCGCCATGCAGCCCAGCATGCACTCGATTCCGGCAGACTCGCAGATGGCATTGATCTTCAGGGCCTCCCGGATGCCGCCGCACTTCATCAGCTTGATGTTCAGATAGTCCACCGCGCGGCGCTCCACCAGACGCAGGGCGTCCTTGGCGGTAAAGCAGCTCTCGTCGGACATGATGGGCACGTTGGTGTGCTTGGTAACATACTCCAGGCCGGCGATATCGTGATAGGCCACCGGCTGCTCCACCAGCTCCAGATTATACTCATTGAGACGCTCGATCATCCGGACGGCTTCCTTGGCATTCCATGCCTGGTTGGCATCGATGCGGATCTTCACATCGTCGCCCACCGCCTCACGGATGGCCTTGATGCGGGCGATATCCTCTTCAAAGGAGGTGCCGACCTTGGTTTTGATGGTGTCAAACCCGGCCTTCACGTGCTCCTTTGCCTTTTCGCCCATGATCTCCGGCCGGTCGATGCCCACGGTGATATCGGTGTCGATGTAGTTGGCATGTCCGCCCAGGAGCTTATAGACCGGAAGGCCGGCTTTCTTGCCCAGAAGATCATAGCAGGCCATATCGATGGCGGCCTTGCCGCAGGGCGCATGGGCCGCCGCATGATCCAGAATCCAGTACACCTTCTCCAGATCCGTGGGATCGGTGCCGATCAGGTCCCGCTCAAAGATGTGGATACTCTCCACGGTGCCCTCCATGGTTTCTCCGGTGATCAGAATGCCGGGGGCACCTTCACCGTAGCCCACCAGTCCTTCATCGGTCTCAACGGAAACCACCGCGCTCCGGGAATGGGTGATAACACCCAGGGAAATCCGAAGCGGCTCCTTCAGCGGGATATCTGTCTTCCGAACTTTAATGCTGGTAATCTTCATTGTTTTCTTTCCCCTTTATTCTTGCGGAAAATGGCAGGCACAGCAATGGCCGTTGCCGTAATCCTTCTGTTGTGGAACCTGAGTCTTGCAGATTTCCTGAGCTCTCGGGCAGCGCGTATGGAACACACAGCCAGAAGGCGGATTGACCGGGCTGGGCAGATCGCCTTCCAGGACGATCTTCTCTTTTTTGTGCTTTCTGTCCGGTACGGGGATTGCAGACAAAAGTGCGACGGTGTAGGGGTGCATGGGGTGCTTATAGAGGTCGTTCTTATCTGCGATCTCCATCACCCGTCCCAGGTACATGACGGCCACGCGGTCCGAAATGTGCTTGATGACGCTGAAGTCGTGGGAGATGAAAATATAGGCCATTCCCATCTCCTTCTGCATATCCTTCAGCAGGTTGATGACCTGAGCCTGGATGGAGACGTCCAGAGCCGACACAGGCTCGTCGCAGACGACCACCTTGGGATTGAGGATCATGGCCCGCGCGATGCCGATTCTCTGGCGCTGTCCGCCGGAAAACTCATGGGGATAGCGATTTACATAACGGGTGTTCAGACCCACGCGCTCCATCATCTTGAGGACCCGCTCCATCCGCTCTTTCTCAGAGAGCTTGAGCTGGATATCCAGGGGCTCGGCGATGATGTCGCCGATGGTCATTCTGGGGTCCAGGGACGCATAGGGGTCCTGGAAGATGATCTGGAGCTCACTTCTGGACTTTCGCAGTTCCTTCTTGTTCAGAGCGGTGAAATTCTTGCCCTCAAAGAAGATCTGACCAGACGTGGGTTCCAGAAGCCGGAGCACGGAGCGTCCCATGGTGGATTTGCCGCATCCGGACTCACCGACGATACCCAGGGTTTCCCCATAGTGGAGTGTAAAACTGACACCATCTACCGCTTTGACATACTGCTTTTTTCCGGAAAAGGGAGATTTAGAAGAAGGAAACCACTTTTTCAGGTCTTTCACTTCCAGCAAAGGCGCCTTTTGTTCTTCGTTCATTCTCCACCCTCCCATTCATCGGTATATTTCCAGCAGCGGATCTTATGCCCGTTGAAATCTACCAGTTCGGGCATTTTCTCCTCGCAGATCTTTTTCGAATCCTTGCATCTGGGGCAGAACGCACATCCCTTGGGCATCTGATCAGGGCTGGGCACCATGCCCTTGATCACATGCAGCCGCTCCTGTCCCTCGTCCGTGAGCTTGGGGATGCAGTCCATCAGGCCGCACGTATAGGGATGCTTGGGCGAGTCAAAGATCTCATCCGCCGATGCGTATTCCACAACTTTGCCGGCGTACATGACCATCACGTCATCGGCGATCTCCGCGATGACGCCCAGGTCGTGGGTAATCATCATAACGGATGTGCCCAGTTTTTCCTTCAGGTCACTGATCAGGTCCAGGATCTGGGCCTGAATGGTCACATCCAGAGCGGTGGTGGGCTCGTCGCAGATCAGAAGCTGCGGATGACAGCACAGCGCAATGGCGATCATCACCCGCTGACGCATACCGCCGGAGAGCTGGTGCGGATACTCGTTGAAGCGCTTTTCCGGCATGGGGATGCGGACCAGCTTCAGCATTTCAATGGCATGCTCCTTGGCCTGATGCTTGTCCATACCCGTGTGGATTTTCAGGGCCTCCATGATCTGCTGCCCAACAGTGAAAACAGGATTGAGCGAAGTCATGGGTTCCTGGAAGATCATAGCAATTTTGCTGCCGCGGATCTTCCGCATTTCATTTTTGCTCTTTTTCAGCAGGTCCTCCCCTTCAAAGAGGATCTCACCGCCTACGATTTTTCCCGGCGGCGACTCGATCAGCTGCATGATCGACAAAGAGGTAATGCTCTTGCCGCATCCGGATTCGCCGACGATACCCAGGGTCTGACCTTTCTTGACCACAAAAGAGACGCCGTCAACAGACTTTACAACGCCGTTGTCCGTATAGAAGTACGTCTTTAAGTCTTTGACTTCAAGTAAGTTTTCTGACATGTCGGCCTCCTTACTGGTTCTTCATCTTGGGATCCAACGCATCCCGGAGACCATCTCCAAAAATGTTAAAGGCAATCACGGTGATCATAATCGCAATGCCGGGGAAAATGCTGTAGGTGGGCATATAGCTGATGTAGGGCTGGGCAAAGCTGATCATGGAGCCCCAGCTGGCCGTAGGCGCCTGGATGCCCATGCCCAGGAAGCTCAGAGATGCTTCATACATGATGGCGTTGGGGATACCCAACGTAACCAGAACGATTACGGTGGAAATGCTGTTGGGGATCAAATGCTTGGTGATAATTTTGAAGTCGGAGGCACCGCTTGCCCTTGCCGCTTCCACATATTCCTTCCCCTTCAGCTGGAGCACGGCGCCGCGGATCAGCCGGGCGGTGCGCACCCAGGTTAGAAGGCCCAGAGCGATAAAGATGTTCTTGATGCCGGGGCCCAGAACGAACATGATTCCCATGGCAAAGATCAGGTCCGGGAACGCTGCAAAGATCTCCATGATACGGGAGATCAGGGTGTCCACCCAACCGCCGTAATAAGCGGCCAGCGAGCCCAGGGTCACGCCGATCACCGTGGCGATGACCTGTGCCAGGATACCGACGCTCAGGGAGACTCTGGTGCCATAGATGATTCTGGAGAGGATATCTCTTCCGTATTCATCCGTTCCCAGCCAGTGGACCTTGGACGGAGCTTTCAGGATATTGGCATAGTCCTGCATATTGGGATCATACGGGGCAATGAGCGGGGCGAAAATGGCGACCAGAACCAGCAGCACAATCACCCAAAAGCAGAACATGGTCATCTTGTTCTTTTTGAGTCTTTTGATGCTGTCCTTATAGTAACTGGAATACTCCAATCCGCCATCCAGGACATATTGCTCATACTTCTTCTGCCGGTTAAAAAAATTCAGTTTCATCAGTCCCCTCCTTTGCCATACCGAATTCTCGGATCGATAAACGCATAAGAAAGGTCGACGATCAGGTTTACAACAACAAACACGAGAGCGATGTACATGACCGTGCCCTGCAGCAGCGGGAGATCTCGATTTGTCATACCGTCAACTGCCAGACTTCCGATTCCGGGAATGGAAAACACCTTCTCAATGAGCATGGAGCCGGTCAGCATATATCCAAGCTCCGTTCCCACCAGTGTCACAATCGGAATCATGGCATTTTTCAATGCGTGCTTCATGATGACCAGCCGCTCGGTCACGCCTTTGGCGCGGGCGGTACGGATATAGTCCTGTTTGATCACATCCAGCATGCTGGTTCGGGTGATACGCGCAATACTTCCCGCATATCTGGTACCCAGTGCAATACTTGGAAGGATATAATTGGGAATCCCGTCAAAACCGGAGATGGGAAGCAGGTCCAGCTTCAGGCCAACCACGATCTGCAGGATGATGGCCACCCAGAAAGCCGGGGCGGAAACGCCGACCATGGACAGCGTCATGAGAAGCGAATCGATCCACTTTCCCCGGTTTACCGCAGCCACGACGCCGCAGATGACGCCAATGACCACTGCAAACACAAAGGCCATGGCAGCCAGCTTGGCGGTGACCATGAAGGCACGGACCAGGGCGTCCGTCACCACTTCATTGGTAAAGTAGGATTTGCCGAAATCCAGATGGATTGCTCCTTTGAGAAAATTCAGGTATTGCTGCGGCAGCGGAACATCCAGGCCCATCGCGTGGCGTACCATCTCAATGGTCTGTTCGTCCGCACGTTTATCAAGCATCATGGCGACCGGATCGCCAGGCACAACATTCAGCAGGATGAACGTAATCAGTGTGATGCCGATGAGAACGAAAATCGTCTGGCAGAGCCGTTTCAATGTATAGGATAACAATGCTTTTCCTCCTATGTGTGGGCCAAATTCTTTGTAACGTTACAAGCTACGGCAGGATTTCAAGAATCCTGCCGTAGCGACTGTTCAGTTTGACCGGTTTGATACCGCGGTCAAACCTGTTACTCCGTTACAATATCTGTATTGGCGAACATGGTACGATAGGTAGAGGTGACCTCGAATCCGGTGACATACGGCTTCTTCAGATAGAACAGCGTTTCGTTGTACAGCATGGCGACTGCGAAATCCTCATGGGTCAGGATCTCGTCGGCACGCTGATAAATCGCCTGTCTCTCCGTTTCATCATCCGTCTGCACGCCGTCGATCATCAGCTGCTTGAACTCGTCGTTGTGCCAGAAGCTGGAGTTGAGATCAGAGTGGCCATCGCTGACGGGATAGAGCATGCTGTCCGGATCGTTGTAGTCCACATACCAGTTGCTGATGCCGCAGGTCACGCCGCCGTTGGCCTTCATATCCGTCCAGGCGGAGCTGTCCACCTGCTCCACTTCCACGTTGATGCCGGCTTCCTTCATCTGGGCCTGCAGGGCGGTAGCGATGGTAAGGGTGGTGGGATACTTGGTGTTGACGGTCACGCGCAGATCATAGCCATTGGGGTAACCAGCCTCGGCCAGGAGCTCCTTGGCCTTCTCGGGGTTGTACTCAAACTGCTCCAGGCTGTCGGTGTAACCGATCAGGCCTTTCTGCAGGAAATCAGAGGCCGGAGTGGCAGTACCGAAGAGGACACTTTCACAAAGAGCCTTTCTGTCGATGGCATAGGTGATGGCCTCGCGGACCTTCACTTCGGGAATGTCCTTGACGTTGAAGCTCATATAGTAGCCGCCAAAGGGCTCAAAGGTGTGGATCTCATCCTTGATATCGCTGTTTGCATAGGTGGGATACAGAGAGGCGTCCATGTAAACCACATCGATGTTGCCCTTCTGATATTCCAGCAAGCCCGTGTTGGAATCGTCAATAAAGGTGTACTTGATGCCGTCCAGCTTCACATCGCCGTTGTGCCAGTCGGGATTTTTCACCAACTCCACACCCACACCGGTCTGATAGCTCTTCAGCATGAAGGGGCCGGTGCCATAGAGCTCTGTCATGCCCCAGCTGTCACCAGCGGCCTCGCAGGCCTCTGCGGGATAGATGGCACAGTAGGGAGTAGACAGAACAGACAGGAACGGCGTGTACACCTCAGACATGTGGATGTTGAAGTGCGTGTCGTCCACAATCTCAATGCCAGTCATTTCATCGGCTTCGCCATTGAAAAATGCGTCGTAGCCCTCCACCTTGTCCATCAGGCTGGCCATCTTCAGCTTCTTGACCAGACGCTCCAGAGAATACTTGACATCATTGCTGGTGAGGACTGCGCCGTTGTGGAACTTGACGCCATCTTTCAGCTCAAAGGAGTAGGTCAGCTTATCATCCGACAAGGTGGGCATGCCAGTGAGCAGTGTAGGCTCCAAGCTGCCATCAGAGTTGGTGGTCAGCAAAGACTCCGTGATGTTGTCGGTCACCTTCATGATATTGCTGTAGGTATTCAGCTGCATATCCAGGGGGACCTGGGGATCTTGCGTTGCCACCCGCAGGATCTTCTCGCCGCTCCCAGCGGTCTGTTCGGTAGAAGAATCCTCAGTACCGGCTCCGCCGCAGGCGGTCATGCAGGTAACCAGCATTACCACAGCGAGAAGCAGGCTCAAATACTTCCTTTTCATAAAATCCTCCTCTAACAAGATTTTTAAGGTGGGAATTGGGTCTTTCGTTTTAATGGCATTTTCATGAAAAAATCTCCATGCTGTATTAAAGCAAAAGTCACAAACACCTTTAATTGTAGCATTATATCTTCCAACAGGTAACATGTCAATACATTAAAGTGGTAAAATTCTTTCCATCTGCGAAATTTCTCACTTTGTCAAAAATTTGAAAAGTTTCCGGCATAAAAAGTGGATGTTTTGATCATATGGAGCTGCAGCAATCAGTAAAGATCTGCTCTTTTGGGCCGTTCAATCATCCGGCAAGCCGGAAAAACTCTCCGCCACAACGCCGGCGGCTCCCGCCGATTTCTGCCGTGGATTGCACCGGGATGGGTTGTTATTTGGCACAATCCGTCCTAAAATAAGGTTAACTTATGGACCTGTCCCGGCGTGAACTTCTCAACGAGGTGATGAATCATGGAGCACTCTGTTCTCCGTCCCCAGGCCGAGCAGCGCTACCGGGAGGAACTCGCCGCGCTGCGGGTCTGGGACCAGGGAAACCGGAAACCGCAGAACTGGCTGCTGTCCCCCAAGGCGGTTCGGCTTTTCATCCTGGGCTCGAAAACACCGGTGCGCTGCGGCGATCAGCTGGTTTCCATCCCCAAAAAATATCTGGGCAACGACGCGCTGGTGGAGCGGTGCATTATTACCCTGGCGGGAAATCGGGGGCTGATGCTGGTGGGAGAACCGGGTACGGCAAAGACCATGCTTTCCGAACTGCTGTCCGCGGCAATCAGCGGATGCAGCACCAATACGGTGCAGGGCACGGCAGGCACCACGGAGGACATGATCAAGTACAGCTGGAACTACGCACTTTTGCTGGCCAATGGCCCCAGCCGACAGGCACTGGTGCCGTCCCCCCTCTACGTGGGTATGGAAAAGGGAATCCTCACCCGCTTTGAGGAAATTACCCGCACACCCGCGGAGGTTCAGGACAGCCTGATCAGCGTGCTCAGCGATAAGGTCCTGAATATCCCAGAATTGGGAGACGACGGGCTGCTGTTTGCCCGGCCCGGCTTCAATGTCATCGGCACTGCCAACACCCGGGACAAAGGTATCAACGAGATGTCCAGCGCCCTGAAACGCCGGTTCAACTTTGAGACGGTTACTCCCGTGGGGGATGTGGCGTTGGAAAAGCAGATCATTTTAAACGAGGCCGGCGCTTTGGCCTCGGCCGCCGGAATCACGCAACCGCTGGATGAGGAGGCGGCTGAGCTGCTGGCCACCACCTACCATGAACTGCGGGAGGGCATTTCCGCAGAGGGCCAGCGGATTGAAAAGCCCACCGCGGTGATGAGCACCGCCGAGGCCATTTCCGTCTACTACCAGACTCTGATGACGGCATGGTATTACGGAGACGGCCGCATGGAGGAAACTTGTCTGGTGGAAAATCTGGTGGGTGCTGTTGCCAAGGAATCCCGGGAGGATCTGGGCAAAATCTCCAACTACTTTTCCACTGTGGTGCGCGATAAAGCGCGGCAGGAGGGCGGAGCATGGACACGCTATTACGAGGCCAGGAGCCAATTGGAGTAATTTCGTTTTCCCTGGATGCGCCGGTACTCTATTATCCCGTGCGCCATCACAGCCCGGCCTGCGCCTGGCATCTGGAACGGATCATTCAGCGGTATGACCCTGCATGCATCCTGGTGGAAGGACCGGAAAACGCCAACGCATTGATCCCGATCCTGACTGATCCGGACACAAAGGCCCCAGTGGCGCTGTATTACGCCTATCGGGACGATGCGGGGCTGCTGTCCGGGGAGGATGGCCAGCCCGCCCGTTACAGCTGCTATTATCCCTTTCTCGACCACTCGCCGGAGCTGGTGGCCCTGCGGGCCGCGGCATCCCGCGGCATCCCCGGAAGATTTATGGATCTGTCCTACGCCGAGATTCTGCTGGCCACAAAGGACGCGCGGGGACTGCGCACGGACACGGAAAAACAAAGCTATGCCAGCGACCGGTATCTGGCGGCCAACCGGTTCCAAAAGCTGCTTTGTGAAAAGGCGGGACTTCGCAGCTTCGAGGAATTCTGGGAGAAGTATTTTGAAACCGCAGGGCTCCGCCTGACAGACGAAGCCTTTGTGCGTCAGATGAACACATACTGTCTGCTCTCCCGGCAAAACACACCGGAGATGGAGCTGCGGGAAGACGGCTGCCTTGCACGGGAGGCCCATATGGCCCGGCGCATCCGCGAGGCCGCCGCGCAATACAGCCGGGTTCTGGTGGTTGCAGGCGGATTCCATATCTGGGGGCTGCTGCATCCGGATTCTTCGGTCGTGCTGCCCCACCCGCTGCCGGAATCTGCCCAGTCTGTCTATCCCATGCGGTATACCATGCCGGCTACCGATGCTCTCTCCGGGTATGCCAGCGGCATGCCGGCACCCGGGTATTATGGTGATGTATGGGCGGCGCTGCACGGCCCATGTCCTCAGCGGGCCTGGGAGACGGCGGCACTGGATGACCTGGTGCAAACCGGGCGCAAACTGAGAAAGGCAGGGATTCTGGTCTCCGCCTGCGATGAAGCCTGTGCCCTGCAGCACGCGCGGGGACTGGCGGAGCTGCGGCAAAAGCCGGCGCCCGGTCTCTATGAGCTGCAGGACGCGGTGCTGAGCTGCTTTGTAAAGGGGGAGGCCGCTTCTTCCGCTGCGGAGCCTCTGCGGGTCCTGCGGAAATTAACCACCGGCAAGGCCGTGGGCCAGCTTTGCAGCGGGGCGCCGATTCCTCCTCTGGTACAGGACTTTGACCTGCAATGCAGGCTCTTCCGCTTGAAACGGGACGCCGCTGCCAGGCAGACCCTTACCCTCTCTATTTTCTCGGACCCCCGGCACCGGGCGCTCAGCCGTTTTTTCTATCAAACCGTATTTCTGGGCTGCGGCTTCGCCCGGCGCAGGAAAGGACCGGATCTGCTGCTGCGCAGAGACCGGAACCTGATCCGGGAGAGCTGGGAATACCGCTGGACGGTGGGGGTGGAGGTCTCCCTCATCGAGCACGCAGTATCCGGCGCCACAATGCAGGAGGCCTGCGCCGCGGAACTGCGGGAGCAGCTCGCCCTTACAAGCAGGGCCGAGCAGGGAGCCGCTCTTCTGGTACAGGGATTTTTGATGGGCATTGGGGATGTATCCGACGCCCTGGCCGGGCGCATGGACGAGCTTCTGATTGCCGACGGTGATTTTGCGTCTTTGTGTGCGGCCTGTGCCTCGCTCAGCACGTTGGAGGCGTGGCAGGCACAGTACGGCGAACGGGGAACCTACGACTATCCGGCACTGCTGCGCCGCTGCTTTGCCCGCGTGCTGCAGCTGCTGCCTTCGATGCACACCGTGGACGACCATACGGTGCAGAGCGTGCAGCAGGCCTGTGTGCTGCTCTGCCAGATCACCGGGCGGGAGCCATTCGCCGCCCTGCGTCCGCCGCTGACAGCAGCACTGGAACGCCTGGCAAAACAGCGTCCCATTCATCCGGCGCTGCACGGGACTGTTCTGGGACTGCTCTATGGCACCAACCCGGACTGGAAATCCACGATCGACGGAGTCATCCGGGGCTATCTGAAGGGGACCCGGGGGATGATGCTGCAATCGGCGGCCTTTTTGCAGGGACTTTTCTATACCGCCAGGGACCTGCTTTTGGTGGACCAGGACTTCCTCATTCAAATCGATGCCCTTCTGGGGGAGCTGACGGACCAGGACTTTACCGTGCTCCTGCCGGAACTGCGGCTGGCTTTCAGCTATTTCCTGCCCATGGAAACGAACCGCATCGCCCGGCGGGCCGCGGCGCTGCACGGGGCAGACGGCGGTGCGCTCCAGCGGCCGGCGGCAGTTGACGCCACCGCATATGCCCGGGCGGAAGCTCTGGACGCATGGGCCGCCTCCCGGCTGGATGCCTTCGCAGAGGAAGGAGATGACGCGTGATGCTGACCGACGGTGCTGCGTTAAACCGCTGGCGGCTGATCCTGGGGAAGAATGCGGACCAGCAGATCGGGCTGTCCGACGGCCAGCTTGTGCGCATGGATGAAGCCCTGGATTTTCTCTATGGCCGTGAGGCTGGGGCGGATGTGAAGGGAGAACGGGACCCTCAAGGCGGACACGGTGCCAGCCAGCTGACGGTCGCCCGGTGGCTCAGCGAAGTGCGCTGCCTGTTTCCGCGGGAAACCGCGGAGATTTTGCAGCGGCATGCCCTGGACCGCTATCAGCTGACGGAGCTGCTGGCCAACCGGGAAGTCCTGGAGAAGATGGAGCCTAACCAGGCCCTCCTGGAAACCATTCTGAGTCTGAAACACCTGATGAAGGGGCCCGTTCTGGATGCTGCCCGCTGTGTCGTGAAACGGGTGGTAGACCAGCTGACAGAGCAGATGAAAAGCGACGTACAGCGCTCAGCGCTGGGAAAGCTGGACCGCAGCAGCCGGAGCAGCGTACGCTCTCTGCGCAATCTGGACATCCAGCGCACCATTCGGGAAAATCTGCCCCATTACGACCGGGATGCCCGCCGTCTGATGCTGGAGAAGGTCTACTTCAACGGCCGCATCAAACGCTGCCACCCGTGGCGGGTCATTCTGGCTGTGGATGAGAGCGGCTCCATGATGCCCAGCATCATCCACAGTGCGGTGATGGCGGGGATTTTTGCAAAACTGCCTGTGCTGGATACCCGCCTGGTGATTTTCGACACCTCAGTGGTGGATCTCAGCGGCTACGTGGACGACCCGGTGGAGGCCCTGATGAGCATCCAACTGGGAGGCGGGACCGACATCGCCGGTGCCCTCCGCTACTGCGAGTCTCTTATCACGTCGCCGCACCGCACCATGGTAGTGCTGGTCAGTGATCTTTGCGAGGGGAATACCCGGGAAAATCTCTACGGCATCTGCCGCGACATTGTGGAAAGCGGTGCCAAGCTCATCGCGCTGACAGCGCTGGATGAAACCGCCACCCCCGCCTATGACCGGTCCACTGCGGAGCATCTGGCCGATATAGGGGCCTATGTAGGCGCCATGACGCCTGCCAAGCTGGCGGACTTCATGGCAGCTGTGATGCGGGAATAAAGGAGGGCATGCTTGTGAAGCTGCCGGAACCTCTGGCGGCCGCATTGGCTGCCGCTGACGAAGATTATCTGATCGGGCTGTGCAACCGGGGCACTGTAAACCGGGCGAAAAAAGATCTTGCGGCCCTGCCCTCTCTGGAGACACAGGCAGAAAAAGACGGTGTGACGGTTCGGGTGGGAGATGCGATCTGCCTGATCAAGGTACCTCTGGGGGAGAGCCGCTGCTCCTGCCCCAGCAGCGGAATCTGCCGGCACCGCATCGCCGCCATTCTGTGGCTCCGGCAGCAGATGGCCTCCGGTGCTCCCGTTTCCGACGAAATGGCCCAGGCGCCGGCGTTTGCGCAGCTGCGCGCCTATCCAGTGGAAAAGCTGGTGCGACAGCTGGGCACAAAGCGTCTGGCCGCCGTGCTGTCCCGCCGCCAGAGCGGCGCTGGCCCCGTCATGACCGAAACCTCCGTCATCACGGTGGAGATGCCCTGGCTCCCGGCCACGGTGCGGCTCCTGGAACCACTGGAGCACAGCACCTGCACCTGTCACAGCAGGGCTTTCTGCTCCCATAAGGCCGAGGCGCTGCTTTACTGGCAGTTGGAACACGGCATCGCGGACCCGGCCTCCCTGCAGAACGCGGGCACCTGCGGAAATTCTCTGGAACTTGACCGGGTCCGCAGTGTCTGCCAGGCGGTGCAGCAGGCCCTGACCGCTCAGATGGTGACCGGTCTGAGCCGGCTTCCGCCTTCTGCCTGTGAGACCGTCGAGCGGATGGCGGCTCTGTGCCACACGGCGGGGCTGCCGGATCTGGAACGGGCCCTGCGCGGACTGCACGGGGAGTATGCCGCCTATTTTGGCCGGTCAGCCTCCTTCCGGGATACCGCCCTTCTTATGCGGCTTTCCCATGCATTTCGGCTGGCCGCAGCGCTGGAAACCGCAGATGCGGAGTCTGTCCAGGCGCTCGCAGGCTCCTTCCGGGACCATTATGAACCGGTGGGACGGCTGCAGCTCTATCTTCTGGGTCTGCGGGACTTCTCGGGCCGCAGCGGCTACGCAGGCACCATTTATTACTTCTGGGAGCGGGAGGCCTGTCGTTTTTATACCTTTTCCGACGTTCGCCCCACATTTTATGAAGGGTCAGTCCGCCGGAAATCTGCCGCTGTGCCGTGGGGGCTGCCCTGTCCCCTGCGCAAAGTGTGGAACTGCGCGCTGGATCTGTCCGGAGCCAGGGCCAACCGCACCGGCGGCCTCTCTGCCACCGAACAGTGCCGTGCGGTTTTGCTGGGGCCCCGCAAACCGTGGAGCGTCTTCCCGGAAGATGCGGTGGATACGGATTTTTCCGGCCTTCTGGGGGCGCGGAGCAGGCGGAATGCGCCGGAGATCTCCCGCCTGGCTGTGGTGCGTCCCGCACAATGCCGTGTACAGCCGTATGACCATGTGCAGCAGGTGTTTTCGATGCAGCTGCTGGACCGGGAAAGCCGCAGCCTGTGGCTGACGGTACGCTACAAGCAGGAGGAGGCCGGCGTGATTTCCATGCTGGAAGCGCTTGTCCGGCAGCTCCAGCTCCGTCCCTCTCTGCGGCCTGTGTTTTTCGGTATTCTTTACCGGGAGGATGACTGCCTCAAGCTGTATCCGATCGAGTATTTCACAGAATGGGGGGAGCCGGCGTGAAGGAGCTGCTGCGGGAAATGGAGCTTGTACTGACCGATCTTCTCCAATCCGGCCTGGATACCGGCGGTCCATCC
>UMJL01061040.1_pt1 | contig 55845 bp, 52 predicted proteins | sample 1966071 | NCBI WGS metagenome assembly UMJL01 (sample SAMEA4836148, study PRJEB28245) | human gut metagenome | biome: gut microbiome; material: fecal sample | place: Denmark | collected 2008
ATATGGTATAATTATTATGTGTTTTTATTTCGTAAATGCAATAATTGAGGTGTAATATGTTAAAAAATAAAAAAGATATTATTTTAATTATTTCTATGTTTTTAGGATTAACTTTTCTTGGTTTTGGATATAAATTTTTTATTTCAAACAAAAATGAAAAGAAAATAGAAAATGTTGTTAAGCAAAACGAAAAAATCAAAGATGAAGAATTAGCTGAAAGTAATAAAAAAGATTCTGAAATTTATATACATATTGATGGTGAAATAAATAAACCTGGTGTATATAAAATGAAACTAGGTGATAGAGTTGATGATGCAATTAAAGTTGCAGGTGGTTTAACGGATAATGCAGAAAAGAATAGTTTGAATTTAGCTGTAAAGTTAAAAGATGAAATGAAAATACATATTTATAAAATTGGAGAAACACAAAATAATTCAAATGCTGAATCATCTAGTAATTCTCAAAATTCTAATTCTAATAATTTAGTAAATATTAATACCGCAAGCAAAGAAGAGCTTTGCAAATTAACAGGTATTGGAGAAACTAAAGCTAAACTTATTATCGAATATAGAGAAAAAAATAAATTTAATAAAATTGAGGATATAACAAAAGTTTCGGGTATTGGAAAGAAAACTTTTGAGAAAATAAAAAATAATATAAGTGTAGATTAGGAGAAAATGTATGAAAAATATTGATATAAAAGATGTAAAGTTAACTTCTTATGCAAAAACTTCAGGGTGAGCCGCAAAAGTTGGTCCAGATATTCTGGACGAGGTTTTATCCGGTTTGGATAATAAAACATCTATAAGTAAAGATTTACTTGTAGGAATTGAAACTTCAGATGATGCTGCTGTTTATAAAATAAATGATGAATTGGCTTTAATAGAAACTTTGGACTTTTTTACCCCAATTGTTGATGACCCATTTACTTTTGGTAAAATAGCGGCTACTAATTCTCTTTCTGATGTTTATGCAATGGGTGGAGAGCCTACTATGGCAATGAATATAGTTTGTTTTCCAAATTGTTTACCTCCAAAAATTTTAACTGAAATTTTGAGAGGTGGGTTAGAAAAAATGAAAGAAGCAGAATGCTTACTTATAGGAGGACATACAGTTCAAGATGATGAACCAAAATATGGATTAAGTGTTTCGGGTTTTGTTCATCCTAATAAAGTTTGGAAGAACTCCTCTGCAAAAGTAGGTGATGTTTTAATTCTTACAAAACCAATTGGACTTGGAGTTATAAATACTGCTATAAAGGGTGGAATTGCAAGTGAAGAAGAGATAAATGATGCAGTTCATACTATGGAAACTCTTAATAAATATGCAAAGAGAGCAGTGGAAAGTAATACGATTAACTCTTGTACGGATATTACAGGATTTGGACTTATGGGGCATTGCTATGAAATGGCTAAAGGTTCTAATACTACATTTGTACTTGATAGTGCAAGTATGCCAATTTTAAAAGGTGCTGTTGACTATGCAAATATGGGTCTTATCCCTAAAGGCTGTTATGATAATAAAAAATTTGTTGGAAATAATTATAAACTTGAAAATGAAGTAGATGAGGCTCTACTTAATGTTATGTTTAATCCTGAAACATCAGGAGGTCTTTTGATTACTGTTCCTGAAAATGAAGTAGATGATATTTTAGAAAAACTAAAAGATATTCCTACTAGATTTGCAGTGATAGGAAAAGTTATTGAGAAAAAAGAAAAATATTTAATAGTTGAATAATGGAGAAATTTATGAATTTATATAAAATGATACCTAAAGTTGACCAAATTTTAGATAATGAAATAATAAAAAAACTTTTAGAGGAAAATTCTAAAAATTTAATAATGGAATCAATTCACGAAGAACTTAATTCTATTAGAAATAATATTTCAAATGGCTGTGATGAAAAAGTAATATTAAATTATATTGAAAATTTAGCTAAAAATATAGAAAAAAATTTACTAAATAAAAAGCGTTTAAATTTAAGAAAGGTTATAAATGCATCTGGAGTTGTAATTCACACAAATCTTGGAAGGTCAGTTTTAACAGATGAAATTTTAGGAAACATTAAAGATGTTTCTGTTGGATATTCAAATCTTGAATATGATTTACAAAAAGGGGAACGTGGTTCAAGATATTCTCATTTAACTAAGATTATTAAAAGGATAACTGGAGCTGAAGATTGTATGGTTGTAAATAACAATGCAGCTGCAGTTATGCTTATTTTGTCAACTATGGCAAAGGGCAGAAATGTAATTACAAGTAGAAGTGAGTTGGTTGAAATAGGGGGTTCTTTTAGAATTCCTGATGTTTGTAGAGAAAGTGGTGCAGAACTTAAAGAAGTTGGCACAACAAATAAAACTCATCTTAGCGATTATGAAAATGCAATAGATGAAAATACGGCGGCACTTTTCAAAGTGCATCAAAGTAATTTTAAAATTCTAGGTTTTACAGAATCCGTAACTTCAACAGAATTAAAAGATTTAAAAGAAAAATATAATATTCCAATTATTGAGGATTTAGGCTCAGGTGTGCTTATAGATTTATCTAAATATGGATTAGGACATGAACCAACTGTTCAAGAATGTATAGCTAATGGAGTAGATGTTGTAAGTTTTAGTGGAGATAAGCTATTAGGTGGAGTACAAGCTGGTATTATAGTCGGTAAAAAAGAATTTATTGAAAAGATGAAAAAAAATCAATTAACTAGAGCTTTAAGAGTTGATAAATTTACTTTATCTGCTTTAGAAGTTGTATTTTCATATTATATCGATGAAGAATTAGCAATTTCAAAGATACCAACATTAAATATGCTAACTATAAAAATTGAAGAACTTTATAATAAGGCAGAAAGATTTATAGATTATTTAGGAGAAAATAAAGAATTTTCTTATGAAATTATAGATATTGATTCAGAAGTAGGAGCTGGGTCCCTTCCAACTCAAAAATTACCATCAAAAGCTGTTAAAGTTATTTCTAATTCATATACAGAAAACGAACTGGAAGAAAAATTAAGAAATCATAATATTCCAATTGTTGCTAGAATTTATAAGGGAAATTTAATTTTTGATGTAAGAACTATTTTTGAAAATGAATTTAGTATAATTAAAGATGCTTTGGATTCATTAATAGGAGAATAATATGAAAAATAAAAAGAATATTATTGTTGGAACTGCCGGTCATATTGACCATGGAAAAACAACTTTGATAAGAGCTTTAACAGGAAGAAATACAGATAGATTAAAAGAAGAGCAGAATAGAGGTATTTCTATTGAATTAGGATTTACTCATTTTGATTTAACAGATGAACTTAGAGTTGGTATTATTGATGTTCCTGGACATGAAAAGTTTATAAAAAATATGCTTTCGGGTGTTTGTGGAATGGATATGATTGTTTTAGTTGTTGCTGCTGACGAAGGTATTATGGCACAAACTAAAGAGCATTTAGATATTCTAAATTTAATAGGAATTAAAAATGGTATAATTGCATTAACAAAATGTGATTTAGTCGATAGGGATTGGATTGAACTTGTTAAACTTGATATTGCTGATGAAATGGAAGGCACTTTTTTAGAGAATGCCAAGATAATAGAGGTGTCTTCAACCGAAAATACTGGTATTGATGAATTGAAAGAAGAGATAAAGAGAATTGTAGATACATTACCGGATAAAGATTTAAGCTCTAATCCTAGGTTATATGTTGATAGGTCTTTTTCTATAACGGGCTTTGGAACTGTTGTAACAGGAACTTTAATTTCCGGAACATTTAACCTTGATGATGAAATTTTAATATATCCATCAAATAAACTAACTAAAATTAGAAATTTACAAGTGCATGATAGTAATGTTCCAACTGCTTATGCAGGGCAACGTGTTGCGATAAATCTTGCAAATGTAAAAAAAGAAGATGTACCAAAAGGCTCTGTTCTTGTACCTAACAATACTTTTACTGAAAGTAGTATTATCGATGTTAAACTTAAAACGGTTAATTTACCTTTTGAAATAACAAATAGAACTAGATTTCATTTATATTTAGGTTCTAGTGAAGTTTTGTGTAGAGCAATTTTGTTAGAAGATGAAGTTTTAGAATCAAATAAGGAATATATCGTTCAATTAAGACTTGAAGAACCGATTATTAGTAAAAGAAATGATAAATTTATACTTAGATTATTCTCACCACTTTACACTATAGGTGGAGGATATATAATTGATTCTAATGCTATAAAAAAGAAAAGATTTAATGAATATGATATAAAAAATATAAAAAAACTTGATGGTTGTGATTTTAAAGAATATATTTATAATTATATTAATAGATTTAGTGATAAATTTTATTTAGAAAAAAATTATTATAGCTTTTTATCAGATTCAAATAAAAATATTTCAAAATTAATTGATGAATTAATTGAAGAAAATAAAATTATTTCTTTTGGTATTAATTCGGACAGATTAATTTTATCGGATAAATTTGTTGAAAAGTTAATTAAACAGATAAGTGAATTTATAGGAGATTTTCACAAGAAATATCCAAAAAGAATTGGAATTTCTAAAGAAACTATTAAATCAAAATTCTTTGATTCTCTAGGTGGAAAGATAAAGAATGAATTTATGAATTATTTAATTTCAGATAGATTTTTTGTTTCTGATGAATACATTTCTCTTTTAGATTTTAAAGTTTCTTTAGATGATACAGACTTTAAAAATATTGAAATTATAAAAAATAAATTCAATTCTGATAAATTTTCAATTATGAATTTTGAAGATTTTAATTTAAATATGAGTGTAGAGCATTTTAGAGAGCTTATTTTATATTTGATAAGTAATAAAGGAGTTATAAAATTAGATTCAGGTTATATGCTTAAAGAAAATTATGATTCAGCTGTAAATATGATTAAGGAGTTTATAGTTAAAAAGGGAGCTATTTCTGTTTCTGATGCAAGAGATTTACTTGGTTCTAATAGAAAATCGACTATGGAATTGCTTGAATTTTTAGATAAAGAAAAAATAACTTTAAGAAGAGAAAATGAGAGAATATTAGTGAAATAGGAGTAGATTTATGAAATTAAAAATATTAATGGCTTTACCCACTGATTCACAAATAAATGATTTGATGTATTCTATGTTAGAAGATGAAAATTATGAAATTACTATTTCAGATAATATTGAAGACACTATTATTTTAGCTGACCAAAAAAAATTTGATATGATAATTATGGATATGTATTTCAAAGATGGTTCTGGTTTAGATTTGAAAAAGAAATTAAATGAATTTTGTGATATTCCAACTATTGTTACAACTACTTTGAAAGACGATATGCAAAAAATTTTAATTTTTGAGTATGGTGCTGATGATTATTTAATTTATCCTTTCAATATACTTGAATTAAAGGCGAGAATTCGTGCTATCATGAGAAGATTTGGACAGAGGAGAGCAGATATAGATAATTTAATATTTGCAGATGATTTAGAGTTTAATATAGTAGGTAGGACTGTAAAATTAAAAGGAGAAGAAGTCGATTTAACCGGAAAAGAATTTGATATTTTATATATTATGGCTATTAATTCTGAAAAAGTCTTTAGTAGAGAAGATATTGCTAAAAGTGTATGGAAAGAAGAACATGTAAGTGATTATAGAAAAATAGATGTTCATATAAGAAGGTTAAGAGAAAAAATAAATATCGGAGATATTACCTATATTCAAACTAAATGGGGAGAAGGGTATTATTATAAAAAAATACAAGGATAGTAGGAGAAAAATATGAAAGACTTAATTAATAATTTAAAAGATAAAATTATAAATGAAATTAAAGATTCAACTGATAAAAATGATTTAGAAGAAATTAGGGTAAAATATTTAGGTAAAAAAGGGGAATTTACTAGTATCTTAAGAAATATGGCCAATGTTTCTAAGGAAGAAAGACCTAAAATTGGTGAGCTTATAAATTTAACTAAGCAGGAAATTGAAAATATCATAAATGAAAAAGTTGAAATGTTCAATAAAATTGAACTTGAAAAGAGAATAAAGGAAGAAACAGTTGATGTTACTATCAATAAAAAATTTATAAATGTTGGACATAGACATCCTTTAAATCAAACTATGGAAGAATTGGAAAATTTCTTTATTTCAATGGGATTTTCTGTAATTGATGGTCCGGAAATCGAAACAGTAGAAAATAATTTTAATAAATTAAATTCTCCTATGGATCACCCTTCAAGAGATATGTCTGATACATTTTATATTGATAATGAATTGTTGTTGAGAACTCATACATCTCCAGTTCAAATTAGAACTATGATGACTACAAAGCCTCCAATTAAAATGGTTTCTGCTGGTAGAACATTTAGATTTGATGAAGTTGATGATACTCATTCACCAATGTTTCATCAAATCGAAGGTCTTGTTGTAGATGAAAATATTAATATGAGTAACTTAATTGAAACACTTAATACTTTTATCAAGGAGTTTTTTGGAGAAGATATGCAAACAAGATACAGACCTCATTATTTTCCATTTACTGAACCAAGTGCTGAAGTTGACGTTTCTTGCTTTAATTGTAAAGGTAAAGGTTGTAAAGTTTGTAATGGAACAGGTTGGAGTATGGAATTGTTAGGTTGTGGTATGGTTCACCCTAATGTATTAGAAGCTTGTGGAATTGATTCTAAAAAATATTCTGGTTTTGCATTTGGTATGGGAATTGATAGAATTACTATGGTTAAGCATAAAATAAATAATATTAGATTATTATATGATAATGATAAAAGATTTTTAGAACAATTTTAAGGAGGATTATATGTTATTACCGATAAAATGGGCAAAAGAATATATTAATATAGATAATGATATAATGGAAATTTGTGATAAAGTAACTCTTACAGGTTCTCATGTTGAATCCATTGAAAAATTAGGAACTGAATTAGAAAATATTGTAATAGGTAAAATTTTAGAAATTTATAGACATGAAAATTCTAAAAAACTTTGGATTACAAAAGTTGATTTGGGAAATGAAGTAGTTCAAATTGTTACTGCTGCTCAAAATTTAAAGCAATTTGATTATGTTCCGGTTGCAAAAGTTAATTCGACACTTGCTGATGGAACAAAAATTATGGAAGCAAAATTAGGTGGAGAAATTTCACAAGGAATGTTTTGTAGTTATAAAGAATTAGGTTATGCTGATTCGGTTATTCCAAAAGAATATAAAGATGGAGTTTTAAGAATTTTTGATGAAAATATTGTTTTAGGTACAGATATTAGAGAAATTTTAGATTTGAATGATATTGTTGTAGAATTTGAAATTACACCTAATAGACCGGATTGCTTATCTATTGTTGGAATGGCAAGAGAAATTTCTGCAAGTTTTGATAAAGAATTAAATAAAATTAATTTAAAAAATTTAAAAGAAATTGGAAATAAAAGTTCGTTAAATATAAATATTTCAGCAGAAAATTGTAAAAGATATTCTGCTAGTATAATAAAAAATATTAAGATAGAAGAATCAAATAGAAAAATTCAAAATTATCTTTTAAATGCCGGAATAAGACCTATAAATAATATAGTGGATTTAACTAACTTTTTAATGTTAGAATTTGGACAACCTCTTCATGCTTTTGATTTAGATAAGTTAGAAGGAGATATAACTGTTAGAAATGCATTTGAAGGAGAAAAAGTTGTAACTTTAGATGAGGTTGAAAGAACTCTTTCATCAGAAGATATGTTGATTTGCGATTCTGTAAAACCTATAGCTATTGCTGGAGTTATGGGACTTAAAAATTCAGAAATTGATGAAAATACTAAAAATATTTTAGTTGAATCTGCATACTTTACTAAAAAATCAATCAAATCTACTTCAAAAAGATTGGGATTAAAATCTGAGGCGTCTATAAGATATGAAAAAGGATTGACTTCAGAACATACTATAAATATTTTATCTAGATTTTTATATTTGTTAGAAAAAAATGTAAAATGTGAAATTGATTCAGTATTTGACGTTGATAACGCAAATTTTGTTCCAACTAAAATAGAATTTAATACAAATTTAGTAAAAAGACTATTAGGAGTTGAAATTGAAAATTCAAAGATAGTTAGATATTTAAATTTATTAGAAATCGAAACAGAAGTTAAAGATGATGTTATAATTTGTACTATACCTTATTTTAGAACAGATTTATCTATTCAAGAGGATATTGTTGAAGAAATAGGTAGAATATATGGATTCTCTAATCTTAATCCTACACCTATTTTAGCTCCAAATACGATAGGTAAAAAGAGTAGTAAAAGAGTTTTTGAAGATAAGATAAAAAATATTTTATTAAATTTAGGTTTATATGAAATTACAACTTATTCTTTCATTGGAGGAAATATAATCGGAAAGACAAAGATGAATGCTTTAAATACTGTTAAGATTTTAAATCCGTTAGGTGAAGAATTTAGTATTATGAGAAAATCTTTAATTCCAAATATTATTGATGTTTTAGCTAAAAATTTAAATTATAAAAATGATGACTTGTTAGTATATGAGCTTGGAAATACTTTTCATTCAGTTGAAGGAGAAAAAATACCTATTGAAAAGAAAAAACTTGCTATTGGAGCTTATGGGAAATATGAATTTTATTATTTGAAAGATATAATATTTAATTTGTTAAATATATTAAACATTGAAAATGTTGAATTTGTAAAAAATAATAATATTGAATATTTTCACTCAGGAGTATGTGCTGATGTATTAGCAAATGGCGAAAAGATAGGGGAAATTGGTCAAATTTCTTATGAAGTATGTAAAAATTTTTCAATTAAGAAAAATATATTTGTATGTGAAATTGATATTGAGAAGATAAGAGATAAATCAAGTCTTGTAAAAATTTATGAACCACTTATAAAATATCCGGCTGTAAAGAGAGATTTAGCTTTGGTTGTAGATAAAAATATAGATAGTGGGGAAATAGAAAAAATATTTAAAGAGCATTCAAATAATTTACTTAAAAATGTTGAACTTTTTGATGTTTATATCGGAAATCAAGTGAGTGAAGGAAAGAAATCAATGGCTTATAAATTAACTTTCCAATCTAAAGATAAGACTTTAGTTGATGAAGATATAAATTCTATAATCGATGATATGCTATCTGATTTAAATGAAAAATTAGGAGCAAGTTTAAGGTCATAATTAGGAGAATATTATGAATAATAAAATTAAAGTTAATATTGCAGGAAGTATTTATACAATTATTGGAGAAAAAGATAAATCTGAAGTTGAAGAAATAGCAAATTTTGTTGATGAAGAAATAAAAAAAATAACTTCACAAAATTATTTGTTAAATCCAACTATGGCAGCAACTTTGGTAGCGTTAAATATTTCTAGTGATTATTTTGACTTAAAAAAAGAATTAAATTTAATGAGTGAAGATAGTGATTTTCCTATTAAAAAGCAAGAAGAATTCATAAAGAATACTGAAAAAATCGAAAAGGAAAAAGAAGAATTAAAAGAAAGCTTGAAAGAGTTAACTGATAAAAATAATATTTTAATTCATACTATTAGTACACTTGAGAAAAGATATGAAAATCTTGAAAAAATTTCTTACGATAATTTTTATGAAATAAAACAAAAAGATGAAAAAATTATTGAATTACAAAATGAAATTTCAAAAATAAAAGATGAATATATTAAAAAAATTATAAAAAATGGAGAAATAAATAATAATGAAAAATAAAGTGTTAAAAACTTTAGAATTTTATAAAATTATAAATATGTTATTAGATTGTTCTCAGAGTATAATAGGAAAAAAGTTAATAAAAAATGCTGAAATTTCTACTGATATTATAAAAATTAAAAAAGTATTAGATGAAACAGATGAGGCTTATAGATTTATAATGAAACATAAGACTCCTGCTATTTCTAACATTGATGATTTAGAAGAAGATTTTAAGCTTTTAGAAGTTGGACGTTTTTTTACAATTAGAAAACTTCTAGAAGTTTGGAAACTTTTGAATACATCAAGATTTTTAAAAAATTTAATTTCTAGTGATGATGAAGTTGAGTATGAAAATATTTTTGGACTTTTAAGTTCTTTAAATGTTAATACTCAACTTGAAAGAGATTTAGAAGTTTCAATAATATCAGAAGAAGAAATTTCTGATGATGCAAGTCCTGAACTTAAAAGGATAAGAAGAATGATTAAGTCTAAAAATGATTTAATTAGAGATAGACTTAATCAACTTATTTCTACATCAGATAAATTGATGGATAATATTTATACTTTAAGAGATGGTAGATATGTTGTTCCCGTAAGAAGTGAGTTTAAAAATTCATTTAAAGGTATTGTTCACGACCAATCTGCATCAGGACAAACTGTTTTTATTGAGCCGATGTTTGTTGTTGATTTGAATAATGATTTAAAAAAATTAGAAATTGATGAAGAAAAAGAAATTGAAAGAATATTGAGTGAATTTTCTAATCGTATTTTAGAAATTTTACCGGAATTATTATCAAATTTAGACATAATCGCTAATATAGACTTTATATTTGCAAGAGGAAAACTTGCATATAATATGGAGGCTAGTAAGCCATTAATTAATGATAAAGGTATTATTAATTTGAAATTAGCAAGGCACCCGTTAATAGACAAGGATAAAGTTGTACCTATTGATATTTCTCTTGGTGGTAATTTTAATACTTTGGTAATAACAGGGCCTAACACAGGTGGTAAAACCGTTACTTTAAAAACTGTTGGTTTATTAACCTTAATGACTCAATTTGGACTTATGATACCTTGTTTTGATAATTCAGAAGTTGCTATATTTACTGAATTATTTGCCGATATTGGTGATGAACAGAGTATAGAACAATCTTTAAGTACTTTTTCTTCACATATGAAAAATATAATAGAAATAATAGATAATGCTAAAGAAAATTCTTTGGTTTTATTTGATGAATTAGGTTCAGGTACAGACCCGGAAGAAGGTTCAGGACTTTCTATTTCTATTTTGAATTATTTTTTAGAAAAAAACATTAGGACTATTGCAACAACTCATTATAGTCAATTAAAAATGTATGCGATGTCAACTGAAAACGTCCAAAATGCAGCTATGGAGTTTGATGTTGAAAAATTAGAACCAACTTATAAGTTAATAATTGGAGTTTCAGGAAAATCAAATGCATTTGAAATTTCTAAAAAATTAGGACTTGATGAAAGTTTTATTATAAATGCTAAAAAATTTATATCTAACAACGAAATCTCTTTTGATAAACTTGTTAGTAATGTAGATAATAGACGTAAGGAATATGAAAATCTTATTATCGAACAAAGAGAAATATTAGATTATAATAAAAAAATTAAAGAAGAGTATGAAGAAAAATTAGAAAAATTTAATATACAAAAAGAGAAAAAAATAAAAAAATTAGAAGAATATATTGAAAATTCAATATATGAAACAGATAAGTTTTGTAAAGAAACTATCAAAGATATAAACAAGGCTAAATCAAAGCAAGAGTCTGTAAAATTAAGAAAAATTTCTGAAGAAATATTTAAAAAGACAGATAAAATTAATCATTCCAGAATGTTAAAAAGCAAAAATAATGTAAATATATTGAATGAGCCTTTAATGTTAGGAGAAGAAATTAAAGTTCTTAGTTTAAATGAAAATGGATATGTTCAAACATTGCCTGATAAAAATGGTAATTTACAGGTTAAAATTGGTATTTTAAAGGTAAATGCTAATATTAGCGATATAATTAGAATTGAAAAAATAATAGATGATTCTAAAGAAAAAACGTCTTATTCAAAGACTACTTTTATTAAGAGTGATAAAATGTATGATAATAAAATTGATGTAAGGGGTTTTAATACTGAAGATGCTATTTATGAAATAGATAAGTTTTTAGATGACTCTTTTATAGCGAATTTGAATGAAGTTACTATTATACATGGGAAAGGTACTGGAATTTTAAGAAATAACATATCTGATTTTCTAAAAAGACATAAATTAGTTAAGTCTTTTAGCTTTGGGAAAATTAATGAAGGTGGCGATGGTGCTACCGTTGTAAAATTAAAATAGGAGTATATTATGATAAATTTTAAAGACATAGTTGTAAATGCTATCTTTGACTTAGATATAAATTTAAGTAAAGAAGAAATTAAAGAATTAATAGAAATTCCACCTAATGCTGAAATGGGAGATTTTTCGTTTCCTTGTTTTAAGTTATCAAAAATTTTAAGAAAAGCTCCAAATATGATTTCTGAAGAATTGGTTGGTAAAATTAAATTAGAAAATACTATATTTTTAGATGTAAAAAATGTTGGACCTTATATAAATTTCTTTATTAAACCTTCAGAGTTTTCTAAAAATGTTATAAATGAAATCTTTGAAAAAAAAGAAAATTATGGTTCATCAAATGATAATTTAGATAAAACAATAGTAATTGATTATTCTTCTACTAATATTGCTAAACCGTTCCATATCGGTCATATTAGGAGCACTTTAATTGGTAATGTAATAAAGAACATATATAAATTTTTGGGTTATAACACAGTTGGAGTAAATCATCTTGGAGATTATGGCACACAATTCGGTAAAATAATTGCCGCTTATAAAATATGGGGTAATGATGATGAGATAAATGCAGACCCTATAAATCAACTTTTAAAATTATATGTTGACTTTAACAATCTTTGCAAAACTGATGAAGAAATGCTTGAAACGGCTAGAGATTATTTCAATAAATTAGAAAATGGTGATGAAGAATCTGTAAGACTTTGGAATTGGTTTAAAGAAATAAGTTTATTAGAATTTCAAAAGGTTTATGATAAACTAAAAGTTGAATTTGATTCATATAGAGGTGAGGCATATCATTCACAATTTATTGATGATGTAGTTAAGGAATTGGAAGATAAGAATTTATTGGTTGAAAGTGAAGGCTGTAAAATCGTAAATTTAGATAAATATAATCTACCTCCAGCGCTAATATTAAAGAGTAATTCTTCTAGTACATATATAACTAGAGACATTGCAACTGCCTTAACTAGGAAGAAAGATTATGAATTTGATAAAAATATTTATGTTGTAGCCACTCAACAAAAATTACATTTTCAACAATTAAAAGCTGTTCTTGAAGAAATGGGATATGAATGGGCTAAAGACTGTATTCACGTTTCTTTTGGTATGGTTAGTGTTAAAGATGACCTTTTAGGTACTTCTGCAAAACTTAGTACAAGAGAAGGAAATGTTATATTTTTAAATGATGTTCTTGAAAAAAGTGTCGAAAAAACTTTAGAAATTATAAATGAGAGAAATAGTTCTCTTGAAAATAAAGAAGAAATTGCAAAAGAGGTAGGTATCGGAGCGATTATATTCCAAGAACTGTTTAATACTAGAATTAAAGATTACGCTTTTGATTGGAATAATGTATTAAATTTTGATGGAGAAACTGGACCTTATGTTCAATATTCTGCAGCGAGAGCTAATAGTATATTAGAAAAAAATAATTTTTATTCAAAGTTAGATTCTGTTGATATTTCAAAATTTGAAAATTATGAAATGAATATTGATGAATTAACTTTAGTTAAAGCTATTTATAAATTTGAAGATATTTTGCAAGAATCTGCTAAAAAATATGAACCTTCAATACTAGCTAGATATATAACTGAAATAGCAAAATTATTCAATAAATTTTATAATTCATGTCCAATAAATAATCAAGAAGAATATATTAAAGAATTTAGATTAATTTTAACATATTGTACAAGATTGCTTATAGAAATCGGCTTAGGGCTTTTAGGTATGGATACTCCTAAAAAAATGTAGGTGAATATGGATAATTTGTATAATTATTTTGAAAAATTTTCTGAAAAAATATATTTTCTTACTATAAAAGAAATTGAAATTAATGGAAATCTATATAAAAATATAGATTTTCCAATTAATTCAGATGTACTTTTAGAAAATATAAAAAATAATAAATTCAATGAAAATATCAATTTAGAATATTTTTTTGAAGGAATTTTATTATTAAATGGGATAAATTCAAATTTTGATAATATAGAACTTTTAAATGATTTTATTAAATCTAAAAAAATTAATCTGATAGATTTTACAAAATCTAAAATTCGTTTTAATGATGAAAAGTTTGAAAATATAATTTACAATTTATTAATTGTTAGAGGTTTATTTAATTTAGAAATTTATGATGATTTTATTTTAAAAATCTATATTAAATATCTTCTAATGATATTAGATTATATTGATAACAACTATTATAATATTTTTTTGAATGAAATAAAGGTTTTATTATCAGATTTAGAAAAAAATGATTCAGAAGATTATTTACTAAATATGCTTTATGGTGATTTATTTGTAAAAGAAAAATTTTATATAAAAGCAAATTTATTTTATAAAAAGGCTATTACAAATTCGAATTTTTCCATTGATAACATTATCAAGAAAAAAATATCGGAAATTGATACAAAAGTAAAAATTGAAGAAATTTTACAACTTGTTGATAAATTTAGATATGAAGAATGTTATGAGCTTTTAGAAAATATAGACAAAACTTCGTTAGATAAAGAAGATTCTTATTGGATTGCTTATATATATAACAAATTGAATGAAAACGAAAAATCTATTGAGTATTATGAAAAATCATTGGATTTAAACGCTGATTTTTTGAATATTTTTATAGAATTGGGGTTATTATATTACAAAACAGAAAAAGTCGAAAAATCACTAAAAATTTTCGAAAGAGGACTATCTATATATATTGATGATGAAAAATTGCTATTTAATAAGATAGTATTGGAATTAAAACTAAAAAAATACCAAAAAGCTAAGGAAGATATAGATAAATTATTATTGTATGAAGATTTAGATAATTCTATAATGAACGATATATTGTACTTAAAAGAATTGTATAAAGAAGAGTTGGAGTTAGAATAAAAAACTTGACTTAACTTTTAAAATATAATATAATTAAAATGTAAATAGAGTAGAGGTTGAAAAAAATCTCTTCTTTATTTTAATCAAATTTATTTTCGCAAAATTATAGTTTTGCGAAAAAATGCCATTAAAAAAATAAATTAACAAGATTATTAAATTTTCAAGTTTCACAATATATTTTTTATACATCATAAGTTAAAAAGTTCTAACTTATGATGTATAAAGTCTATTTATAAATATCTCCTCTACTGTCAATATCAAAAACTATGATAATTATCTCATCATCAACAATCCGAAAAATACTTCTATATTTGCCAATTCTTAATCTAAAAATATCATTAAATTGATTATGATGAAATTTTTTTATATCATAAAGTTTTACTCTGTCAATATCGGTAGAAATTTCAGAAAATGCCTTCATAAATTTTAAGCCAATCAATTTATTTTTTAAAATAAATTTTTCAGCAGGTTTTTTATATAGAATTTTATAAGAGTTCATCTAATAAAAACTCCTTTCCTGACAAGTCAGAAAAATCTATATTCATTTTTTCAAAATCGCGTTGTTCTTTTTCTTCAACATAACTACAGTTTTTTATTAAAAAATTTAGCAAATCAACATTTTCTTCTTTATTAATTTTTTCTAAAACTGTTTTTCTAATAAATTCAGAAAAAGTTAAACCGACTCTATCTGCAAAATTATTAATTAAGTCATTTTCTTCAGCACTCAACAAAATATTTTTTCTTATTTTTTGCATAACTTCAACCTCCTTATGCTTATTATACATACAATACATATCATACATATAGTATATACTATTTATTTTATTTTGTCAATACTTTTTTCAAAAAAATTTTAGAAAAGATTTTTGTTACAAACGTTGAAAATACTATGAGTTAGCATTTTGAAAACTCACTTTTTATTAGGAAAATTTTAGGAAAACAGAGTTAGCAAAATGCTATTTCTTGAATTTTCATTTTGCAATTTCAAGAATTAGCAAAATGCTATTTCTCTATTAATATAGTTATATTGATTTTATTTATATTAAATCTATCTATCGGATTTGATATGATATGATTGAAAAAATAAAAATAGTCAATGAGTAAAGTGGTAATCGCAAAAATTTTTTTAAAAATTTTGAGAATTAAGGAACGTTCATTGACTATTAAAAAATTATTATAATTTAAAAAAGTCAACAACATACTTTGTTGTTGACCTTAATTGTTAAAAAAAATTGCTCTTATGAGCAATTAAACTAGCCGAGTTAAAAGCTCGGCTAGTTATAAATTTTAAGATAAATCAGCAAGTCTGCTTTCAAAAACTTTTATTTCTTCAGTATTTTTTGAATAATAAATACCTGTCAACTTTTTTAATTTTTTTATTGCATTTGGGTTTATTATATATTCATCAACAATTTTAAAACTTCCACTCCCTGTTGAAAAAGTTGACTCTGTATTAGCTTGATATGTTGTTAAATGTTTTTTCTTTGTCCCTAAAATTCCTGATAATAATTCAGAATTTTCAGGATCATTATTTCTCAAGATTAAAAAAGTATTGCAGTTGTCAATTACTTGTTTTTTGAAATTTGAAGTAACATCATCTAAATCGGACATTGATTGAGTAGATAATACAGCTTGTACTTTTGCAACTCTTGATTTGTTTAGAATATCTAAAATTTTATCTGAAGCGTAAACCCCTAATTCATCTAGTATTACTAATATTTCTTTGTCTAATTGTCTTAATTTAATTAATTTTGAGATTAATTTTTTTATATCCAACAAAATTACTTCTCCTAAACTTATTGAAAATTCTGGGAATTTAAACTTATCAATTAAGTAAATTACTATTGCATTTTCATTATATGCTTCTATTAAGTCAAAACCGTCTTCAGAAAAAATATTACCTCCTTTTCCTTCGATTAGTGTTGCAAATCTTGCAACACTAGAAAGAGCTATTTCTGATGATAAATTGTAAATATTTAAGTAGTTTTTAGCTTCATAATCAGAAATTTTATTTATAGTTTTTAAATTATTTACCATTGAAATATAATTTTTCTTGTCAGAATTTTCAATAATTTTTTTTATTGAAATATTTTTATTTGACAATATCATTAAATCTGCAAGAGCTTGCCAGAATCTAGAAGCATTTGCTTTGTAATGTTCTTCAGACCATTCGGATAGTGAAATTAACATATCTTTTATTTGTGTACTATCACAATTTTTGAATGGATTAATGCTATCGGTTGTATCATCTCCTTGAGATACAATGTAAATTTTTCTATCGTATTTTTCAGCTAATCTTAAAGCACTATCATACAATGAAAAAATAGTTTTATCTGACTTTCCGTCAACAACAATAGTAAATTTCTCATATTCAACAGCTTGTTCTATTAAATTTGTTATTGTTGCTGTCTTTCCACTTCCAGTTGTACCAACTGCGAAAATATGACCATTTTTTTCGTTTATATCTATTTGATTATATGTTTTAATATCATATCCAATTATAGCTTTTTCTTTTGTGTGATTAAAATTTTTTTTAATTTTTTTATTGAAAAAATAGATTATACTTTCAAATATATTTTTAGAATATAATTCATTTCTATTTTTTTCATCAAGTAAAATTGATTTTTTTGTTTTGAAATTTAATGTAAAAATCATATAAGAAATTACAAAAAATAAAAAGAAAAAATATAAATTATCAAAATAGAATATGTATTTTTTAAATTCAAAATATAAATCAATTTTTGAAAAATTTAATAGTATATATTCATATATTTTAAGTCTTTTAATTAATAATTCTTGATTAAAATAAAGACTAAAAATAAAAAAGATAGTTGAAAATATTAATAAACTAAATTTAGTAGTTTTTTTAAATTTAATAAAAAAATTTAAAAATAAAAATGGTATTAAAAATAATGAATATACTGGATAGAATAAAAAAAATACAATTAATATTATTTTAAATATTTTAAAAATAAAGTCTATAATTTTCATCTTTACACTCCTTTTTTAAATAATCTGTTATTTCTTTTTTCATTAAACATTTAATATTTAAGTTAAATTCTTCTTTAGCTTTCATTAATCTGTTATATATATATTTTGTTTCACAAATCCAGATGTGATAGTCGCAAGATAAATTGTTTTTTATTGCATTGTTTTCCAATCTATCGATCGTCTTTTCTGTTCTTTCATATTCAATATAAATTATTTGATTTTCTTTTTTTACTAATAAATCTGGTATATGTTCACTCCAATATGTTTTTGATATTCTATTAGGAATAAAATCATCATATGAATAGTTATGTTTTTTTACTAAATATATAATTATATAGCTTAAAAAAAGTTCGTGTAAAACATTGTATGAATTTTTTATTGTGTATTCTTTTGTATCAAAATTTAATAACCTATTTGCTTTTCTAGTTGTTGTATATATTTTATTATAATTTACAAAAATATTTTTGCCCTTTATTAAGTTATTTTTTTCTAAATATAATAATTTGTTATATGCTGATTTTGTATTTTTATACTTAAAAATTTCATACAATATATACTTATCAATAACGACAAAGTCGTAAATGTACTTTAAGATATTTAAGTTACTTTTCTCCATACTTTCCTTCTTTCTTCACAGGCAAAGAAAATGTCTAATTTATTAGTCTTTTTTTATACCTTTTTACTTTTCTTTTTTATTCATTTTTTCATTTTTATTTCCTTCCTCTTTTTCCTTAACCCACATTATTATTTCTAACAGCTCCAGCCTTCCCCTTTACCGCTCTTACTCTTATCACTGTTTACAGTTACTCGTTCGTTGTGGGTTTGTGGTCAGGAAAATTTATTTACCTGACCACAAACCCACAACGACTATATATAAACATTTATAAGGGGAAGGCTGGAGCTGAAATATAATGCTATTAAGCACTATACAGGCACTTTCAAATATTTTTTTAAAAATAGCAAATTTTAGCTATTTTTAAAAACTTAAGGGGTAAATTCAATTTCAACTTCTTTGTTTTTATTATTATTTTTTTTGATATTTATATCTGAATTTAATTTATTATTTTTTTGTGTTTTTGTATTTTTATTTTCTGTTTTATTATTGCTTTTTTGTTGAGAATTATTTACTTTTGTTGTTGATTTAGAATTAGTATTGTTTGTTGTTTTTTCTTCCTTTTTTTTCTCTATTTCTTCTTGCTGTTTCTTTGCTTCTTCATCTTGTTTCTTTTGCTCCTGCTCTTTCTTTAATTCTTCATCTTCGATATTTTTTATAGTTTCATCATCATTAATTTCTTTTCCTTCCCCGTCAATTTTCTTTAAAAGTTTAATATTTTTTATATCCATTTTTTGTCCAGTTTCTATAAATTTTTCTTCATTTTGTAATAAAATATTTTTGTTTTTTAATGATATTATTTTATTTTTTATTTCTAAGATTTCATTTAATAATCTGTTAATTTTTGATTGAATTTCGTCTAAATTTTTATTAATCTTTTCTTTTTCTTCTCCTATTGAGTATTCATTTTCACTTTTTATATTTTGTTTCTTTTCATTAAAAGTTTCAATCTCTTTTTCTTTAATTTCTTTCTCTTTTTCTAAAGAGTTTATCTCATTATTATTAAATTCTATCATACTATTTATATATTCAATTTTTAAAATTTTTGTTGTTTTTTCTTCTTTCCTTTTTACAATTTCGCTTTCATTAAAATAGATATAAAATTTTTCGTTTTGATTTAAAATTGTTGTTAACATTATAGCTTTAAAATTATTTTTAACAGGAATTTTTATTACATACAAACCTTTAAACTTAAATTCTAAAATATTGTCAATTTCTTCTTTTTCATTATTTTTTGTTTTTGCTTTAAATTGTAAATTATTATCTTCTAGCCAATTTTTATTTATAAATTCGATATAAAAATTATCGTTATATAAATATATATCTTTTACAAAAAGATTGATATTAGAAATTTTATAAGTATCATTTTTAAAGATTGTTTTATATTTTTTTCCGTAACTAAATACAATATTACTAATTATTATTACAAAAAATATAATAATTAATAAAAAGTATGGTAACAAAAATTTTTTACTCTTATTTTTTTCAAACATAAAATTTTCACCCCTTTATTTGCCTTTATTTTTAATTATTTTATATTAATTATACCAATAGTATTACTTAATAATTAATTTTAAAAATACTGCATTATTTTGCTATTTTGGATTTTTTAATAAATGCCACGGACTCGCTCCACCTACAAATGATTTTCCAAAATCTTTTTTTATATCTGCTATCTTTGTTCTCGGAACTTGTGCATTAATCATTTTTCCATTTCCTATATATATTCCAACATGTGTAATATAGTGATGAGTATTATAGGTTCCTTTAAAAAATACGAGATCTCCTACTTTTAATTCTTCAATATCTGTTTTTAGAAGTTTTCCATTTTTTGTAACAACATCATATTGTGCTTGAGCATTATGACTAAAATTTATTCCAACTTTTCTATAAACATTCATTGTAAAAGCAGAACAATCTATACATACAGGGGGATTATTAGCATATAATTGATATGGAACGTTTTTGTATTTGTATGCTTCTTCTATGACTGTTTTTATAATTTCATTGTCTAAACCCTCAATATTTTCAATTCCTTTTTCCATTTCTATTAATTCTAAATCCAAATATCTGTAAATATGTTGTATATATTTAATATCTCCATAGACACTATAATTCCAATTTTTCAATGTAGCAAGTTTATGTTTTGAAAAACTTTCAGCATTCTCTTCAGTATATTCTCGCCCGTGTTTTTCAACCCAATCTAAATACCCGGAGCCAAAATTATAAGTCTGAAGAACAAGCTCAACAGAAAACACCAATCCTCTTTTTTCTATTTCATCTATAATTTCTCGCCACCTTTTCATTGCGTGTTCAATACTTTCTTCAGCAGTTTTAATCATTCCCATTTTTCCGTCATACTTGCTTTCGCTAGCCTGAAAAATGTCAGGCTCTTGTCCTCCTGATTCTTGTGTAGCTTGAGCCAAAATATATGATAAATACTCATCAGAAATATTATATTTTCTCATATATTTAATAATAGTTCCCTCGTGTTTTAAAACAGCTTCAGGAATATTTTTTGTTTTTGCATAAGGTGTAGAAGTTTTACTGTATGATTTAAGACTTATAAAACTTGCAACTGCAACGATAAAAGTTAGTATGATTAAAAATATAAAAAATGGAGATATAAATATAAGTAATTTTATATATTTTTTGATTTTTTTTATATCTTCAAAAAGTTCCATTATTTACCACCTGTAGCTATTAACTCTCTTTCATTTTCAAGTCCTAAACTAACCTTAAAAATTATATTATTATCAGTATTTAATGATAATAAACATTCTCCTATTTGAAATCTAGAAATTTTATCTATTTCCGTTTCAGTAATACTATCTTTAAAAACAGACATTAATTTTTCTTTTAATTGAATATCTTGCTCAAAAATAACTTTATATTGAGATAAATTAAAAATTTTATTAATTTCTTTTTTTACATTATCGTTTTTAACAGCGTCATCAATAGTATGATATGATAACCAAATTGATCCTAGATATTTTCTTGCTTCTCTCTCGAAGTCAATAAAAAATTTTATTGTCTTATTATCTAAATCATCATTTAGAATTCTATGAGCCTCATCTATTATTACTAAATAATTATTTAATTTAACGTCTTTAATATTATTTCCATACTTAGATATATCAACATTATTTATCATTTCTTGCCATAGTATATTTAAAATATTAAATATAACTGCTGAAAAAATGTTGTTTGGAAGTGTTGCTAATTCTTTTATATTAAATACTACTAAATTTTCTTCTTGAATATCAATTGTAGAATATCCATTAAATAACATTCCATATACATTTACAATAGTTTTTAATTTTAATTCTAAAACATTTAATCTTTCTTTTCTTAAATTGTCTGTTTCATCATTATAAATAGTATTTATATAAGTTAGAAAATCACTCAAAATTGGATATTCATTAGAATTTAGTTCTGTAATATTTATAAATATTTTTTCTCCATTCGTAATTTTATAAAAATTTATTTTTTTATAAAAATCATCAAGTAATATAGAAAGTTCATCAAAATAAGTTTCATCTAAATTTGGAGATAAATATCTAAAAAATATTTGAAATTTAGAAAGATGATTTTGATAAAATTTAGTTCTAATTTCATTATCAGTTTCATTATAAAAATTTTCTTCTATATCTTCATCAGAAGAATTATTTAAACTACATTTATAAATTTGAAGTGGGTTTATTATATTATTAGGATTGTTTAAATTTATCATTTTTCCATTTGATTTTTTTACTAAATACTTAAATTCTCCTGAAGCGTCAAAACATCTAATTTTAGTACCTAAAATATAATTATTTAAAGCTAATTTTTTTAAAAAAGTAGATTTTCCTGAACCCATTTTTCCCATTAAAACACCATTGTAACTTTTTCTTTGTTCATTTTTTAAAAATGGATTAAATATAACATAACCTCCACCTTTTGTAGTTCCATATATTAACCCGTTTTCATCGTGTAAATATGAAAAATTATAATCTAGACCAGCTCCTAAAGTTTCTGAAGTAATTTCTTTTCCATTTCTTTTATTATAAAAAGAGTTAGCTTGATACTTAAATGGATGATAGATTGATTTGTATTCATATTCTAATTCATTTAAAAATATTGAAGCTTTAAATGATTTTCCGTTAAGGTAATTTAGAAGTTTTACAACCTCACTTTCTAAATTTTTTAAACTCTTGTCAAAAAGAAATATTCTAATTTTTACAAGTTTAATATTTATAGAATTTGAATATAGTTTATCGTGTAATAGTATAGATTTTTGATAATCTGTGTTACTTTTTAATCTGTCTGTTATATTTCTTTCGTTGTTTTTTCTATACCTATTTTCCTTTAAATTTTCTTCTAGAACCTTATCAACAATTTCGTTATTCATTGTAGAAATATCAATAGTTACTATTAAATTTTCTACATTAGAATTAGTAATTGTTCTAAGCCAAAAGTTTCTAACTGTTTCAGGATAATCATATATTTCAACACAAGTTTCAAACCCGTCGCCTTTTTTAACATAATTTTCTTTAAAAATAATATTTCCAGCAGGTTGAATCTTGCTTATAAATTCTAAATCAAAATCACTGTTTTTAAAATGATTTGATTCTTTTTTCTTAATACTGTTAAATTTTTCTTTTAAATTTTCTTTAATTTTCATTCTCACACCTTCTTTTTTTAAAATTCACTATTCATATTATTTAATTTAAAATAAATATCTTCTTTGTTTTTTTGTGAAATGTTTTTTAATTTAAGTGGAAAAGAAAAGTGTAATTGATTTATATTTTCTTGAAGTTCTTCTTTATCTTTTGCAAAAATACAAATATAATAAACATTCTTTTTTCTTTTTTCAGTTAATTCAAATTCTTTTAATTTTGATATTAATATTTCTTTTTTAAAATTATCTTTTTCGTTTTCTATTTTTTCAATTAAGTTTTGTTTTTCTTCATTAAAATTAGAGTAATACTTTAAATATATAAGTTTTATATCTTCAGTATAAGATACATAAAATTCTTGATTTTTTTTTATTAAATTTTGAGCAGAATTTTTTGTTAAATTGTTTAAGTTAGCACCTTCTATTTCTAATATTTCTATAAAAGTATTAGTTTTTGAAAAAATATATCCGTCATCAGTAAATTTTAAAAAATCAATATAATTTAATGTTGAATTTTTTACAGTTCTATTTTTATTTTTCTTTTTTAACGTAAATATTTTGTCAATAGTTTTTACAGTTTTATTATTTCTTTTTAAAAAAAAATTAAGAGAATTAAAAATATTTTTTTTGGGGTTTGCCTTACTTGGAAGAGTTAAAATAAATGTTATTATAAAACCGAGCCAAGCATAAATTTCTCCAAATAATTCGTTTATAAAAAGTTTTTTAGTAATTTGAAAAATTACTAAACTTGCTATTAATATATATATTGTTTCTTTATAAATATATTTGCCAAATTTTGACTTGATATTTATATCTTTTTCGATTGAATACATATTTATTCTCCTTCTTCTTCATCTTCTATATCATAATTTGAATCATCATAGTTGTTATCTAAACTATTGCTATTATCATCTTCATTTTCCCAATTTTCATAATTTTTTTTATCTTCATAATTGTTATATTCATAACTATTTTTATTTGAATTATTATCAAAATCGTCATAACCTTCTGCATTTTCATTTTCTGTTGTATCGTTATAATTTTCATCATAATCCTCAGAATATCCTTCATTCTCTTCAAAATTTTCTGCATTTTCATTTTCAGTAGAATTAGTATTTTTATTATTATTTTTATTAAACATGTTACCAATTCTATCAGCTAAAAACATAGTTCTAAACATTGATGAAACAGGATTTGTACTATTATTTATATTATTAACTCCAAAGCTTCTTTCTACTAATTGTGTACTTTTTGTCATTCCTACATAACCACCTAGTAGCAAGAAGATTTTTACAAATAAATTAGCATCTAGAACATTTATATATCCCGACAACTCTTTAAAAATTCTAATACTTAAAAATAATGCAATTATACTAATATAGCTAGTAAAAATTTCTTTTAATACAAGTTTTTTTCTATAATCATCTTCAACATCTGTTGCAATAAGTAAACCACCTAAAACTTTATGTGCAGCCAAATTGTAATACAAATTTGCTAATGCTAAAGATGTTTTAAAATATACTAAAATTGTTACCAATAAAAATACTATTCCATATCCAAAGTTAATTTTCCAACGATAATAACCGTCCCATAAAACTCTAGGAATAAATCTTCCGTTACTAGTAATTTCTTCAAGTTCTCCTTTTTCATTTTTTATTCTATATTTTAAAATTTGATGTTTAGGGTCTCTTTTATCAAGTAATAATTCATTAATTTGTATTTTTCCAATATCTTCTGCTTTCATTTCATTTGCTATTTTTAGATCTATATTTTGAAAATCTTTTTTTACAAAATTATAGTCTAAATCTAAATAGCAATCCTTATATATTTCATCAACAATATTATTACTGTTTTTTTTATCCATTGAAGTAACTATTTGGTCAATAGTATTTCCTGTTTTTTCCATTATTAAAGGTAATGAAAAAATAATTAATAATGATAAAAAAGCATTTTTTAAAATTCCTGTATTCGGTTTCATTTCAGCCAAATTTTTTATAGTAGCAATTACTATTGATAGTATTAAAATTATTGGAATTATTATTAAAATTTTATCATATAAGTTTTCAATTCCACCAAATTTAAAAAAAGTATTTAGGGTAAAAAAATTTTCAAAAAAACTTGTTATCCCTTTTGCAAAATAATACACCATATTTAAAAAGAAATCTAAAATTTCTCTCATAAAATCTCTAAGCATACTTCTTTCAGAAAATAAATTACCATATTTTTCGTAAAATTCTACTATTTCAGAATCTGTAAAAGTTTTAGTTAAAAGTGTAAACATATTATCCCTACTTTTCCTTTTCTAATTCCTCTATAATTCTTAAAAGATTATCAGCATTAACTAAAATAGTTTTTAATTCTTCGCTAGTTAATGTAATTCCTTTTGTTAATCTTTTATAATCATTTTTCCAATTTCTTATATCAAACTTTGCTTTTCTATCATTCCAACTGACTAAATTTAGTTCTTTATTCCAGTCTTCGTTTTGAGATAAAATAAGTAAATTTTTTTCAATAATAAACTTAAATTCTCCCGTTTCTTCTTTATTTATTTTCTTTTCCATTTCTATAAAACTCCCTCAAATATTTCATCATCTTTTTTTAAATCGTTGACTATGGACTGATTAAAAGTTGAATAAGAATTATATAAAGAAGTTAATAAATAAGCTCTTAAATTATTTATTTTTGGTGCTTTTCTTATACAACTTAAAGTATAATCTAAATGACATTTTTCTAAATTTAATAGACGTTTTTTTACAATTTCAATAGGAATTAGTCCGTCTGAAATTTTGATTTTTTCATTATCATTTTTAAAACAAATTGTATCTAATATCAACTCAATTATTTCTTCAATTTCTTTTCTTTCGTATGTGTCTTTAATTCTATCTAAATCAAAATTTTTTCTTAAAATATTTTTGTATTCTATCATTTCTCTTTCAAAAATATTATTATTTTTAACTGATTGATAGATTGAATTATCATTAAAATCATCTATACTAATTTGTCCTTCAAGTTCTTTAAAATCATCTTTATTTTCTTCTTCATACATTTTCTTTTCAACTTCTAAATCTTCAGTTGTATTTACATCAAAAACATAAATTCTGTTGCATTTTGTCATTCCAACTTGTACTTCTTCGATTAAAAAATGTTCTCTAAGTTCTTTTTTCCAACGTATAATACTACTTTCAGCAGACCCCATTAATTCTGCCAAATCTTCAACTTTATAAATAGAATAAATAAAGTTGTCTTTATCAATCCATTTGTTTTTTATAGATAAGATTTGTCTACTCCTCAAAATTGCATAAAGCAATTTTGAGGCAGGAGACATTTTCTTGAATTTTTTACATTCTAATAAATTTGTTGGCACTTGATAAAATCTATATTCATTATTGTATTTATCTATATTGTATGCTCTTTGTTTTAAAAATTCTTTCATTTTTAAATCTCCTTATTGTTTTTAGAATCCTTGATTATATCCAATGAGTTTAGCTATAAAAAGCACGATTGGTTTTGCAGCTAAACCAATAGCAACAGCAATACCTCCTCTTTTATAGTATTTGAATTGAGCGTCTTTTTCTATTTCAAAAAATAATGTTAATAAACTAACGCCTAAAAAATAAATAGCCCCAAATGCTAAAACGTACCAATACAAATTATCTATAACATTTAATAAAATTTGTTTAGGTTCCATTACTTATCTCCTTTCAAAGTTAAAATATCTTTTTCTATCATTTCATTTAGTAATTCTTGATGTTTTTCAGCTAACCATTCATTATAGCTTTTTCCTTGATTTTCTAAATATTTTTCTACTAAATTTTTTATACTTTTCTTGTTGTATTTTGATTTAGTTTCTTTTTTATTATTCATTTTCTTTACCTCTTTCTTCGCTTCTTCTTCAGCTTTTAATTTTTCTTCTTCAATATGTTTGTTCAAATCAAAATTATTAAACATAGTTTTTCTCCCTTCCTTTTATTTTTTAATTCTCTTTAGAATTAATTAAATTATTTAGTTGTTTTTTTAAATTTTCTATTTCTTTTGTAATTTGTGTTGCTTGTTCAAAAGAATCTGCATAAAGATGATCTAGTTCCTTTTCTTCTATTTTGAATTTTAGTTTTGAAATCTCTTGAATTTTTAAATCTAGATTAGTTTCTTCTTTTAAATCAAATTCATTATTTAATAAGTTTATTTTTTTATTAATAATAAATTTTTCAAAAAAATGATCTAGTATTTTTTCATTTTCAATATTTTTTTCAATACTTATAATTGCTTTAACATAATTCTTATAATCATCTTTTTTTAATTTTTCTAATTCAATCCTAGTTTGAAAAAAATTCTTTTTAGACTTCATCTTTAATCTCCTGTTTATTTTTTAGATAGAGAAATTTAAAAAATCTCTCTATCTAATTTTCTTCTTGTTTTTTAATCTTTAATAATACAAACCCAGCACCTAATCCACTAACTAATAGCAAAGCACTAAAAATCATACTTGAACTATATAAGTTAGTTTTTGGCATTAATTGAATTTTATCATTATATAAAACTTGTTGAATTTCTGCACCATTTTCAGTTACATTAATTTCTAAAGTTTTTGTTGCTTTAACATAGCCTTTAGGTGCTATCGTTTCTTCAAGAATGTACTTGCCATATCTTAATTTCATTCTTATCTTTCCGTTTTCATCAGTCTTACCTTTAAAAACAACTTCGCCATTTTCATTTTTTATCACAACTTCACAACCAGGTAATGCTTGTTTTGTTATTGTGTCTTGTTTTGTTAGTTCATAATTAGATACAATAGGTTGATTCCATAAAATTTCTTTGATTTCTGCACCATTTTCAGTTACATTAATTTTTCCGAATTTTTCAGCTTTTACATAGCCAACTGGTGCGATTGTTTCTTTGTAAATCCATTCTCCATAAGTTAATTTAATTTTAATTTTTCCGTTTTCGTCAGTTGTTGCTGTCTTTTTTTCTTTTGTTTTTGTGTTTTCAAATTCAACTGTAGCACCAGCAACATTTTCCATATTCATTGTATCTTTTTTTGTTAATTCAACTTCTGTTGTTATTTTTTCATTAGTAATTTTTTTATCAACAACAACTTTTTCAACTGTTTGATTTTTATATTCTAAATTAAATTCAGTATCTTGATTATTCTTGTCTATAAAATAGCCTTCAGGTGCTTTTATTTCTCTTAAAATGTACTTGCCTAGTTCTAGACTATCAATAGCAAGTTTCCCTTCAGAATTTGTACCAAATTTTCCGATTAGGTTAGATTTATCAACTGAATTTTTATATAATTCAAATTCAGCTCCAGCAAGACCTTTTCCAGTAGTATTATCTGCTTTTAAAATTCTAATTTCTCCCTTTGCCTTTTTATTAGTGAATTTTAATTCAACATTTCCACCATTTGTAACCTTAAAAGTCCTTATTTCATCAGATTTTATATAAGGTGCTGGTACAAATTTTTCTCTTACATAAACAGTCTTTCCTATTAAGTTCCAATTATCTGACTTTGTATATCCGTCATCTCCAGTTGTGTACTCGTAAATAGTTCCTTTAAAATCTTCACTATAACACATTTCAAAAATTGCACCTTTGACTTTTTCACCATTTTCCCCTAATTTTAAAATTTTAGCTTGGGTAGGCTTTTCAACTTGAAGATTTATTGAAAAAGGAATAGGTTCTAATCCTAATCGTAGTTTACTAACTTTTTGTGAACCTGATTTTGTATAAACAAGTGTTATTCCTTTAGCTTCGTCATATCCAGCCGGTTTTTTTCTTAATTTAATTTTTCCGTCTTGTGAATTTTCTGTTATTTTTATATTAATTTTTCCATCTTCAGCCCAAACAGATGAACCATTTGCACTTTCTACATATGAGCCACTAATTTTATTTTCTCCGTCAAGTGTAATAGTATCTCCTATTTTTCCATTAATTGTTGTTTTATTCCAACTAGGAACACTTAACCAGTTATTAATATTTTTTTGAACATTTTTTAGCCAACTTTCATAATCTGCTTGTCTATCATTTGCTCCATTGCTTGAACCAACTTTTACGGAATATCCAAGAGCTTCCCAAATTGCTATTTGAGTATATGCTCTATTTCTATCTCCTTTTCCGTTGAGAATATATCCAAAATGATGAATAAGTTCTATTTTATCTTTCTGTTCATCTGTTAAAACGCTTGAAATGTTTCCTTCACTAAATCCTGAACCATTTTTAAAAACATGCTCAGGATCTATGCAAAAAACATCTTCTCCGTCTATTTTTAATCTATCCATTTGACCGTGTGTGCCACCAGCAACACTATAAAAATATCCTGGTATCCAACTTGAAGTACCAGTTTCAGCTCTTAAACTAGGTATAATTGCTATAAAACTAATTAAAAATGCTAGTAAAAAAGCTGTAATTTTCTTTAAATTTTTTTTGATTTTATCCATTATAAAATCCCCCTTTTTTTGATTTTTTTTATATAAAAAAATGAGAAGTATTTTTTTACTTCTCATTAATTTATTTTTTTATTTATTTTATTTTCTAAAATTTACAGTCCAACCAATTTGTCCATTTCGTTTACATTGTGAAGTTGAAAATCTTCTATAACCTGATTTACTCCAATTACTATCGTCATTCTCAAGTTGAGCAAATGCCCAATTATCAGCTTCGCTTTTTGAAGAAAAAAATCTTCCAGAGTTTCCTAAAACGGTAGGATAGCCATCTCCTTCAACTTCAAAAGTATTATCTTTATTTGAATTGTTGTTATTGTTGTTATTATTGTTATTATCTTTTTTCTTATTTTTCTTTGAATTTTCAGTCTTTTTTGAATTTGAATTACTATTTTTTTGAGTTTCTTTCTTTGTTGAATTTGATTTATTTTCTACAAAATTATCTTTTTCTCTTTTATCAACTTCAGCTTTTTGTTGTTCTACTTTTGCCTTTTCTTCTTCAGCTTGTTTTTGTTTCTCTTTTTCAAGTTCTTCAGCCTTTTTCTTTTCTTCTTCAGCTTTCGCAAGTTCTATTTTTTCTTTTTCTTCTTGCTCTTTCTTTGCTTGTTCTTCAGCTTTTTCTTTTTCGATTCTAGCCTGGTCTTGTTTTTTTTGTTCTTGTGCTTGTAAATTTAAGTAAAATCCAGCACTAGCTAAAATTGTAAAAGCTAGAATCAAACATACTATAATTTTATTCTTCTTCGATTTGAAAAAGTTTTGTAGTGTTGTTTTCATTTTTAAATCTCCTTATTTTTCAATCAACCCTTTTTCTCTAAATTTTTTGAAAATTTTTTCAGCATTTACTACATATACTTTCTTTCCATTCTCAATATTTTCATCAGCATCTATGAAGTCTAACCCACCTATTATGGAATAATACATTTCTGCATTATTCCAATCAAATTTTTCAAAATCAATTTTTACTGTCATTATTAGTTCATTGTTTTTATAATCAGTTACAGCTTCAATGCCTTTATATGAACCATATACTGCTTTAGCCTCTCGGTCAATTTCTTTTCTCTCTTTTTCAGTTAAATCAGTACCTTTAGAATCTTCAACTTCCATTTTTAAAATTTTGTTTTCTTTTTCGTTGTAATGACAAACTATTTTTAAAATATTTCCCTTAGTTGTAGATTTTTTTTCTTCAAATGTTTTTGTTTTTACACTTGAACAACCAACTAATAAAAATAAAAAAGTAAAAATAATTAATGATTTTAAAAATTTTTTCATGGCTTATTCCTCCGCTTCTATTTTATTATAACTTTTTTTGCTTAAAACTTCAATATTATTGCTTTTATTATTTTTATATAATATAATATTATATTATATAATGATAACGCAAAATATATTGATTTATATGCCATTTTTCCTTAAATTCATTAAATTATAGTTTTGCGAAAATAATGTAAAAAATATTAGAGGAGATTGTATGATACATTTTGATGATTGTCCAACGATTTTAGATGACTATTTAAATTATTTATTGACTATTAAAGGTCGTTCAAATTTAACGGTTAAAGAATATTATTATGATTTAAAAAGATTTTTAAAATTTATTATAATGCGAAAAAAATTATTTGGATATAATTTAGAATCGGATATAAATTCTGTACCTATTTTATCAATTAATAAACGAGATATTTCTGATATAGATATTACAGATTTGCACGCCTATATCTCTTTTTGTGATTCTAATTATAATGATTCAACAAAAACTAAAGCGAGAAAAATTTCAGCTATAAAATCATGGTTTAAATATCTACATAATACAGTTGAATTGATTGATAAAAATCCTTCAGAAAAGTTGGAATTACCAAAATTACAAAAAAGAAATCCTATATATCTAACTTTATCTGAATCTGAAAAACTTATAAACGCCATAAAAGAAGAAAAAAATGAATTTAACAGAGCTAGAGATTTATGTATAATTTTAATATTTTTAACTTGTGGACTTAGAATTTCTGAGCTGACAGGTATTAATATCGAATCTATAAAAGAAGATAAATTAAGTGTTATAGGAAAAGGAAATAAAGAAAGAATTGTTTTTCTAAACGAAAATTGTATTTATGCAATAAAAAGTTATTTACAACTTAGACCTATAACAAAAGATACAACTGCCCTATTCATAAGTTCACATAATAAAAGGATTTCTAATCGTTCAATTCAATTAAGGTTGAAAAAATATATATTATTATCAGGATTAGACCCTAAAATATATACTCCACATAAACTTAGACATACAGCCGCTACACTTATGTATAAATATGGAGATGTTGATATAAGAACAATTCAAAGTATTCTTGGTCATACAAGTGTCGCTACAACACAAATATACACCCATTTAGATGACGATGATATTAAAAAAGGAATTTCAAAAAATCCGATTTCAAAATTGAAAATATAAGTACAAAAAAGACAAGTTTTAAAAACTTGTCTTTAATATTTTAATTATTAAACTCTTGAAAGATATTCATTAGTTCTTGTATCAATTTTAATTTTATCTCCATTGTTTATGAATAAAGGAACTGTAACAACCGCTCCTGTTTCAACTTTAGCTGGTTTATTTGCTCCGGTAGCTGAATCTCCCTTAACACCAGGTTCAGTTTCAACAACTTCTAATTCAACAAAGTTTGGAGCATTAACTTGAAACGCCTTTCCATCATGGAATCTTATTGTTGCATTATCATTTTCTCTTAAATATAGAAGAGCATCTTCAACTACATCAAAGTTTAATGGTAATTGTTCATAAGTTTCAGTATCCATAAAATAATATAATTCACCATCTGAATATAAATATTGCATTTCTTTTGTTTCAATCTTAGCGATTTCATATTTGTCATTTGGGTTAAAAGTCATTTCTCTTGAACCACCACTTTTAACTGACTTTATTTTTGTTCTTACAAACGCAGCTCCTTTTCCAGGTTTAACATGTTGAAAATCTATAATTTGATATACATCTCCATCCATTTCAAATGTTGTCCCTTTTCTAAAATCTCCTGCTGATATCATTAATTTCCTCCTAATTTTATAAATAATCTATCAATAATTATAACATATTATTTGATAAATATCCATATTTAAATTTATTTTTTAATCATTTTCTTCTTTTTCTTCAGTAGGTGCCTTTTTAGTACCTACTTTAACAACTTGTTTTTTAGGTTTATAGTAATCGCTATTTAGTAAAACGGCCTCTCCGTTTCCTCTTTTTATATATGATGACCCTCTATATCCATTAAATCCTTTTTCAACGATTACTTTTTTTCCTTCAGGAAGTTTTGGGTCTTCAATTTCTTCTATTGGCATTGGAATTGTTGATACTCCAGATGTAAATAATGAAATTTCATAATTTTTCTTATCTGTATCTCCAAAAACTTTAAAAGTTAAACTCCCGTTTGAAACATAACTTTTTATAATTATAGGAAAATCAAAATTATTTTTAAATTTTAAATCACTAGAACCGGCATAATACATCGCGTCCAATCCAATAGTACAGTAATCAACTCTCATAGAGTGTTGATTTCTTTCTACTATTTTTAAATCTGATTTTACTAAAGCTTGATATAATGTAGAACTAACCTGACAAATACCTCCACCTATTGAATCTACTACCTTATCATTAACAAAGGTACCTGCAGGTTTATATCCAGTACTACTAGAAACTTCTCCCAAAACATTTGCGAATGAAAAGGTCTCTCCAGGATTTACTACAAACTCGTTCATTTTATTTGCTGCAATTTTTATATTTGTATTTCTATTAGGTTGGTAATCAAATTTTGTAGTAGCTTCACCAATAACTCCTTTTATAGAAGATACTAAATTTCTATCCAGTTTTTTATATTCAGTAACGGAAACAGGTATTTCTAAATTAAATTTTACAGGAATAGCTTTAAAATTATTTGTTATTTTTTCTGTTTCAACTTTAATTCCTAATTTTCCATCAATTACTGATGCTTTTTCTTTTGAAAAATCAATCTTTTCATCAACGGGTTCTGAATTTAATTTTTCAGAAACTTCTTTTATTATTTCGTTTAATTTTTCAAGATTATAACTAGATTTTACTTCAAAATTTTTAGGATTAGCTAATAAATTTTTTAAAGTTTCCATTCTTTCTTTAGCATTACCACTTCTTCCCAGCTTGAATGCTTCATTTACTAAATTTTCATAATTGTATGAAAATTCTATATCTTTAGGGATAAAATTTTTTACATAATCATTATACTTGAATGTAAATTTATCTTCTACTTGTAAATTCTCTTTAATTTTGTTTATAGCTTCTTCTTTTGTTAAATCTTTTAAATCAATATTATTAATTGAAATACCTTCATAAAACTTATCATAAGATAAAATCTCTTCTTTTGTTAATGATTTTGTATTTCCACTAGCATTTCTTAAAGGATATCTATTTATGTAAAAGTAAACAGATACTCCTGACACAATAAGCAATATTCCGAATATAATAAATATTTTTAAATATTTTTTCATAAAATCTCCCGGCCTATAAATTTTTGAAATATAAGCATTCAGAATTTATCATACAATTTTCACAATCTGGCTTTCTAGATTTACATAATCTTCTGCCATGAAAAATAAATAAATGATGCGCCTTATTCCAAGTAGATTTTTTTAATTTTTTCATAAGTGATAATTCAGTATCTAAAACATTATCTTCATTTACTATCCCAATCCTATTAGTTACTCTAAAAACATGTGTATCAACTGCAAGAGATGGAATATTAAAAGCACAAGACCTAACAACATTTGCTGTTTTTCTTCCAACACCTGGTAAAGTTGTTAAATCTTCCATATTTGTTGGAACTTCTGAGTTATATTTTTCCACCAAGATTTTACAAGTTTCTAAAATATTTTTACTTTTTGAATTATAAAAACCACAACTGTGTATATATTTTGATAAACCGTCTATATCTAGAGTTAAAAATTCCTTAGGAGTTTTAAAATCTTTAAATAATTTTTCAGTAACTTTATTTACTCTAACATCAGTACATTGAGCTGATAGTATGGTTGCTATTAACAGTTCAAAACTATTAGAAAAATTAAGTTCCGGTTTTGCATCCGGATACAATGTTTCAAGTTTTTTCATTACAATATTTATCTTATCTTTTGATAAAGATTTCAAATAATCACCTGCTTTGTTTTATTATATCATATTTTAAAAAATTTTTAATAAAAAAAGTAAAAATTTTTTAAATTGATTTTATATATCTAAATATTTTTTATCATAAAAAATATTTAATACATTCATTAGAGCTATTTTTGTTTGATAAAAACTAAGCCCACCTTGATAATATACATTAAAAGGTTCTCTTAGTGGGCCATCAGCACTTAATTCTATACTTGAACCATCTATAAAGCTACCTGAAGCCATAATAATTTTATCAGAATAACCCGGCATATCCCAAGGATAAGGTATAACATGACTATCTACACAACAAAACTCTTGTATTGCTCTACAAAAGTCTATAACTTTATTTTCATCTTTTAAAGTTATTACTTGGATAATATCACTTCTATCTTCATTAAATTTAGGTATTATTTCATATCCTAATTTTTCAAAAACATAAGCTAAGAGTTTAGCACTTTTTACTGCCTCTAAAACTATATGAGGAGCAAAGTATAAGCCTTGAACAATGGCTCTAGTAGTTCCAAAACTAACACCTACATGCTTTCCAAGACCCGGAGAAGTTAGTCTATTTGAAATAGAATCTATAATTTCTGTTGAATTTGATACAACATATCCCCCATTTAAAGTAATTCCTGCTCCTAAATTTTTTAACAATGAGCCAACAACTATATCTGCCCCAACTTCTATTGGTTCTTTCTTTTCAACGAATTCACAGTAACAATTATCTATCATTATTAATATATTTGGATATTTTTCTTTTATTTTTTTTATTGCAAACTCTAATTCACTAATAGAAATACATCTTCTACTACTATATCCGGCAGACCTTTGAATAGCCAACAATTTTGTATTTTCATTTATTTTTGATAATACAGTTTCTATATCAATTTTATTATCTACCAAATCAACTTTATTATATTTTATTCCATAGTCTAAAAGAGTTCCTTTTTCTCCTCCAGAAATACCTATAACTTTTAGAAGTGTATCATAAGGAGTTCCAGTTATATAAATAAACTCATCATTAGGTAATAAAGTACCTTGCAAAGCTAAAGCTATTGCATGAGTGCCACAAGTGATTTCTTGTCTAACAATAGCATCTTTAGCTTTAAAAATATCGCAATAAATTCTTTCTAGCTTTTCTCTGCCAAAATCACCGTAACCATATCCTGTTGTCCACGAAAAATCAGTAGCAGATAATTTTTGCTTTTTAAAAGCATTTAAAACTTTTAGCTGATTATATTCTTCAATCTTTTTTAAATTTTCAAAATCTTTTTCTATATCTTTAACACAATTATTTACAAATTCAATGATTTTAGAGTTAAAGCTAAAATCAGTATCTAAATATTTTTCCAATTTATAAATCTCCTTCTGATAAAAACTTACTTATCAATTCTTTTGCATCACTTAAAACATAATCATATCCATTTTCTACATCAATCCAATTTATATTTTCATTTTTATTAAACCAAGTGAATTGCCTTTTTGCATATTTTCTGGAATTTTGTTTTATATTTTCAATACATTCTTCAATGGTGATTTCATTTTTTAAGTAAGGAATAAACTCTCTATATCCTATTGCAGTAAATGGTTGAGAATTTTCTCCATATTTTTTATATAATTCTGTAACTTCTTCTACTAAACCATTATCAATCATTATATCAACACGAGAATTTATTCTATTATATAATATTTTTCTGTCTAAAGTTAAACCGATTACTAATGAATCATATTTTTTGGTATTATTTTCGTAGTCATTACATTGTTTAGAAAATTCTTTTTTTGTATTCAAGCAGACTTCTATTGCTCTAATTACTCTTTTTACATTGTTTTTATGAATTTTTTCTTTGCAAGAATAGTCTAAGTATAACAACAAATCGTAAAGTAAATCTTTACCGTTTTTTTCGTAAAATTCAACTATTTTATCTCTTAGTTCAGTTGATTGTTCGGAATCTGTAAATTTTAAATCATATATAATAGAATTTACATAAAGTCCTGTTCCACCAACAAATATTGGAATATTTTTATTTGAATATATTTTTCCAATACATTCTTCAGCCATATTTTTATATTCAGAAACATTAAAATTTTGATTTCCATCTAAAATATCAATCATATAATGATTAATTCCATCAGTTTCTTCATTAGTAACTTTTGCTGTTCCAATATTAAATTCTTTATATATTTGCATAGAATCACAAGAAATAATTTCTCCTGAAAACTCTTTAGCTATATCTACACCTAATTTTGTTTTTCCAACAGATGTTGGCCCAACAATAAATATTAATTTCTTTTTCATATTTAATCCTTAAAAAATAACTTTTCAAAATCTTCTTTAGATATTTTTCTTAATATTTTTTTATCATAGAAATTTATATCTAAATTAATTTTAGAAAGTTGTACTAGTAACTCATTTATTTCAAAATCTGTTAAATTAACATTTATTCTTTTTTTACAAATCATTTTATACAAAGAATTTTCAAAAGCATCGTTATTTTTTAACAATATTTCATTAAACATTGCTCTTATATCTTCTTTATCTAAATTATTATTTAACAAATTAGGCATTGTTCTTATTGCAATAGAATCTTCATCAAAAATATCAGCCTCTATACCTAAATCATCTAAATTAGTCTTTATATCATTAAACACATTCATTTCATACTCATTTAATTCTAAAATTATAGGAAATAGAAGTATTTGTTTTGTTACAGTATGGTTATTGTATTCATTCAATAAATTTTCATATAATATCCTGTATTTTGCATTTAAAATATCCAAAATTATTAATTCATCTTTATCTGATAATAAAATATATTTTGAAAAAATCGTTCCTAATAAATTATAATCTAGAATATTTTTTTCTGTATTTTCTTTTTGGTCTAACTGTATTTGAGTTAAAATAGGATCTATTTCTACTTTTTCTTCTTCTATGATATAATTTTCTATATTATCATCTTCATTTATAGTTTGTATGTCATCTTGATTAACTTTGAACAAATCATCGTAAGAAAATTTATTTATAATATTTTTTACACTATAATCCTCATCGTAAATTATCGTTTCAACAACATCTTCATATGTTGAATTATCATTTTTAGTATTTTTTTCTTCATTATATAAAATTTTTTCTTTTTGTTCTTCCTTAGAAGAAATAAAATCACTTGTAGTATTTTCTATCACTATATCAGTAATATTATTATTTAATAAATTCAATAATTTATCTTCAAAAACAAATTTTATTTTTCGTTTATTAGGGTGAACATTTATATCTATTAAATTTGGATTGACTTCAATAAATATTATAAATGCTGGAAATTTTCCCTTCGGTATTAAAGAAGAAATAGATTTTTCAATTATATTTCTTATTTTTTCATCAAAAATATATCTTCCATTTACAAATAAAAATTGTGAACTTCTAGTACCTTTATAAAAATGATTATTTGAAATATATCCATAAATTTTGTAATCTGAATCATTAATATCAATAGGAATCAAATTTTTATAAAGTTCATCTTTAAAGATATACTTTATATTGTCTTTTAATGTGTTTTTTTCATTAGTTTCAAAAACAACTTTAGAATCTTTAATATATTTAAAAGATATTTTTTGATTTGCAAGTGCAAAAGAATACATTAAAGTTGTTATTATTGAATTTTCATAAGCATCAGATTTTAAAAACTTTTTTCTAATTGGAACATTATAAAATAAATCTCTAATATAAATTGTAGTTCCTAGATTCATTCCAATTTTATTTTTTCTAATGATTTTATTATTTTCAAGATAACAATGTATTCCAAATTCACTATTTTTTGTTCTAGTATTTATATCTACCTTAGAAACAGCAGAAATACTGGCTAACGCTTCTCCTCTAAAGCCATAAGAAAGAATTGAATATATATCTTCAAAATTATTCAATTTAGAAGTTGCGTGTTTTGTAAAAGCAAGTTCTATATCATCTTCCTCTATGCCACAGCCATTATCAGAAATCATAATTTCTTTTTTTCCAGCATTTTTAATTTCAACTTTAATGAAAGTAGCTCCGGAATCTATTGAATTTTCAACTAACTCTTTTATTACAGAGTATGGATTTTCTACAACCTCACCGGCTGCAATTTTTTGAATTGTATCTTCTGATAATAATTTTATAGACATATAAATCTCCTAACTAATTTTCATCTTTTTTAGCCATATTTATTAAATCATTTAATATTCCAAAAGCTTCTATCGGGCTTATCTTTTCTATATTTATATTACTCAAATTAGTAATTATAGTATTATTTACTTTAGAAGTGGTTTCATTTGATGATTTAAGAATATCTTTTTCTATTTCAACTTCTTTCTTTTCAATATTATCTAAAATATTTTTTGAACGATTTATAACATCAATAGGTAGTCCTGCAAGTTTTGCAACTTCAATACCATAACTTTTATTCGCTCCCCCATTCATTATTTTTCTTAAAAAGACTATATCATCATTTTCTTTATCTTCAATAACTTCTATATGCTTATTTTTTATATCCGAAAAAATATTTTCTAAGTCAATTAATTCGTGATAATGCGTAGCAAATAATGTTTTAGATTTTATATTTTTTGAAATGTATTCAACAATGGCCCAAGCTAAACTCAATCCATCAAAAGTAGAAGTTCCCCTACCAACTTCATCAAGGATAAGTAAGCTATTTTTAGTTGCATATCTTAAAATATTATTAACTTCTTTCATTTCTACCATAAATGTACTTTCACCTTTATATAGATTATCTGATGCCCCTATACGAGTAAATATTTTATCTACAATAGAAATATTTGCACTACTTGCAGGCACGAATGAACCTATCTGAGCAAGTATAACTATGAGAGCGACTTGTCTAATATAAGTAGATTTGCCACTCATATTTGGACCTGTTATAATTTGAATCAAATTATCTTTTTGTCCTATATTCGTATCGTTTGGAATAAATTCATTTATCGAACTTAAAAAGCTTTCTATAACAGGGTGTCTTCCATCTTTTATATCTAATATTCCTTCGTTGTTCAATGTTGGTTTGCAATAATTATTTTTAAATGCAACAACAGATAAAGAAAAAATAGAATCTATAAAAGAAATCATATCCGATAATTTTTGTAGCCTTTTTATATTCAATTTTATAGTATTTCTTATAGCGACAAATAATTCATATTCCTTTTCTACAACATCGCCTTCTGAACCGAAAATCATATTTTCTATAATAGTAAGTTCATTTGTTTTATATCTATTTGCATTAGTTAAAGTTTGCTTTAATTCAAAATAATCTGGAACTAGATTTTGATAAGATTTAGTAACTTCAAAAAAATAACCTGTTTTTTTATTAAATACTAGTCTTAAATTTTTTATACCAGTAATATTTCTTTGTTCTACTTCATATTGAATTAATCTTTCTTTTCCAACAATCTTATTATTTCTAATTAAATCTAATTCTTCATCATATCCTACTTTAATAAGATTACCATCTTTTATTAGAATTCCAACATCTTCAAGTATTGATGAATCTATGAGATTATAAATATCTTTAGTTTCCGGAATATTTGAAACAATATTTGAAAATAAAGTATTACTATTTAAAAATAAATTTTTCATTTTTGGAATACCAGACAAAGAATTTTTTAGATGAATTAAATCTCTACCATTACAATTTCCAAAAGAAATTTTTGAATTAATTCTTTCAATATCTGAAATATTACTCAACAATTCTTCTAATTCATTTCTAAAATTAGAATTTAAAACCAATTCTTCAACTAAAGATTGTCTTCTAACTATTTTATCAATTTCAAGAAGAGGTTGGTCTAACCACTTATTTAATAATCTAAATCCCATAGGAGTTTTTGTATAGTTTATAACAGAAAGTAAAGAACCTTTAATATCATTACTGAAATTATTTTTCTTTAATTCTAAATTAATCCTTGAATTTGCATCTATTCTTAAATAATCACTTAATTCATATATGTTTACATTTTTGAAATCATTTAATTTTACATTGAATCTACATACATAACTATAAAAATTATCTATTGAAAAGAGTAAAATCTTATTATTTAGATTATCTAAATAAAATTGTTCATTATTTTCCTTCAAAGATTTAAAATCATGGTCAATATCTACTTTAGTATAAATAATCCTCAAATTTTTAAATAATTTAATAACACTTTTTTCTAAAGATTTTAATATATTTGAATTTATTATAATTTCAGAAGGATTTGTACGAATTACTTCTTCTTCTAATACACTAATTAAATTATCTCTATTCATTTCAAAAATATTAGTGCAAAATATTTCACTTGTAGAAATATCAGAATATGTAATACTTAAATTCGTAGAATCCATATACACACTCATAATATAATTATTTTTATTAGTAGCTAATTCATCAAATTCATCAATAGTTCCCGGAGTAACTAATTTAATAACTTCTCTTTTTACAATTCCTTTTGCAAGTTTAGGGTCTTGAACTTGTTCACATATAGCAACTTTAAAACCTTGAGAAACTAATTTATATAAATATTGATTTACTACATGATGCGGAATCCCACACATTGGTGCTCTTTCTCCACCACCACAATCTCTTTTTGTTAGTGCTAAATCTAATATTTTTGAAACAATTTTCGCATCATCAAAAAACATTTCATAAAAATCACCTAATCTATAAAAAATAATACAATCACTATAATTAGACTTAACTTCTAAATATTGTTTCATCATTGGTGTAAAATTACTCATATTAACTCCTTATTAAAGCATTTCTCCTTCAAGTGCAAATGAATTATGTCCAGTTATTTTAACATTTACCAACTGTCCAATATTTCTTGAACCACCTTTAAAATGTACTAATTTATATCCTCTAGTTCTTCCTGTTAAAATTTCAGGATTATTTTTACTAGGACCTTCAACAAGCACTTCGAGAGTTTGTCCTAAGCACTCTTTATTTTTTTCATAAAATATTTTATACATTGAGTCAACTAATCTTTGGAATCTTTCTTGTTTTACATCATGAGGTATTTGGTCTTGCATTTCAGCAGCTTTTGTACCTTTTCTTATAGAATATAAGAAAGTAAAACCTTGGTCATATCCAACTTCTTCAACTAAACTTAAAGTATCTTGAAAATCTTCTTCTGTTTCTCCTGGGAATCCAACAATTATATCTGTTGAAAGTGTAATATTTGGTACTTTTTCTTTAAGTTTTCTAATAAGTTCTAGATAATGTTCTCTTGTATAAATTCTATGCATATTTTTTAATATTCTATTACTACCTGATTGGAAAGGTAGATGAATATTTTCACATACTTTATCTAAATTTGCTATTGCATCGATTAGCTCATCTGAACAATCTTTAGGATGACTTGTTAAAAATCTTATTCTTTCTATCCCTTCAATTTCATTAACCATCTTTAACAATTCTGGGAAAGTAACTCTTGGTCTTAAAGTTTTTCCATAAGAGTTAACATTTTGTCCTAATAAAGTTATTTCTTTATATCCTTTTTTTGCCAATTCTTTTATTTCATTAATTATACTTTCCGGAGTTCTACTAATTTCTTTTCCTCTGGCATAAGGAACTATGCAGAAAGTACAATAGTTATTACAACCGGTCATTATATTTACATAAGCAATAAATGGATGCTCTCTGTTTATTGGAGTTTCATCATCTATAATATCTTCTTCCTCTATGTCAACAATAACTTCTCCAGTACTTCTGTGTCTTGCAACAAGGGATGGTAGCCTTGAAATGTTCTTAGTTCCAAAAATTATATCAACATGTTTATATTTTGAAATTATAGTTGCTCTTGCATCTCCTGTTTGCATCATACAACCACAAACAGCTATAATCATTTCTGGTTTCTTTCTTTTTAAATTTTTCAATGCTCCTAGTTGTCCGTAAACTTTAAGTTCTGCATTTTCTCTAACTAAACATGTATTATAAATTATAAAATCTGATTTTTCAATATCATTTTCTTTTGTATAACCTAAAGATTCTAACAGATAAGCTATTTTTTCTGAATCGTGATGATTCATTTGACAACCATAAGTTATAATTGTATATTTTTTATTCAAAAATTTCACCTCTATTTATATTTATTTTTTAAGGCATATTGGATTTTTCTTTCGTGTTCTTTTTCGAGCATACTATCTCTTTTATCATAATTTTTCTTACCACGAGCAAGTGCTATATCCAATTTTATCCATCCGTTTTTTAGATGAATATTTAAAGGAATTAATGCATATCCCTTTTCTTTTGTTTGCCCAATAAGTTTATTTATTTCTTTTTTATTTAAAAGTAGTTTTCTTTCTCTTGTAGGTTCTAAATTAAATATATTTCCATGGTCATAAGGAGTGATATTCATACCCATAATAAAAATTTCTCCATTTTTTATTTGACAATAGCTTTCTTTAATTGAAACTTTTCCTTGCCTAATACTTTTAACTTCAGTTCCTGCAAGAGAAATTCCGACTTCATAAGTATTTTCTATAAAATAATCATGTCTTGCTTTTTTATTATTTGCTATTATTTTTATACTAGTTTTATCTCTCATAATATCACCTATTCAAATAAAAGTCTATTTCATTAGTTAATTCATTAACTTTTGCAACAACGACTTCTACATTCATACCTATATCAAAAATATTATTTCCTCTTTTGCCAACAGCAGTCAAACTTTCTTCATCAAATATATAATAATCATCAGTCATATCTTCATATCTAATAAGTCCTTCTACTGTATTTTCTAATTGAACAAAAAGTCCAAAAGAAGTAACAGAAACAATAATACCTTCAAATACTTTTCCTACTTTGTTTTTCATAAATTCAACTTTTTTAATATCTTCAAGTTTTCTTTCAGCATCAACAGATAATACTTCAGTATCATTTATATGATTTGCTGTTATATTTAAGTAGCTCAAATAATTTTTAGGTAAATCATTATTGGAATGTAAATAATTTTTTAAACTTCTATGAACAGTTAAATCAGCATATCTTCTTATAGGAGAAGTAAAATGACAATATAAAAATGTTGATAAACCAAAATGTATATCAATATTTGAAGAATATTGTGCTTTACTCATAGACCTCAAAATAGAATAATTTACAAAACTTGATTTATTAGTATCTTTAAATTGTTCAACTAATTCACTTAAATATTTAGAAGAAATCATATCTATAGGTTTCATTTCTATATTTAAACGTTTAAAATAATTTCTTAATGTTTCTAATTTTTCTTCAGTCGGCTTTGAATGAATTCTATATATTATAGGAATATCAAAATCTGCGAAATGCTTTCCAACTACTTCATTTGTACATATCATAAATGATTCTATTATTCTATTTGCTATACCTAGTTCTTTTTTAGATATATTTTTAACACTTCCATCTTTATTAAAAGTTATTGCAACTTCCGGGAAATTAAAGTCTATCGTTCCTCTATTTTTTCTCTTAGTTGTTAAGATATCATCTAATTCTTGCATAATTAACAATTTTTCTTTTAATATTTCATCGGAATAAAAATGCTTTTTACCTTCTAAAAAATTAGTTACATCATCATAAACTAATCTATAATTACTGTTTATAACGGATTCATAAAATTTATATTCTTTAACATTTCCATTTTTAGCTATAACCATTTTTACAGTCATAGCTAATCTATCAGTATTAGGATTTAATGAGCATAATCCATTTGATAATATTTCGGGTAACATAGGCACAACAAAATCAAATAAATATACACTATTTCCCCTCTTGTACGCCTCTTTATCTATTTTACTATCTTTTTTTACATAATAAGATACATCTGCTATGTGAACATATAGTATATAATCATTTCCTTTTTTATCAATAGAAATTGCATCATCAAAATCTTTGGAATCTGCTCCATCAATGGTTACAGTAAATAAATCTCTAAAATCAACTCTGTTTTTTATTTCCTTTTTTATATCAAGCTGTGAAATTTCTTCAAGCTCTTTATTTATTTTATTTGAAAATTTATAAGGAATTTCCATATCTTTAAGCAAAGATATTATTTGAACATTCTTATCTTCTTTGTTTCCAAGAACTTCAATTATAACTCCTTCAGGATTTCTTCTTTTATCTGGAAATTCAATTAATTTACAAACAACTTTATCATTAGTTTTAGCACCATTTTTATCACCTTTTTTGATAAAAACATCATAATTACATTTATTATCATCAGGAACTACAAATCCAAAATTTTTATTTTCAGTAAAAGTACCAACAATTAAATTTGAATTTCTATTTAATACATTAACAACTCTACCTTCAGCTTTTGATTTCAAACTTTTTTCTTTTATAATTTCTATTTCAACTTCATCATTATGGTTAGCATTATTTAATTCATTTTTAGGAATAAAAATATCCTCCATACCTTCTGAAATAAAAAAGGCATTACCTTTTGGAGTAAAAGTTACTTTACCTTTTAAAGTTTTCATTTTTTCATAAATATTGTATTTATTATCATTTATTGATAAGATTTTACTTTCAACAAGAGAATCTAATATTTTGAAAAATTTCTTTAAATCATTAAACGGAATATCTAAAGCAACTGCTAGTTCTTTATTTGTTAATGGAATATAATTTTCTTTTTTTATAAAATTTAATATTTTTCTTTTAAAATTCATTAAAACTTCCTCCTATATAAAAGTATAATCTATAATCACAAGATATAAATATCTTGTAAATTTTTTTGAAATTTGTTATATAATAAGCCCCTAATCTTCCCACGATGCTCTACATTCTATGTATATCTGAGAACCTTGTTATTTCATAATAAAAAAATATAAGGCAATACCTTATATTTAATTATTATAAATATTAAGCAAAACTATAAGCCGTGTTCTGTATTTGACAATCATCTATCTAGACAAATTGTTACCAATTTGTTCAAGCAATCTACCTATGGACGTAGCGAGCAACTACAAAAGTCCAATCTTGATCTTGCACCGAATGGGGTTTACATAGCCACATAGTCTCCTATATGCTGGTAAGCTCTTACCTCACCTTTCCACCCTTACCATAAAAATGGCGGTATATCTCTGTTGCACTAGCCTTAGGGTCGCCCCCACTGGACGTTATCCAGCATCCTGCTCTGTGGTGCACGGACTTTCCTCGTGAAAATTCACGCGATTGTCTGTCTTACTTAATTAAATTAAAATATATTTCTTTTAAATATATTATTTTCATAAATTAATATTTTAAAATCACAATTTTCTTTCATTAAGAAATTTTTTAATGAAAATAATCCAAAAATCTCTGATTCATAGTGTCCTAAATCAATTATATTAAGATTATTCTCCAATGCAAATTGGATATCGTGATATTTAAAATCAGCACTGATTAATAAATCAATATTTTTATTAATAGCATCTTTTATTGAAAAAGCTCCTGAACCACCTAATACTGCAATTTTAGAAATGTGTTTGTCGATATCTCCAAAATATATTATAGGATTTTCAAAATTATTTTTCAACTTAGAAATATAATCTATAAACTTTTGATTTTCAATAATCCCTACTATACCATAACCTGCCGAGTTTTTATAATTAATAAAAATTTCTTGATTATTTAAAAAACATTTATCTGCTAAAAATTTACTAATTCCATTTTGGTGTAAATCTAAAGGAGTATGTATAGATATTACATTGATGCTATTTTTTATCAATAATTCTAATTTTTTGTAACTACCGGATTTCGCCTCTAAATTTTTGATTTTTTCAAAAAATAATGGATGATGAGTTAAAATACAATTTATATTATTTTCTATTGCATAATTAATGGAATTTACTGAAATATCCATAGCTAATAATATCCCTGTCAGTTCATCTTCTAAATTTCCAATTTGAAAACCAGAGTTGTCCCAATCTTCTTGTAAATCAAATGAATATTCTCTGTCCAATAATTCAATCAAATCTTTTATTTTAAAATTCACTTAAGATACCTCTAATTTCATCAATTAAACCATTTAATTCTAATATTCTCTCATTATCTTTGCTTTCAATATTTATTTTTTCTAAAATGCTTTCATATTTTTTTATTTCATTTTCTAAAAATAATTTCAAATTTTCAGATTTATTCTTTATAAGTAATTTTCCATATAAATATTCGTATTCATTTTTATAGAAATCTTTACCTCTTTTTACCTTCAAAATTTGGTAATATTTTTGATTTTCAAAAACATCTTTTTCTTTTTCTATAAAAAAATTATTTTCATATAAAAATTTTCTTAAAACATCTAAAGAATTATTTGGAGATAAAATTAAATAGTTGGCACTTTTAGCAATATTTAAGTTTCTTTCTAAAATTTCTTTAATTAGAATTCCACCCATACCTGATATAATTATAGTATCAACTTCAAATTCATCTAAACAGTCTAAGCCGTCTGATACTCTGGTTTCAATATTTGTTATATTATCATTTAATATCAATTTCTTTTCTAGTTTTTCTAAAGAATTTTTACTAATATCTGTTGCGATTATTTTTTTTGATATGCAATTTTTTGATAGCATCATAGGAATTATACCGTGGTCAGTACCTATATCTGCAACAATTGAATTTTTATCAACTAAATTGCAAATCTCATTTAACCTTAAACTAATCATAATTCTATTCCAAAAAGTCTTTTAATTTTTGACTTCTACTAGGGTGTTTTAATTTTCTAAGGGCTTTAGCTTCGATTTGTCTAATTCTTTCTCTAGTAACTTCAAATTCTTTACCTACTTCTTCTAAAGTTCTAGGAGTTCCATCATTAAGACCAAATCTAAGTTCTAAAACTTTCTTTTCTCTTTCTGAAAGCGTACTTAAAACTTGATTTAATTGTTCCTTTAACATTGAAAAATTAGCCGCTTCATCTGGAGCTATAGCTGTTTCATCTTCAATGAAATCTCCTAAATGGCTATCATCTTCTTCACCGATAGGAGTTTCTAAACTTACAGGTTCTTGAGCAATTTTTCTAATTTCATTTACTTTATCAACTTCAATTCCCATATGTTCAGAAATTTCTTCATTAGTTGGTTCCCTACCTAACTCTTGAACTAATTGTCTTTCAATTCTAACTAATTTGTTTATAGTTTCAACCATATGAACAGGAATTCTTATAGTTCTAGCTTGGTCGGCTATTGATCTAGTAATAGCTTGTCTTATCCACCAAGTAGCATAAGTACTAAACTTAAATCCTCTTCTGAAATCAAATTTTTCAACAGCTTTCATAAGACCCATATTACCTTCTTGTATTAAGTCCAAAAATTGCATTCCTCTACCAACATATCTTTTAGCTATACTAACTACAAGTCTTAAATTCGTTTCAGCAAGTTTTTTCTTAGCCTCAACACTTCCGGATTCCATATCTTCAGCTAAAATTCTTTCTTCATCAGCACTAAGTAGTGGAATTTTTCCTATTTCTTTTAAATACATTTTTACCGGGTCATCAATGTTAAAACCTTTTAAATCAGAAAAATCCTCTAATTTTATTTCTTCATCTTCATTATCTTCTTTTTCATCTTCTAAATCTATTAAATCATCATCAATTTCAATATCTTCTAAATTTTCAGATTCATCAATAAATTCAATTTGATTTTCAGCTAATTTAGATTTTATTTCTTCAATATCATCAATATCTACCAAATTAAATAAATCTAAAGATTCAAGATACTTATTATTAACAAAACCATTATGTTCATTAGCATATTTTGTAAGTTCTTCTATAATTAAAATTTTTACTTCATCATATTCAATATCATTCAATTTATTATCCACGATGAGCCCCTTTCTCCATACTCTTAAGATTCCTATTTAATTCCATTAATTTTTCAATGTTGAAATTCAAATTGGAAACTACGTCATCATTATTTTTGTCCATTTCTCTTAGTTTCTCAATATTTTTGGTAACTCTTCTAATTTCAAAATTTATAATAGATATATCTAATAATTTAACATAATCTAAAGTTGATAGATTAATTTTTTCTTTATAACATTTTATTATATAATCTACAATCTTTAACTTTTCTACACTATTTTTAAATTTATCAATTAGCATGGACGGAATAGTTATAGTATTATTTTTCGCATTATTTTCAACATAAGAAAAAATATCATATAAATTGGAATATTTAGACATTTTTCCTAATTTAGGAAGAATATTTGAAATATTCTCTTCACACTTCATTAATAATATAATACCCATTATTAAAACTTTTTTGTCAGAGTTTAATAACAAATTTTCACTTTTATAATCTATTTGAAACTCTTTATTCTCTTCAGTTTCTTTATAATTTTCTTCTTTTTTATCAAATTTATTAAAATCTTCTTTTAGTGAGTTTACATCTAAACCAAAATCACTTGAAATTTTATTTATATATAAATCTCTTAATATATTTGTATCTATTTTAGTTAAAAAACTTAAAACATTTTCATAAAAAATTGTATTTTCTGTTATAGAATTGGTATTTTTTTTGTTTTTTTTCAAATTTTCATAATTAAAACCATTAATATCATACGGACTTTCTAAAAGTTTATTAAATCCATAAAGTCCATATTTTTTTATATAATCATCCGGGTCTAATTTATCTGGAAGAACTATAATATTTGGTTTAATTGAAATTTCATTAAAAACGGAATTAGTTTTATTAGTTGCGCTTATTCCTGCATTATCTCCATCATAACACAAATATACATTCTCTCTTGAATATCTTTTTACTAACCTTGCTTGATTTTCGGTAAATGCAGTTCCAAGTCCTGCAACAACATAATTTATTCCACTTTGATATAAAGAAATAACGTCCATATATCCTTCAACAATTAATATTTTATCTCTAATATTATTTTCTACAATTTTATCAATAGCATAGACATTATCTCCTTTTTTAAAAATAACACTTTCTGGTGAATTAAGATATTTTGCATTGTCATTTACAATAGTTCTTCCACCAAAACCTATTATTTTTTTATCCTTATTTAAAATAGGAAACATAATTCTATTTCTAAATCTATCAATATAATCGCCAGTTTTAATTTTTATTATAAGTCCAAGTTCTTCGGCAATTTTTATATCAAAGTTTTTTGCTTTTAATTCATTATATAGAGATTTCCAATTTTCATCAGCATAACCAATCAAAAAAATATTAATTGATTTAGGATTAATTCCTCTTTTAGCTAAATATTGTTTTGGAACAGAATTTTCTAACATTTTTCTATAATAAAATTTTGCAACAAATTCATTAACCTCATAATACTTATCAAAGTTTTTTTTATTAAATGAATCAAAATTATTTTCATACTCTAATTCTATGCCAAATTTTTCGGCTAATTTTTTTAATGTAGTAACATAATCTAAAGATTCTAATTCCATTAAAAATGAAATACTATCTCCATGTTTCCCACAACCAAAACAATGAAATGTATTAGTTTCCGGATAAAGAAAAAAAGAAGGAGTCTTTTCATGATGAAAAGGACAATTTCCCATATAATATCTTCCACTTTTTTTAACAGGTAAATAATCACTTACAACAGAAACAATATCTGATTTTTCTTTAATTTCTTCAATTTTTTCTTTCTTTATATAAGCCATATCAATCACCTTAAGTTAAAACTATTTAATTTATAAATATTAAAATTTAAACATAAAGCGTTAAGCATTATGCCGAGAATCCTAGAATAATTAACTTCAAACTTGTTTGAATCAAAATTTTCAAAGGATTCTAAATTATATAGAAAATAAATATAATTATACTCATATTTATTTATTATGTAATTGTATTTATAATTAAAAATTGAGTTAGAATTTATAACCAATTCAGATATATCAAAATTAAATTTTTCAAAATTTTTTATATTTTCAAATAATATATGATAACCATTAAATGCTAAATACTTAATTGAAAAATATGTTAAAATTATTTTGTAATCTACTTTTTCTACATTCAGTATATCCTTAATTAAATTATAAACTTCTAAATTTTTTAATTCTTGAACATTAGTTTTTAAAATTATTTCTGTAAGAATATTCAAAAATAAAATATGTTCTTTCGATTTAAAAGATACAAATTCTACCATTTCATATTCATTACAGTAAAAAAATTCATTTCCATATGTTAAATTGAAATTGTAATTAGAATACATAGATAAATACATTTCAGTATTTTTACTATAAATAGAAATAAGTCCAAATTTATCTGTATAAACTCTAAATATTTTTCCTTTATTTAAATAAGTATTTTCTGAAATAATAAAACCATTTACATTATTATAAATATTATTTTTTAAAATATCCAAATTCTTTCACCTTGAATGATTTATTTCTCCAGTCGTCGTCTATTTTAACAAATAATTTTAAATTAACTTTTGAATCTAAAAATTTTTCAATATCCATTCTAGCAGATTTTCCAATTTTTAAAATCATAGCTCCATTTTTACCTATTACCATTCCTTTATGTGATTTTTTTTCGACACAAATTGTTGCGTCAATATCTATAATAGGTTTATTTTTTCTAATAGAAAATTTTTCAATTAAAATATTTATACCGTGAGGAATTTCATCTCTCAATAAATTAAGTGTCTTTTCCCTAATTATTTCTCCAACAATTTCTCTTTCAGTTTGGTCTGTAATCATATCATCAGAATAATATTTAGGACCATAAGGTAAAAAAGATTTTATTTCATTTATTAAGTTATAAACATTTGTTCCTTCAGATGCTGATATAGGGACAATATTATCAAATAATTTCATATCCTCATATTTTGTAATAAGTTTAGATAATTCTTCGGTGTTTAATGTATCTATTTTATTTACAATACAAAGTTTTGGAAGATTTATTTTCTTAAGCATTTCAATTATAGAACTATCTAACTCTCCAATTTCAAAATTAGCATCTACCATATACAAAATCAAATCAACATCTTTAAGAGAGGTTCTTGCCTCTTTTAACATAAACTCTCCTAATTTATTTTTTGGATTTTGTACCCCCGGAGTATCAACAAATATTATTTGAGAATCCAAGGAATTATATATCAATTTTAAATTTGTTCTTGTAGTTTGGGGTTTATTTGAAATAATTGAGATTTTTTCACCAATAATCCTATTTAATAAAGTTGATTTTCCAACATTTGACCTGCCAATAATACTAACAAATCCTGACTTTATACTTTCCATATTATAAATCCTCTGGTCCAAAACTATAAGGTAAAAGTTCAGAAAATTTTATTACCTTATATTCTTCTCTATTTTTAACTATGATAATTTCACAATCATTTGTACAAAATTCTCTTATAACTTGTCTGCAAACGCCACAAGGATAAGTAAAAGAATTTTCTTTTCCAACAACTGCAATTTTTTTTATTTTCTTTTCTCCATCATATATAGCTTTAAATATAGCTACACGTTCTGCGCAAACAGTCGGAGTATATGATGCATTTTCTATGTTACAGCCTCCATATATTTTATCTGAGTCTGTCAACACAGATGCTCCTACTTTAAAATTAGAATAAGGAGTATATGCCATTTTTTGACTATCTAAAGCACATTCTACCAATTTTTCATAAATATTCATTTAATCACCCAACATAATGATTATCTTTGGTACAAATATCAAAAGTCCAACAATTATTGATATAAAAGCTGAAACCAAGACTGCACCAGATGCCATATCTTTAATTATTTTTATATTTACATTATAATCTTTACATAAAAAATCCATAATATTTTCAATAATAGTATTAATAATTTCTAAAGTTAAAACAATAGTTATCATAATTAATATTATAGACAATTCTATATAAGATAATTTAAAAAATAAAGAACAAAGTAATACTAAAGCAGAAAATAATATATGAAATTTAAAATTTCTCTCATTTTTAAATACATAAACTATCCCTTTGAAAGCGCAAACAAAACTTTCTAAAAAATTAGAATTTTTCTTCATCTTTAAAAACTTCCATTAACTTCATGGTTTCTTTTTCTTTACTTCTCATAATTATTTTTTCATTTTCTTCCATATGGTCATATCCTAACAAATGAAATACAGAATGACAAACTAAATATAAAATTTCTCTATCAATACTATGTCCAAATTCTTTTGCCTGTTCAACAGCCTTTTCTGTTGAAATTATAATATCACCTAAAATAAAAGGCATTCCTTCTTCAAAAAATTCAAAATCCATAGGAAAAGACAAAACATCTGTTTCCCTGTCAATATTTCTGAATTCAGAATTTATATTCTTTATTTCCTCATTGGTAACAAAAGAAACAGATACTTCAACATTATCTACTATGTGATTTTCAATATTTAAAGCTGTTTTAATACATTTTTCAATTTTTTCTTTAAGTTCTTCTGAAATAACAAAAAAATCTTGTCTATTATCAAAAAGAATATTCATAGTTATTTTTTCTCCATTAGACTATCTTCATATTTAGTATATGCTTCTATTATTTTCATAACTATACTATGTCTTACAACATCGGAGCTATCAAAATAATTAAAGTTAATACCTTTTATATTTTTCAAAATTTTACTAACTGAAACAAGACCGGAACTTTTTCTCTTTCCTAAATCTATTTGAGTAATATCTCCAGTTATAACAGCTTTAGATTCAAATCCTATTCTTGTTAAAAACATCTTCATTTGTTCATTAGTAGCATTTTGTGCCTCATCAAGAATTATAAAAGCATTATCCAGAGTTTTTCCTCTCATATATGCTAAAGGAGCAACTTCAATAATCCCCTTTTCTTTTAATCTAAGAAAATTATCATATCCCAATATATTATATAAAGCATCATATAAAGGTCTTAAATAAGGGTCTATCTTTTCTTGTAAATCTCCAGGTAAAAATCCTAAATTTTCTCCTGCCTCAACTGCTGGCCTAGTCAAAATTATCTTTGATACCGAATTATTTTTTAATGCTTTTGCAGCCATAGCAATAGCCAAAAAAGTTTTTCCGGTTCCTGCCGGACCAATGCCAAAAGTAATTACATTATCCTCTATTGCAGAAATATATTTTCTTTGACCTAATGTTTTTGGTTTTATAGGTTTTAATTTTGAATTTAAACAAATAGTATAGTCTAACCAATCATTTAATATTTCTTTGTTTTCTTCCTTTACTTTCTCAATTACATAAGAAATTTTTTGTTTATCTATACTTTCAGACATACCATCTTTAACTAAAAACTCAATGGTTTTTATACATAATAAAACCATTTTTTCATCTCCGGTAATAGATAAACCAACATCATTATTTTTTATAAATACATCAAATTCTTTAGAAATTAAATCAATGTTAGAATCTAAGTTTCCAAATAAATTTTTAATATCATCAATTTCTAAAGTTAAATTTTCAGTAACTTTATTCATTATATCTCCGATTATTTTCTCAATTCACTTCTGTTAGTATCTAAAACAGTAATTAAATCTCTTAATTTTTCTTGAGTTTTTGATAAAACATCATCTACATAAGTATTAGTTTGTATTCTGATAGTTTTAGCATTTTGTTCAGCCTTTAATAAAATTTCATTTGCTTTACTTTCGGCAGCAACAACAACATCACTTTCGTTAATCATCTTTTCATATCTAGCTTCAGCATCAGCTTTAATTCTATAAGATTCATTATTTGCTTGTTCTAAAATTTGGTTAGCATCTTTAGATGCATCGTTTAATATTCTATCTTTTTCTTCTTGAATCCATTCAGCTTGTTTAATTTCTTCCGGAATACTTTCTCTCATTTCTTTTAAAATAAAAAATAACGCCTCAGAATCTACCATAACTTTCTTTGAAAAAGGTAAACTTGAGCTTTCTTCTACTAAATCTTCAATACGGTCAATTAATTCTAAAATTTCCATTATCCATTCCTCCTAAATTTTCTATATAACATATCTAAAACAATTTTATCTACATATAAATCAACATTGCCACCATTTAAAAATACATCTTTAACAACACTAGAACTAATACACTCATCAGAACTCTCTGAAAACAATAATAATGTTTCTACTCCACAAAGTTCTTTATTAACTTTAGCATTAATCTTTTCAGATTCAAAATCTAAAGAATTTCTAACACCTCTAACTAAAAGATTAACATCATTTTCTTTAACATAATTAGCTAAAAGTCCGTTATAAGTATTTACTCTAACATTTTCATAATTTTTAAATATATTTAAAATAATATCTTTTCTTTCTTCAATAGAAAAAAGATGATTTTTATTTATATTATTTAAAACAACGACATCTACTGATTTAAAAATATCTAGTATTTTCAAAATAATACTCTTATGACCATTGGTTATAGGGTCAAAACTTCCCGGAAAAACTACTTTCATATTTAGATTTTCCTTTCTAAAAATATTACCTTAGTTTTAGAATATTTTTTTTCTTTTATAATTTCAAAATTTTCTATAACAATATCTTTATCCGTTTCAACAATAATTACAGCATCATCATTTAAAATATTGTTATTCCAAATAAAATCTAATGATTTTTTAATATATTCTTCTTTGTACGGTGGGTCTAAAAATATATAATCGAACTTTAAATTATTATCATAAAAATAATTTAAAGAAGCCATATAATCTTTATTTATAATTATTGAATTTTCTAAAAAATTAGCTTTTTCAAGATTTTGTTTTGTAATTTTTAAACTATCCGTAGATAAATCACAAAAATAAACCCTCTCAGCTCCTCTACTTAAAAATTCAATACCCATAGCACCACTACCACAAAATAGGTCTAACACAATTGATTTTGAATCTATATCAAATAGAATATTAAAAATAGATTCTTTTACCTTATCGGTAGTAGGTCTAACATTATAATCTGTAGGAGATAATAAACTCAATCCCCTTTTTTTTCCAGATATTATTCTCATCTTCTCACCTTAATTTCAATATATTTTATTTTTGTAACTAAACAAAAGTAAAATTTTGATTTAAACAAATATATTCACATTGAATTATAACACAAAAAGATTAAATTTTCAACATTTTAATAAAAATTTTTCAAGCAAAAAATTTATAAAAACATTAAAATTTGATAATATAA
>UMJL01012344.1_pt1 | contig 54540 bp, 67 predicted proteins | sample 1966071 | NCBI WGS metagenome assembly UMJL01 (sample SAMEA4836148, study PRJEB28245) | human gut metagenome | biome: gut microbiome; material: fecal sample | place: Denmark | collected 2008
CCATTTTTCTATTCCTCCAATTACTTTGTTTTTAAGTATAACTATACTTTACTTTATTATACTACTTTTTAGTTATTTTTTCTATCACTTTTTATCGGGCATCAATTATTTTTTCGTTTTTCATATTGTAGGAGTGGTCAACCTATTTATTGTTTATTAATTCTTTTTAGAATGTATTACCTTAAACAGCTTATCTTGAAATGTTTCTTTACTTTTTTTATCAAAATATATCTCTGTTACAAAGGTCTTTCCGTTTATCTTCTTTGTTAAAATATCATCAGGCCTTTTATGTTCTTCTGTCTGTATTTCTTTAATATCTGTTTTCTCATTTTCTGCCATTTAGTTCCTCCTTTCGACTTGTACAAAAAAGATTTCCTGTAATTAGGAAACCTCCTTCGCTTGGGTGATATTTAGTTTTAGGTTGTTATTGTAGTTTCTTCTTTGCTCTAAATTCATCTAAAATTTATTTAGATAAGTTTTTTTAAGGTAATTTAAGGCGAAATATGATATAATAAGAATTACAATAGATTAATCTAAAATAAAAATTTTATTTCACCATAATTTACTTTAATTTTGTTATCATAATGGAATTATGGTATACTATTGTAAAAAGAAAAAAATAAAAAAGGAAGAATATATGGTATTAGAAAATTTATATTTAATAGTTGCAATAACTGAAAAGAGTAACGCAATAGGGAAAGATAATAATTTATTATACTTCTTAAAGGAAGATATGAATTTCTTTAAGGAAAAAACTTGTGGAAATTCAATAATTTGTGGAAGAAAAACTTTTGAAGGCTTTAAAATAAAGCCTCTTCCAAAAAGAAAAAATATTGTGTTGACAAAGAGTGATTTTTCTTTTGATGGGGTATCAGTATTTAAAAGTATAGAAATTTTAATTGATTTTGTTAAAAACAATCCGAATGAAAAGTTTTTTGTTTGTGGAGGAATGAGTATTTATAAGCAATTAATTGATTTTTGTTCGAAGATGTATATTACAAAATATGAAGAAAAAGAAATAGTAGATGCAGACAGTCATTTTCCTAAAATTGATGAAGAGATTTGGAAAGTTACTGAAAAAATTAATGGGGAAAGTGAAAATCCAAAATTAGCTTTCTATACTTATGAAAGGATATAAGATTATGAAAGATAAAGGTGTAATTGTAAAGAAAAAGAAAAAACAAAGTAAGGGGCAAAAATGGTTTTGGAACATATTATTTGTAATATGTTTGGGACTTTTTATTTATTCAGCAGGAAATGTAATTAAAGACTATTATGGATCATATAAAGCAGGACAAAACTTATCCAGTTTAAAAAAATCTGTTTTTAAAGAAGATTTAGCTAATGCTAATGAAAAAAATACAACTGTTAAAAAAGTTGTAAATTTAGAAGAACTTAAAAAGTTAAACTCCGATTCAATCGGTTGGTTGGAAGTTCCAGATACTAATATTGATGAGCCTTTGGTTCAAGGTAAGGACAATGATTACTATCTTTGGAGAGATTTTGATAAAAAAACTTATCCTGTAACAGGTACTTTGTTCTTGGATATGTATAATAAACCTGATTTTTCAGATAGAATTAGTTATATTTTTGGACATAATGTTTGGGATAAAACTAAATTTTATGCATTGCAAAAATTTGAAGATAAATCATTTTTAGAAAGTCATAAAACATTTTATCTTTATACGGAAAAAGGTAAAATGGAATATGAAGTCTTAGGAGTTGATTTAGTCGATCCAAATACGCCTTTGTATGAGCTAACATCAAAGAGAAATGAAGATGTAAATGCAATGAAAAAAGAATTAACTAAACATATTCCAAAAGAAGAAGTTGATAAAATTGATGAAAATACAAAACTTTTAATGCTTGTAACTTGCAAGACACCAAATGATAATTCAGCAAGAAGAATTTTATTTGCAAAGTTAAAAGAGAAGTAAATTTTTAAGGAGATTTTACATCTCCTTTATTTTTTTTGTGAAAAATTGTAAATTTTAAGGATTTATAGTATAATTTGTATTAACATTATAATTTTTGGTTTTAATATAGAGGAGAATTATGGACAAGATAAGTGTTATTGTACCTGTATATAATGTAGAAAAATATGTGAAAAAATGTTTGGAGTCAATTTCAAATCAAACATATAAAAATATAGAGATTATTATAGTTAACGATGGAGCTACAGATAATAGCGAAAATATTTGTAAAGAATTTGTAGAAAAAGAAAATAGAGCAAAACTTTACACTAAAGAAAATGGCGGATTATCCAGTGCAAGAAATCATGGAATGCAATTTGCTATAGGAAAATATGTATTATTTATAGATTCCGACGATTATATTGCAGAGGGAATGGTTGAAGAACTTTATAAAAATATAAAAGCTGAAGATGCTGATGTATCCGTTTGTGGGGTTTATAATGTTTATTCCGACAATCAATCTCCACAGTGTAAGGAAGAAATCTATTTTTGTTGTGAAAAGGACAGATTCTTAAAGGAATATTTTATCGGAGAAAAAATTCCCGGCACCATCTGTAATAAACTTATCACTTATGAAATTGCAAGTAAGATTTCATTTCCTGTAGGTAAGATATATGAAGATGCTTTTTATCAATTTGAGCTTGTAAAATATGCTAAGAAATATGTTATAACTACAAAGCCTTATTATTATTATTTTCACAGAGAAAATAGTATTACAACAAAGCCATATACTATAAAAAATATGAATTGCATAGAAATTTATTCGAATTTTTATGACTATATAAATAAAGAAATTCCTTCTCTTTTGGAATATGCTTTTTTTAGACTTTCCTATGCCCATTTTATGGTTTTTGATAAAATGTTAATGATTAAGGATTATAAAGAAATTAAAGAATATAGAGAAGTTTTAGGATTTTTCAAGAAAAACTTTTGGAGAATTTTTAAAAATAAAAATTTCAGAAAAGGTAGAAGAATAGCTGTATTAATGTTAAAATTAAATGTTAAATTATATAGATTTTTACTTTTAAAAGATTTAAAGAAAAAAGGAGTAAATACTTAATGGAAAAAAAATATCTTTCTATGGACAAAATAAAATCCATAGAGCTTGAAATTTTGAAATATGTTCATGATTTTTGTGTTAAAAATGATATAAAATATTTTATAAATTACGGAACGTTGATTGGAGCAGTAAGACATAAAGGATTTATTCCTTGGGATGACGATATAGATATTTGTATGTTTAGAAAAGACTATGAAAAGTTTATAGATTTATTTTCAAAAGATGATGGAATTTATAAAATTTTATCTTTGGAACTAAATGACAAATATTATAATAACTTTATTAAAGTTGTAAATTCAAAGACTAGAATTGAAGATGGAAGAAATTATAAGACTTATGATTCAGGAATTTTTATTGATATTTTTCCTATGGATTTCTTCGATGATTTAAGTATAATTGAAAAGATATATAAGTTAGAAAGTTTTAAACTTCTATCTTTTTCGAAAAAAGAAAATATTCAATATGGTGATAGTAAATTAAAGGATTTTATTAGGAGATTTTTCTGGACAGTTTTAAAACCAGTTTCACCTAGATATTTTGCTAAGAAAATCAAGAAAATTGTTGAAGCAAATGCTAAAGATAGAGGGAAATATTTAGGGCTTATAGGTTGCTCAAAGTGGAAATATGTTGATATGTTTGACTATAATCCTTTTGAAGAATTAATAGAGCTTGATTTTGAAGATTGTCATTTTTTTGCACCGAAGAAATATGATGAAATTTTGAGAAAATATTATGGAGATTATATGGAATTTCCACCTGTTGAAAAGAGAGTATATCCTCATGAAATTAAAGCTTATTATATAGATTAGGAGATTAAGATGAAAGAGAGACTTACGGTTGATGAGCTAAAAAATTATGAATTAAATATTTTAAAGTTCATTGACTATATTTGTAAAAAGTATAATATAAAATATTTTGTAAGTTATGGCACATTACTTGGAGCGGTTAGACATAAGGGTTTTATTCCTTGGGATGATGACATAGATGTTGCAATGTATAGAGAAGATTATGAAAGATTTCAAAGAGCTGTAATTGAAGAAAATAATGAAAGATATACAATTTTATCCAAGGACAACAGTGATTGGTATTTTCAAAACTTTTTTGTTGTTATAGATAAGCACACTCTGTTGGAAGATAGTGTAAAGAGAAATAGAAAAGACAGCAATGTTTTTGTTGATATATTTCCGATTGATAAATTTAATGACTTAAATTTTGTTAAAAAAGCACATTTGATGGTAACTTTGAAACATATTTGCTTCATAAAGAAAAAATATATAATTCATAAAGATAGCAGAATAAAAGATTTTTGCAGAGTTGTCTTCTGGTATTTGTTGGCATTTGTAAATCCGAGATATTTTACAAAGAAAATTGAAAAATTAGTTGAAAAATATGTTGATAAAAATGGAATTTATGAGGGTGCTATTGGGCTTGATAAAACCGGAATGAAGGAGGTTTTTGAAACAGGAACTTATGAAGAATTAATAGAATTGCCTTTTGAAGATATGATGGTACCTGCTCCTAAAAATTATGATAAGATTTTAACTCAATTTTATGGAGATTATATGCAAAAACCTTCAGATGCGGAAATTGAATATAAATCACATCTATTAGATGCTTTTAGAATAAAATAAGGGAGAAATAATTTTAGATATGGCAAAAAATATAAAAGTTAATGCTTTAGCTAGTATTTTGGTTAGAGTTTTTAATATTCTGTTTCCTCTGATTACGGGGCCATACCTTGCCAGAATTTTGAGTAAGGAAGCCTATGGGGAATTTAATGTTGCGAATTCTATATTGAATTTGTTTATTCCATTTGCTGCATTTGGAATATACAGTTATGGAATACGTTCAATAAGCAGGGTTAAAAATAATATTAAAGAAATAAGCAAGAATTTTACTGTTCTTTTTTCTATAAATGTAATAAGTTCTTTAAGTATTGGAATTTTGTATATTGGATATATGTTTTTAAATGTAGATTCCAATATGTACATGTTGTATATTGCACTTAGTATTCAAATTTTTACTCAATTTGTATCGATAGAGTGGATGAATGAGGCATTTGAAAACTATGGATTTATTCTCTTTAAGACATTATTTATCCGTGTGCTTATGCTTGTTTCGATTTTTGCATTTGTAAAAAAAGCAGATGATATAGTAAACTATGCTTTCATTTTATCAATTACAAATCTTATAAACTATTTAATTAGTTTTTATTATATAAAAAGAAAAGTAAAATTTGTAAAAATTGAATTAAAAGATATTCTTATCCATATAAAGCCTTTAATCGGAATGTTACTTTTAGCCAACTCATATATGTTATATACTGCGTTGGATAGAGCTGTGCTTTCATTATTAGATGCAAAGATTTCAGTTTCCTACTATACCTTTGCATTATCGATAGCTCAACTAATAACGAGTGTAGTTTATTCTATAATAGTGGTAAGTATTCCAAGACTTTCATACTATTATGGGAATGGCGACGAAAAAAATTATACGGAATTGTTAAATCAAGTTGCCAAGACATTTTTATTCTTGGTAATTCCTATGGGGATAGGATTAAGTTGCGTTTCTGACGAAGTAATGCTGATATATGCAGGAGAAAAATATTTGGAAGCAGGTTTTATTTTAAAACTGTTTTCACTCAGAATTGTTATGTGGGCATTGGATCAACTTCTTGCAAATCAAGTTTTATTTGTAAGAGGATATGAAAAAAACATAACGGCATTTTACTTTATAGGGGGATTTCTAAACTTAATTTTAAATATAGTTTTATTGAAATTAAAAGTTGTCCAAGCTGAATATTTTGTTTATACAACTTTATTTTCAGAAATTGTAGTATTGATTATTCAAGTTTACTTTATAACTAAGAGAAATATTATTTCTATAAACGGGATATTAAAATCTTATGTGAAATATGTACTGTGTTCCATTCCTTTTTTTGCAATAACTTATGGAATAAATCATACTCTAAAATATTCATTGGCATTGAATTTACAATTATTTACCAGATTACTTGCAATAATTGTATCTTGTGTACTATATTATTTTATAATTATGTTAATTACAAAGGACAAAATTTTATTTGTTATAATTGATGGAATAAAAAGTAAGTTTAGAGTTATAAAATATAAATTAAAAGCAAAAAAATATAAAGGATAATAAATTAAAAAATAATATTATTTTATAATAAGAAAGTTCTAAAATTTTTAAATCTTTAGGACTTTTTTATTGTTCATTTATTTATAATATGGTATAATTTATGAACAAACTGTTAGGAGGTATATATGTTAACATTACAACAATTTGATATTTTAAATTTATTTTTTAAAAATCAAGATAAAAAATATACTCAAAGAGAAATTTCAGATATTACAGAAATTTCTTTAGGAAAAGTTAACGAAACTTTAAAAGAATTAAAAGATAATAAATTTTTAGATGAAGATTTAAAAATAACAGAGGCAGGATTTGAGGCATTAGAACCGTACAAGGTTGATAATGCAATTATTATGGCTGCTGGAATGAGTTCAAGATTTGCACCTCTTTGCTATGAAAGTCCAAAGGGTCTTTTGAATGTAAAGGGAGAAAAATTAATTGAAAGAGAAATTTTACAGTTAAAGGAAGCTGGAATTGAAGATATAACGTTGGTTGTTGGTTATATGAAAGAAAAGATGTTTTATTTGGCAGAAAAATTTGGTGTAGATATTGTTGTAAATTCAGATTATTACAGATTTAATAATACTTCATCATTAATTTTAGTTACTGAAAAATTAAAAAATACTTATATTTGTTCTTCAGATAATTATTTTCCAAAAAATCCTTTTGAAAAATATGTTTATAGGGCGTATTATTCTGCAGTTTATCAAGACGGAGAAAGCGACGAATACTTTGCAGAATGTGATAAAAAAGGGAGAATTACTGGAATAACAATTGGTGGAAAAGATGATTGGATAATGTTGGGTCATGTATTTTTTGATAGAGAATTTAGCGATAGATTTGTAAAACTTTTAAAAGCAGAATATCATGAACAGACAGTTAGAGAAAATTTGTGGGAAACTTTTTATATGCGTCATTTAAAAGAATTGGATAATATGTATATTAAAAAATATGATGCAGAGGATATAAAAGAGTTTGATTCATTAGAAGAATTGAGAGTTTTTGATGAAAAGTATGTAACTAATTCCGGCTCTAAAATTTTCCAAAATATTTGTGGAGTTTTAAAATGTAATGAAGAAGAAATAAAGGATATTAAACCTATTAAAATGGGAATGACAAATACTTCTTTTAAATTTAGTCACAATGGTAAGTCTTATTTATATAGACACCCGGGTCCTGGAACGGAGCTTATTATAAATAGAAAAAGTGAATTTGATTCAATGAAAATTGCAAAGGAACTTGGATTAGATGATACTTATATTTATATGGATAGTGAAAAAGGCTGGAAAATTTCAAATTATATTGAAGATGTAAGAATTCTTGACTATGAAGATAAAGAAAATGTAAAAAGAGCGATTTCAATGTTAAAAAAATTACACACAAGCGGTCGTAAAACAGATTTTGAATTCAATATTTTTGATGGAATCGAAAATTTTAAGTTAAAAATAAAAAATTCACATCGTGATGATTTTGAAGATATGAATTTAATGAATGATAAAATATATAAGCTAAAAGAATTTTTGGATAAAGATAATGTTAAGAATTGTCTTTGCCATTGTGATAGTTGTGATTTGAATTTCTTAATGGATAAAAATGATGAAATGTATTTAATTGACTGGGAATATTCTGCAATGTCTGATCCGGCTTGTGATATTGGTTGTTTCATAACTTGTTCAAAATATTCTTTTGACGAATCAATAGAGATAATAAAGGAATATTTTGACGGAAATCCTACTGATAAAGAATTAAGACATTATATTGCTTATGTTGCAGTTAGTTCATTCTATTGGTTCTTATGGGCAATTAATCAGGAAATTCAAGGAAAGAGTATTGGTGAATATTTGTATATTTGGTATAACCATACAAAAGAATATGCAGATTATGCTTTGAAATTGTATGAACAAAGATAGAAATGATTTAGAAATAATTTAAAAATATTAAAGGCAATCTTTTTAAAAGGTTGTCTTTTTTGTTGGTATTTTTTGGTATTGATTATGTATTGTTGTTGAAAAAAAGTATTGTTTATGGTATCATAAGTTGTTAGTGGGTGATAAATTTTGAATGAAAAAATAATTGATATAAAAAATTTAAGATATGAATATTTAAGTGATGATAATAAAAAAAGTATTGGTTTGGACGGAATTAGTTTTTCTGTAAACAAAGGGGAATTAATTTCTATTTTAGGTCATAACGGAAGTGGCAAGTCAACTTTGGCAAAACTTTTGAATGCACAATTTGTTCCGACAGATGGAGAGATTGAAATTTTTGGAATTAATACTAAAGATGAAGAAAAAATTTGGGATATTAGACAAAAATGTGCTATGGTTTTTCAAAATCCTGATAATCAGCTCGTAGCAACCGTTGTTGAAGAAGATGTTGCTTTCGGCCCCGAGAACTTGGGTATTGACCCTGTTGAAATAAGACAGAGGGTTGATGAGGCTTTAAAAATTGTTGAGATGGGGGATTATAAAAAACACTCACCACATATGCTTTCAGGGGGACAAAAGCAAAGGATAGCGATAGCAGGAGTTCTTTCTATGAAACCTGAAGTTATAATTTTTGACGAATCAACGGCGATGCTTGACCCGATTGGAAGAAAAGATATTATAGATACTATTTTGAAATTGAATAAGGAAGAAAATAAAACTATTTTATATATAACTCATTATATGGAGGAGGCTGTTTTGGCTGATAGAGTTATTGTACTTAACGAGGGAAAGATTGAATTTGATGATAGTCCTAAAAAAGTTTTTTCAAATGTTGAGCGTTTAAGAGAGCTTGGACTTTCCGTTCCACAAGTTACAGAACTTTCTTATCTTTTGAAAAATGAAGGAATAGAAATTCCAACCGACATTTTGACTAATGATGAAATGATAGAATTTTTGGAGAAAAAATTAAAATAATGGATATAAATTTTAAAAATGTAAGTTTTATCTATGGAGAAAAAACTCCTTTTGAAAAACTTGCTTTAGATAATATAGATTTGACAATAAAATCAGGAGAATTTGTTGGAATTATAGGACATACAGGAAGTGGTAAGTCAACTTTGATTCAACATTTTAATGGAATATTAAAGCCGACAACCGGAGATGTTTTTATTGGCGATATGAATACGAAAGATAAAGAACTTGCAAAGAGTGGTTTGAGATATAAGATAGGGCTTGTTTTTCAATATCCTGAATATCAACTTTTTGAAGAAACTATAGAAAAAGATATTGCTTTTGGCCCCAAAAATATGGGACTTAGTGAAGAAGAGGTTACAGCAAGAGTTAAAGAGGCAATGGAGATTGTTGGACTCGACTATGAAACTAAAAAGGATAAATCTCCTTTTGAAATTTCTGGAGGACAAAAGAGAAGAGTTGCAATAGCAGGAATATTGGCGATGAAACCGGATATTTTAATTTTAGATGAACCGACTGCTGGTCTTGATCCAAAAGGTCGTGATGAGTTATTTTTCCAAATTAAAAACCTTTATGAAAAAAATAATATTACGATAGTTTTGATTTCTCATAGTATGGAAGATGTTGCAAAACTTGTAAATAGAATAATCATAATGAAAAACGGAAAAATTCATTTAGATAAGAATACAAAAGAGGCTTTTAGTGATGTTGATGATTTAAAAGAAGTAGGACTTAATGTTCCACAGATTACAGAACTTATGGATACTTTAAGAAAAAGAGGTCATCATTTTAGCAAAAATATTTTGACAGTCGATGAGGCTTTTGAAGAAATAAAAAGAGAATTGAGGAAAAATTAATGATAAAAAATATATCAATAGGTCGTTTTTTTCCGGGAGATAGTATTATTCATAGACTTGACCCCAGACTTAAATTATATTTTATTTTTATGTTTATAGTTTCTATATTTTTTATAAAAAGTTTTTTAGTTTTTATACCACTTGCGATTTTTTTGTTTTCAATTATAAAAATTGCAAAACTGCCTGTATTGATGGTCTTAAAGGGATTAAGGGGAATTTTTTACATTGTTTTGTTTACTGTAATTTTGAATGTAATTTTAACACCTGGAGAAATTTTATTTAGAATATGGATTATAAATATAACCAAAGAGGGAATTAAATTAAGTGCTTTTATGAGTGTTAGAATAATACTTTTGGTTATTGGAACAAGTCTTTTGACTTTAACTACAAGTCCTATTGTACTTACAGATGCTTTGGAATATGTTATGAAACCATTCGAAAAAATAAAATTTCCGGCTCATTCTGTTGCGATGATGATGACAATAGCATTAAGATTTATACCGACAATTTTAGATGAAATGGATAAGATAACAAAGGCACAAACAGCAAGAGGAGCAGACTTTGAAACGGGAAGTATAATTACCAGAGCGAAAAGTTTGATTCCATTACTTGTACCACTTTTTGTAAACGCATTAAAACGTGCCGATGAGCTTGCAGTAGCTATGGAGGCAAGATGTTATAGAGGTGGGGAAGGAAGAACTAGAATGAATGTTTTAAGATACACAAGGACAGATTATTTAGTTATGGCATTTATAACCATAATTTTTGGACTTGTTATAGCATCAAGGTTTTTCTTAAATGTTTGGATTTTTAATTAATAGAAAAGGAAAATAAAATGAGTTTTGATGGAATTTTTACAAAAGCAGTTGTTGATGAAATAACACCACTTTTGTTAAATGGAAAAATAAATAAAATAAATCAACCTGATAAAAATGAAATAAATATACAGATTTACAACAAGGAAAATTATAAATTGTTGCTTTCTTGTGCGAATAATCTTTCAAGGATTCATTTGAGCGAAAAAAACAAAAAAAATCCCATAACGGCATATAATTTCTGTATGTTACTTAGAAAGCATTTAGTTGGTGGAACGATAAAAAATATTTACCAACATAAAATGGATAGGGTTGTTTGCTTTGAAATCGAAAATTTGAATGAGTTAAAGGAGCTTAATAAAAAACTTTTAATCATTGAAATAATGGGAAAACACTCAAATATAATTTTAGTAGATAAAGAAAGTAATAAGATTATAGATTCTATAAAACATATAGATTCAAGACAAAGTAGTATCAGAGAGGTTTTTCCGAATAAGGACTATTTCTTTGTTAAGGACGAAAAAGAAAATATTTTAGAAGAAAATTACAGATTGCCATCAGAAATTTTAAAAAATTCTGAGCCGATTTCTATGAAGAAATTTTTTTACACTAATTATTTAGGTTTTTCTCCGACTATTTCTTATGAATTACTAAATAATTCTAATATTGATATGGATATAAATTCTGTAAATCTTAGCGAAGATGATATTCAAAAACTTGATGAAAATTTTAAAATTTTAGTTGAAAATATAAAAAATAAAAAATATTTTCCAATTTTAATTCAAGATGAAGTTAAGAATAATAAAGATTTTTACTGCTTTGATTTAAATTTATATAAAAATAAAGAAAGTGTTTCAAATATCTCTAATCTTGTAGAAAATTTTTATCACAACAATTCTTTAAGAGATAGGATAAATCAAAAGGCATCAGGATTTAAAAAGGTTTTAACTACAAAATTAAACAGACTTTCAAACAAATATTCAGCAATGAATGATGAACTTTTGAATAATAAGAGTAAAGAGGACTTGAAAATTTTCGCTGATTTACTTTCCATAAATATTTATAAAATGGAAAAAGGTATGAAAAAAATCGTGCTTGAAAATATTTATGATAATATGAATGAAGTTGAAATCTCTCTTGATGAAAAAAAATCTCCAAGAGAAAATATTGAATCATATTATAAAAAATATAAAAAATTAAAAACAGCTGATGAAATTATAAAACAAGAATTACCGAAAATAGAAACAGAAATTGCATACATAAAGCAAATTTTAGAAACTATTGAGATAATCACAGAATTAAATGAGCTTTCTGAAATAGAAGAAGAATTGATTTCTTTAGGTTATGTTAAGAAGAGCAAAAAGAATAAACAAAAACTTGAAAAGTCAAAACCTTATGTGTTTGAAACAAAATCCGGAGCACTAATTTATGTCGGAAAAAACAATTTGCAAAATGAAAATTTAACATTAAAGTTTGCAAATAAAAACGATATATTTTTCCACGCACAAGACGTTCCAGGTAGCCATGTAATCTTAAGAGGAGCAAACTTGACAGAAGACGACTATAAAATTGCAGGCTTTTTAGCTGGATATTACAGCTACTTCAAAAACGAAGGCTATGCAAATGTAGATTACACAGAAAAAAAACATATCCGAAAAGCAAAAGGAACAGGTCTTGGAATGGTTTATTACGATAATTATAAAACACTGTTTATTGACTTCAAAGACAAATTATTTGACGAATACAAAAAATAACACGATAGAATTTCTATCGTGTTCAGAGTGCAGACAAAACTAATGCTTTGTCTGCGCTCTGAAAATGAGCATAAAGCTCATTTTTATTATAAAAAAATAAATTATAAAAAAATAAATTATAATATTATTTCATTATATCCTTAATTACTTTTCCGTCTTTTACTTCAACTATGGTTTTACTTTTATCTGTTGGTTGTAAAATTTTTACTGTTATATTATCATTAATATTTTTGGAAATTGTTAATGCAGTTCCTGTAACTTCTTTTTCCCATAAATCACGAATATTCTCGTTAGCTCTACCTTCATTTTTAGCATCAATCATTCCTGACACATCAGAGGCTGTTTGTTCAACTAATTCAATATTAACATTATTATTTTTTTTATCAAATGTAGCCTTGGCAAAATGTTTATTAGAATTATTAAATTCTTGTAAATATTTATTAATTTTTTCAACAGATTCACTTGAAAGAGTTTTATTTTCTGAATTTTCTTGTTTTTCTTTTAATTCTTTATTTTCTTTTTCGAGAGAATTAATTTTTTCTTGTAACTCACTATTTTTCTTTTCCAAAGAATCTTTTTGCTTTTGCAACTCTTTAACAACTTTATTTTCTTCATTATTTTTATTAGAACAACTAACTAACATAATGCTAATCAATAACATAATAACAACTTTTTTCATAACAAATTCTCCTTTAATATATAAAAGTTTTCCTTTTTCTATATTATAAACTTAAATGTAAATAAAGACAACTCTTTTAATAAAATTTTATATTTAAGTTTAGGAGATTACATAATTATTTTAAAATGGTATAATATAAATAGTAATATATTAATTTTAGAATTAAAGATAAATAGTATAAATAAAAGGAGAAATTATAAATAATATTCCAGAAGAATATGAAGATAAAATAAAAGAAATTTTAAATAATCTGAATACAAAAATTCTTACAAGCAATGAATTTAGAATTTATAACTTTTCTTAGGTTAAAACAACAAAAAAAGGATTGGGTAAAACTGTGATAGAACAAATATTAAAAGATATAGAGTTAGCTTTACAACACAAGCACAAATATAATTCGAAAGATTTTTCGTTATATTTAGAAGATTATTTATGCGATAATTACGATGAAATGCACGAAGAAAATGCAGAAGTTACAGAACTTATGAATGATGAAATGCCTTTTATTTGTGCAGAAATGGAACCGATGATGAATGATACTGAATTTTTAAGAAAGTTAAAAATTGAATATGATAAAGCTAAGGAGCTATATTATGGACGATAATTTTAAGATTATATATAAAATATTATCTATTTTAAAACACAAAGTAAATATCTTAAAATGTATAATAAAACACAAGATAATTAATTAACTTGGAAAGAATGGTCTAACGAAATTAATGAGTTGTTAGCTAAAAAGTTTAACTGGAAATATAGAAGGGAGTTACCTTAATGAAAGATGATAAGACAATTTTAATACCGGATGAATTTATACCGGATTATACATTAACAGAAGAAGAGCGACACAAAAAATTTGATGATTATTGTAATAATGTAGTTGAAAAATTAGAGGAATTACAAAAAGGATAAAATGATGGCTGATTTTACAAAAGATATACAATATTTTTATTGTCCTGATTATAAAAAATATGTAAAATTTGAAAAAGGTTTATTTTACTGTATAGAAAACAATAAAGAAATTCAAAATGGTTTTTATGATAAAATTCTTATAGGTTCTATTTACACAAAAGATATAACAAAGGAGAAATATTATGCTCAAATTAATTAAGGCTTTAGTTATATCGATGAAAGCACATAAAGGTCAAAAGGATAAAGCGGGGAAGAAGTATATTTTTCATCCGATAAAAGTTGCAATGTTAAGTAAGGGATATAAAACTAAAATAGTTGCTTTACTTCACGATGTTATTGAAGATAGCGAAGTTACAATAGAAGACTTATCAAAACACTTTGATGAAGATATTGTTTTAGCTGTTGATTGTATAACAAAGAAAAAAGGTCAAGATTATCAAGAGTATTTGAATATTGTAAAAAATAATGAACTTTCAAGAAAAGTTAAAATTGCAGACTTAACTCATAATAGTAACTTGAATAGATTAGAAAAAATTACAGAAAAAGATAGAATGAGAAAAGAAAAATATTTAAAAGCGATAGAATTTTTGAGGAATTAACTATGATAGAAAAATTATTTAATGAAATAGAATTAGCTTTACAAAATAAAATATCTATGTCTGTTGATGATTTTGCTTTATATGTTCAAGATTATTTATGTGATAATTATGATGAGATGTATAAAGAAAATGCAGAGGTTACAGAATTTTTGAATGAAGATTTAGCAGAGATAACGGATATAGCAGAGTATATGAATGATGAATTGAATGAAAAATTTTTGAAAGAATTAAAAATTGAATATGATAAAGCGAAAAAACTTTATTATTCCAATAAAAAACACAATAATTAAATTTTATTGTGTTTTTTTACTTGGTATAAATTATTTATTAAATAATATTGCTTTTTAGAAATATCTCTTAATGTATCTTGTATATTAATTATTAATCCTGAAAATTTTTTTTTTACTATTAAGTCCCAGCAACTTAGAGGATTAGTAGTATCTGTATCAGTTTCTAAATAATCTAATACTAACGTTAAAATTATTGATGAATTTTTGATTAGAGAAGAATTATATTCTAATTCTTCTATAATTTTATTTAATTCCAAATTTTTCTCATTTTTGTATTTTTTTATAAAAAAACCACCATTTTAAAAATTGTTTAAAATAGTGGTTTATTTTGTTTGGTGGAGATGGTGGGTGTCGAACCCACGTCCGAAAAAGCATTCATATCACTTTCTCCGAATACAGTCAATTTTAAATTTCCCAATAACCTATAAATTAACAAACTCAGTTAGAGGTATCTTATAAATACAATTACAACTCTAAGAACTTTTGTAAATGTTGCCCACGAATTTAATGATAGAGTTTAGACTTTTGTGGGGAAAGAATAAACTCCAAATAGCTGACTTACGCAGCTAATGCAAAATTATTATTTTCTGCGTTTATATTTAATTTACCACTTTTTATGTTGGTTGGATACAACAATTCGCTTATGATACTGCAACTTCCCCGTCGAAGCCAGTTCATCCCCATATATAAAATCAATTTAATTATATCATAGTTTCTTTTTGAAAATTAAATAAATGTAACTATGATGAAATAAAAGTGATTGCATTAAATACAATCACTTTTATTATACCCATATTTTGTGATTATGTCAAATTTGAAATATATTTATTGATTTAATTTTTTAAATATTTTTGAAATTAATACAAAAATTGTAATGATTGAAATAATCGCAAGGAGAAGTAAAATTATTGTTAGTGTATCTTGATATAATCTTTTATATTTTTTGAAAAATTCAAAAACTCTGGATATAAAAAAGAAAATTATTCCTATATTTATAATTAAAAAATATTTTGTCTTTTTTGTTAATATTATTGTAATAAACATAAATATAAAAATTAGAGAAATAACTAACAGAAAGTTTTTAAATATTGTTGGATTGTGCATATATGGTTGATCTTCCGGATAACTACCTGCTGATAATTCTAAGGTTATCAGGTAGAATAAAAATATTAAAAAACTAAATATCGTATAAATTTTTTCTTTTATAATTTTCATAAAATTCTCCTTTTTAATTAAATTGTCTTTATTAACAACTTTATTATATTACATTGAAATTTGTTTGTAAAGTTTTGTTTTAAATAAAAAATATTTTACAATTTTTTATTAAATTTTCGTAACAAAGTGTTGTAAAAATTTTTTATATGGTTTACAATATACAGACAAATAAAAAAGAAAAATTTTTAAGGAGAGAAAGATGTTAAAATCAATGACCGGTTATGGTAGAAGTGAGTTTATTGATGAAAATTATGATTTATCTTTTGAAATGAAGTCTGTTAATCATAAGTTTTTGGATATTCAAGTTAAGCTACCATATTTTTTAAATTTTTGTGAAGAAGATATTAAAAAAGTTGTAAGAGGAAAGTTGTCGAGAGGTCGTGTAGATATTTTTATAAGAGGAAAGCAAAAATTTTCTGAAGGTAATTCCAGTTTGGAGGTTAATTATAATTTAGCGGGTGCTTACTTTGAAGCTTATAAAAATATTTCTGAAAATCTTGGAATTGATGCTTCTGTCGGTATCGGACATATTATTCGTAATGAAAATGTTGTTGAAGTTAAGACTTCTGATATTGATGAGGAATTTTTGAAAAAAAATGTTTTGTCTGCTGTTGAAAAGGCAGTTGATGAGCTTGTTGCTATGAGAACTGTTGAGGGAGAAAACTTAAAGAATGATTTAAGTGAAAATCTTTTAGCTTTTGAAAATAACTTGGAAGGCATTAAAGAAAGAAAAGAAGATGTTTTAAATAATCAAATCGAAAGATTAAAGTCAAAACTTGGAGAGTTTTCAAGTGAATTGTCCGAAAGTGAACTTAACAGATTAAATCTTGAAGTAATTTTTTATACTGATAAGCTTGATATAAGTGAAGAGATTACAAGACTTAATTCACATATTCAAAATTTTAAAAAGTTTTTAGGTCTTGAAACTCAAGTTGGTAAAAAGATTGAATTTTTACTTCAAGAGATGAATAGGGAGATTAATACGATAGCAAGTAAGTCAAATAATTATGCGATTTCTACTTATGTTATCGAAATGAAGGTCATTATAGAAAAACTTAGAGAACAAATTCAAAATGTTGAGTAGTTTTGGAGGTAGTATGAAAAAGGGATTTTTAATGGTTGTTTCCGGTCCTTCAGGAGTTGGTAAGGGTACTATTTGTGATATTTTGTTAAGAGATAATGAAGATATTAAGTATTCAATTTCTGCTACAAGTAGAAATAAACGCCCTATGGAAGAGCATGGAAAAAATTATTTTTTCATTTCAAGTGATGAGTTTGAAAAAATGATTGAGGAAGAAAAACTTTTAGAATATGCAAAAGTTCATGGTAATTATTATGGAACGCCGAAAGATTTTGTTTTAAATTCAATTGATAATGGTGATGTAGTAATTTTGGAAATTGATGTTCAAGGTGCTTTACAGGTTAAGAAAAATTATCCTGATGCAGTTTTAGTTTTTGTTTTACCACCTGATTTTGAGGAGCTTAAAAGACGACTTGTTGAGCGTGGAACAGAAGACGAAGAAACTGTAAATTTAAGAATGAATAATGCAAAAAAAGAAGTTGAATTTTTGAATGAATATAATTATTCCATTGTGAATGAATATGTAGATGACAGTGTGGAAAAAATGAAGGCTATTATTCAAGCTGAAAGATTAAAAATAAAAAAATAGGAGGAATGAGATATGATAAATCCATCATTTAAAGAATTAGAAAAAATTGATAAGAGTAGATATGCATTAGTTGTAATGACTAGCAAGAGGGCTAGAAGAATTGTAAACGGCTCTAAAAATTTAATGGAAACAGATGCACAAAAACCGATTACTCAAGCACTTCAAGAAATTGTAGCTGAAAAGGTAACTAAAAAAGAAAAGGAAGATTAAGATGAAAAAAAATATTTTAGTTGGAGTAACTTCGGGAATTGCTATTTATAAGTCTTTGGACTTGGTTAGTATGCTGGTTAAGGCAGGTTATGAAGTTAATGTTGTTATGACTGAAAACGCAACTAAACTTATAAATCCTTTGATTTTTGAAACGATTAGTCAAAACAAAGTGTATAGTGATGTTTTTGAAAGAGATATGGATAGTGAAGTTAAACATATCAAACTTGCAAAAGAGGCTGATTGCTTTGTAATTGCACCTCTTACTGCAAATACTATGGCTAAACTTACTTATGGAATTGCTGATAATTTAATTACAAATATTGCTCTTGCTCATACTAAAAAGATGATTTTAGTACCTGCAATGAATGTTAATATGTATGAAAATCCTATTACTCAAAAAAATATTAAGACTTTGAGGGAAAGACATATTGTTTTAAGTCCTGACTATGGTCGTCTTGCTTGTGGCGATTATGGTAAAGGTAAATTTCCTAAAGCGGAAAAGATTTTTGAAGAAATTGAGAGTTATTTTGTGAAAAAAGATTTGCTTGGGAAAAATATTTTAATTGGAAATGGTGCAACTGTTGAAGATATTGACCCTGTTAGATATATTTCAAATTATAGTAGTGGTAAAATGGGAAACGAACTTGCTCTTTGTGCTAAAAGGCGTGGAGCTAATGTTAAGGTAGTTTGTGGAAAAGTTTCAAGCAATTATAAAAATTTTGGATTGGAATATATTGATGTAAAGACAAATGAAGAAATGTTTAATTCTTTGAAAGAAAATTTTGAAGAAACAGACATTTTAATTATGCCTGCTGCACCGGTTGATTTTAAAGTTAAAAACAAAAAAGATTTTAAGATAAAAAAGACTTTAAATTATGAAAATATTGAGCTTGAGGACAATATCGACATTTTAAAAACTATTGCAAAGGATAAAAAATCACAATATGTTGTCGGCTTTGCCGCAGAAACAAATTCAGTAAAAGACTATGCTATATCAAAGCTTGAAAATAAAAATTTGGATATGATAGTTGCAAATGATGTTTCTGTAAAAGATAGAGGTTTTGGCTCTGATTTCAACAAGGTTAGTATAATTACAAAAGATTATGAAGTTGAAACTGAAGTTTTGACTAAGAGAGAAATTGCAGATAAAATTTTAGATGCTATTTTGGAGAAAATATGTTAGCGGAAGTTGTTGTTAAATCTTTTTTACTTTCAAGAGCTGAAAATATTTTTACTTATAGAGTTCCAAAAGAGCTTGAGGGAGAAATAAGTGCAGGAAAAAGAGTGATTGTTCCTTTTGGAAAAGGAAATAAGGGAACGGTCGGTCTTGTCTTGAATATTTTAGAAAAAAAAGATTTTCAAACCGATATAAAAATAAAAGAAATTTACAGAGTTTTAGACGAAAAAGAGATTGTGAGTAAAACTCAGATTGAACTTGCAAAGTTTATGAGTAAAAAGTATATCACTAATCTTTCTTATTGTCTAAATTGTGTTTTACCTCCGGGAGATTGGAGTAAAATCGAGGAATTTTTTGTTTTAAATAAAGAGAAAAATTTTGAACTTTCAAAAGATGAAATGGAATTTTTTTCCAAGAAAAGAAATATTTTAGAAATTCGTGAGTTTTATAATGATGAAAAGATAAATTATTTAATCAAAAATGAAATTTTAGTAAAAAAGTACAAATATAATATTTCGGAAAATAAATTTTTAGAAAAATTTGTAAAGCTAAATGAAGAATTTGATATTTCAAAAATTCGTAAAAATGCAGTAAAACAATTAGAACTTTTAAATTTTTTAAAAGGAAAAGATTTTGTAAGTGTTAAGAAATTAAGAGAAATAAATATTTCAAAACAAGTTATAGACTCAATGCTTTTGATGAATGCTCTTGTTTTAACTGAAAATAAAGTTTATAAAAACTCTGCCGAAGAAACAAAAAATTACAAAAAATTAAAATTAAATGAAGAACAACAAAATGTTTTAGATAGTATAGTGGATTCAAAAAATGATAAATTTTTGATACATGGAGTAACCGGAAGTGGAAAGACTGAAATATATCTACAACTTGTTGAAAAAATGTTAGAGCAAGGAAAAAGCAGTATAATTTTAGTTCCTGAAATAAGTCTTACACCACAGACCATAGAGAGATTTTCAGGACGTTTTGGAAATGATATTGCAATTATTCATTCCAGACTTACAATGATTGAAAAACTTAATCAATGGAAACAAATTCAAGATAAGGATATAAAAATTGTAGTTGGTGCAAGATCTGCAATTTTTTCTCCTATAAAAAACTTGGGGCTTGTGATAATTGATGAGGAGCATGAGTCAAGTTATATAAGTGATCAAAATCCAAAATATTATACTCACGAAGTGGCAGAATATTTAGTCGGATTGTCAGGAGCAAAACTTGTTTTAGGTTCTGCAACACCGTCTGTTAATATTTATGAACTTGCAAAAAAAGAAGAATTTAAACTTTTAGAGCTAAGAAATAGAGCAACAAGAAATTCATTGCCTAAAGTTGAAATTGTAGATATGCGTGAAGAACTTTTACTTGGAAATAAAAGTATTTTGAGTAACAGCCTTTACGAAGAAATACAAAAAACTTTGGATAGGAAAGAGCAGGTAATTTTGTTTTTAAATAAACGTGGCAGAAGTTCTTTTGTGTTTTGTAGAAGTTGTGGCTATGTTTTGAAATGTGATTATTGTGATATTTCAATGACTTACCACAAAGACAATCGAAAAGATATTTGCATTTGCCATATGTGTGGAAGGACGAAACAAAAGCCTAAGATTTGTCCAAGCTGTTTTAAACAATCCATAAAAGAATTTGGTTTTGGAACGGAGGCTTTGGAAGAATATATTAAAAATACCTTTAAAGATGCAAAAGTTCATAGGATAGATTCGGACACTTCAAAGGAAAAAGGTGCTTATGAAGAAGTTTACCAAAAAATGAAAAACAAAGAAATTGATATTTTGATTGGTACACAGATGATTTCAAAAGGGCTGGACTTTCCGAATGTAACTTTGGTAGGAGTTGTTCTTGCAGATATTAGTTTGAATATTCCATCTTTCAGGTCAGCAGAAAAAACTTTCCAACTTTTAACTCAGGTTGCAGGACGTTCAGGTCGTGGAGAAAAAGAGGGAAAAGTTATAATACAAACATATAAACCAAGTCATTACTCGGTGGTTAATTCTTCAGAGCATAATTATGAAGAATTTTTCAAAGAAGAAATAAATTTTAGAAGAAGTTTTCTCTATCCACCAAAGGCTAATATAATAAATTTTCAATTTAGAAGCAAAAGTGTCGAAAATTGTATGGAAGAATTAAAAAAAATTAGAGATTTGATTTTTGAAAGATTTAAAGAAGAAATAAATTTAAAAAATATAATTATTCTAGGGCCTAATCCAGATGCGATAAAATGGGTAAATATGGTATATAGATATAATTTGACAATAAAAGTTCTAAAAGACGAAGATGTATTTAGACAATTTTTAATGGAATTAATTTTTAATAAAAAGTATTCATTTAATACTGAAAAAAATGGAAAATTAATTTTGACAATAGATTAAGGAGGAAAAATGGCATTAAGAAATGTTAGGATTGATGGCGATCCTGTTCTTAGAAAAAAGGCAAGGAAAGTCGAAGTTATAGATGATAAAATAAAAAATCTACTAGAAGATATGGTAGAAACTATGTATGATTCAGATGGAGTTGGACTTGCTTGTCCACAAATTGGAATTTTAAAAAGACTTGTAACAATTGATGTTGGAGATGAACATGGACTTTTAAAAATGATAAATCCGGAAATTTTAGAAGTTTCAGGAGAACAAGTTGGACCTGAAGGTTGTCTTTCAATTCCTGATGTGAGGGGTTTTGTAAAAAGACCTGAAAAAGTGAAATTCAAATATACAGATATTGACGGAAATGAACAAATTATAGATGCAACAGACCTTTTGGCTGTTTGTGTTTGTCATGAGATTGACCATTTGAATGGAGTTCTATTTACAGACTTGAGCTTAGAGGGCGAAGAGGCTGAAATGTACGAAAAACTATATTACGGTGAGGAAGAATAATGAAAAAAATAATTTTTATGGGAACTCCTGATTTTGCAGTTCCACCTTTGGAAGTTTTGAATGAAAATTTTGAAATTTCTTTAGTTGTTTCTCAAAAAGATAAACTTAGAAACAGAAAAAAATTATTACCGACACCAGTAAAGCAAAAGGCATTAGAGCTGGGTCTTGAAGTCATAACACCGGATAGTGTAAAAAGTGATGAATTTTTTGAAATTGTAAAAAAAATAAATCCGGATTTCATTGTTGTAGTTGCTTTTGGACAAATAATTGACAAGCGATTAATTGACTTTATGGGAGGGAAGATTTTAAATATTCACGCCTCAATTTTGCCTGAGCTGAGAGGCTCTGCACCGATAAACTGGGCTATTGTGAATGGTTTAGAAAAAACTGGCGTTAGCATTATGTCAATTGATGTTGGACTTGATACAGGAGATGTTTTAGATATTCTCGAAACAGAAATTTCCAATGAAGATAATCTTGAAACACTTTATGAAAGACTTTCAAAAATGGGTTCCACTTTGATTGTTGAAACTATGAATGACTTTGAAAATAAATATAAAAATAGAATTAAGCAGGGAGATAATTTTTCCTATGCTCCGATGATTGTTAAGGAAATGGGGAAATTAAACTTTAATGATACTTCAAGAAATATTTTTAACAAAATAAGAGGTTTTTATAATTGGCCAAGTACATTTTGTGAATATATGGGAGAGAATATAAAAGTTCATAGAGCTGAAATTGGAACAGAAAGTCCGAATGTCAAAGTTGGAACAATTTTTAAAACTTCAAAAGACGCAATCTTTGTTAAAACACTTGACGGTAGCATAAAACTTTTGGAAATTCAATTTGCTGGAAAGAAAAGGGTTTTAGTTAAAGACTATCTTCGTGGAAATTCTATAAAAGTTGGAGAAATTTTAAGCTAATGAGAAAAATTGCAGTTGAAATTCTTTGTGAAATCAAAGATGAAAATTCAAACTCTACAAATTTATTGAATAAAAATGCGAAAAATATTTCTGAATTGGATAGTAAATTTTTAAGAGAAATAGTTTATGGAACATTGGAAAATAGAATTTATTTAGACTATATAATCAAAAAACTTTGCAAACTTAGAATAAAAAAATTCAATCCATATATTTTAAATATTTTACGAATTTCAATCTATCAAATTTTATTTATGGATAAAATTCCTGAATTTGCAATAATAAATGAGGCGGTTAATCTAACAAAAACTTTTAGATTAAAGAAGTTTTCATCCTTTGTAAACGGCTCGCTTAGAAACTTTTTAAGAAATAAGGAAGATTTTACAAAAATAGAAACAGAAAATTTAGAAGAAAAATTTGCTATAAAATATTCTACGAACATTGATGTTGTAAAAATTTTACTTGAAGATTATGGAAAAGATGAAACTTTGAAAATTCTTGAAAGCTCTATGGATAGACCACATTTTGCGATAAGAATATCATCTTTTGAAAAAAGTGAAGAGGAAGTTATTTCAGATTTAAAAAATTTTGGATATAAACTAAAAAAATCGGATATTTCAAAATTAACATACTTTGTAGAAAATCCAACCAATATATTGGAAACAGAAAGTTTTAGAAATGGAGATTTTACAGTTCAAGACGTTGGAAGTATTTTGACAGGAGAAGTTTTAGCTCCAAAAGAGAATTCAAAAGTTTTGGATATTTGTTCGGCTCCCGGTGGAAAAACTTGTCATCTCGCTTTTCAAATGAAAAATACCGGAGAAATTTTTGCCAACGATATTGTAAAAAGCAAATTAATAAAGATAGAAGAGAATTGTAAAAGACTTAATATAAAAAATGTAAAATTATTAAATTTTGACGCATCAGTTTATAAAGAAGAACTTAAAGAACAATTTGACTATATACTATGCGATGTAATCTGCTCTGGAGTTGGAGTTATGGACAGAAAGCCTGAAATAAAACTATTTAGAAGTAGAGAAACAATCGAAGAAATAATTTCTTTACAAAGAAAAATTTTTGACAATGCAGTCGAATATCTAAAAGTCGGTGGAGAAATAGTTTATAGCACTTGTTCAGTTTTAAAATGTGAAAATGAAGAAAATGTAAAATATTTCTTAGACAAACATAAAAATTTGAAGATAAAAGAAGTAAAATTTTTAGAAAAAGAAGAAAAATTTATAAAATTATTACCTGAAAAACAAAAACATAATGGATTTTTTATAGTTAAGTTTTATAAAGAAGGATAAAAGATTGAAGGTTAAAACTTCAGTCTTTTTTGTTGAAATAAAATTTTATATGATGTATAATAAATTTAATTGATTTTGTAAATTGTATAAAGGAGAGATAAAATGTAGAGATTATTAAATTTTGAGTTTAAAATTTAATATATGTGAGGTAGGGAATGAAAAATTTTAAAGATAAGCTGTTTTGTTTGAAAGGTTATTACTTTTTTTCAAGCTTAGTTTTTTATGCTCCTGTGGCTCTTTTGATTAGAATTTCCAGAGGTGTAAGCATTTCAGAATTTTTTATTTTGCAGGCGATTTTGTCTTTTGGTATTTTTATCTTTGAAATTCCTTTTGGAATGATTACGGATAAAATTGGATATAAAAATTCTATAATTATTTCACATTTCTCTATGTTATTAGCTAGAATAATACTTTTGTTTTCTTTTAGCTTTGAGTTTTTTGTACTTGAATCTATACTTGAGGCAGTGGGCTTTGCTTTTGCTTCGGGAACTATAATTGGTTATGAGTATGAAATTATAGGTGAGGAAAATTTTGCAGTGAAATCTTCTGTTCTTGGTAATTACTCAACTGTTGGCTTTATAGTTTCAACGATAAGTTTTTACTTTATGAATAAATATTTCGGACAAAATTTTCTAATAATTTTTACAATTATTTCAACTTTTATTTCTTTTTTATTTACTTTATTTTTAGAAAAAGAAAAAGGCTTTGAAAAAGATGATACTAAATTGAATTTCAAAAGTATTTTAAATAAATATTTAATCATTTTTATGGTGTTTAATGGAATGATTAGCATAACATTTATTTTGATAAATTTCTTTTATGTAGTCATTTTACAAAATATAAATTTAAGTGAAAACTATATGACTTTCGTTATTTTGTTATATTCTGTAATCGGACTTTTGAGTCCCAAAATTATAAAAATTTTTGGAGAAGTCAAACTAAAAAGAAATTTGTTTATATTTTTGACTATGAGTTCTGTTTTACTCATGTCGTTAATTTTAATAAAAAATATTTTTGTTATATTGCCAATGATTTTTTTACCAATGTTAATTGGAATTGTTGAAACATATTTTTCAAAGGTTGAAAATAGATATGTAGATAGTTTGAATGACAATAACAGAGCAACTATTTTATCAACTTTCAGTATGGGAGCGAATGTTGTTGACTTTGGATTTTTATTTTTTTCAGCAAAACTAGCTGAGAATAGTTTAAATTATAGTTTTATTTTTGTGAGTATATTACTTTTGATATTTGGATTATTTTTTGCTGTAACAAAATTCATAGAAGAATAGAGAAATGTTAAAGGAGCTTTTTATAAAGCTCCTTTATTGTTCCCATATGTTTATTATTTTTATTTAGTAAAAACTATAATTTCCGGATATCATATCAACAACAGCATAAGGATTTAAATTATATTTTTCAATATAATTACTTATTATAGAAAATCGAGGTCTTCTTCCTTCTAATTGTTGTTGTTTAAAAGTTTGTTTTTTATTTACGTGTACATCATAAAGTTCGTCAATTGGAATTCTATACAAATACAATTTATCTTCATCTTGATCTAACCTTGCAAATTCTAAAATATCAAATTCACTTGTTGGACCAAAACTTGTTAAATCACTATTAAAATTTGAACTTCCTTTTATTTGAACTTTTAAATCCATATTTTCAGTGAAAGCATCTTCTGACCCTGCTCCCAAACTATGATAATAATTATTAACATAGCAAACTATAAATTCTGAAAATACTTCATGAAAGTTTACACCTCTAGAATATAAACTTTTTATATTATTATTTAAATTTTTCCATAAAGGATATTGAGATATAATTTTTTTATACTCTGTTTCTGTTATTTTTTTTATAATACTCCTTTTGTATGGGAACGATATAATATTATCAGAAAAATAATATATTTACAAAGCGGCACGCCGCTTTATTTTTTTTTTATTTTTTGATATAATATATAATAATTAATAGTAGAGGGTGTGATATTATGTATAGAGTGGCTAGTTTATTTGCTGGTGTTGGAGGAATAGATTTAGGATTTGAAATGACTAAACAATTTAAAACTGTTTGGGCAAATGAATATGATAAAAATGCGATATTAACATATTTAGAAAATTTTTCTACAATTTTATGTGAAAAAGATATTAGAGAAGTTGATATAGATGAAATACCTGATATAGATATATTATTATCAGGATTTCCTTGTACTGCATTTAGTGTCGCTGGATATAGAAAAGGATTTGAAGATGAAAATACAGGGGACTTGTTTTTTGAAACTCTTAGAATTATTAAAGCAAAAAAACCAAAAGTGATTTTTCTTGAAAATGTTAAGAATTTAGTTAGTCATGATAACGGAAAAACTTTTATAATTATCAAAGATGCATTAGAAAAGAATGGGTATAACATTAAATATCAAGTATTAAATGCTAAAGACTATGGTGATATACCACAAAATAGAGAAAGGATATATATCGTAGGATTTAGAGATGAAATAGCTTTTCAGAATTTTGAGTTTCCTTTTCCGATAAAATTAAAAAAGAGTATTAGTGATATGCTAGAACCCGATATTAAAGATTCCATTTTTTATTATTCAAGAGATAAAAATAAATTCTATGATATTCTAGAAAGAGACATGGTAAAAAATAATACTATATATCAGTGGAGAAGGCGTTATGTAAGAGAAAATAAAAGTAATGTTTGTCCTACATTAACTGCTAATATGGGAACAGGAGGACATAATGTTCCGTTAATAAGGACAGATAGAGGAATTAGAAAATTAACTCCTAGAGAATGTTTTAATTTTCAAGGGTATCCAATTGAATATAAATTGCCTAAAATTGCAAATTCTCATCTGTATAAACAAGCAGGTAATTCGGTAGTAGTTCCGGTGATTAATAGAATAGCTATAAATATACTTAATGCATTAGAAAATAGTAATAGTTTATTTGAAAATAAAGTAATGAGTTATCTAAAGAGTAAAGGTATTGTATCATATGATGATTTTATTAATTTAATAGAGAAATGTTAAAGGAGCTTTGAAAAAAGCTCCTTTTAAAATTATTCTTTACATGCAGGGTCTTTGCTTGCTTTATCTTTTGGCAAGTCTCCAACTTTTTTATATTCTACATCTTTTGATTTTGGGTCTCCAATTTGAACTGGAAGTTTGTCATCCATTTGCCATTGATTCCAACCGCCATCATATAAACTCGCGTTTAATCCATTTTCGTGAGCAAGTAAAAATGCAACAGAGCCTCTCCAACCAGTTCCACAATAGAAACTCATTTGTTTATCAGTAGAAATTCCTTGTTCTTCCCACATTTTTTTGATTTCAGAAAAATCTTTATATTTTCCGTCAGAATTAATATAGAAATCCATTGAATCCTTATCATGACCTGCTTTTCCCCATAAAGCACCTTTAGGTTCTCCAGCTCTAGGTATATAAGTATAACCACTTTCTTTTCCTAACCATTCATTTTCACTTCTAATTGAAATTAATTGGAAATTATTGTCTTTTCCAAGTTTTTCTTTAACAGTTTCTATTGAAGTTATATATTCTGGGTGAGCAGGAACCTTTGTTTTGAATTCTTTAACAGGAGTAGGTTTAGTTTCTTCTTTTTCTACCGGGTAGTTTTTATCTGTCCAGCTTTTTAAACCACCATTTAAAATTTTTACATTTTCAACTCCTGCATATAGATATGCTGTGGCAACTCTAGCACATCCTGTATTTTGTCCATAAAGAATAACGGTAGTATCTTTATCTATTCCATAATTTAATAAACTTTTTTCTAATTCTTCAGGGCTTCTTAAATTCCACACAGGTTCTTTTTCTACTGTATCTGTGTTTATATGAATTGCACCTTTTATATGATTTTTTAAATAGTCAGGACTTTTATCAACTTCTCCCCAAGAAACTTCGGCTATTACAAAGTTTTTTGCGTCTTTCACTTTTCCATCAAGAACGTCTTTAACATAGTTTGCATCAACAAAGACAGTTTCTTTTGAAACTTTTTTCGCAGTTGATTTTTTTTCTTCTTTCTTTTCAGTTTGCTTTACATCTGTTTTCTTTTCGTCTTCTTTTTTTGAACAAGCACAAAAAACTCCAAGTACCAAACATAAAATTAACAGTTTTTTTAAATGTTTTTTCATTACACACTCTCCTAAATTTATTACAATTAAAAATTACAAATAAGTTATTTTTTTATCATAATAATAAAATTTATAATTATTAATTGCTTTTTTATTATACAATAAAATAAAAACTTTGTAAATAAAGGAGTTTTTAAATTTTCAATTTTAATAAAAGTATTAATATGTCTTTTATTATTAACATAATAATATCACCCTTCGGCTATACTTTGTATCGGATGGAGACATGAGAACCTTGTTGTTTCACAATAAAAATCTCACTATTGTATAAAAAGTGAGATTATGATTTATAATTTATTCCTTGATATGAATTTTTTTGTTTTAATATTTTTCCAACTTCACCAATTGTTTTAATTTTATCTTTTGACCATAAGGGAGCAATTAATTTTGTTTTGTCGCCGTCGCCTGTTAGTCTGTGAATTATGATTTCTTTATCTAAATTTTCTATTGCCATAATTAAAGCATCTACATATTCATTCCAAGTCAAAACTTTGAATTTATTTTGTAAATAATCTTCATACAATTCACAATCATTTTGAATGAAAAGGCTGTGAATTTTAATTCCCCAAGGTTTTTGTGAGTTTACATAGTCGATAGTATTTTTAAAATCCTTTTGGTTTTCGTTTGGCAGACCGAAAATTATATGAAAAATAGTTTTTATATTTAATTCTTTTAATTTTTTTACACAATTTTCAAAAGTTTCAGTACTGTAACCAATATTCATAGCGTTTCTTGTTTTTTCGTTTGAGCTTTGTAGTCCAAGTTCAACCCAAACTTCAATTTTTTTATTTAATTCATCAAGCAAATTATATATTTCTTCATTAAAACAATCAGCCCTTGTTGCTATTGACAATACTTTTACATTCGGAAAATTTATCGCCTCATAATACATTTGTCTAAGCTGTTCTATTGGTAAAAATGTATTTGTATAGCTTTGAAAGTATGCGATATATCCTTTATCGACATTTTTATCTTTTAAAAATTTTATCTGAGCATTTAACTGTTCTGTTATGGATTTTCGTTTTGTTGTAAATTCACCACTTCCGTTTTCAGAGCAAAATTTACAACCACTTTTACCATTTTTTCTATTCGGACAAGAAAACCCTCCGTCAATGGAGAGTTTTAAAAGTTTTGAGCCAAATTTTTCCTTTAGATAAGAACTTAAAGTGTTATATCTTTCCATATTATCTCTTTCTTAATTGTTCCTTTTGTTCTAAAACATGTCTTTTCAACTCATCTAAATATTCTATTTCATCATTTGAAAAATCAACATTTTTCAAGAATCTTCCTGCACCTTTTATTACCATTAATTCAGGATTTTCAGGATTTATTACATCTAATCTTGTTCTGTCGGTTATTAATTCAACAAAGCCGGGAATTAATGATGAGCCACCTGTTAGAATCAATCCCTTTTCAAAAAGGTCTGCAATCAATTCAGGTGGAGTTTTTTCTAAAGTTTCAGTTATTGCATTTAAAATTTTATTTAAAGTCATTCCAATCGCATGTGAAATATCTAAACTATTTACAAAAATATGCATAGGAAGTCCATTCATTACATTTCTTCCTTTAACTTCATACATTTTTCCGTCACTAGTTGGATAAGCAGTTGCAATGGAAAGCTTTATAATTTCAGCAGTATTTTCTCCAATCAACATATTGTATCTTGTACGAATAAAATCTGCAATTGCCTCATCAACTGTGTTTCCACCAATATTTAAACTTTTTGCAATTATGATTTCTCCATTTGAAATTACAGAAATATCTGTCTTTCCTGCTCCAATATCTACAACCATAGTTCCTGAAGGGTCATTTATATTTACGCCACAACCTATTGCTGCAGCGATTGTTTGTTCCAAGAGTACAACATTGTTTGCTCCGGCGAGTTTAACCGCTTGAGTTATTGCTCTTTTTTGTACTTGAGTTAATTCACTTGCAATACAAACTAAAACATTTGGTCTAAAAAAGTTTTTTCCAATAGATTTTTTAATTGCTCTTTTTATGATTGCTTCTGTTACGTTAAAATCTATAATATTTCCGGCAACTAAAGGCCTTTTTGCAACTACATTACCGGGAACACGTCCTAATAATTTTTTTGCAGTTTCTCCGTAAGAAATTATTTTATTTTTATATGTATCCATAGTAACTATTGATGGCTCGTTTACTATTACACCTTTATTTTCTACGAAAGTCGTTACTTTTGATGTTCCAAAATCAATAGCAAGAGTTTTTCTAAAATATTTCATAATATCTCCTAATATAATTTTTATTTTACTTATGTTAATTATTTAATTTAAAGCACATTTTACATTATGCTATTATAATTTTACACTAAAATTAGTATATAGTAAAGTAGGAGTTTAATTATTAAAAAAATTTGATAAATTTGTTGTAGTGTAGTAAAATAAGAATGATAAAATTAATAATATGGAGGACTTTTATGTTTAGAATGAAAAACAAACTTAATAGTTTATATAATGCAAATAAAGAGGTTAAGTTTGCTCTTATCGGAGCTGGAAAGATGGGTAAAGGACTTGTTAATCAACTTTCAAGAGTTAAAGGTTTAACAAGCGCCGTTGTAATTGATGAAAAGCCTGAAAAAGCTATGGACGCTCTTCTTTCTTCCGGAATTAGAAAGTCGGATATAACTACAAGTGATAATATAAAAATAATAGAAAATTCTATAAAAAATGGAATGTATGTAGTTTCTGATGACTATTCCATTGCTTGTAAATTACAAGATATTAAAGGAGTTGTTGACGCAACGGGTAATCCTCCTTTTGGTGCCGTTCTTGCGATGGAGGCAATTGAAAATAGAAAACATACAATTATGTTAAATGTTGAATGTGATGCTGTTATTGGACCTTATTTATACAATTTAGCCAAAAAGAAAAATGTAATTTATACCGGTTCTGCCGGAGATGAACCGGGTGCAATTATGGAGCTTGCAGACTTTGTTTTAGGTGCAGGTTTTAAACTTCTTGCTGTCGGTAAAGGAAAGAACAATCCGCTTAATTATTATATTACTGAAGATGATGTTAGAGAAGAGGCCATTTCAAAAGGTCTTTATCCAAAAATGCTTGCAGGTTTTATTGACGGAACAAATACAATGATTGAATTGACAAGTGCAGCTAATGCTTTGGGTTTTGTTCCTGATGTTATCGGTTGTCATGGGCCAACAACTACACCGAATGAGCTTGGAAAATTATTTTCTTTAAAAGAACAAGGTGGAATTTTAAATAACTATAAAACGGTAGATTTTGCTTTCGGAGTTGCTCCGGGAGTGTATGCAATAGTTACAAGTGATAGTGATGAAGTACATGACCTAATGAAGTATTTAAAAATGGGTGAAGGACCTAACTATGCAATTTACAGACCATATCACTTAACAAGTTTAGAAACACCGATTACAATTTACAATGCAATCGTTGAAAAAGAGTCAACTATTGTTCCTGCTTGTGGACAAGTTTCAGATACTGTTACAGTTGCAAAAAGAGATTTGAAAGCTGGAGAAATTTTAGAGGGAATTGGTGGAAAGTCTGTTTTTGGTACAATAACAAGCCATGCAGACCAAAAAAATAGAAATCTTTTACCGATTGCTATGATTACTAAAAAGACAAAATTAAAAGTTGATGTAAAAAAAGACGAGCTTATAACTCTGGACATGGTTGAGCTTGATGAGGAACATATCATTACAAAACTTAGAAGAAAACAAGATAAATTAGGTCTTTAGGAGAAGGTATGGAAATAATTTCTCGGTATAAAAATAAAATTGCTATCGGCATTTCTGTTGTAGCAGTTATTATTTTAATTATATTTTTGACTGTGAAATTTGGAGGAGGCTCGAATAAAGAAGTAGCCTTTGATTTTTCAAAACCATATACAAAAATTGAATTTATAAAAGATGAAATGTATATTTTTGAAAAAAATAAATTTTCACGCTTTAATAAAAATGGAAAATTAAAAACAGAAAAAGAAATTTCAAATAATGGGAAAATTAGGGTTTCTAACGATATTATATATTCACTTATGCCTAATGAAATAATTATGTATAGTAAAAATTTTGATGAGATAAAAAAAATATCTTTAGAGAAAGAAAGTCAAGATTTTTTTGTTGAAAATAATAAATTGATTTTGATAAATAATGCAAGTTTTAAAATTTTTGACGAAACTTTAACTGAAATATATTCAAATGATGATGTTCAAAGTCCGGGTTATGTTAAATTTTCAAAAGATAATAACAACTTTTTATATACAGATTATGTTAAGTCGGAAAATTCAATAAAATCGAGATTTCACATTTTAAAATTGAAAGACAAGTCAACTATTTGTGATTTCACTTTTTTTAATGAATTTATCATTGATTTTGGATTTGTAAATAATTCTGACGATAAGATTTATGTTGTTACGAATGAAAAACTATATCTTTTTGAAAAAAATATTATAAAAAATCAATATTATATAAAAAATTTAAAGGATATTATCTATGATTCCGGAAAGATTTATTTGATTTCAAACGATATAAAAGTTTTTAATGCAAAAGATTTAAAACTTGAAAAGGAAATTGCTATTGAAGGAGAATATATAAATGCTCATAATTTATCAGAAAATATCTTGCTGGTAAAAAAAGATGGGTATATATTGGTAAACAAAAGTAGTTTTAATCTAAAAGAGTTTCCTGCTGAAATCGTAGATTCAGTTGATAGTGAAAATTCTGCATATTTGATATTAAAAGATAGATATAAGAAAATAAAGTAGGAGGTGTTTATTTTGAACGAAAAGTATTTATTATTAACTTTTAATTCAGTTAATCATACAATGCAAATAGAAAAAGAACTTAAGAACTTAGAAAAGAAATTTAAAACAATTCCAACGCCTAGAGAAGTTAGTCGTTCTTGTGGACTTGCGATATTACTTGACCCAAGCGAACTTGCGACTATAAAATCATTGAAAGAGGACGGAAAAAATGTTGATTACATTTGGTCTTTTGAAAAAACACAAGATAGAGGAAATGTAATAACGGAGATAAATATTAATGAATAAATTTTTTAAAAATTTTATTTATTCGGAGTCGCTTAAAAGTTTAATTATAAAAATAATTTTATCAGTCATAGTTTTTTTGATTGCTAAAATTATTATTTATATTTTTAAAAAAGCTCTAAAGAATTTAGTTAAAACTTATAAATCGAATGATTTTAGAAATTCTAAAAAAGTAAATTCTATTGTTTCCATATCATCAAGTGTTTTGAAATATATAATTTATTTTATTGTAATAGTTATAATTTTAAGTATTTTTAATGTAAATACATTGTCCTTAATTGCAACTGCTGGAATTGGTGGTATCATCATTGCCTTTGGAGTTCAAAGCATTATCAAAGACCTTTTTAGTGGGATTTTTATTTTACTTGACGACCAATATAATATCGGTGATGATGTAATTATAAATGATATTGCCGGAAATGTTATTACTATAAATATGAGAAATACACAGATACAAGGTTATGATGGAAGTATAAATACCATTTCAAACGGAAGTATTACTACTGTTACAAATTTAAGTAAAAATAACCAAAGATCTATTGTTACTTTCTGTTTTCCAACTGATGTGGATATTGAAAAAGTTAAGAAAATAATAAGCGATTTTTCAACTGAATTTCCAGAAAAACATAAAAGTGTAATCAAAGCTCCTGTATTTTTCGGAGTTACAGAAATGGAAAGTTATTATATAAAAATAGCTGTTGCTCTTTGGAGTAAACAGTCAACACAATGGCAAAATGAAAAAATTTTAAGAGAAGAATTATATAAAAAGTTTAAAGAAAAAAATATTGAATTTTTAAAGTTCGAAAAGGGTGATAAAATTGTATAAATATCAAGTATCAGACATTGTTGTATTAAAAAAAGAGCATCCTTGCGGAACAAATAGATGGCAAATTTTACGAACCGGCATTGATATAAAATTAAAATGTTTGGGATGTGAAAGAGAAGTTTGGGTTAAGAGAATTGACTTTGAAAAAAGACTTAGAAAAGTTGAAATAGACGGAAAGCTTTATAAAGTTGCAAATCTTTAAAGGAGGTAGTTATGGATTTTTTAGAATTAGCAAAAAATAGATATTCTGTTAGAGAATTTTCTGGTAAAAAAGTTGAAAAAGAAAAGATTTTTAAAATTTTAGAATCTGCAAAAATTGCACCGACTGCAAAAAATAAACAACCGATAAAAATTTATTATTGTACAGATGATGAAAAGCTAAAACTTTTAAATGAATCATCTCCTTGTGAATACAACGCACAACTTATGTTTGTAATAACTTACAATTTAGACGAATGTTGGTACAACGAACATAGTGGCATACCAAGTGGAATAGTAGATGCGACAATAGTTGCAACACAAATGGTATTAGAGGCTGAGGACTTAGGCTTAGGCTCAGTTTATATTGGAGCTTTTGACCCTGAAATAGTTACTAAAAATTTTGAAATTCCTGAAAAAAATAAAATTGCCATGCTTTTATTTATGGAATATAAAGGAGAAAATGCTATGCCATCTCCAATGCACGAAGAATACAAAAAAGACGAAGAATTATTTGAAGAATTAAAAATTAGATAATCAAGGGGATTATATGGATAAAATATTAGAAGATTTATTTTCTTTACAAGATATTGAATATAAAAATTTTAATGCAAAACTTATTCCTACAGTAGATAAAGACTTAATAATCGGAGTTAGAACGCCTGATTTAAGAAATTATGCAAAAAAATTATTTAAAGAAGATGAAAAACGAAGCTTTAAGTTTTTAAATAGTCTTCCACATAAATATTATGAAGAAAATAATTTACATGGATTTTTAATTGAGCAAATAAAAGATTTTGATTTAGCTATGGAATATACAGAAAATTTTATTCCTTTTATAGATAATTGGGCGACTTGCGATTCTTTTTGTCCGAAAGTTTTTAAAAAATATGTAAATGAAACTTATGAAAAAATTTTACTTTGGATAAAGTCTGATAAAACTTATGTTGTTCGATATGGAATAGGACTTTTGCTTTCAAATTATTTAGATGAAAATTTTAAAGAGGAACATTTAAAAATTGTTTCAAAGATTAGGTCTGAAGAATATTATATAAATATGATGATTGCTTGGTATTTTGCTACTGCTCTTGCTAAAAAATGGGACAGTACGATTTTCTTTATAGAAAATAAAAAACTTGACGATTGGACTCACAACAAAGCAATTCAAAAAGCAATAGAGAGTAGAAGAATAACTGATGAACAAAAAATATATTTAAGAAGTTTAAAAGTTAAGATAATGAGATAAAAAGAGCGACTGCTCTTTTTTTATTGGACTTGACGAAAATATTTTAATGTTATAAAATTAGATATTATGTATATTGTTGGAGGATTAATGGAAAATCTAAGTACGGTTATCGAAAGATTGAAAAAATTACAACAAAATTTATCAGAAATTGGTGATTCACTTTGACATTTCAAAGTTAGAGGAGACTTATAGAGATTTAGAGGCTCAAACTTTAAAAGAAGATTTCTGGAATGATTCTAAAAGTGCAAAGTCAATTCTTGATAAAATGAAAAGTTTAAAATTTAAAATTGAAACTTTTACTTGTTTAAGTCAAAAAATTTCGGATTCAATAGAATTTTTAGAAATTTTATCTGATGAGGAGTTTATGGAGTATGAGAAAGAAGTTTTAAAAAATATTAAAAATATTGAAAAAGAATATTTTGCATTAAAGTTAGATACTCTAATGGTTGGAGAATATGATTCAAACAATGCTATTTTGGAAATTCATGCAGGAGCAGGGGGAACTGACGCTCAGGACTGGACAGAAATGTTACAACGTTTATATACGAGGTGGATTAGCAATAAGGGTTTTTCATTTTCCATTTTGGATTATAATTCCGATACTGAAGGGGGAATTAAGTCTGTTACTTTAAAGGTTGATGGAGAAAATGCTTATGGCTTTTTAAAGGGAGAAAAGGGCGTTCATAGGCTTGTTAGGATTTCTCCTTATGATTCATCAAATAAAAGGCATACAAGTTTTGCAAGTGTCGATGTATTTCCGGAGATTGAAGAGATTACAGATGTTGAGATAAATCCGAAAGATTTACGGATTGATACTTTCCGTTCAGGTGGAGCGGGTGGCCAGCATGTAAATAAAACGGATTCGGCTGTTAGGATAACTCATATTCCAACGGGATTAACCGTTTCTTGTCAATCCGAAAGAAGTCAAATGTTTAATAAGGATACGGCTATGAGGCAACTTGTTGCTAAACTTTTGATAATAAAACAAGAAGAAAATAGAGAAAAGATAGAGGATATTCAGGGTAAATATTCACAAATAGCTTGGGGCTCACAGATAAGGTCTTATGTTTTTCAGCCTTATACTCTTGTTAAGGACCATAGAACAGGTTATGAAACAGGAAATGTGGAGTCTGTTATAAATGGGAATATTGATGAATTTATAAATCAATATTTATGTGAATTGATTAAAAAAAGTAGGTGATTTTATGAAAAGAGAAAAAATAACTAGAGCAGTTGCTCTTATATTAGCTTTATTAATGTTAGCCGGAGTTTTTCCAACTGTTATAGGATTATTTAGATAATGTTGGTTGTTGATATAAAGTATAACAAGTCAAAGGAAGTTTTTGAAGTGATTTTTGAAGATGAAACAAAACTTCTTTTGAATTATAATATTTTTGAAAAATATAAAGTTTCTGTTGATATGGACTTTTCACAAACAGAAATTTTGGAGATGAAATATTTTTCAGATATTGAAATAGCAAAGTCAAGAGCGATAAATTATATTTCCGGAAAATTAAAGACAAAATATGAAGTTAGATTAAAACTTAGAGAAAATGAATTTTCAAATGAAGTAATAGATGAAGTTTTAGAAATTTTAGAAAATGAAGAATATTTGAATGACAGGCTTTATTGTGAAATTTTCATCGAGGATAAAAAAAGATTAAACGGTTATGGAAAAAATAAAATAAAATCTTTATTAATTCAAAAGGGAATTTCAAAAAGTATTTTTGAAGACTTTTTAGATAACTTTGAATATGAAGATGAATTTGATAATGCTGTTAAAATGGGTATAAAAAAGTTGAATCTATTGGCAAATGAAGAAGATAAATTTAAGAAAAAGCAGAAAATTATAAATTATTTAGCTTATAGAGGCTTTAGTTTTGATGTAATAAATGATGTTTTAAAGGAAATTTTGTGATGACTTTTGTTTATATTGTAGAGTGTAAGGACGGGAATTTTTACACCGGTTATACAACTGATTTAAAAGGACGGATTGAAAAGCATAATTTGGGACTTGGTGCAAAATATACAAGGGGAAGAACTCCTGTAAAACTTATTTATTTTGAAGTTTTTGAAACAAAGTCTGAGGCGCTTAAAAGAGAGATTAAGATAAAAAAATTAACTAGAATACAAAAAGAAAAATTAGTATTAAATTTTGATAAGAGTAAATTTTCTACTTATATGGAAGGTGATTTTAATGGTAATTAACGAAAATTTATATGAAAAATATAACAATTTAAGAGAAAATTTAGCAGAATTATTACTTTTAAAAGAGGAAATTATTTCAATTAGAAATGATTTAGTTTTAGAGGACGAAGAAAAGTTTAAACTTTTATATAAAAAAAATATAGAAAGTCTTGTAGAGGTGCAAAAACATTTAGAAAGAGATGTTATGAATCTTTTCAGGGCAAATGAAATTTTAAAAATACTTGAATTTTCAAACAATTTTGTCGATGTTAGTCAAGTATATACAATTATAAATTCTGAAAATAATAATAGCAAAAAGTTTAATTCAAACGAAGTTAAAAATTTTGTTGGACTTTTTGATGAACTTGATATTGAGGAAAACAAAAATTGTAATGATGTTTTTAAAGCTATTGCAAAGGAAATATCTCCACATACAAATAGTGAAAATTGGGATAGAGAGCTTTGGAAACAGACTTTAAAGGCAAAGGCTGACGGTAGCAAAAGAACTATGAATAAGATTTTTAAGACAATCGAAGAGGAAAGATTGAATAAAAGTCCGATAGATTTTAATATTGATGAATATTCTAAAAATATTAGGACTTTGGAAAATAATTTAGAGTTTTTAGAAAGAGAAGTTAGAAATCTTGGAGAGTCTTGTAAAGATACTCTTGATGAGAAAAAAGTAAAAAAGATGACTAAATTGTTAAAAAAGGTTGAGAATAAAAAAGTTGAAATCAATCATTCAATAGAAATTTTGACAAAAATTAGAAATGGTTTAGTTGACGGCTTTATAGCATCTTTACCTGCAAATAAAAACGGAATGTTAAATTAGGAGGAGAATATGGAATTAAAATACGAAATTACAGAAGAATTAGGAGTTTTATCTGAAAATGAAAAAGGCTGGAGAAAAGAATTAAACTTAGTTAGCTGGAATGAAAGAGACGCTAAGTACGACATAAGAGATTGGAACCCAAGCCACGAAAGAATGTCTAAAGGAGTAACTCTTACAAAAGAAGAAGCTGAGGCTCTTTATGAAATTTTAAAAGAAGAATTTGGAGAATAATGTGAAAAAACTTTTTGGAAAATTTATTTTAGGTCTTTCTAAAGTTTTAGATGTAATTTTGGGAGGACTTGTAAATATTTTATCTTACATTGTAAATTTACTTAGCAGTTTATCTGTATTTTTAGTAATACTTGGAATTGGATTTTTAGCCTTAGGCTCATTTATAATTCCGTTTATACTTATAATTTTACTTGCAAGTCCGTTTTTCTGGGCAGTAATTTTTGTTTTTTTCATCGTGCCGTTTTTGGGAAAGAAATTTATTTCATTTTTAAGGTATGTTAATTATTCATTATGTGAATATTTGAATGATTACGGAAACTTTTTAATGGGAAATAACAAAAACTATTCATCTTTTAGAGAATATAAAAGAAAGTACGAAAGAGCACAAGAAGAACAAAGACAAAGAGAACGTGAAGAAAGACAAAGACGTGAAAGAGAAGAATGGGAAAGACGATTTAATTCATTTAATGAATATTTTTCACAAGGTGGTTTCTATACGAACTATCAAGGTCAAGGTTATCAAGGCTATCAAAATTATAACGGAGCCTACTCCGACCCGTACAGCGACTTTAAAAATAAATTTGAAAAGTCTTGTGATGAGTTGGAATTTAATACCTATGATATAGATTTTTACCAAGTTAAGTTGCAATACAGAAAACTTGCTAAAAAATATCACCCTGATTTGAATAGAGATGTTGACACAACAGAAAAATTTCAACAAATTAATTCAGCTTTTGAATTCTTAACAGAAGAAAATATAAAAAGATATAATCAAATGAAAAGATAGCAAAAATAACTGCTATCTTTTTTAAATTCATAAAATGTGGTAAAATAAATGTATCTTAAAAAAATTTTGGAGGTAGTTATGAATATAGTAGAACGTTTTGTTGAATATGCAAAAATTGATACGCAATCAAATCCTAAGTCTGCGACTGTTCCTTCAACAGAAAAGCAAAAAAACTTGGGAAATTTACTTGTTAAACAGTTAAAAGAAATGGGAATTGAAAATGCTCATATTGATGAAAAGGGTTATGTTTATGCACATTTAAAATCAAATGTAGAAAAAAATCTTAAAAAAGTCGGTTTTATTGCACATATGGATACTGCAACAGAACTTACCGGAGCAAATGTAAATCCACAATTTGTTGATTACAAGGGTGGAGATATAAAGTTAAATGATGAAGTAACTATGACTGTAAAGGAATTTCCTTGTTTAAATGAAGTTGTTGGAGAAAGACTTATAACAACTGACGGAAATACTTTGTTGGGTGCTGATGATAAATCAGGTATTGCAATTATTATGGATATGGTTCAAAAAATTATTTCAGAAAATTTACCACATGGGGATATTTCAATAGGTTTTACTCCTGATGAAGAAATCGGTCGTGGAGCAGACTGTTTTGACGTTAAAAAATTCGGTGCAGACTTTGCATATACAATAGACGGTGGCCCTATTGGAGAACTTGAGTATGAAAGTTTTAATGCTTGTAGTGCTGTTGTGGATATTAAAGGAAAGAATGTTCACCCGGGTTCTGCAAAAGATATTATGAGAAATTCACTTATGGTTGCTCATAATCTTTTATCTATGTTACCTGCAAATGAAAGACCTGAATATACTGAAGGTTATGACGGATTTTATCATTTATTAGAAATGAACGGAGATACAGAAAATACTCATATGGAATTTATCATAAGAGATTTTGATAGAGAAAAATTTGAAAATAAAAAAGAATATATGAGAAAAATTGTTGAAGTTTTAAATTTTAAATATGATAATTCAATTAGTTTAGAACTTAAAGATTCTTATTACAATATGAGAGAAAAATTAGAGGACAGAATGGATATAATTGACCTTGCTTACAATTCAATGGTTGAGATTGGAATAACTCCAAAAATTCAAGCAATTAGAGGAGGTACTGACGGTTCAAGACTTTCATTTATGGGACTTCCTTGTCCAAATATTTTTGCAGGTGGATTTAACTTCCACGGAAGATATGAGTTCGTTCCTATTTCATATATGGAAAAAGGCTCAGAATTACTTGTAAAAATTGTAGAAAATATTGTTAAAGGAGAATAGTATGAATTTAAAACCGGAAAGAGTTTTTCATTATTTTAGAGAGCTTTCAAACATTCCTCACGAATCACATAATGAAAAAGCTATATCAGAATATATTTATAATTTTGGTAAAAGTTTAGGACTTGAAACAAAACAAGACGATATTTTAAATGTTTATATAAGAAAACCTGCTACAAAGGGTTATGAAGATAAACCCGGAATAATCTTACAAGGACATATGGATATGGTTTGTGAAAAAGCTACAAGTTCAAATCATAATTTTGCAACAGATAAGATTGAATGGGTGATAAAGGACGATTTGCTTTTCGCTAATGATACAACATTGGGTGCTGATGACGGTATTGCAGTTGCAATGGCAATGGCAATTTTGGAAGATGAAACTCTAGTTCATCCTGAACTTGAAGTGCTTATTACAGTTACAGAAGAAACTACAATGGCAGGGGCTTTAGGACTTGAAAAAGGACTTTTAAAAGGAAAATATCTTTTTAATATAGACTCTGAAGAAGAAGGAATTTTAACTCTTGGTTCAGCCGGTGGAACTCTATTTAAAACAAATTTAGAATTAAAATTTGAAAATAAAGAAGTAGAACTTGTAAAACTTCATTTCGACGGATATTTCGGTAGACACTCAGGAATGGAAATCGGGAAAAATAGAAGAAATATGATTAAAACAATCGCTGAATTTATAAAAGAAACAGGACTTTCCGTTTCAAGTGTTGATTGTGGGAATAAAGATAATGCAATTCCTAGAGTTGGAGAAATTGTAATCGAAAATTCTCCAAAATTAGATGAAGTAATTGCTAAATTTGTAGAAAAATATAATGGCGAAGAACAGTTGACGATAGATAAAAAGGAAGTTTTTGTAGGAAAAGTTTTAACAAATGCTTTAAAAGATACATTGGTTGAAATTTTAGAAAAATTACCAACAGGAGTAAATACAAAAGATGAAACAGGTATCATAAGTTCTTCAAACCTTGCAATCGTTCAAACAACTGAAGATGAAATTTTAATTCGTGATTCAATTCGTTCATCATCACTTAGTATCTTAGAAGAAATGAAAACAGCATTTGCTAAAATTTCTGAAAAATTAGGATTGAATTATGAATTTTCAGGTGGTTATCCATCTTGGGAAAAGAAAGAAAATTCAACATTACAAAAATTTGCAAACAAAGTTTATAAAGACTTAACAGGAAAAGAATTTGAAAATATTATAGTTCATGCAGGACTTGAATGTGGAGCAATCTATGAAAAATATCCAAATCTTGAATTAATTTCATTTGGACCTGATATAAGAGGAGCACATACTCCAAAAGAAAATCTTTCAATTTCATCAACTAAAAGAGTTTATGACTTTACACTAAAACTAATCGAAGAAATTGCAAAAAATTAATTTTAAACATTCAAACGGAATAGGGATATTCCGTTTTTTGTGTAAAAAATCTAAAAAACATACCATTTTTGTCATTCTGAGCGAAACGTGAAGTCGAAGAATCTCAAAATTTATTGACAAAAACATTTACCTAAGACACAAAATATGGTACAATATATGAGTATGGAGGTGAGATAATGGATTGTATATTTTGTAAAATTGTTAATGGAGAAATTCCGTCAAATAAAATTTATGAAGATGATGATATAGTTGCATTTAACGATTTATCACCTCAAGCACCGATTCACTTTTTAGTAATTCCTAAAAAGCATATTGAGTCTTGTAATTTTGTAAATAAAGAAAATTCAGAAGTGGTTGGAAAAATATTTGAAAAGATTTCCGAACTTGCAAAAGAAATGGGATTTGATGAGTCAGGTTATAGAATTATTAATAATTGTAACGATGACGGTGGGCAAACAGTTAAGCATCTTCATTTTCATGTCCTTGCAGGACGTAGTTTAAATTGGCCACCGGGTTAAAATTTAATTTTAGTTAAAAATTTTTGAGTTTATATAAATTATATAAAAAAATGTTATGAATTTACTTGAATTTATATTGATTTTGTTGTATAATATGTATGATTATTTCTCAAGGCAGAGTTTGTCTGTATAAAGAGAGGGGGGATATCATGGCAGAAATCAGAGTTGGCGAAAACGAATCTTTAGATAATGCGTTGAAAAGATTTAAAAGACAATGTGCACGTGCTGGAGTGCTTTCAGAATATAGAAAAAGAGAACATTACGAAAAGCCAAGTGTAAAGAGAAAGAAAAAATCAGAGGCAGCAAGAAGAAAAAAGAAAAAATTCTAATTTAATAGCTGTATTAAAAAGTAACTAAAGTCCTTTTATTTAAGGGCTTTTTTTATTGCGAAGAATCGTGGAATGGTATGGGTGTTATTGAATTTTATTTTAAAAATTTTCTAAAAAATATTGTTTTTATTATAAACTTTTGATATAATATAATTAACTGTTGTTTAAGGAGGGCTTATGACAAAGAGAGAACAAGAACTTTTAAATATAATTAAAGAAAATCCTTATATTTCTCAAAATGAATTGGCTGATTTGCTGGGCATAAAGAGGTCGTCTGTTGCAGTTCATATTTCAAATTTAATTAAAAAAGGATATTTAGTTGGTAGAGCTTATGTGATTAGCTCTAATTTATCGAAAGATGTTTGTGTTATTGGTGGTTGCAATATCGACTTTATCGCAAAGAGTTTCGATAAAATAAATATGAAAGATTCAAATCCCGGCACTTTGGAATATTCTTTTGGTGGTGTCGCTAAAAATATTGCTGAAAATTTAAAAAGAATGGGAATAGAAAATAAATTTATCAGCGTTTTTGGTGATGACGCTTATTCGAGAGAAATTAAAGAGTATTTAACTAAAGTGGGGATAGATTTTTCAAACAGTAAATTTTTAACAAATAGAGGAATGTCAAACTACATTTCAATTTTAGATGAAAATAATGATTTATTTACAGCTATTTCTGCAATGGAAGTTTTAGAAGAAATTAATATTGAATTCATTTCAAAACATATTGATTTAATAAAAAGCTTTAAGTTTATCGTTATGGATACAAATTTAAGTGAAGATGTGCTTGAATATATTTGCAAAAATTGTCCTAATTCAAAGATAATTGTGGATTGTGTTTCAAGAAAGAAATCTTTAAAAATTAAAAATTTACTAAATTATATTTATCTTATAAAGCCAAATATTTATGAGGCTGAAGAATTAACTGAAGTAGCTTATAATGATGAAAGAGATTTAAAAAATATTGTAGATGTCTTTTTGAAAAAAGGTGTTCAAAAAGTTTTTATCTCAATGGGAGAAAAGGGAATTCTTTATGCTGATAAAAATGATAGTGGAATTGTAAAGATAAATGAAACTGCAAAGGTTGAAAACACTTCAGGTTGTGGCGATGCGTCTATGAGTGGAATCATCTTTGGTGTAGTTAATGAAAAAGATATTTTAGAATGTGCCAAACTTGGCAATGTTGCCGGATTTATAACGGCACAATCAATGGATACAGTTAGTAAACATATTAGCGAAAAAAATCTATTAAATTTTGGAGGAAGTTATGAAATTAGAAAAATATTTAACAATTAGTGAAGAAGTACAAAATGCAATTAAAGAAAATAAACCTGTTGTTGCTTTAGAATCAACAATTATCTCACATGGTATGCCATATCCTAAAAATGTTGAAACAGCTCTTGAAGTTGAAAAAGTTATTAGAGAAAATGGTGCTATTCCTGCTACAATAGCTATTGTAAACGGAGAAATTAAAGTTGGTTTAACTAAAGAAGAAATCGAAGTAATCGGTAAAGCAGGTCTTAGCGTAACAAAAACTTCAAGAAGAGATTTACCTTATGTTGTAGCTAATAAATTAAATGGAGCAACAACAGTTGCCGGAACTATGATTTGTGCTGAACTTGCAGGAATTAAAGTTTTTGCAACAGGTGGAATAGGTGGAGTTCATAGAGGAGCAGAAACTACAATGGATATTTCAGCTGACCTTGAAGAATTAGGACAAACAAATGTTGCAGTTATTTGTGCAGGTTGTAAATCAATTTTGGATATGGGACTTACTTTAGAATACTTAGAAACAAAAGGAGTTCCTGTTTATGGATATCAAACAAATATTTTACCTGCATTCTATACAAGAGAAAGTGATTTTAAGGTAAATAAAATAAATTCAGAAGAAGAAATCGCAAAAGTTTTAAAAACTAAATGGGATTTAGAATTAAACGGTGGAGTTGTAATTGCTAATCCTATTCCGGAAGAATATTCAATGGATAGAGAGGCTATCGACAAAACTATCCTAGACGCTTTAAAAGAAGCAGACGAAAATGGAATAAAAGGAAAAGATACAACACCATTCTTACTTGACAAAGTTCAAAAACTTACACAAGGAAAGAGCTTAGAAGCTAACATCAGATTAGTATTCAATAACGCAAAACTTGCAAGTAAAATAGCAATAGAACTTTCAAACTTAAGATAAGAACTCCACTCATTTACGAGCTTTGCATCGTGTGGGTGCCCGGGAACCTTTTTATTTCACAATAAATTACAAAAAGGTCGGAATAAATTTCCGACTTTTTTTGACGAAAATAGTAAAATAAACTTATCAAAAGTATTAGGAGCTTAAAATGAAAAATAAATGTAAATTTAAAAATTATTATTTACCAATCGGGGCAATTTTTTTATCAATAGCATTAATTATAAAAAGATATTCTAATATAAATGATATAGTATTAGGATTTTTGTTTGGAATTTCTATTGGATTGTTGCTATTAAGTGGATTATATAAAATTAAAAAATAGGAAATTATTATGGCATCAAGTAAAGAATATTTAGAATATATTTTAGAACAGTTATCTGAACTTGAAGATATAAAATATATGGCTATGATGGGAGAATATATTATCTATTATAAAGAAAAAGTTGTAGGTGGAATATATGATGAATTACCTTTCCCAAAAGTTAAGAAGAAAAAGTAAAAAGTAATAATTATGTATAAATTAAAATGGATAGCATTTCGCTATCCATTATTTTTTATATTTCTTCTAGTTATAGTTTATTTACTTTGTTTTATTTTTGCTTGTGCTGCTGCAAGTCTTGCAATTGGCACTCTAAATGGTGAGCAGGATACATAGTCAATTCCAACTGCATTTAGGAATTCTATTGTTTCAGGGTCGCCACCATGTTCTCCACAGATTCCAACGTGAAGATGTGGATTTGTTTCTCTTCCTAGTTTGAATGAAGTTTTGATTAATTTACCAACACCTCTTTGGTCTAGTTTTGAGAATGGATTAAAGTCAAATATTTTTTTGCTTTCATATTCGTTTAAGAATTTTCCGGCATCATCTCTTGAAAAACCAAATGTCATTTGAGTTAGGTCATTTGTACCGTAACTAAAGAATTCTGCTTCTGTTGCGATTTCATCAGCAAGTAGGGCAGCTCTTGGAATTTCAATCATTGTTCCAATTTTGTATTTAATATTTTCGTTTAATTCTTTTAATGTTAATTCGATTTCTTCAACGATTTCTTTTTTAACATATTTTAATTCTTCAATTTCTCCAACTAATGGAATCATTATTTCCGGAGTAATTGAGATATTTAAATCTTTTTGTGCTTTTATTGCAGCATTTATTATTGCTTTTGCTTGCATTCTATATATTTCAGGGAAAGTTACAGCAAGTCTGCAACCTCTATGTCCAAGCATTGGGTTTACTTCTTCCAATTCTAAGATTACATCTCTTAAATGACTTTTTTCGATATTCATTTCTTTTGCTAAATTTTTGATATCTTCATCTTCGTAAGGTAAGAATTCATGTAGAGGTGGGTCAAGTAATCTTATAGTTACTGTTTTTTCTTTTAATACACAGTAAATATCATAGAAGTCTTTTTCTTGCATTGGTCTGATTTTTTCTAATGCATCGATTCTTTGTTCGATTGTTTTTGAAAGAATCATTTGTCTTACAACAGGTATTCTTTCTTTGTCGAAGAACATATGTTCTGTTCTACAAAGTCCGATTCCTTCAGCACCAAATTCAACAGCTTGTTTAGCATCTCTTGGATTATCAGCATTAGCTCTAACGCCTAAATCTTTGATTTCATTTACCCAATCCATAAAGATTTTGAAGTTTCCTGTTAATTGTGGATTTAGTTTTTCGATTTCACCTTTGTAAATAATACCAGTTGTTCCATCAAGTGAAATCACTTCGCCTTCTTTGACAATTTCATTTTGAGTTTTTATAACTTTTTCAGCTTCGTCAACTTTGATTTCACTAGCTCCTGCGATACAACATTTACCCATTCCTCTTGCAACTACGGCTGCGTGAGAAGTCATTCCACCTCTGGCAGTTAAGATACCTTCAGCTTCAACCATTCCTTCAATATCTTCCGGAGAAGTTTCTTGACGAACTAAAATTACTTTTTCTCCTGCTTTAACAGCATCAACAATGTCTTTTGAGTGGAAGTAAACTTTACCACTTGCAGCTCCCGGAGAGGCAGCAAGACCTCTTGCTAATATAGGAGTATTCTTCATCATTTCAGCATTAAAGATAGGGTGAAGAAGTTGGTCTAAGCTCTTTGGTTCAACTCTTAAAATAGCCTCTTCTTTTGAGATTAAGCCTTCATTAACTAAATCTACTGCTACATTGATTGCAGCATCTGTTGTTCTCTTTCCGTTTCTTGTTTGTAATAAGTACAATTTACCTTTTTCAATAGTAAATTCCAAGTCTTGCATATCTTTATAATGATTTTCTAATGTTTTTGCAATTCTTAAAAATTCATCATAAACTTCCGGCATAATTTCTTTTAATTTTTCGATTGATTCTGGAGTTCTAATACCTGCAACAACGTCTTCTCCTTGTGCATTCATTAAAAATTCTCCAAATAATTTGTTTTCTCCTGTGCTTGGATTACGAGAGAAAGCTACACCGGTACCACTTGTATTACCCATATTACCGAATACCATTGCTTGAACATTTACAGCTGTTCCTAAAGAATCGTCAATACCGTTTAATTTTCTATAAACGATAGCTCTTGGGTTCATCCAAGATTTGAAAACTGCTTTAATAGCTATGATTAATTGTTCGATAGGGTCTTGTGGAAATTCTTTGCCAGTTTCTTGTTTAAAAATTTTCTTAAATTTTTCAACTAAGATTTTTAAATCTTCTGCAGTTAATTCTGTGTCCAGTTTTACATTTTTTTCTTCCTTAATTTTGTCAAGTTCATTTTCAAAATAAACTTTTGGAATTTCCATTGCAACATCACTAAACATTTGGATAAATCTTCTGTAACTATCGAATGCAAATCTTTCATTACTTGTAGAGTTTGCAAGACCGATAACTGATTTATCGTTAAGACCTAAGTTAAGAATAGTATCCATCATACCAGGCATTGATATAACGGCACCACTTCTTACAGAAAATAATAGAGGATTTTCTGTACTTGAAAAACTTTTTTGTAGCTTGTTTTCACAGTCTTTAATGTGAATTTTGATTTCTTCAATTAAATCATCAGAAATTTTTTCATCATTTTTGTAAAAATTATTACAAGCCTCAGTAGTAATAGTAAAACCAAAAGGAACATTTAGTCCAATATTAGTCATTTCGGCAAGGTTAGCTCCTTTACCGCCCAATAAAGCTCTCATATCTTTATTGCCTTCGTCAAAATTGTAAACAAATTTGCTCATTTTTTCCTCCAATTACTTATTAATTTTTAATAGATGTTTTAAAATAATATCTGCTGTTTCTTCAATAGCTTTTGTAGATACATCTATTACAGGACAACCTATTTTTTTCATTATTCGGCTAGAATATTCAAGTTCTTCAAGTATCCTATTTGAATTTGAATAAATACTATTATCAGGAAGACCTAAAGATTTCAGTCTTTCCTTTCTTATACTTTCCAACTTTTCTGGTGAATTAGTTAAGCCAATTATTTTTTTAGGCGAAACTTTGAATAATTCATCTGGAACCGGTGTTTCTGGAACCAAAGGAATATTTGCAACTCTAATGTTTTTATTTGCAAGATACATAGACAATGGAGTTTTAGACGTACGAGAAATTCCAATAATTACAAGGTCTGCAATTAAAACTCCTCTTGGGTCTTTTCCGTCATCATAACGAACTGCAAATTCAATAGAGTCAATTCTTCTAAAATATTCTTCATTTAGTTTTCTAAGTGCTCCAGGAGTATTACCGGGAGTTGTGTTGCTTACTCTTTGAATAGCTAAAATAGACGCAGAAAGCAAATCTACATTTGTTATAGAATGTAGCTCTGAGAATTTTTTAACATAATCTAAAAGAGATGCATCAACTAAAGAATAAAATAAAATAGAATTTTCAGTTTCTTTACATTTGTTTAATATCTCTGAAAGTTCTAAAAATTCTCTTGTATGAGAAAATCTTTCAAGAGTATATTCAATGCCATTAAACTGAGCAAGAGCAGCACGTGCAAGTTGTTCTGCTGTTTCTCCAGTAGAGTCAGAAATTAAAAAAATGTTAAGCATTTATCTTCCTCCTTACTAAATATATTATAAACTTTTAATTAAATAAATACAAGTTTTTTATCAATTTTACTTTTGAAATTAAATATGATAAAATAAAGCAATAATATAAATTATTCATTTGCTTATTGTATAATATGAAAAATGATTATTTTATTTTAAAATGAGGTATTTAATATAATATTGTTTTTATATTTAATAAAATGGAGGTGTGTTTTTTGATAAAGAAAAGTAAAAAAACAAAAACCGGTAAGTTTATAGGAAAGAAGATAGCAATATTTGTAGGAGCGTTATTTTTATCTATTTATTTACTTGGAGTTATTATTTTTTCTTTTGTAGCTTTACCTAACACAAAAATAAATGGAAATGATGTTAGTTATGTTATGATAGATGATGTGTTTAACAAAGACTGGACTGATACATCTATTAAATTGAATCGTGCTGATGGTAAAAGTGATTTTTTTAAGCCGGAAAAAATAAATTATAAAGAAGAATATTTGGCAGATAAGAAAATTTTACAAAATCAATTTGCTTGGCCGATTTCTTTCTTTACAAGCCGTAATTTAAAATTGGAAGTAAATGTAAGTTACGATAATGAAAAGTTCGAAGAGTTTTTGAAAAATACTTTGATTTTAAAGGGAGTAAAGCACCCTGAAGACGCAAAAATAATTTTTAAAGATGGACAATATATTATAAAAGATGAAATTTTAGGAACATATACTACTAAAGAAAAATTGAAAGAGGCAATTTTGATTGCTTTGTCTGAAAGAAAAGATAGTATAGATATGAGTAAAATTTCTGAACAGCCAAAAATAAAGAAAGACGATGCATCTTTGCAAGATGCTCTTAAAAAATATCAAAAAATTTCAAAGTTAAAATATGAAATTTCCATAGGGTCAAATAAAGAAATATTAGACGGAGAAATTTTAGCTAATATTTTTACTTTTGTAGATGGTGAACTAAAACCTGATGAAGGAAAAGTAAAAGACTATATTAGAAGAATTGCGATAAAGTATGATACTTTCGGAATGGATAGAAAATTCAAAACTACCGGCAAAGGTGAAATTACAGTTCCTGGAAAAGATGGAATTTACGGTTGGCAAATTGATGTTAATAAAACGAAAGACCTTTTGATAGAGAAACTGTTAGCGTATGAATCAACGGATATTGAGCCTGTATTTATACACAAAGGGTTGTTTTATGAAAATACTGACGATATAGGCAATACTTATATAGAAATAGATTTAACCAGACAACATATGTGGTTCTATAAAGATGGGAAACTTCTTTTAGATACTGATGTTGTTACTGGAGATGTTAGCAAAAAAGTTGAAACACAAATCGGTGTTATGAAAGTTTGGAGTCGTGAAAAGGATAGAAATCTTAAAGGCTTATCTCCGATAGGTTACGATTATGTTGCTCACGTTGATTACTGGATGCCTATAAATTGGAAAGGTGTTGGTATTCACGATGCTACTTGGAGAAATGGAAAATTTGGAGGAAATATTTATAAAACTTCAGGAAGTTATGGTTGTATAAATACACCACTAGAAAAAGTAAAACAAATTTATGAAAATGTCCAAATAAATACTCCGGTTATTGTTTATAAGAGTAATTAAATTTAAAAGCAAGTAGATAAAATCTATTTGCTTTTTTGATGCCACTAACAAAAAATAAATTACGTACAATAATTTTAATTGATAAAATGTTTACATTGTGATAAAATAATAATATAAAGATAGGAGAGTGATACTATGGATAAGTTAGAAGAAATATATTTTAAGTCACTAAAATCATTAGATTTTTCCGGTCTTACTAAATTTTTCTTTGAAAACAGTATTATTTCTTATATTATTGGAATTGTTTTAATTTATATTCTTTTTAAATTATTAAAATTCCCTTTAAAAATTATAAAAAAGATTATTTTGAATTCTATAATTGGATATGTAATTTTATATATTCTGTTTCTTTTTAAGATTGTAATAGTACCATTTACTTATATAAGTTATTTTCTAGTTGGTACTTTTGGAATAGTAGGAATAATTTTATCATATTTATTTTATTCAATTTAGGGAGATAAAAAATGGGTTTATTTATTACTTTTGAAGGGCCGGACGGTTGTGGTAAGACTTCAATAATAAATTTATTGAAGGAATATTATAAAAATAATGAAAAGATAATTTTCACAAGAGAACCGGGTGGAACGAAAATATCAGAAAAAATTAGAGAAATTATTTTATCTAATGATAATAGTGAAATGTCAGCTCGTACAGAGGCGTTACTTTATTCAGCAAGTCGTGCCCAACATATTGATGAACTTATAAAACCGAATTTAGAAAAAGGAAATGTGATTATTTCAGATAGATTTGTTTTAAGTTCACTTGCTTATCAAGGTGGTGGTAGAGAACTTGGCGTTGAAAATGTTAAGAAAATAAATGATTTTGCAATAAATGGAGTTAATCCGGATATGGTGATTTTCTTTTATGTTGACCCTCTAACAACCTTGAAGAGAAAATCTTTAAGTGATGAGGCGGACAGGCTTGAACTTTCAGGAGATAATTTCCATAGTAGAGTTTATAATACATATATGGAACTTCTTGAAGAAATGAAAAATGAAAAATTTTTGAAAAAAGTTGATGCTACAAAGAGTATGATGGAAGTTTTTGAAGATGTAAAAAATATAATAGATGAGAAATTGGAGGAATTGCTATGAAGATGATAATTGCAATAGTTCAAGACCAAGACTTGAACCCTTTACAAGACGATTTAACTGAAAAAGGTTTTAGAATGACAAACCTTGCGTCAACAGGTGGATTTTTAAGAGCAGGAAACTCAACTCTTTTAATCGGTGTTGAAGAAGAAAAATTAGATGAATGTCTAAAGATTATTGAAGAAAATTGTAAATCAAGAGAAATTACAACGTCAGTTCTAAGCGTTACTATGCCGGGGGATGCATATATTCCATTCCCTATGGAAGTTTTAGTTGGAGGAGCAACAGTTTTTGTTCTTGATGTTGTAGATTTCGTTAGAATGTAGGTGATATTATGAAACTTATTATGGCTATTATACAAGACCACATTGTTCAAGATGTTTTAAACGAACTTTCTGAAAATAAGGTTAGAGCTACTAAATTATCTTCAACAGGTGGATTTTTCAAAAAAGGAAATACTACTGTTTTGATAGGGATAGAAGATGAAAAAGTAGATAGAGTTAAAGAAATGATTTTAAATATTTCAAAAAATAAAGAAACTGTTGATGATAAAACTGCTAATACTGTAATGTTTGTTTTAAATATGAATCAATTAGTAAGGATGTAGTTTATGAATTATGCTCTTTTTAAAGAGAAGTTGGATTCTTTGACTTTTTCTCAGAATTATATAGTTGAGGGAAGTGAAAGCTTTTTGGAAAAAGTTTCTAGTGAGCTTATAAAAAAAGTTTTAAATCCTGATGATGAATTTAAAAATTCAAGAGAAATTGAAGAAAATACTCACCCTGACTTGATGATAGTAGAACCTGAAAGGAATAATATTTCTATTGATTCTATTAGAAATATGATTGAGTATGTTCAAAAAAGACCTTTAGATTCAAAATATAAATTAGTTATCATAAAGGGTGGACAGTTTTTAAGAACAGAATCTTCAAATGCTTTGTTAAAAACTTTAGAGGAATCTTTTGATTATGTTATAATCTGTATTTTAGTAGATTCAAGATACAAACTTTTGTCAACCATAAGAAGTAGATGTATATTTGTTTGTGAAACAGATTTAACAGAGGTTTTTGATTACTCGGAGTATGGAAAACTATTAGAAATTTTATCAATGGCTTTAAAAGGAGATTTTTTAGCTATATATGATTCTAAGAATAAGGAGTATTTGTTAGGTTTAAAGGAAGATAGAAATTTTCTGCCACTACTATATGATTTCTTTAAAGAGTTTTATATGTTTTTAGAAACTAAAAAAGATAGTTCAAACAGAGATATTTTAAAAATATTTAAAAACAATGTTAATTTTGATAAAGAAAAATTGCTTAAAATTTTAAAATCGATAGAAATTGTTAGAGAAAATTTGTATAATAATGTAAATTTTCAACTATCTATTGAAAAAATATTTATAACAATTTTAAAATAGTTGGAGGAGCTTATGGAAAATTTTTCTCATATTATTACGCTTATGAATGTTAACAGCAGTAGAAAATTATTTTTAGCAGTAGGAGCTGTTAGTTTATTAGCGATGGGAGTAGTTATATTTTTAAAGAGAAAGAAATAGATAAACATAAAAAGGATATGATTTTAAAGTCATATCCTTTTTGAATTAAAGTAAATTTATTTTATTTTCTTTACATATATTTAGCATTTCATCAGACCAAAAGCTTGATTGCACTTCTCCAATATGTGCTTTTTGTAAAAAGAACATACATATTCTGGATTGTCCGATTCCACCACCAATTGTAAATGGTAATTCATCGTTTAGGAGCATTTTGTGATAGTCTAAGTTTTTTCTATCTTCATTTTTGCTAAGCTCTAATTGTTTTAAAAGTCTTTCTTTATCAACTCTTATTCCCATTGAAGAAAGTTCAAGAGATGAATCTAAAACGGGATTCCAAAATATTAAATCTCCATTTAAATTCCAATCATCATAGTCTGGACTTCTTCCGTCATGTTTTTTACCACTATTTAATATATCACCAATTTTTGTAATAAAAACTGCTTTTTTTGCCCTTGCGATTTTGTGCTCTCTTTCTTTTGGGGTATCGTTAGGGAACATATCTTCAAGCTCTTGTGTTGTGATAAAAAACACTTTTTCAGGTAAGATTTTTTTGTAATCTAAAAATCTTCTTGATAAAAATTCGTCCGTTCTTTTAAATACATTAAAAATCTTTTTTACAATATCTGTTAAAAATTTTTCATTTCTATCTTCGTTTTTTATAA
>UMJL01005781.1_pt1 | contig 54177 bp, 40 predicted proteins | sample 1966071 | NCBI WGS metagenome assembly UMJL01 (sample SAMEA4836148, study PRJEB28245) | human gut metagenome | biome: gut microbiome; material: fecal sample | place: Denmark | collected 2008
TTTTATTCATTTTTCTATTGACATATCACCGCTGGACTTTTCTATTTGCAAGCGCCCTTTCGCGTTTGTTTTTCACTCCGTTTTTTATCTTAGCATAAACCTTTTCTATTTTCCAGCGGCAGACAGTCAAAAGCCTCTGGTTCCTGAGAGAAATTCTCAGAAACCAGAGGCTTTCATGCAAACAGTCTGTTTTTCTAACAATACCGGTCCCGGTTTGCGTTGATATCCCGCTCCAGGGCCACGATCTTCAGGATCTCGATCCCCTGCTCCCGGACACATTCCCGGATCTTATCCAGATCCTCCTCTTGTACGATCAGCGAGATGCCGCAGCATTTGCTGGCCGCCCGGGGCGTGGGCGCAATGGTAGCCTTAAGCCCCATCTTCTTCAGTTCCCGGTAGAGCCGCATCCCGTTGTCATGGTTGGGAAACAGCACATAATGCTGGATATTCTCCATACCGATCCTTCCTTCTTGCAAATCCTTCCTAGTTGTTCAGCATTTCAATAAATGCGCTGATCCGGGTGCGCAGCTGCTGAGCGTCGCTGTCGGTGTAATCGGTCTCGATGCCAAGTACCGGGATCCCTGCTTCGTTCATCGCCTTCTCAACCAGATAGCCTTCTGTATCGTACAGGTTGCAGAATTTCAGATTGATGTCAATGATACCGTCTACCTTGTACTCCTTCGCCAGCCGGAGAATGTCGTCGATCCTTCCGGTGTTGGGCGTGAAGCAGGCGCAGTTGATGTTCATGTACCGGTTGGCCAGCGCCTGGATCTCTTCGTCTATGGTCTGACCGCTCTCATCCACCTGTTTCTCAAAGTAACGGGTTCCGGTGCACATTTCTTCACAGACTACCGCGCCGCCGCTGGTCTCTACGATATTGTGGATCTTCCAGTTGGGAATGGCCATCGGAGTTCCGGTCAGCATGATCCGCTTGGTCCCTTCCGGGAATACGCTGACGCCGTCCGCGATCCGCTGCTCCAGCTCATCGCACAGCTTGTTGGTCATCTGGGTAAATCTTCCCGGATCGTCATAGAACGCGATCTGAGAGATCAAAAGCACATCCCTGCCGCTGATGGGAAGCTTGTCATTCTTCCTGGTCTCATACAGACGCTCCAGAGCTTTTCTCTTGCCGTTGATAAGACGGATACTCTCTGCCAGAGACTCGGCAGTCACTTTATTTCCGGTAACCTCTTCTACCTTGTCCTTGAAGGCCGCGATCTCCTCCGCCCAGGCCTTAACATCCTTGGCCCGCTTCATCTGCGGCAGGTCCATCACATAGACCGGCACATCTTCCGCCAGGATCTCCCAGGCTTTCTTCTTTCCGTCGCAGGTAGTCTCTCCCACGTAGATATCCGCGATCCGGAAGAATGGACAGGTGCGGTCCAGTCTTGCTCCCACGGAAGCCTTGATCAGCGGACAGGTATTGGTGGGAAGCACCTTTTCCCCGCCGGGCACCCAGAACTGGGATCCGCCGCACAGCCCGGTGGCGATGCCGCCTGCCGCGAACACGATCTCATCCGGCACATAGACACAGAAGGTTCCGAATACCTTTCCGCCCTTCTTCTGGTGCTCGATCAGCTCCGCCGGGCGGATGCCGTGGATATCCGCAACCACCATGTTATAGTAATCCATACTCTCCGGGCGGTTCTCCTGAGACAGATAGACGTCCCCGAATGCCTGGGGCAGCACGGCGCACAGCTGGTCATGGGTCTCCAGGTCCATTCCAAGTTCTTCCCACATTTTACGGTAATCAGCCATTTCTTACGTTCCTCCTTACTCTTGCGTAATCTATAAACTAGATTTACCGTACCATGTTTCCCGGGGCAAAACAATGGAATCCCGGCCGGCGCCCCATTGATTTTTCTGATATATTTTGCTGTTTATTGATAGATTCTATACTGAAAATAATTCTCGGATCCCAGCCATGCAGCAGTCGATCTCTTCTCTGGTATTTGCCCCGCTAAAAGCAAAGCGCACCGTCCCCTGAGGGTAGGTTTCCAACGTCCGGTGGGCCAGCGGCGCACAGTGAAGTCCCACCCGGGTCATCACTCCCCGCTCCTGCTCCAGGGCGAAGGCCGCCTGGGCATTGTCCAGTCCCTGGAAATCCAGGGACACCACCGCAACCCGGTCGCGGATCCCTTGTTTTCCCACGATCCGGACTCCCGGGATCTCCCGCGCCTGATCCAGGAAATATCCGGTCAGTTCCATTTTCTTCTGGCGGATCGTCTGGATCCCTGTCTCTTCCAGATAGGAAAGGGCTGCGTGAAGCCCGGCGATCCCTGGAAGATTCATGGTCCCGCTCTCATATTTATCCGGCAGCGTCCGGGGCATCTCATAGGAATCCGACTGGCTTCCGGTACCACCGGCGATCAGCGGCTCCATTTCCTGATCCAGGGCTTCCGACAGGAGGAACCCGCCGATCCCCTGGGGGCCCAGAAGGCCTTTGTGGCCGGTGAAGGCCAGAAAGTCAATGCCCCAGTCCTCCATCCGGATATCCAGAGTTCCCGCGCTCTGGGCGCTGTCCACTGCGAAGAAAATATGGTGTCTGCGGCAGATCTCCCCAATTTCCTGGATGGGCGTCACCGTCCCGCAGACATTGGAAGCATGGGAGGCGATCACTGCTTTGGTATTTTCCCGGATCAGCCCCTCCAGGCTCTCCAGGCTTACCGTCCCCTCCCGGTCGGTGGCCGCCACGTCAAAATCTACCCCCTGCTTCTTCATTTGCCAGAGGGGGCGCATCACCGCATTGTGCTCGATACCGGTGACGATCACATGGTCCCCTGGTTTAAGGAAACCTTTGATGAAATAATTGAGGGAGTAGGTGACGCTGGGCGTGAAGATCACATTTCTGGAAGAAGACGCGCCAAAGAGCCGGGCCAGCTGCTCCCGGGTCTCCAGCACCATGCCCTCCACTTCGTAGGCTCCCTCGTAGTTGCCCCGGTTGATGTTGAAGGCCCCCCGGGTGAGGAGGCCGCCTACTGCCTCCGCCACTCCCGGCGCTTTCGGCCAGGACGTACTTCCGTTGTCAAAGTAAATCTGATTCTCCATAACACACCTCCACTAAAACAAGGCCTTCCGGCGGGGCGGTCACTCCGGCTTCCGTGCGCTCCCGGGCTTCCAGGATCTCCCGGACCCGCTCCGGGGTGTAGAAGCCCCTGCCCACACGGATCAGCGTGCCCGCGATGATCCGCACCATATTGTATAAGAATCCGCTCCCCGCGATCCGCAGGGTAATCTCCGGCCCATTCTCTGTGATCTCCAGTTCCTCCACCGTGCGCACCGTGTCCTCCACATTGGTGTGGATGCTACAGAAACTGGCGAAATCATGGGTGCCCAGAAGGAAGGCGGCGCCTTCTCTCATCTTCTCCACATCCAGGGGGAAGGACACAAAGGTAGAATACCGGCGACGCAGCGGATTGGGCGTCTGGCTGTGATAGATATGATATTCATAAGTCTTCCGGATCCGCAGCTGGTATCTGGGGTGCCAGTCTAACGGAACCTCCTCCGAGCGGACCACCACAATATCCTCCGGAAGCCGCTGGTTCATGGCATAGGCCATCCGCTCCGGCGGGATCCTGGACTGAGTGTCAAACACCGCCACATTCCCCAGGGCATGGACCCCCGAGTCCGTGCGGCTGGCGCCGATCAACCGGATCTCCTCCCCCGTAAGATCGCACAGCACCCTGTTCAGAACCTCCTCGATAGTGATCCCGTTAGGCTGGATCTGCCAGCCACAATAATTCGTCCCGTCATAAGCGACAACAATTCTGACTCTTTTCATAAAACCTCCATTGGGGACGTGGTATTTTTAAAAATACCACGTCCCCAATTAATTTCAGCTACAATTAGAACACCCAGACACGCAGTGAAACGTACTTTCCGATCACGAACACTGCTATTACATAAATAATTACGACAATATACGCAATATAGTCTCTCTTATGGTACCGCAGGGGCTTCATCTTGGTCCGCCCTTCTCCGCCCCGGTAACACCGGGACTCCATGGCCATGGCCAGGTCGTTGGCCCGTCGGAAGGCGGACACAAAGAGGGGCACCAGGATCGGGATCATGCTCTTGGCCCGCTGGATGATGTTCCCGCTCTCCAGATCTGCCCCCCGGGCGATCTGGGCCTTCATGATCTTATCCGTCTCTTCCAGAAGGATGGGGATGAACCGCAGGGCGATGGACATCATCATGGCCACCTCATGGACCGGCACATGGATCTTCTTCAGAGGATCCAAAAGTTCCTCAATGCCGTCGGTCAGCGCGTTTGGCGTGGTGGTGAAGGTCATAAGGGACGACCCGATGATCAGGTAGATCAGCCGGATCCCCATGTACACCGCCGTGTTCAGCCCACCTGCCGTGATGGTGAAGATCCACCACTGCCAGAGCACCTCCCCGCTTCTGGTGAGAAACAGATTGAAAAGGACGGTGATCAGAAGCAGCAGCACAATGGGCTTCAATCCCTTCACAATATAGGAGAAAGGCACTTTGGACATACGGATGATCCCCACCAGGAAGACGGTGGCCACCAGATACCCTGCAAGATTCCGGAACAAAAACAGGGAGATCAGGTACAGAAGGGTGCAGACGACCTTCACCCGCGGGTCCAGCCGGTGGAGGATACTTTTTGCCGGATAATATTGTCCGATGGTAATATCTCGAATCATGCTTCCTTCTCCATTGCCTTCATGATCTCCTGAGCCGCTTCCTCCACCGTGGTCACATCCACGCTCACTGGGAAGCCCTGCTCTTTAAGATCATGCATGATATAGGTTACCTGGGGGGCCGCAAGCCCCACCTGCTCCAGTTCCTGATAATGGGCGAACACCTTCCTGGGCGTATCGTTGTAGAGCACCTCTCCCTGGTTCATCACAGTGATCCGGTCCGCGTATCTGGCGATATCCTCCATACTGTGAGATACCAGGATCACCGTCATATCCGTCTGCCGGTGAAGGTAGGCGATCTGCTCCAGGATATCGTCCCGCCCCTTGGGATCCAGCCCCGCCGTGGGCTCATCCAGCACCAGCACTTTGGGATGCATGGCCAGCACGCCCGCGATGGCCGCCCGCCGCTTCTGTCCCCCGGATAGTTCAAAGGGCGAAGACTTGTAATACTTCTCCTTCAGCCCTACCAGCCGAAGCGCCTCCAGCGCCCGCTCCTCGCACTCTTTGGTATCAAGGCCCAGATTCCTGGGGCCGAAACACACATCCGTCATCACATCCACCTCGAAGAGCTGATGCTCCGGGTACTGAAAGACCAGCCCCACCTGGCTTCGCAGGGCCCGCATGTCATACCCTTCCTGGTAAATGTCTTCCCCGTTGTAATAGATCTTCCCGCTGGTGGCCCGCACAAGTCCGTTCAGATGCTGGATCAGCGTGGATTTCCCGGATCCGGTATGGCCGATGATCCCCACAAATTCCCCGTGGGGGATCTCCAGGCAGATGTCTTTGAGCGCCTGCCGTTCGTAGGCCGTCCCCGGGCTGTATATATAGTTCAAATGCTCTATCTTAATCGACATAACGCTTCCACCAATTCTTCCTTCTTCAGGATCCCCGCCGGGATATCCAGTCCACGTTTCCTCAATTCATCCGCCAGGATGGTCACCTGGGGCACGTCCAGCCGGTAGCTTTTCAGCTCCTCCACCCGGGAGAAAATCTCTCTGGGCGTCCCTTCCATCACAACATGGCCGTGATCCATCACATAGATCTTGTCCGCGTCCACCACCTCTTCCATGTAGTGGGTGATCAGGATCACCGTCACCTGCTTCTGCTTCCGCAGCTTCTGCACCGTTTTCAGCACCTCTTTGCGCCCCATGGGGTCCAGCATGGCGGTAGGCTCATCCAGCACGATGCACTTGGGCTCCATGGCTACCACTCCCGCGATGGCCACCCGCTGCTTCTGCCCCCCGGACAGCTTGTTGGGAGAGGCATACCGGTAGGAGAGCATTCCCACCGCCTTCAGGCTTTCCTCCACCCGCTGCCAGATCTCATCGGTGGGCACTCCCAGGTTCTCCGGGCCAAAGCCCACGTCCTCTTCCACCACCGTACCAATGATCTGGTTGTCCGGATTCTGAAACACCATGCCCGCGCTCTGGCGCACATTCCAGAGTTCCTCCGGATCCTTGGTGTCCCTGCCATCCACCCAGACCGTACCTTCTGTAGGGACCAGGATGGCATTGATGTGCTTGGCCAGGGTGGACTTCCCGGATCCGTTGTGTCCCAGGATGGCAATAAACTGCCCTTCCTTCACATCCAGATCCACCTGGTCGATGGCGCGGGAGCTTCCGATCACATTGCCGTCCTCATCCCGCTTCTCATATTCAAATACCAGCTGTTTCGCCTGAACCATTTCCATGGATATTCTGCCTCCTGCCACGCTTCTTCTCTCAATTGTTCCTATTGTACGTTATCCCGCCTCATTTTGCAAGGCTTCCGCCGGCTTGCCGGTCTGCAGGTTGACCACCACGATCCCCAGGCTCACCAGCGCAAGGGCCGCCAGATTCTGAAGCCGGAAAATGTCTTCCCCAAGGAGCAGGGCGGAAAGCGCCACCCCGAACACCGGGATACTGAATCCAAAGACCGTTACCTTCCCCACCGGATTATATTTCAAAAGCTCTGCCCACAGAGTAAACGCAATGGTAGACAGAAGCGCCAGATAGATCAGAAGCAAGGTAGAAGACGGGGTGAAATGTCCCACCTGCCCGCCGGCAAGGATCCCGATCAGGATCAATAACGCCCCGCCGAACAGAAGCTGATACGCCGTGATGGCGGCCGGGCTCTCCCGGTCAGAGATCAGTTTCAGCGTCACGGAACTGGTCCCATAGGCAAAGGAACAGAGAAGGATCAGCCCTTCCCCCGCCAGATGGAACCCGCCTCCCAGGCCTCCCGGCGCCAGGTTGATCACGATCACCCCAGCGAACCCGATGACACAGCCCACCGCCTTCTGCCAGGTGATCTTCTCAGATTTCATCAGGAAATGAGCCACAAGAATAGCGAAAAATGCATTGGAGGCATTGATCACCGATCCCTTGGCCCCGGTCGTATTAGAAAGTCCGATATAGAAACACACATACTGGACGGTGGTCTGCAGGATCCCCTGGCCGAACACATAGGGAAGAGAAGACCGCCGGATCACCACCAGCCTTCTCTCCAGCGCGCAGGCCAGGATAAAGGTCAGGACGCCGGCCAGGAAAAACCGGTATCCGGCGAACAAAATCTGGCTGCCTGCCCCTTCCACCTGGAACATCTCATATCCAATTTTTACACACGGAAATGCGCTGCCCCATAAGGCGCAGCACACCAAAGCCAGAAATACCCTGGCCGCCGTATTCTGATAGAACCGTTCCATCTTACACTCGCTTCCTTTATCCTGAATCCTTAGGCTTTCTCCGGCTCCGGATAGTCCACGCCCATGGTGTCTACCGTCACCTTCTTCATCTTCTGCTCCTGCAGCGGACGATCCTGGAAATCCGTCTGGACTCCCGCGATCTTATCCACCACATCCATGCCTTCTATGATCTTGCCAAAGGCCGCGTAAGCCCCGTCCAAATGGGGAGATGTCTTGTGCATGATAAAGAACTGAGAGCCCGCGGAATCCGGGTGCATGGCTCTTGCCATGGACAGCACGCCCTCTGTGTGGGCCAGCGGATTGTCCACCCCGTTCTGGGCGAACTCACCCTTGATGTGGTAGCCCGGGCCGCCGGTCCCTCTTCCTTCCGGACAACCGCCCTGGATCATGAACCCGCGGATCACCCGGTGGAAGATCAGTCCGTCATAGAACCCTTTCTTCACCAGGGAAATAAAATTATTCACCGTGTTCGGCGCGATCTGGGGATAGAGCTCCGCCTTCATGATATCGCCGTTTTCCATCTCAATGGTCACAATTGGATCTGCCATTTTTGTCATACCTTCCTTTTCTCTTAAACTGTACTCTCTATTGTAGCGGATTGTCCGGCTTTCGTAAAGCAGGAAAATAAAGAGCGAACACCGTTCCCTTCCCTTCCTGGCTGTCCACCCGGATGGTCCCGCCAAAATACTCGGTCAGGTTCTGGACCATGGAAAGCCCAAGCCCTGCATGCGCCGTCTTCCGTCCGGTCCGGGACTTATCCGCCCGGTAGAACCTGCGGAAGATATGGGGCAGCTCCTCCGCCCGGATCCCCATCCCGTCGTCCCGCACCGTGCACAGGACCTGATCTTCCTCTACCCAGGCCCTAAGCCACACATGACCGCCTTCTTTCCCGTACTGGATAGCGTTAGTGACCAGGTTGACGAAGATCCGGGTAAATGCGGTCTGCTCTCCCCACACCGCCGGATCCCCTTCACTTTCAGCCTGAAGGGTGATCTCTTTTTCCCCGGCCAGATCCTTTAAATCCTCCGCCACCCCGGCCAGGATCGCTCCCACATGGATCTCCTCCCTGCTGGCCGTTCCCGCGCCCTTCTCTCTTCTTGCCATCTCCAGGAGCTGGGCGATCATGGCGGACATTTTCTTTCCCTGGCCCACGATCACCTCCAGCGCCTCCTGCTTCTCCTCCTCTGTGGCGTCCGGGAGCAGGGCGTACTCGCCCTGGGCCAGGATCACGGAGACCGGGGTGCGAAGCTCATGGGACACATCCGCGGTAAAGCGCTTCTCATCCTCCAGGGTGGCCTCCACCGTCCCCAGCATTCCGTTGAAGGTTTCCGCCAGTTCCCGCATCTCTCCTCCGGAGGCTTCCACCGGCACCCGCCGGGACAGATTACCGCTGCCCGCGATCTCCGCCGCCGTTCTCCGTATGGTCTCCACCGGGGCGAAGGCCCGCCGGGTGATCAGAAATCCCCCTGCCGCCGCCAGCGCCACCAGCACCGGGAACAAGAGGCAGGACAGGATAAGGATCCCGCCGGACATGGTAGACACCAGGCCCATATAGGTGATCCCCCGGACCCAGAGTACATGGCCGCCCTCATAGGCCACCGCCACATCATAGGTCATCCATTCCCGCTGGCCGGAAGAAATGGTCTGCACCACGCCATTCTTCAGTGTGGTGTCCAGGGGAAAAGAAGAGGGCACATTGCCTGCCAGAAGTTCTCCCTGGTCATTGTAGAGGCTGAACACGATGTCATCTTCGTAGAACCGGCCTTCTTCCGTCTCGTAGCCCTCCTCAGAGATCTCCAGCTCCTCCACGAACTCCGCCACCTCGCCCCGCAGTTCTTCCTCCTGCCCGGACCGGAACATCTGCCCGGCGAAAAGGGCGATGATCCCCAGCGCAAGCAGGGCCACTGCCGCCACAAAGGCCGTGTACCAGATGGTCACTTTCAGTTTGATCGACAGCTTCTTCATCCGCCGCTCCTTTCTCCTAAGGCTCCCGCAGCACATACCCGGTTCCCCGCACCGTCTGGATCAGCTTCTTTTCCTGACCCTCGTCGATCTTCCTGCGCAGATACCGGATATAAACATCCACCATATTGGAACTCCCCATATAGTCATAACTCCAGATATGCTCCTCGATCTGTTCCCTGGAGAGCACCACCCCCTGGTTGCGGATCAGGTACTCCAGCAGGGCAAATTCCCGGGAAGAAAGATCAATGATCTGCCCGCCCCGGGTCACTTCATGCTTCTTGCAGTCCACAGAAAGATCCGCCAGATGATAGACTTCCTCCTGGGGACGCACCGCATTCTGCCGGCGCAGCATCACCCGGATCCTGGCCAGCAGCTCTTCAAAGGCAAAAGGCTTCACCAGATAATCATCGGCGCCCACGTCCAGGCCGGCCACCCGGTCCTCGATGCTGTCCCTGGCAGTCAGAAGAAGCACCGGCGTATGGTTTCCTTCCTTTCTCATCCGCCTTAGGATCTCGATCCCGTCCATCCCCGGGAGCATGATGTCCAGCACGATCCCGTCATACTGGGTGACCCGGATATAATCCCAGGCTTCCTCTCCGTCCTCACAGGCGTCCACACTGTAGTGCTCTTTTTGCAGCCGCTTCTTCAAAATGTCCAGAAGATAGATCTCGTCCTCTACCACCAGTAACCGCATCCCAATCCCTCCTGCTTTTCTTTCCTGATATCAGGATACCTGCCAAAGATGAAAATCAGATTAAAATCCCGTCTATTCCAGTTCTTTCTTCCCCAGGCGGACTTCCTCCATATGTTCCGCCAGGTCCTCGTCCATGTCGTCGAAAAGGTAAGTTTTCCTCCCGTCCCGCCGGGCCTCCCACTCTCTGTGGATCTCCCGGCGGACCAGCTCCACCTCTTCCCGGAATTCCCGGGCAGAGATCAGGGTCCCGCCCTGTCCCAGGGTCACCACCTGCTCCACGCCGTCGGAAGTCACCACCGTCACATGGTATTTCCGCCCGATCTCATGGACCACCTTCTCAATATACTGATCCGCCGTCTCCGCCTCCCTGGTGTAGACCACATGGATGTTGTGGTACCGCTGGATCTCCAGCGCATCTCCCTCCACCTTGTAGGCGTCGAAGACCAGGATCACCGTACATTTCTTATAACCCTGATAATTGCACAGAATGTCCATCAGCCGGTTCCTGGCCCCGTCAATGTTGTCTTTGGCCAGGTCTTTTAAATCCTCCCAGGCAAAGATCACGTTGTAGCCGTCCACCAGCAGATATTCCCGCAGATTCTCTTCCTTCTTCCGACGCTTCTTCTCTTCCGGCGTAAGCACCGTCCTGCTCTCCGGCGGCCGCTTTCTCTCAATCTTCCCGTAGGTGCGGATGAAGATCTCTTCCAGTTCCTGCTCCGCCTCCGCGCTTTTTGCCGCACTGCCCGGACGGCTCCCTGCCCCCGGGGTGGTCCCTTTCTTCGCCTCCTCCCGGGCAGCTTCCCGTTTCCGCTCCTTATCAAGGGTGGACTCCAGGTGCATATGTTCCGGCACCTGATCCCAGGGGATACTCACCCCTGCCCCGTGAGAACAGAAAATGGAATCCGCCGGATTCTCCAGATCCCGCAGCGGATCGTACCCTGCTGCCTCTATCACTGCCTCCGGATCCTGGCAGGGTCCGTAGCCTCCGAAGACAAGGGACAGATGCCCCCGGCCTCCGGTGTAGCCTGCCACCTGGATCTGGTAGCCGTTCATCCCTGCCGCCGGCGCCCTCCCGGTGAGCACAGAACTCTCGCCAACCGTCTGGGGCGGCTGAAATTCTCCCTTCATCCGCTGGATATCCGTCAGCGCCCGCCCCAGGTTCTCGGCGGGCAGTTCCAGCCGGAAGTCATAGTAAGGCTCCAGAAGCACACTTTCTGCCTGCATCAGGCCCTGGCGCACCGCCCGGTAAGTGGCCTGCCGGAAGTCGCCTCCTTCTGTGTGCTTCAGATGGGATTTCCCTGCGGTCAGGGTGATCTTCACATCGGTAAGCTCCGCTCCCGTAAGCACGCCCCGGTGCCGCTTCTCTTCCAGATGGGCAAGGACCAGCCGCTGCCAGTTGCGGTCCAGCACATCCTCGCTGCAGTCAGAGGCATAGACCATTCCACTGCCCCTCTCCCCCGGTTCCAGCACCAGATGGACTTCCGCGTAATGCCGCAGAGGTTCATAATGTCCCACTCCCTCCACCGTATTGCGGATGGTCTCCTTGTAGACCACACTTCCCGCCCCGAAGGACACTTCCATGCCAAAGCGCTCCCGGATCAGTTCCTTCAGGATCTCAATCTGCACCTCTCCCATCACCTGGGCGTGCAGTTCTCCCAGTTCCTCCTGCCACACGATCCGAAGCAGGGGATCTTCTTCTTCCAGCTGCCGCAGATTTCCCATGGCTCTTGTGATCTCCCACCCTTCCGGCAGGAAGATCTGATAACTCAACACCGGCTCCAGCATGGGCGCGGCCGCGGGCGGCTCTTTGCCCAGGCCCTCCCCTGGAAATGTATGTCCAAGCCCGGTGACCGCGCAGATCATCCCGGCCTCCGCCTCCTGGACCAGTTCATATTTGTCCCCGGAATAAATCCGGATCTGATCCACCTTCTCCCCGTCGGTCCCCAGCACGTCTTTCACCCGCAGCTTCCCGCCGGTGATCTTCAGATGAGTCAGCCGGTTCCCCTGGCCGTCCCGGGAAATCTTATACACCCTGGCGCCAAACCGGGGATCCCCGCCTGACGTCTTTCCCTCTCCAAAGCCTGCGGCATATCGGTCAAGCCCGGCAAGAAGCTCCTGAACTCCCGTAAGCTTCAATGCCGAACCAAAATAACAGGGGAATAATTTCCGCTCCCGTATCATCTTCCTGAGAGTCTCTTCCCCCACCTGCTCTGTATGTAAATATTCCTCCAGCGCCTGCTCGTCGCACATGGCTGCATTTTCCAGAAACTGGGGCGTCTCCCCCTGGTCAAAAGCCAGGCAGCTTCCGCTTAACCCTGCCTGCAGCTCCTCCATGATGGCTTCCCGATCCGTCCCCGCCTGGTCCATCTTGTTGACAAAAAGGAACACCGGGATCTGATATCGTTCCAAGAGCTTCCACAGAGTGCGGGTATGCCCCTGGATCCCGTCCGCCCCGCTTATCACCAGCACCGCGCAGTCCAGCACCTGGAGGCTCCGCTCCATCTCCGCCGCGAAATCCACGTGCCCCGGGGTATCCAGAAGGGTCACTGTCTTATCTCCCAGCCCGAACACCGCCTGCTTGGAGAAGATGGTGATCCCCCGGTTCTTCTCCAGCTCTTCCGTGTCCAGGAAGGCATCTTTATGATCCACCCGGCCCAGCTTCCGAATCCTGCCCTGCAGATAAAGGATGGCCTCAGAGAGGGTGGTCTTGCCGGAATCCACGTGAGCCAGGAGAGCCAGGGTAAGATATTTACTTTTCTGCTCAGACGTATTTTCCATGAAAAACCTCTTTCTGCTATACTATTTTTCTGTATCTGCGGCCTTTATTTTTCCCCAACGCCTCTATTTTCTTAAGCTGTATCAATTCTCTTACCAATTCGCGGGTTCTTGTCTCTTTAACCCCAAGAAATTCTGCTATCTCAGCTATTCTATATTCTTTGTCAGGCTCCATACATTCTGTTATTTTTTCTAACTGCTGTCTGGTTTTATTCGTCAGTTTCTTTTTATCAGCGCTTTTTATCAACGCTTTTTTATCAGCGCTTTTTATCAGCGCTTTTTTATTTACACTCTTTACAAATGATAATTTCAGAATGGTTCTGTCAGGGCCGTACTCTTCTAGAACCTCTGGCTGTTTCCATCCCTGCTGTTTCCACACACTGTAGATATCCGGCACGCCGCTTCCGGCTCTCTCACCGATACCGATCAGATTAAACATCTTCATCAATGCCTTGTTTCTCGGATCCGAAATACCGCCTTTGAGCATCTGTTCTTTTCCGGTCCGAATGCTTCCAGGATTCTCCATAACGATAGAATCCGCATCCTTCCGGATTACAATCCCTCTTGGAATATAAAAGTCTGTATTTACAATACAATTTGCCAAAGCTTCTCTCAACGCCTTGTGTACAGGAGTATCATCTATCCGGGTGATCCCTTCCAACTTAAAAGGAACTTTCAGATCTTTCACTATCTTTCCATAAACACGGAAGAAGAAATCAAATAAATTTCCAGTCCAATCACCCGAGCTGGACTGCAGCCTGTCCGTCCAGCGGATTGTCGGATCCAGCACTTCCCGATAGTCAAGAAAATACTCAGGGAATTCGTATAATATCTTATATTCTTCTCCAAACATAAGAAGTCCGGCAGCTGTGGGATGCAGAACATGATCACTTGCAGACATTCTCGCAGCGCCTATTCTCTCCAAATACTCTTCGTCACTTAAGCGTTCCCATACGTGTTCTCTTCTATATGCCATGTGCCGGTTACGGTAGGCATGTACAGTCTCTGAATTGAGCACGTCAAGAGACATATCTTGCAAAATTTTCATATCTGCGGTCTCTTCCGGCTGATCCCGGAGCATAGCAAGCACCTCGCTACGTTCACAATGATAATCTCCCTCCCAGTTTCTGCGAAAAGTTCCGCTAAACATATCTCCATTTATATATACCGGTTTCTGTTCTCGCTTCGCCTTCGGGACATGGATAACCATTATGACGCCGCTGTTTTCTTCAAATATCTCTACGTCACTATCCGTCAGCAGATTTATCGAAACCTTATTTTTATTATGGATCGTATCCCAGAAATCCTTGCGCAGTTTTGCCGCATTGTCCAGCCCGGTCATATGCCAGCTGCCGTCTTTATTTTCCTTTACGCCAAGGATAATGACTCCGCCATAGCAGTTAGCGAAAGCAGAATACGTTTCCCACAACGAATCTGGAAGCCCACCTTTGGCCTTCTTAACTTCACAACGATTGTCTTCACGGTAAGAATCAAATTGGGATATATCAAAATTCACAGATTTCACCTCTTTCCATATATTGCTATTTGATCACATCTCTGTCAATTTTTCCATCAGATCCCGGGTAATGCCAATCCTGTTTTCAAACATCAGATCCCATATATCCAGACATTGTGCCTCATACTCTTTACTTTTTCCAATATTACAAACTTCGTCATAGAGAGCAATCATCAATTTAGACAGATTATATTCCATAGGATAATCAACATCCAAAATCTTTTTTTGTCCTTGAAATATACTTTTCCCTGTATCTATTATTATTTCTGCATAATCAGATAATTGCTGTCCTTTTTTTAGATAATCCATAAATACATACAGTAATTTCACGCCCACATCAGATGACATTAGCTCCCTCAAAAACTCTTTGTCTCTTTTCAATTCAACTCTTTCATCATAGAAGACGCGCGCCCATGTGTATTCCAATTCTTTACTGATCTCTTTCCTAATAAATTTACATAGAACGGCTTTTACTTTGGAATTATATTCTTCACGGTCCAGATATACAATAAACATTTCCAGTAATGCGTCTGCCTGTTCTTTATTCAAATTTTCGATTTGATTAATGATATTCTCAAAAGCATCATATCGTAAATATATTTCTGCTATAGCATAACCTGAAATCTGTATCAGTCTTTTATCACTTGAAAAAAATGCTTTTTCCAAAAGACTTTTCATTTCTGTTTTATGCGTTTTGTACTCACATACAAACAACCATTTACTTCTTCGGTATCCAATTGTTCTGTTATCACTCTCAAAGATAGATAAAACATTAGATACTGTCCAATCTTTATCGATATAATAGATTGGCCATAGCGCTTCAAGACTGGCAAAACGAACCGCTATGTTCTCATCCTGCATTAATTTCATAATTGTCGATTCAAATTTTTCAAACAACTCTTTTCTCTCCCACAACAGATGACCAATTGCGCTTGCCGCAACGCCCCGTGTACAATTAATCGCATCTGTTTCCAAAGTCTCTACAGAATTCATTATTTTTGTATCATTGGATGCAATACAACTTTCTCCAGGCTTAGGGTTCTTATGGTTTTCTGCGATATCAATCAGCATTTCTATTACAGCATCTGACCATGATACATCTTTGCATCTTCTAGTGATATAACAAAGAGTTTTCGCCCGTTCAGTTTCATAGTCATATCTATATTTTTCAAATATTTTCTCAAGAAGTTTGATATTAATTTCATCCAAATGTTCACTATAGGCTATACCATCAAACAAAGCACTTACGTACTCTTCAATGACCTCATTCTCTAAATCAAGCATATTCTGTAAAAACTCTGTTGGATTCTCTGAAACTCTTTCTCTAAAATCCGATGCAAATTCAAATACTGTGCTTTCTATAAAACCACCTTTCACTTCTTTCCAATAATCTGATCTTACTTTTGGAATTTTCTTGTTGGTTATTATTCCTTTCCACTCCCGAAAAGATAATTTTTTACCAGAAACAGGTGACCACACACCGCCACCATGACCATCATTATAATGATAAGGAGAATATTTCCCGAAAATTGAACGTTGTAAAACACTTAACAAATTGCGTGCCTCTCCACTCATCCTATACTCGGGTAAAATCCCCAGCATTTCTTTCTGAAAGAATCCCCAAAACCGCCAGGTAGCAACTCCTCCATTTTTCTGCTTTTCCCGATTAAATTCAATACGTCTTTCAAGAGTCCTTTTGGCATTTGCAGGAATAAAATGAATAATTTTATATTCTATTTTTTTATAACTTTCTTCGCCGCATCTTGCTGTAACATCTCCTACCAATTCCTTACTTAATAAAATCGCATCGTTATTTCCACTTGTGTCTTCTATCGTTGTTCGTTCAAGGTCAGTGCATAAATAATCCACTATATAATCCGCATACTGATTTGGAAAATATTTCAATGCATCTAAAACAATTTCATTGTGCAAAGACATGCCCGTTCCCATATATTTTCTAAGAATTTCTATAAATTCCTCGGACTGATTTTGTGCATATTTTCGATTCGCTTTTTTCAAAATTTCTATGCATGTTCTCTCAAGTGCATATTTACTCATATATTGTGCAGACCAAGCATGCATCTTCGTTAACTCAGGTCCATTTAACGGAACACACGGCAACAATATAGAAACAACCTCCCTGTAAGATGACTTGAATAGTTCTACATCTTCTGAAACCAGTTCTTTTTCATCCCGATATAGCGTTTCCCCGTTTCTTTTTTTCTGTTTTTCTACCATAAGTGCCAATATACGCACCGTACGTATCGGACATACTTTAAGCATCGATATAATATCTACGTTGTACTCCAATAAATCAGGATATTTATCATACACCTTTAACCGTAATTCAAATAACTCATCGCTGTCTTCGTCTATATTTCTTAAAAAACAGTTGCCCCATTTTATATTTTCCTTCTCTTTCAAGGCGTATTTTTCTATAAAGCCTATATCAGCATTATCAAAATCTGGTGAAATGCTGGCATACAATCGAATCACCTGATCTTGCAATTTCTCGCTTTCCATCCATGTATCGAAGACACCTGCATCTCTTAAAAATATCAGATATTGCTTCTTGCCAAATACGACTCCATCAAGAAAATGGATCTGCCATTCTGGATTTTGTATATATTTTTTTACAAATAACAATATTTCCTGATCAGGCTGTTCTATCTGGGATAATATCTCTATAAACACATATTTTAAATTAAATCTGATCCTATCTGAATTTAGCAACATTTCTCCCATATCAAGAAATTTTTCAGGCCATGTTTCCTGTAACTGCTGAAAAAGCATCTGAACCTGATATCTGCGTCCAGGAGTCTGTTTCTCTTTTTCCCCGATAATTTCTTCGATACTACAATCTTTATAGACTTTTTCCAGCATATTCTGTACCAGAAAATAATCTAAAATTGACTGATGAGCCAATGAAACCACATTATCGTTCGCGACAAAAAATCTATTCGTCTGCAGAAAGTCACAAGAATCACTCGACACATTCAACAATGCTCGTGGAACTGTTATTTTTCCATATTTATCACAAAAATTTACAAATTTATTTTTTACTTCATTTAGCTTTTCTTCTTGAATCCCAGCCTTTGCCGCTTTACTTAGCAGCTCATCCCACCATCTTTGAATCAACTGCTGTGTCGTCTGGATCTCAGAATAGTTTTTCGATTTATCTAACTGTTCCCATATATAGAGATTGCTCGCTGTCTGCAGCAAACTTCTCAATTTTGCATGCAGAAGATCATATGTATTTCCTACAATCTTTTTTACTTCATCAGCACTCAATTTACCTACGGCAATCTTTTCCCATTCTAAGGAAACACTCCCTTCCTCATGCATAAATAACCTGCTAATATTTCGATCATTTTCAAGATCATATGTCCGGCAAACCATAACAACAGAAATTTTCTTTTCACGCTCCAGATTAATGTTTGCCACTTCACGGATAATTTCCATGCACACTGATAGAGCTTCGCCAGAATGTGATTGTGTCCATCTCAGCGCATCCAACTGATCCAATATAAGTACACCGCTTCTCTCTTTCGCTACTGCATCCAGGCAATACGAAACCGAATCCGGTAATCCTATTTCCTTCCCCCAATTACTGGAAGTCCCCTCCGGCACTCTATGATCAAGTTTTATCGCCAGATATGGTATACTTAAGTCTTCAAGGATATGAATAAGATTTTGTACACATCCGCTTTTACCTTCTCCTGCTTTCCCATGTAATATGACTGACTTGCCCTCTGATATCGCCTTTTGGCAATATTCTGCCTGACTGCGGGGCAGAAGTCCCTTTGAAAAGCCGAAAAAGGTATTACAATATTCTTTATTTAACTTGTCAATACGCGGCAGGATAGTATCGTCTTTTGACAAATCTCTGTAAATAATATCATTATCCTTACAAAATTTCTTGATACGCAGCGCATCTATTCGCTGCCCATAGGTATCCGCTGTCAATATAAAACTCAAAAATTCAGCATAGATATCTTCGGGATTTCCAACATACCTCATGCTAATCTTATCAAGAATCATTTCTTTTAACTGAGCGTCAGGGATCTGACGGTAGTGGCTTCGGGACAGGTAGTTTATCACAAGTTGTATATCTTCATCCTTTTTTTGATCCAATCCCATCGCTTTACAATATTTATCAAAAAAATCTTTTGTATTTTTCCCTGATTGTTCAATCTGATAATCATAAAAGTCTCTTGGCTTAGAACTGTCAGTATCCTTTGCTTTTTGTATCAAATCTTCAAATACGGTAAATGACAACGGAGAAACTAATGCAACATAATTCTGCGGGGAAAGTTCCAACTGTTTCTTCCAATTTACAAATATTCCTTTTGCATTGGCCGTACCATATGTCCATTGATCTTCATCTCCATATCGCCCTTTACACTGCTGCCCTTCACGTGTACCGTCTAAGTTTCCAATCCAAAGATCTACACCTTTTTCATCTTCACCTATAGCTTCAATCATAACATATGAAATTTTTTCCTTCACTACATCCAGCAGATTATAGATAATCCAATTATACTCAAAACGATTTCCATATTTATCTGCCCTTCCGCCTTTTTCATATGCCATAAATCTTCCTCCTAAGTTATTCCTTAAAGCTAACTTGTCCGTTCATCAGTAGCGGGAGTAAAAAATCTCGAAGAGATGTAAGTTCCTGATTTTCTTTTATAATTTGACTCTTTCTTTTTTCTATATCCCGACAAAAAATTGAATAACGTTCCAAAATCTTTTCATCCGGTATTTCACACTTATAATTCTCTACACCATTAAATAATAATCCCAGAATATTAGTTCCATTTGTAAATCCCGCAATATATCTATGAAAATGTTTGGTATTAAACAGACTGCACAAATAATACTTAATATTCTCATTTTTTACTTTTATAGTTGTAACATGATGAGATGATACTATATCTGATTCAAAAATATCCGGAATAAGAAAAGCATTTCCGATAATATCTTTAGAATAGTCAATAGCTGTCTGCTGTGTGTTACACATCACTAAATCATATGCTTTCAGGCACTTATCTTCGTCATAATCTCCCGAAAACGTTTTAATGCCTTCTATTTTATAGCCTCCGCCGGGCTTAAAAGACGCAAGATTTATCATTGGGACACCCTTTTCACCTAAATTTTTAGAATTATAAGAAATACCCCTACTCGAAGAAAAAGTCTCTCCTATTTTTTTTACTTTCCAGCCTACTGGAATTTCTCTCTTCACTTCTTCATTCCAAACCATCTTACCGCCTGATGATTTATAAGGTTTTCCTTCTTCATAAGGAAATTCAAATTGTAAAAACCAGTAATCATAGATTGTTTTTGCCATTACCTCAAGCTCAGAATTTATTTTATTATTAATTTCTATTTTATTATCAATACAGGAGAGAATTTGTGCGACTTTATTTTGTCTGTTTATATTTGGGAGTTGAAGTTGTATAGCTGCTAAATTTTCTTGATTCAATTTAGGTTGTGCTGATCCGGTAATATATCCCCTCAAATCTAAGATACTCAGCAAATAATATATGTATCGTAAATTGTACCCTTTTTTCTTACCTAAAATATGTGCATGATTATTAACCCAGAATTTTCCTTCTACCCATGTTGCAATATTTTGCTGCAAAGATTTTAAATTATTTCCATCCTCCGCAATTAGAATATATTCGCCATCAAAAATATAGTTTTCTACATAATCTATAATGCCTTGTGCTCCGTAATACGGGTATATTTTCTTTAATCTTTTTCTTTCTGATGAGGATAGAGGAATTCTTTTTGAATCTAAAATTTCAACACACTCTTTAAGTTCAATCATATCTTAATTCTCCTAGCCGTTCTTCAATTTCTTCTTCCAGCCTTTTCCCCTCTGCAAAATACTTCTCAAGCCTAGAAGAATACGCCGCCATCCTCTGAATAAACTCTTCCGGACTCAGCTCCACATACTCAATCTTAACTTCAAAATATTGTCCGGCTGATAAGGAATAATTTTTCTCCTGAATCTCTTCATAAGATACCTTCACACTAAAGTCTTCTACAACTTCCTGATTAATAAAGGTATTCTCTATTTTTTCAACTTCCTTTTCACTTAAGACTGTTCTCTGATTCTTTCCCTCTTTTCTCTTCTCGCCAAGCTTGGAAGCATCCACAAGCATTATTTTTCCGTCTTGATTAGATTTATCTATAAAAAGCACAGAAACATTTGTTCCTGTATTTGCAAAAATATTGGACGGCATCGAAATCACACCTTTCAACCAATGCTCATCTACAATCTTTTGCCGCACTTTCTTCTCAATTCCTGACTGTGCCGTAACGAAACCAGTTGGAACTACAATTGCTGCCTTCCCGTCATCTTTTAAGCTCCAGAGAATATGCTGGATAAAACAGAGATAGATTGCCATCGACTCTTTCTTTTTATTTGGAATTTTCGGCACGCCTGCGAAAAATCTGTCAGTATCCGACCACTTCTGTTCTATCATATCCCGTGTGGCAGAAAAATCCATTTTAAACGGTGGATTAGAAGTAATATAATCAAATTTCTTTACTCCAGATCCCGGATCATGGGGAATATTATAATGTGCCGGAGTGTCCAGTGTATCGCCTTCAATAATGTTATCCAAAGAATTTGTCAGTCCGTTCAGCAGCATATTAATCCTGAGGAAACGTGAAGACTTTCCTGAGATATCCTGCGTATATACCTGCGCCCTGTCACCAAAAGAACCCTCTCCCAGTTCATTTGCAAGATGAAGAACCAGAGAACCCGATCCTGCTGACGGATCATATATTTCATAAATCTTATCCTCTACCGGAGTCATATTCACCAGTATTTTCGCAATGATACTGGAAATCGCCTGTGGAGTAAAATATTCTGCATAGACTCCGCTGGCAACATTATAGTCTTTAATCAGATATTCAAAGATTGCACTGTAAAAATCAAAATTATCCCTAAAGGCTTCGCCAAAATCAAACTTATCCTGACTTATAATCCCAAATATATTCTTAGCAAAATTATTCCGTTTGGATACTTCTACATTTTCTGTAATTCTTGTAAACAGTAGCTTTCTTCCGCCATCCGCTGTATCAATACTGAACTCTTCATTCTGCGGATACTCAGAAATCCGTTCGAGCGCGTTATCAAAAAGAGTATAGAAATCATCATTTCCAACCTCATTGATCAGACACTCGATTGTATCTTCGTACCTGAAAGCAACATCCTGAGGATAGGAATCGTAAAAGGCTGACAGTTCATCTTCTTCATTCCTAAGGATTTCTTCGCTGCCAAGGCCTGTCTCGTCAGCAAACTCTTTCAGATTTGCCATAAATTTATCGTTCAAGAATTTGTAAAGAAACACAGATGTAATAACCACCTCTTCACTTGCCTGATTAGAGAGACCATTCGTCTGGCAGAGCCCTTTCAATTCATCAATCATCTGTTTTATCTTTGTTTCCAGCGTAAATATATCCGGCATTATTTCGTCTCCTTTATCATTTAAACAGTTGAATATTTGTATATAAGTCATTCAACAGTTGTGTATAAAATCCTTTTATCTTACCATATAATTTTTCTTTAAGCAGAGTCTTGGTCACTTTTGTTTTCACAGAATCAGCAAAATTCTTTCGCCCCTGTACAATAACGACTTCTTTATCAATCACATCTTCTATGGCGTTGTATATAAGAACCAATGTCCTTTCAATTTCCGACTTATCAGCAGGATATGTCTCTATAGCATCCTGATATGTTTTTACAAATGCATAGTTTCCACCATAAATTTTTGACAATCTTTCATTTTCGTAATTGATATTCCTTGCCCGCTCCAATGCCTCCAGCAGCTCATCTGTGATGGAATCCAGATCGTTCAGATCTGATATGGAAAGATCATTAAAAATCTTCTGCAACAGCTCATCAAGTTTACGTATCTTGATATCGCCTTTATTCTTGTTCTTCTTAATCTCGTTCTGTATACTTCTGACCACATCTGAAAAACGCTTAAATTTCGGATTATCCTGCGTTATCTGTCCCAGGTCCATGATAATAACTTTGACTTTAATAAACTCATATAAGATTTCTACAACTTCGTCATTAGAAATCACGTCCATCATACTAACCGTGTTTATGGACAGATTTATAAAATCGATTCTCTCCTGTGTTGTTTTCAAAAGCTTCTTGACCTTCTGCGAATCAATATTTGCGGCATAATCCATAGCTCTGGAAAGGATAAATTCTGTATGGCACTCTTTAATACCATTTAAAAGGCGTCTTATTTTGAGCAGCGTTTCTTTGTTATAATAAGTAAGCTGTTTAGAAAATCTTTCCAGATTATCCGTTGAAATAATATCTTCCAGATCATTCATATACTTATGATATTTTCTGTTGATATCTTCTTTGTCTATGACAAGTCCGTTTAAGGAACCTTCGTTTTCTCCATTATCATTAAGGTCCGCTTCCAGTTCTTTAATGTACGCCTCTATCGTCTTATCATATTCCTGCTCAACATCTACAAAATCTACGATATATCCGTACTTATACACTTTCCCGTTTTGTGATTTATAAGGTCTGTTTACTCTCGAGATTGTCTGAAGAAGAGACTGGGCATGAGGGCCTCTCAGAAGATACATCTTCTTGAGGCGCTTTACATCATATCCTGTCGTCAGCATCAGATTCACAATCAACATATCCGGAGTAAATGTCTCTCTGAAATCAAGCTGATTATTCTTATTGATTTGTTTCTGCTTCGGATCGTTCGTGTCAGTAATAACAAGTCCCGTAACAAGTTTTGAATTTGTTTGAAACCATTCGTGTACTTTTTTTGCCTGGGGATTGGTCCGGCAGACGATCATTCCGCCAATAGTCGGGTCTGAATTCTGAAGGCGAAAATTCACAAAATCTTTTTCGATAAATCTCCCGAGAGCATCCACATATGCATCCGATTCGTATACATCTTTGTCTTCCAGTCTGTTATCTTCTATTTCTAGATTCTTTTTGATTTCTGATTTTGCAACAGTGTCTATATTTTCCTTTTTAATTCTGAGTGTGTAGCCATCGGCAATAGACTTATCATAAAAATATTTATGGATATAGTCTCCGAATTTCAAATTAGACCGTTCCTTTTTAGACAACAACGGTGTACCAGTAAGAGCAATATATACACCATCCAAATCGCACGTCATTAGATTCTTGAAGAATTCTCCTGTAGTCGAATAGCTCCTGTGCGCTTCATCAATAAAGAAAACTCTCTGTACTTTCGCCTTATATTCATTCTTTGCTTCTGGCATCTTTCCTTCAAATTTTTGAATGTTTACGACACAGATTTCCCCTATGGATTTTGTTCCTACATTTGTAGAGAGAGATTTGTTCAATTCCTTTGTAAATCCTGCTTTGTCCTCACAGTTTACTACCTTTAATCCTCTGTTCGTAAATTCAACACTTGCCTGTGTCAATAAATCCAAACGGTCAACTACAAAGAAAAATCTTGTACTCACTTTCTTTTTTGCATAGTAATCACGAACCACACGGTTGGAAAACGCCGCAAGGGCAGTTTTCCCGGAACCCTGGGTATGCCATATAATTCCACCTTTTCCGCCTGATTCCAGCCGTTCTATTATTTTTCTTGTGGCAAAGAACTGCGGATATCGCATAATATGTTTTTGCGGAATTTTTTCATTTATGTACATGATTCCGTATTGCATAAAATACAAAAATCGTTCTTTATCGAATACTGACGTGATAAACCTATTACACGGAGTCATTGGCTGTAGATTTTCCTGAAATTCTGCTGTGTCTGCTTCCGTTGGATTGTAACCGCAGTCTTTCATCACAGATTTAACGGTATCATCTGTCACTTCCTGATATTGGTAATTTATATGATATTGTTCATCATCTTCTCTAAAAAAAGAAAAGCTTGTATTGTTTCCGTTTGGCGTTGTATAAAATGACCCTGCTCTTACATCCTCTGCGTCATCATCTTCCTCATATTCCATATTATTGGAAAAGGAGACAAGCTGGATCAGATTAAAAAACTTTCTATAATCTGGATTCTTCAGGCGTTTATTAATCATTCTGTCAAACTCAGCCTGTATGCCGCCTTCATTATTCGGTTTCTTTACTTCCAGAAAGGCCAATGGCATTCCGTTGATTAATACGGTAATGTCCGGCCTAAATGAACCTTCTTCGGTTCCCTCAACCACACTGAAAGGTAATTCATCCACAACAGCAAAATCGTTATTCTCTATATTTGTACAATCAATAAGCTTTACCCTATCCAGTGGATCAATAATCCATTTGTAGAATTCCTTGCCCAGATCATTATTCTTAATTAAATTATGGATGTTTACAAGGATCTCCTTAATTTCATCATAAGAAAATTTTCTGCCATTGATCTTCTCCAAAGCGGGCTTAAATCTGTTTACAAAAATTTTCGTGTTAAAGTCAATATCAATGTCATCTGTTTTTAAAGACTGGTAATGATAACCTAATCTTAAATATTGAATTGTGGCAGGAATTTTCACTCTCGTATCTTCATTAAATACAGGCATTCGTTTTTCTCCTTGATTATTCAAATACTCTATTTCATATATGCAAAGGATCTTCCACTCACCGTCTAGAAAGTCTAATTTTCCATTGCCCCCCTCTGTTTGCCCATACGTGGGCCAGGAGAGCCAGGGTAAGATATTTACTTTTCTGCTCAGACGTATTCCCCATGAAAATACCCCTTTCTGTGCTATGATTACACATTAGTAATCATAACACAGAAAGGGGTACAAGTCGACATTTGACTATTTTTCTCTATCCTTTTACTGCTCCGCTCATCAAACCATTTTCAATCTTTTCCTGGAACAAAACATATGCAATAATAATCGGGATCGTAGTCAGACAGATTCCTGCCATTGAAGCACTATAATCCGTGCTATATTCTCCAAAGAATGCTAACAATCCCATAGAGATAGTTCCTTTCTCTTTGTCCGTAATAAATATAAGCGGAAAAAGAAGATTATTCCATACCTGAATAAAATTAAAAATAGATGCACTGATAATCCCCGGCATTGACAAAGGGATGATCATCCGGAAAAAAACCTGCCAGATGCTTGCACCATCAATAACCATCGCCTCTTCCAGTTCTGTAGGGATACTGTTCATAAATCCAGTCAGGATCAGAACTGTCATAGGAAAACAAAATGCTGAATACAACAAAATCAACATCCCATAATTATTCATCATTCCAAATTTACCAAACACATAAGATAACGGGATCAAAACTGCCTGGATCGGAATCATCATTCCGGAGATAAAAAAGAGATATACCCCTGATTTTATGCGAAATGTAAATTTGGATAAAATATATGAAGCCATTGCTCCAAGCAATCCTGTCAAAACAATCGTACCTGCTGCCAGTAAGATCGTATTCAAAAAATATCTTCCAATATTTCCCACATTCCATGCTGTAATATAATTTTCATATCTAAATTCTTTTGGCAAAGATACAAAAGACTGGAAGATTTCCAAATTGCCTTTCAAAGAGCAAAAAATCGAAAAAACAAGCGGATATACATTAACTAACGCAATAATCAAAAAAACAAAAAAACCTATCTTATGGCCCAGTGAATATTTCTTCTTTACTTTTTTCATAGCGCCCCTCCTCTAATATTCCACGACTTCGCGCTTATTCATCAACTTTAAGCTCAAAACTGAGACAACTGCGCTAAGGAAGAATATCACTGTCGCAATTGCGCTTCCGGTTCCATAATTTCCATATCTGTATGCCTCATTATACATAAGAAGCGCCGGCACAATTGTAGAATTCTCTGTTCCTCCGGATGGCGTCAATATGTATACTGTGTCAAAAATCTTCAACACACCTGTAATTACCATAATTACCGACATTTTTACCGAATCCCACAACATTGGGACATAAAGATAATATATTTTCTTGAATCCGGTAGCTCCGTCCATTTCTCCTGCTTCGATTATTGAATCCGGAATCGCAGTCAGGCCAGCCAGGCAGATGATCATATAGTACCCAACACTTGTCCATGTACTCACTACGATCAATGCCATAAGAGAGGTGTCCGGATTGATCAGCCACTGCTGTGTTAAACCTTCCAGCCCAATCGCCGTAAGTATTGTATTTAAAATTCCTTTGTCTGTCGGCAAATATATGAAATTCCACAAAAGGGACACTGCTGACACAGACAGGATCATAGGAATAAAAAACGCCGCTTTAAAAAATTTCTTAAAATGTGTGTACTTATGGATAAGAAATCCAAGAGCAAATCCTATCGGCACCTGCAGCACAACACTGACCACTGTATAGATCAGCACGTTTTTTAATGATTTCAGAAACACCTCATCTGTAAATAGATTGATAAAATTATCAAGTCCTACAAATTTCAAAGGAACCGTCTGGATTCCCGGCCACTCATGAAAAGAAAAATAAATGGACATAAGAACCGGAACGACCTCAAAACACAAATAAATTGCCAGAGCAGGAATTAAAAATACTAGAATTACTTTTCTATTTTTTCTGATCTTTTCCAAATCAATCACCTCTTAAAGCGGAGCCGTCTTAATGACGGCCCCGTTCTCGCCCTGTTACTCCGGCCTGTTCGCATCAATATCTTTCTGGATCTCTTCTGCCGTACTTTGTGCGGTATTTCCAAGCATCATATTCAGAATTCCATTTCTTGAAGTGTCTACAAGTGTAGAGCAGGTATCATAATCAAAATATTCACCTACAGAATTCGAAATTGTATCGGTATATTCCACCATATCCTTAAATATCTGTGGTGCGTCTTCCGGCGCCGTAATATTCTTATAAGGCGCCACTCTCATCGCCGCATCCATCCGCTCCTGGATTGCTTCCGGAGTAGTCATATATTTTACCAGCTTTAACGTAGCATCCGTTTCTTCCTCTGACATAATTCCAGAAAGCATCCATCCAGATGTATAGACAACCCTTGTATCTTTATATTCTTCCTTATCCGTAAAGTACGGGAATGGGAAGAAAGAGATATCATCCAGGATCTCCGAATCCGTATTATACATTTCTGGAATAATCGGGCTGCTGTGGGAAATCATCGCAACTTCCCCGGAAAGGAACTGACTCATCTGAGTATTTACATCAATTCCTTCGAATCCTTCCATAAATGCATTTTTCTCATCCTTCAGATCCTTGGTGATCTGCAGACACTCAACAACATCCTCATCCGTCCAGCTCTTCTCTCCGGTTCCAAGTGCGCGGATACCATCTGCTCCAATTCTCTTAGCTAAAATATTATTAAAAATATGTCCCATAACCCAGGTGTCTTTTCCGCCTACGCCAAATGGTGTAATCCCTGCAGCGTTCAGTTTATCAATCGCATCATACAGCTCATCCATAGTCTCCGGGATTTTTGTAATCCCAGCTTCTTCAAAAAGTGCTTTGTTGTAGAATATCGCATCTACATTTAACTCGTTGGGCAATGCATAGATGCCTTCTACTCCATAGTCATCCAGGCGATACGTATCAAGCGCCCCGTCAAGGAACGTATCCGCCCACTCCGGATCTTCTTCCAGTGCATCTGACAAGTCAAGAAGAACTCCGCTCTCTGCCCATTCCGTTAACCCCGCAATCGCAGGATAATAGAAAATACTGGGAGTTTCTCCTGTCGAGATGGCTACTTTAAGCTTATTATTATATGCAGCCTCCTCATAAATGGAATCATTCTGAACTTCAATATCAGGATTTTCTTCCATAAATCTGGCAATCTGGTCTTCATAAACTTTCGCTATCGGAGTATCTCCACTATCACGGCTCATAAATGTAATCTTGATTTTATCGCCGTTTCCATCATCGCTTTCGCTTTCACCGCTGCTGCCTGCACAGCCCGCCATCGCAATGATCATCACTATTACCAGTAACATGCTCAAAAATCTTTTTCCTCTTTTCATCTTAATGATTTCCTCCCTTCATATTTTAGATGAATTCTATCGCGCACATCTGGTGTCCTTCGACTTTAGGAACTGTAAATATTATATTGTCCTCCTCCCTCCTGTACATAATTTCCTCCTGAGACGGCACGAGATAAACTTTTTTTACTTCTCTTGTACAATGCATTTTTATTTCCAGGTTGTATAACGGAACGACATCTTCTACTATATCTAAATTCTTACATTTTCTCTCTGGTACATAATACAAAATATGTAAGATTCTTCTATTCTCCTGTTCAAGAAGATTTACCGTCACAGCCGTCGGCCCGTTATGTCTGACCAGCGGCGTGGGAAGCAGCCTCTTCAACTCGTTTCCAAGTAAGATCTTATACCAGCGCGGAGCCGATTTCTGATATGTGGAAAAAACAGGATGGATAAAATATGCCGTATTTTCCGTTTCCACAACAGCCGGATAGACCTCTTCTCTTCCAGATGGAGAATGTAAATGCGAACAAAAATGCTCATATGTTCTGTTAAACACCGGGCGTGTCGCCATTTGCACAAAAGTTGCGTTCTCCCCAGCTTCCACCAAAGTTCCGCAGTCATACATAACATGTTCGCCCTTTGCCAATTCTTCTGCCAGATGGTCCTTTGGCACAATAAAGTCCGGACTATAAGGCGCTTTCCCGTGATAAGTCACTGCCATTTCACCAATCAAAAATCTTTCTTTTTCCGGATCAAGCCCTGATTCAAAGGTGCTGATAAGTTTCCCGCCCTTTTTCAGATAGGCTGACAGCTTTTGTGCGAACCTCTCATTAACTGGGATTACATCTGGCAAGAGCAAAAGTTCATATCGCTCAAATTCCGAGTCACTGTCAATAAAGTCAAACTGATATCCTAATTCCATCAACATTCTCGCCGCCCCTTCTGAGGCGCCTGGAATTTCCCCGGCTTTTCCGGTTGCGTAGAATTCTTCTGCAGTAAACACCCCAATTTCAGTAATCGGATATGCCCCTTCACACCACGGCTCTTTCTCTTCAACAGAGGCATAAACTTCTCCAATCTGTCTATACATATCCGAGTGAAGTTTGCCCCAGTAATCCATCTGATCCCCAATTGTACATTTACAGCCATTAGCCAACATGGAGAACACCTCATATTCCATTGCCGCTTTATTCCGATAGGCATGAAAATCTCCCCATTCTGTGTGGAATCTACTGGTCAGGCCCAAACATTCTTTCCCAAAATTACGCATATATTTCGCAGAAACAGGGAAGTCCAGATACCCCCAGTCTGCCCCGGGTAAAGACTCGAAAGAAAAATAGGAATAACCATCTATCACAGGTTTATCCAGATAGCCAACATGGCCTTTGTTATAGCAGACACGAAAATTGGGATTAAATGACTTTGCAAATTTAGTCAAATCCTCTACCATATCATAATATGTCATCAGGGAGAACTCTCTCCGATCCTTTGGATCTGCAGGATCCATCCCTTTTTCTTTCATCATTTTTATGCATGTCGGGCAGCAGCATTCTGTAACAAATGCCGCGTCATACCAGACGCCTTCAGCCGGGATACCGGCAAGCACTTCTCCAAACTGATCCTTCAAAAAATCGCGGTATTCTGTATTAACACAGAGATTCTTATAAAATCCCGGTTCAAAATAGCCACGTCCCTTATAGTCCTGAAGCGCTCCTGTCTCATCTATACAAATCCATTCCGGATGTTCATCCGCTACTGGCTTATTCCATCGTATAGTTGTATAAAGATTTACTTCTATTCCATGTCGATGACACGCCTCTGTCTGTTCTCGCAGCAGATCCCTGTGGACAAGATGTGGATGTACCATCTCTGGATACTTTTTGGAATCGTAGTACAACATCCCATGATGACAACAACTGAATAATGTAATCGAATTTACATGTGCTTTTTCAAGTGTTGTCGCAAATTCTTCTGCGTCAAACTCAGAACAAACATTTTCAATTTGTTCGCTTGTATGAAAATCAAGATGTATCTGTCTAAATGGTATCCTTCCTTTTTCCACTTGTGCTTCCCCCTTTCTATTACAAAACTAATTATAAAAATTTCTCTCCAGACCGTGAATGTATATTTTTTAGAATACCCTGATTATTTTTGGTTAATATCAAATTATTTCCTGTTTTTTCTCGATTTTACATATAATTCTCCACAAAAAAATACTGCCAGCCCGTCCAGGCTATGGCAGTATCTACCACATTCAAATTATTTCCTGATATTTTTTTGTTCCTCCAGATAATGAGAAGGTAAAATCCCATACCACTGTTTAAACGTTTTACTAAAATAGTATGCATCTGAATAACCGACCAATTCCGCCGCCTCTGTCACTGTTATATCCGGAGATTCTTCCATCATCTGTTTTGCTTTTTCCATCCTTACAGAGATTAAATATCTGCTAAGCGAATATCCACATTCTTTCTTAAAAATGCTGCTTAAATAACTGGGATTTGCCTCCAGCTTCTCTGCGATCAGATTTAATGTCAGGCTACTTCTATAATAGTTTTCACGGATAAATTCCTTCGCTTCTTCTACCTTCTTCCTTCCTGCCGGAATCATTTTAGGATCTATCATCTCTATTCCGATATGGAGGAACTCTCCTCTCTTTTCTCCCTGCAGCAAGCCGTCATATGCCTCCTGATAGGCAAGATGAAGTTCTGCCGGAGTCTCATAGATACCGCTTACACTGCCATAAAATCCTTTCCCCTTCCCTTTTTCCCGTATACAGGCGCACATTTTCTGAACGTCAGTCCGAAATGTTTCCTTGCTGCCTCTCTCTGAAATCAAGAAAAGAATATCGGACTGCATCTGTAAAATTTCCACCTTTTCAACACAGGCCTCTATCATCTTCCGAAGTTCACAGATTTCCTCTTCTAACTCCTTCTCGTTTTGAAACCGAATATAAAGCAAACAGATTTTTTCTTCTTTCTTCATACCATACTCTTCCCACTTCTCCTGGTCGGCATCTGAAGAAAAACCCGCAAATCCTTCAAGGAAAAAACGCTTCCTCGATTCATCGATCTTAATACACGCATTAATAAGTTCACGCTCAAATTCCGTCTCATCCAATGGCTTCAAAAGAAAACTTACTGCCCCAAAACGGATTGCCTCACGTGCATATTCAAACTCCCCATACGCAGTCAGAATGATAATCTGAATATCCGATCTGGTTTCTTTTACCCTTTTTGCCACTTCCAGACCGTTCATAAATGGAATATTGATATCCATAACAATAATATCCGGCTTCAGCTTTTCTGTCAGTTCTACAGCCTGCCTGCCGTCTTCCGCCTCGCCAACAAGGCAAAGATCCATTCTGTCCCAGTCCACAGACTCTTTAACCAATTCTCGTTGGAGATATTCGTCATCAACAATCAGTACTTTCTTCATCCCGCTCCTCCTTTGTCACGCCCGGTATCCTGACGAAAATCTCTGTCCCTTCTCCTGGTTTGGTAAATATCGAAATTCCATAGGGCTTCTTAAAATATAATTCCAGTCTCTGATTGACATTATACAAGCCAAAAGATGTCTTGTCCTGATTCATATGAGCGCTCAACAACTGCGATGCCGTAGTTTCGTCCATTCCAACCCCATTGTCTTTCACTCTGATCAGAACATCTTCTTTCTCCCGACTGCCCCGGATTGTAATTTCCCCCTGATATGAAACATTTTTAACGCCATGATAAATCGCGTTCTCTACAATAGGCTGCAGTGTAAGCTTCACAATGGGAATGTCCATGATATCCTCATCAAATGAAATATCATATCGTATTTTATCTCCATAACGCATCTTCTGTATCTCAATATAATTCTTTATATTCTCCACTTCCGTGCGGATTGGAATCAGATTTCTCCCACTGCTTAAAGATGTACGATAAAATTGTCCGATTGAATGGATCATCTTAAATGCATCTTCGGATCTTTGAACTTTGATCAGCGCACTTACGCTGCTCAAAGTATTATAGAGAAAATGCGGGTTTATCTGTGCCTGTAATACCGCAAACTCATACTTTCTCTTATCGTTCTCAACCTGATATACTTTATTTACCAAATCTCGTATCTGCTTGGTCATATTATTAAATGTTGCAGAAAGAACACCGATTTCATCTGATGAGCGCACAGCTACGCTGACGTTCAACTCTCCTTTTCCAAACTGTTTCATCGTATCCGCCAGTTCAGAAACTGGTTTCGTCACAGTATGCGCCGCAAAATAACTCAACATTGCCGCAACCACTATTGCGAAGAATCCTACAACATATAAGATCAATGTCATAAACTCTCCCTCTTCCGTCAATATATCAACGGGCGTCACGCCAATCATAAACCAGCCCAGCGTATCGATTTTCGCCGATGTGATCAGATACTTCTCCCCATCGATCTGAAACGTTTTTCCTTCCTGATTTTCTTCTTTTATCCAGGAAAAAAAGTCCTGATCCACAATATTCGTCATATCCTTATCATCTGTGGATATGATTTTTATGTTTCCTTCACTATCCGAAATAATATACTGTCCTTCTTTCTCATATTTCAAGGGAAGAAATGTTTTTGAAAGAAGATCCGAATCAAATTTCACCAAAATATATCCTGCAATTTCTCCGGATGAATATTCCCGATAAGGTCTTACATACGCAATCCCTTCTTCATATCCTTCATGTCTCTCCTGACCGTATAAATCAATCCACTGTGGCTTTGCAGATATTTTTTTAATTTTATCAAACAGCTTTTGATAAATATCTGCTTCTTTTCGAATCCCATTGGTATTCACCATTTCACCATCAGTAGTATAGATGGAGATACTGCTGAACTGATTTTCAGAGTATAATGCCTCCAGATAATCCAACCGATTTTCAACATTCATTTTCTGACGTAATCTTTCTGCAGATCCTGGCTCTTCCAAATCCAGGAACCAACTTTCCACATCCTCGTCTGTAGAAAGCACTTTCGTAATTCTTTCAGCCCCCAAAAGTATATCCGCACAATTATCAGAAACCATATCAAACTTCTGAACATATGCGTTACTCACGATCTCCAGCGCGTTTTTTTCAAAATAATAGCGCAAAATCAATATGAAGGAGACCAGGATTAAAAAAATCATTCCAATATTAAAAAGTGAAATTTTTTTCGCAAAAGATAATTTCCAGTATATTCTTTTAAAAAAAGATTTCATTCTCTTTTACTCTTCCTTCTTCTCGCTCCACACCAGGCTTGCGTCCTTCTCATCCAGCCGCATCTGCTCCAGCCGTTTGATCCGCTCGTCCAGGTGGTTCTCCGTCAGATACGCGTACACGCTTTTGGGTACCAGATGGGCCCACTCCTGATCCGCGGCAATGCAGCCCCTCACCCAGGAGGCCGTAACGCCCTTCTCTTCCAGCGTCTTTCTCCACAGGATCTCCACCTTAAGCCCCAAACTCCGCAGGATCTTATACTTCTCCTCGTCCCACTCGTCGCAAAGCCCCATGTAGTACACCGCGTCCTTGGGCACATACTGGAGCAGGTACTCCGGGCAGTTGATAGGGAACGGGAGAATATCATATTCTGACTCCGGGACATGGAATTCCTTCATGGCCCCCCGGATCATCTGGTACCGCTCGAAATAGGTCAGCGGGTTAGCGGACCTGGCTGAACGGTTCTCGTCGTTCACCGATTCCCTGGTATGGAGGCTGTCCGGATTGGTCAGCCCGATGTATAACTTCCTGCACCGCATCTTGGCGGCCAGGATATATTCCATATGTTTTAAATGAAGCACCTGAAATCTTCCGTTTACAACTCCTGTTTTCTCCATGTTTTCACCCTCACATCCGCGGCAGTGCTTCCTGTACCGCCGCTATTTTCTGTCTAAGATACCTTCTTTTAGCTGTCGTGATACTTCCTCCCGGAAATAAGGGATCTTGTGGCTCCGGTCGCCGCTCCCTGCCAGCAGGTACACCTGTCCTTTCGCCATCTTCCAGCGCCTTGCCAGTGCGTTCTGTTTCAGTCTGAGATACTGGATCTTCCCAAACCGGATGGCCAGAGACCGCCTGCCCAGATACCCCTGGGAAAGGATGAGAAAATCCCCTTCCTCACACATCCCCGCTGTCCGGTAAGCGAAGACCTGCATAAGCAGGGTCCATCCAGACACCAGGACTGCCGCCCCAAAGATCCAGCGCCGGTACTGTGGCCAGAACTCTGCCGCCCCAAAGGCACCCACAAGAAGCGCTCCGGCCCACACCAGAAGCCCGATGGCCCAGATCCCCCACACCCTGCGGGGGGAACGCTCAGGTTCGCCTTCCATGGCGCCGGCGAACTCCGGGAGCAGTTCCCGGATCCGCTGTGCGTTCCGGTCCTTCTTATCGTAGAGCAGGAGGAAAGACTTCCGGTCCTCCTGGTCGTCCCCCATTCCTACGTTGATGATCTCCGCCATCCAGCGGCCTGTCAGCCTTCCCTGAATGGACTGGGTTATTTTCAGGGCGTTGATCTTATCCACGGGAATGGTATAGCGCACCTTCTTGAGAAGCCCGTAGCTGATATACAGCTTGTCCTCCCGGCGCAGCACCTTAAAATCATAATACTGGATGAAACCTTTAATGAGGTCCCAGACCGCCGACACAAAGATAAGAAGCACCACTGCCGCGCCCAGCAGCATCTCTGCGATACTCTTCCCCAGGTTCCCCTGGCTCAGAGAGTCTGCCGCCGTCACTCCGGCGCCCAAAAGACACAGGAGCACGATCCCGACGGAGATAAAGCTGGCCTGGTAGAAACCGTGGACCAGCATGGCGCCAAGAGACGCCCCTTTCGTTCCTTCCAGGACATCCGCCGATGAAAGCGCTTCACGGTCAGCTTCCATCCCCGGCTCCTCCTGCGGCGCCATCGACTGTCCCCCCGCCATCTCCTCCATGATCCGGGTAATGTGGGCGCAGAAGGCCTCCGCCTCCCTTTTCTTTAACACGATCTTCACGTCCGTGGAATCCGCGGTGGACAGACTGTTGGTGTCAAGTTTGATCTTACAGGTGCCCACCAGCATTTCAAATAAATTCTGCTCTGTATTGACATTGGAAATATTGCCGATGCCGATGGTATTTACCTTCCGGTTCAGGGTATTCCGCTCGATCACCAGCGTGGTGCCGTCAATGGAGATAAAGGTCCTTGCCCAGACCAGGATCTGCCATGCGACCAGGATCACCAGGAATACCAGCGCCACCAGAAGCCCCTGAAGGACCGCGCCTCCCGCCTCCCGGCCAAGCTGTGCCAGCTGCGCCGCCTCCCGCACATTCTGGACGACGCCGCCTACAGCTACGGCTCCCACAAACCAGAGCCCCCTTCCCAGCTGCTCCGCTACAATGGATATATGATTCCGGAATCTCTCACTATGCCTGTCCATCTGCTGCCTGCTCCTTTGCATTTCGCTCTTCTTTCACGATCTGGTTGATCCGGTTTCTCAGAGATTCCGCGATGGCCTCCGCCTTCTCCTCTTCCAGGAAGCGGATGGTCACGTCGCCGCCCGCGGTGGTCACCACCACCTTAGCCACCCGGAAGAACCGGTCCAGCGGTCCCTTTACCGTCTGCAGCTTGTGCAGCCGCTCAATGGGAACGATATTGCGCTCCACGAACAGATATCCCTCCCGGATGTCAATGCATTCCTCATTGATACTGTAGCGGTACCGGTGATACCGGAAGTAGGGGCTCACCAGCACATCCGCCAGGGTCAGGATCACCAGCACAAGAGAAATGACCTTCCCCAGGAAGAGATCCTTTGGGAAAAACCACAGCAGGTTTACCACACCGATCACCAGCAGGACCACCACGCCGGCCACAACTCCCGCCGCATACATACAATAAAGCGCCCGTTTTGATAATTTCTCATATTCCATTGCTTTTATCCCTCTCATCTGCAGTTTCCTCTATTGTAATCCAACTCCGGCGATTGCGCCAGCAAAATATAAAACTCCGGGACAGCCGCCAGACACGGCGGCCGCCCGGAGCCATTTGTTTCCCGCTTCTTGCAAAGCCTTAATGCATCCGGAAAATGGGACTGATCTTCTTATAGATGATGAACACGACCAGGGATACCAGCACGCCCTTCAGCAGATTGAACGGCGCCACCGCGAACAGAACGAAGGTGGTCAGATTGGTGATCCCCCCGTTTACAGCAGTTCCCATCTCCACCAGACCCTCGATGGGCATGCCAAAGGCCACCGCGTATGTGGGGAGCAAAAGGAAGGCGTTGAGGAAACAGCCTACCACCGTCATAAAAATGGTTCCCGTTGCCATACCGATGATCGCTCCCTTTCTGGTGTGCATCCGCTTATAGATAATGGCAGCCGGCAGCACCAGAGCGCAGCCGATCAGGAAATTCGCCAGCTCACCTACGCCTGCGGTAGCAGTTCCGTTGATCACCAGATTCAGAAGGATCTTCACCAGCTCTATGGCTACTCCCGCCAGCGGTCCCATGGTAAAGCAGCCCACCAGGACCGGGACCTCGCTGAAGTCGATCTCATAGAAGGACGGTGCGAAGGGAAGAGGGATCTCAAACAGCATCAATACCACCGCGATAGCCCCCAGCATGGCTACCTGCGCCATCTTCCTTACATTTACTCTTGCTTTTGCCTTTGTGCTTGTCATTGCTTCTGAACTCATGTCTTTTTCTCTCCTTTTCTAAATAAACTCAACAAAGAAAGAAAATCTTCTTAGAATCATGCAACGTCTGCTGCCCTGACAGGAACTCCTCCTGCAAAAGAAAAACCCCGAAGCAATAGGCATCGGGGATCCATGGCATCATGATCACACATTTCTTCTCTCATCCAGACTATACTGTCGGTTCTGGAATCTCACCAGATCAGCCGGCGCGCTGCGCCGGGTCGCGGACTCTACCGCCGGTTGGGAATTCAAAAGAATCCGGAATGCTCCACTCTTCTTTCGTCACCCGACCCCGAAGAATTTCTTTTTTTAGTTCTTTCTTATTATACGCTCCCTTTTTTGATTATTCAAGACTTTTCTTGGAATATTCTGACTGGAAAATATTGTGTTCTTTCCGCCCTTGTCCTATAATAGTAGTAAATTTAACGATCTGCGGAGGGGTGGATATGACAATGAATGAAAGATGCCTTGCGGCACTTGGAGAGGAGCACATGTTTCTGGATTCCGGGCACCGGACCCGTTTCAAAGAACTTCTGGACTGTTTTTCCGGCCAGCCCTTCTTCACCCCGGGCTTATGCAAATGCATGTATCTGTCTGCCTGGGATGATGGCCATTTCTGTATCATGCTGGAGACCTTGAACCAGATGGCTCTTGGCGGCGAGACCGGACTGGAAGGAATGCGGTTCACCGGGGACCTGCTGGCAAATGCCCAGGAGGACGCCCAGTACTATGTTTATATGCTGGCAAACGCATTTCTTGACGACGCGCCCTTTTCCCTGGATCCCGACGCCCAGATCCCGGATGAGATCCGGTATATCATCGATCAGGCGCTGAAAGCCGCCGCTATTATCGACCAATGTTTTGAGACTGCCGGGTAATCCCCGGCAGTCTCCTTGTATCCCCTATTCTTCGATCATCATCTTGATGATCTCTTCGTTGGTCTCTCTCATTCCTTCTTTCCCCAGGCGTCCGATATTGGTGATCGTCCCTTCGATCCCTTTGGTCACGATCCCGTCTCCTGCATAGAACTGCTGCCCGTTCAGATACATGTGATATCCCAGGATCCCTGCGTCCACCGCGGACGCGATCTTGGCGGCGCAGGAGGCTTTGGCCCCGTCACAGACAATACCGGAGACAATGGCCAGGGCATTGACCACCGTGTGGATCACTTCCTCATAGCCACCGCCGCACAGGTAGGCGATCCCGGCGCCCGCCGCGGCTCCCGCGCTGACTGCCCCACAGTAGGCGGAAAGCCTTCCGATCCCGGTCTTCTGATGGATGGCCACCAGGTTGGACAAAGCCAGCGCCCGGTAGACCTGATCTTCTTCGGAATTCAGTTCTTTGGCGTACTCCAGCACCGGAAGGGAACAGGTCATACCCTGGTTGCCGCTTCCCGCGTTGATGATCACCGGGAGTTCACACCCGTTCATCCGGGCGTCGGATCCCGCCGCAGCCATGGCTTTGGCCCGGTTCTTCACATCATCCCCGTAAGCTGACAGAAGCACGCTTCCGATATTGGCCCCGTAATCCCCCCGCAGCCCTTCCCTGGCAATGGCCGTATTATACTCGATCTGCCGGGAAATGACGGCGCGGATATCATCGATCTCTACCGTATTGATGAAGTCCCAGATATCCTCCACATCCAGAAGGCTCCGGTCCGTAAGTCCCTCTTCCTTCTCCCCTTCTACGGGAAGATCCAGAAGCTTCTTTCCATCCTTCTCCACCAGCACGATGTTGGTGTGATAGTTGGCGATCCGCACCCGGGCATAAGAATCTCCCTTCTTCACCGTCACCAGGATGTCAAAGGTGATCCCCTGATCAATATGTTCCACTGTGATCCGGGTGTTCTTCAGATACTCCGCGATAGCCTTTGTCTCTTCCTCCGACACATCCGCGATCACCTCCAGTTCCCGGGAGGCGTCCCCGGCAACGATCCCTGCTGCCGCCGCGGCCGGGATCCCCTTCAGGTGTCCGGTATTGGGAACGATCACGCTCTTCACATTCTTGATGATGCTCCCACTTGCGCCAATCTCCACCTTATCCGGGAGACATCCAAGAGTCTCTCTTGCCTTCGCCGCCGCGTAGGCAAGGGCGATAGGCTCCGTGCATCCCATGGCCGGGACCAGCTCCTCCTCCAGGATCTTCACATAAGCCTGGTATTTCTCATCCGTTCGTTTCATACATGTTCCCCCTTTGTTTTGTAGAAATACCTCTCTATGTCAGACACTTACGTGCTATGAGATTCCCTTCATACTCAACTGGATCCGCTTTTTCTTCAGATCCACTCCGATCACCCGTACATCCACCACATCCCCTACGCTGACCACTTCCAGGGGATGGCGGATGAATTTCTTATCCGTCACTTCCGAGATGTGGACCAGTCCGTCCTGATGGACGCCGATGTCCACAAACACCCCGAAATCAATCACATTTCGCACGGTCCCTTTTAAGACCATGCCTTCCTTCAGATCCTTCATCTCCAGCACATCGGTCCGTAAGATGGGGGCGGGCATCTCTTCTCTGGGATCCCGGCCCGGCTTCTCCAGTTCCTTGACCACATCCCGCAGGGTGATCTCTCCGATCCCCAGTTCCTCTGCCAGAGCCGGGTAATCCCGGATGGTCAGGGACAGTCCGGCAAGGTTCCCCGCGGTTACGTCTTCTGCCGTGAATCCCTGCTTCTTCAGGAGATTTTTGGCCGCTTCATAACTCTCCGGATGTACGCTGGTGCCGTCCAGGGGATCATCCCCTCCTTTAATACGCAGGAACCCGGCGCACTGCTCAAAAGCTTTGGGCCCCAGCTTCGCCACTTTCAGAAGCTGCCGGCGGCTCTGGAACCTTCCGTTTTCTTCCCGGTAGGCCACGATATTCTTCGCGATCACCGGGGTGATCCCGGATACATAGGAAAGAAGCGGCGCAGACGCAGTGTTGAGATCCACGCCCACTTTATTTACACAGTCCTCCACTACACCGGAGAGGGCTTCGCTTAATTTCTTCTGATTCATATCGTGCTGGTACTGCCCCACCCCGATGGATTTGGGATCGATCTTCACCAGCTCTGCCAGCGGATCCTGAAGCCGCCGGGCGATGGAGGCCGCGCTGCGCTGCCCCACGTCGAACTTGGGGAACTCTTCTGAAGCCAGCTTGCTGGCGGAATACACAGAGGCTCCCGCTTCGCTTACGATCACATACTGCACCTTCTGCGGGATCTCTTTCAGAAGTTCCACGATAAACTGCTCCGACTCCCGGGAGGCAGTTCCATTTCCCAGGGAGATCAGCGTAATATGGTATTTCTCAATGATCTTCTTCAGAAGGTCTTTGGAAGCCTGGATCTTCTTGGGAGTGGTGGGCGCCGTAGGATAGATCACCGTGGTACCGATCACCTTGCCGGTGGGATCCACCACCGCCAGCTTGCAGCCTGTCCGGAAGGCCGGGTCCCAGCCAAGCACCGTCTGCCCCGCGATGGGCGGCTGCATCAGAAGCTGGTGCAGGTTCCTGCCGAATACCTGGATCGCCCCGTCCTCTGCCTTCTCCGTCAGCTCGCTGCGGATCTCCCGCTCGATGGCCGGCGCGATCAGCCGCTTATAACTGTCCCCCACAGCCTCTTTTAGAACCGGCTCCGTATGGGGATTCCCCGGACGGATCACCTGATGCTCCAGATAGGAGAGGATCTCTTCCTCCGGCGCCTGGATCTTCACCGTCAGGATCTTCTCCTTCTCACCCCGGTTGACCGCCAGGATCCGGTGTCCTGCCAGGCGGCTCACCGGCTCCTCAAAGTCATAGTACATCTCATAGACCGACTCCTGATCCGGATCCTTTGCCTGGGAGATAAGGGTTCCCTTCTTCATCGTCACATTCCGGATGAAGCTGCGGTAGTTTGCCTTATCGGAAATGAATTCCGCGATAATGTCCCTGGCTCCCGCAATAGCCTCTTCCACCGTAGCCACTCCCTTTTCTTCACTGACATACTGCTTCGCCGCCTCTTCCACCGGCTCTGCCATCTTCTGCCAGGTGATGGCCGCCGCCAGAGGCTCCAGCCCCTTCTCCTTGGCAATGGTGGCCCGGGTCCGCCGCTTGGGACGGTAAGGCCGGTACAGGTCCTCTACCACCACCAGCGTCTCCGCCGCCAGGATCTGCTGCTTTAATTCCGGCGTCAGCTTCCCCTGCTCCTCGATGCTGGAAAGAACCTGCTCTTTCTTCTCCTCCAGCCCCCGCAGGTAATTTAAACGTTCATACAGTTTCCTGAGCTGTTCATCGTCCAGGGTCCCGGTGGCTTCCTTGCGGTACCTGGCGATAAAGGGGATGGTATTCCCCTCGTCGATCAGCCTGACCGCCGCATCCACCTGCCACTTCTTCACGCCCAGTTCTTCTGTGATCTTCTGATTAATGTCCATAAATTCTGCCCTCGATCCGGCCAAACGGCCGCTTCCTTTTATTCCTTTTGATTATACCTGAATTTAGCCCGGCGCGCAACGAAGATCCTCAAAACGGAGTTCACTCTGTTTTCTTGAAAAACCAGGGCTTCTGTGTTATACTGAGGGCACTTCAACAGTAGCAAGGGAGTATCACTATGAATCGCAGAAAAGAAACCGGGGAATTATCCCGTCAGCAGCAGAAATCTCTGGAGACAAAGAACAAGATCTTCCAGGCAGCCAAACGGATCCTGCAGAAGAAAGGCTACGAAGCCCTTTCCATCAAGAACATCTGTGAGGAGGCGAAGGTCTCCAATGGAAGCTTCTACCATCATTTCAAGACAAAAGACGATCTTCTGTCCTACTATATCGAAGAACAGCCCAGCATCGACCCGGACCTTCTGGAACTTCCGGCAAATGCCAAGGAGGCTGAGGCGGCTATCGTCTATGTATACCTGAATTACGTGCATTACTGCCGGGAACTGGGCGTGGAATTCATGGCCAATTACTACACACCCAAGAATCAGTCCCTGAACCCGCTGATCCGTACCGAGCGGCCCTATCCTATCGTAACGGTCCACAACTATCTCCAGAAGTGCATCGACGCCGGGATCCTGTCCCCCCGTTTCCCTCTGGAAGATATTACCAGTGATATCCGTCTGATCGTGATCGGAAATGTATTCGAATGGTGTCTGAAAAATGGGGACGCGGATTTTGAAGGAAATATGAAACGGACCCTGGAAGCCTATCTGGACGGCGTTCTGTAGAACACCTGCAGAACATTTCCCGAATCAAAAAATCCTTTAAGTCTGCGCTTAAAGGATTTTCCGGAAGGAAACCGGCAGCTGCGCTGCCAAAACAATAATATCTTTTATGGTCTTATTATATACCCCTTCTCTCCATATGACCAATTGTTAATTTTAATCTATATATAGATGATATCTATAAGTAATCCAGGGAGGATGTCATGTATTCTTTTATCATCAATCCAAACGCCCGCTCCGGCAAAGGCCTTCGCGCCTGGAAGCTGATCGAAAAACGGCTGGAAGAAAAGTCTGTGCCATACCAGGTCTTCTTCACCAAATATCAGGGGCATGCCACCCAGATCGCCCGGACACTTACACAGGAGAAAGCTTGCCGCTCCCTCATCGTTCTGGGCGGAGACGGCACCCTCAACGAAGCCGTCAACGGCATCGCCGATCTTGCCCGGGTCACGCTGGGTTATATCCCTATCGGCTCCAGCAACGACTTCGCCCGGAGCTTAGGCCTTGAACAGGACCCGCTGAAGGCCCTGGAGAAGCTCCTGACCCCTTCCGGATATATTCCGGTAAACATCGGATCTCTCTGTTGGGGACGTGAACATACCCGCCGGTTTGTGGTAAGCGCCGGCCTTGGTTTTGACGCAGGCGTCTGCCATCAGGTGGCTGTCTCCCGGCTGAAAGTCTTCCTGAACCGGATCGGACTGGGCAAGCTCTCCTACGCCGCCGTGGCTGTCGGACTGCTTCTTTCTCTCACTCCCCGGCGCATGACCCTTACCCTGGATGACCAGACCCCTTTAGAATTTGACCGGACTTACTTTGCCGCGGTCATGAACCATCCTTATGAAGGCGGCGGCTTCCGGTTCTGTCCAAAGGCAGATCCCGGCGACGACATCCTGGACGTTATCGTGGTTGCAGGCCTTCCCAAATGGAAGACTTTGCTTCTGCTCCCCACCGCATTCAAGGGATTTCATGTGCATTTCAAAGGCGTTTCTACCTACCGCTGCAGGACTGTGGAGATCCACAGCGAAAAGGGGCTTCCTGTCCATACCGACGGGGAGCCGGTGGTAGCGCAGACCTGCCTGCGGGCCGGACTGGCGGATCAGAAGCTGCGGGTGATACGGACGTAACGCCAACAAACAGTTCAGCGCGCCATTCGCAAAATCGCCCTTACAGGGCTCTCCGCTGCTTCGCAGCTACTTTTGCTCATAACCTGGCGCTCACTATATACATATGCCGATCGCAAAACTCATGCAAGCATGGTTTCTGCTCTCGTCATATGTATATCTGAACTGTTTGTGAAAAATTATGAAGATTAAGTGAAGATTGTTGTTGATTCATTTTTTTCATGATATAATCCGTAATGAATTTAGAGTTTATGTAATTTTGAAGACCTCAGCCAAAGGAAGTATCACTATGACAGCTAAGAAAAAGCTTACTGATCTGGCCAGAAAGTACAGTCATATCTGGGTGCTCTTATATGGATTTATCTATATGCCCTGGTTCTGCTGGCTGGAGAACCGCAGGGGAGTCCGGCATTTCTTTATCCACTCTCCTCTGGACGACCAGATTCCTTTTATTGAATATTTTGTGATTCCGTATCTGCTCTGGTTTATCTTTATCGTAGCCACAGCGGCGTACTTTTTCTTTACCGACAAGAAGGGCTTCTATCAGCTGGCAGCGTTCCTGTGCGCGGGCATGACCATCTTCCTGGTGGTCTGTACCCTGTTTCCAAACGCTCAGAACCTGCGGCCCGACACCTTTGTACGGGACAATGTCTGTACCGACCTTGTTCGGTACATCTATCAGACAGATACACCAACCAACGTGCTTCCCAGCATCCACGTATTTAACTCCATCGGCGCGGTCATCGCCATCGCAAGGAGTGAGGCCCTGAAGAAGCACAGAGCCGTTCAGTGGGGCTCCTATATCCTGGCCACTCTGATCATCCTGTCCACCGTATTCTTAAAACAGCACTCGGTGACGGATGTGATCGCAGCCTTTGCCATGGCCAGTATCCTGTATCCTCTGGTCTACGTAACCCAGGAAAAGAAAGCGCCCAAGCTGTCGCACCAGCCAGTCTGACAAATCTGAATATTTAATAAAAAATCCGGATTTCCATCGGAAACCCGGATTTTTTTATTCTCTTTATCCCGCCACCTGGATACAGTGCTCTTTCACAAATGCCATGACCAGGTTGCTCAACGCCTGCTGCTTCAGCGTGTCCTCATCAAACGCCTCCTTCATAGCGTCGGCATTTTCATAGCCATACTCCTCAGCCATGGTCTTCACCTGTTCTTCATAAGCCTCATCCGTCAGCTCGATCTTCTCTTTCTCAGCGATCGCTTCTACCGCCATCTTATTCTTCACGCTTTCCTGGGCAACCACCTTCACCTCTGCCTCGAAATCTTCCGGTGCGTAACCCATCTGTTCCTGGACGAAATCCTCATATTCCATTCCGTAATACTCAGCCGCGTCCTTGTACTGCTGGATCAGGGAATCAGAATATTCCTCCACTTCTCCTTCCGGATACTCTTTCACTTCTGTATTCTCCAACACGATCTGCCATGCGTTCTGCTCCAGCGTTGCGTCATAGCTGCTCTGGGACTCTTTCTCCAGATCCTTCTTCACTTCTTCCCGATACTCTTCCACTGTGGTGGACTCCTCTGACAAAGTCTTCACCAGATCATCAGTAAGCTCCGGTACATTGTCTACGGTAATGGAATTCACAGTGATGGTAAATACCACGTCCGCCCCTGCCAGATCCGGCTGTCCGTAATCCTCCGGGAATTTGCCGTTCCAGTCAAAGGTTTCCCCTGCGCTGTGTCCCACAATGCTATCCTCAAATCCTTCGATAAATGCGCCGGATCCGACAGTCAGCGGATAATCCTCCGCGGAACCGCCATCAAAGGCCTCTCCGTTTATCTTCCCTACAAAATCAATATTTACCGTGTCTCCCATCTCCACCGGACGATCCGTGATCTCAGTTGTCTCCGCCTCAGATTCCAGTGTGGCCTGGATAGAAGCATCTACATCCTCTTCTGTGATCTCCTCCGGCTTATCCACTTCTTCCACTTCTACACCCTTATATTTGGTGATCTTTATGGCGTCAGTCTCCAGGCCCTTGCTGGCGGCGCATCCGCCAAGGATCAGGGAAACCGTCAGAAGTCCTGCCAGAATTACTGTTCTTTTTCTCATCTGCTGCACCTCGTCTAATTCTATTTTTCTGTATGAACCGCACCAGCCAGAAAGGCTGTGGCGCACACTCTTAAGTTATATCATATTTTCACCAGATATGAAACCCATTTCACGGATATTTCACGCTTTCCTACAATACCGGCGAAAACAACCGGCAGAACTGTTCCTTCCCCCGCACCAGGAGGCTTCGCTGTTCATACAGCTTCCTGGTGATCAGCGTACACTTTGTCATATCATTTTCAAATGCCTCCTCCAGCTTCCTGGTGGTGGCTGCGCTGTAGATCACCGCATTCACCTCAAAATTCAGGCTGAAGCTGCGGATGTCCATATTGGCAGTCCCCATACAGCTCACCAGCCCGTCTGCGCACAGACATTTGCTGTGGAGAAATCCGTTGTCATAGGTATAACACCGGGCGCCTGCCTCCACCAGTTCTCCCATGTAGGAGTAAGTTGCCCAGTACACAAAGGGATGATCCGGCTTGCAGGGGATCATGATCCGCACATCGATGCCCGACTTGGCCGCGATAATCAGCGCGTCCCGGATATCGTCGTCCGGGATGAAATAAGGCGTCTGGATATAAATGCTCCGCTGGGCCATATGGATCAGCCGCAGATAGTTGTCGCGGATCTCCTGGCTTCTGGAATCCGGTCCGCTGGAAATGATCTGCACCGGGTCCTTCCCTCCCCGCACATACTCCGGCAGGGCGAAAAGCCGGTCTTCCAGGAAAAGATTTTCCCCGGCTGCGTAATTCCAGTCCAGCACAAAGCGTACCGCCAGAGACGTAACCGCAGAGCCCTCGATACAGATATGGGTGTCCCTCCAATAGCCGAACCGTCCACTCTTGCCCAGATATTCCCGGCCAATGTTGAAGCCCCCCACAAAGCCGATCCTTCCGTCGATCACCACGATCTTCCGGTGATTACGGTAATTGACCCGCAGCTGCAGATTCCCAAGCAGCGCCGGGAAGAACTCCGCCACCTTTATTCCCGCGCTTCTAAGCCGCTCCCAGTCTGACCGGTGCATCCTGCGGCAGCCCATGCTGTCGAAGAGGACCCGCACCTCAACTCCCTGCCTCACCTTGCGCACAAGAACCTGCTCAATCTCCTGCCACAGTTCATCGTTACGGATGATATAGTACTGCAGATGGATATAGTTCCGGGCATGGTCCATCTCCCACAGAAGCGCCTGAAACTTCTCCTCCCCGTCCGTGTAGATCCGGATATCATTGTTATCTGTCAGGACTGCCTCCCCCTCATTCAGGTTGTAGAGGATCAGGCTCTTGAACCGCTCCTGCTCCGGATCCCGCAGCTTCAGCTTCCTGCGGTAGATAGATTCCTCCTGCCGCCGGACCGCGTATTTCAGCTCGCCTTCGATCTCTTTCATTTTGAACATCCGGTCCTTGTGGAAATTCTGGCCCAGGATCAGATACAGCACGAACCCCAGCACCGGGATGAAATACAGGAGCAGCAGCCATGCCCACACCGTAGTGGGATTCCTCCTCTGAAAGAAAACGATCAGAAGAGAAAACAGGATATTGACCGCCAGAAGGTGCTCCAGCATCCAAAGATACGCCTGTCCTATCATCTCCAGCATGATACCGCCCTCCCTTTCCTTTTTATCCCTCTATTATATCTGGATTCCCCCAAAAAGTAACCCCAAAACCTCAAATCTCTTGCACTTGTCCACAAACAATGATACAATGGTCTTCGTGAAAAAGAGTTATCAGGAGGTCTATCGTGAATACATTAACCATTGTTCTTCTTGTTATTTTAGTTGTTTTGATCATCGCCTGCGTAGTGCTGTATTTCCTGGGCAAGCGGGCTGAGAAAAAGCAGGCCGAGCAGCAGAAGCAGCTGGACGCCGTAGCCCAGACCGTCTCCATGCTGATCATCGATAAAGGCAAACTCCGCTTAAAAGACGCGGGACTGCCGCCCATCGTTCTTGAGAAGACGCCCAAGTATCTGCGGCGCTCCAAGGTTCCGGTGGTAAAGGCCAAGGTAGGGCCCAAGGTGATGACCCTGATGTGCGACTCCCAGATCTTCCCTCTGATCCCTGTGAAGAAGGAAGTCAAGGCCACCGTCAGCGGAATCTACATCACGGGTGTAAAAGGCGTAAGAGGTCATCTGGAGACCCCGGAGAAGAAGAAGGGATTTTTCGCCCGCCTTCGGAACCGATAAGATCCAAAGAAAATGATACCCCTGAGAGGCAGTCCTCTCAGGGGTTTTTCTTTTGCTCCTCAAACATAGGCCACTCGGACATGGTATACCTGCGCCGGTACTCCTTGGGCGTCATCCCGTATGTATCCCTGAACAGCCGATGAAAATGGCTGGAATTCTCATATCCCACCTCCACCATGATATTCTCCACCGGCTCCTTCGTCTCCGTCAGCATATGGGCTGCCTGCAGAAGCCGCCGCTTCTGGAGATACTGGGTAAATGTATAGGGGGAATACCGCTTCATCAGGCGGCTGATATAGTAATCCGGCTGCCCCCGGTCCCGGCAGAATCCAGCCAGGCTGGCCGTCCGGTACTGGGTCTCTATATAATTCATCACGTCCAGCACCACTTCCTGCTCATAGGAAGACGGCGCTCCCACCGTGATCTTATAAGTCCGCCCGGACAGCTCCAAAAGCAGTACTCCCATGGTGGCCTGCAGGATCTGCCGGCTGTTCCTTCGCCGGTTCAGAAGCATCCGCGTCATATTTTCCAGAAGGTTCTTGGCCTCCGGCATATCCCCGATATGGAACTGCAGGAAATCCCCCTCCCTGGGCACATCCTCCGCGGCCCGCTGGATAAACCTCCTGAGCACCGTATCCTCCCGCAGCATACTTAATGGATACTGGAGAAAAGCGGGCCGGATCATGAACCGCACCGCAATATCGTGGTAACCGGCCGCGCTGACAGAATGGGACGTCCCCTGCTGAAGGAACAAAAGCTCTCCCTCCTGCAGGGTGATCTGCGTCTCCTCGTTGATCACATGGGTGGTGGAACCGCTGCACATATAGACCAGCTCCATGTAGTTGTGGGTATGCCTGGGCAGCGGTACAAATCTGGGCTGTTTCAAAAGGTCGATCAGCGTCATAGGACGCATGGTGATCCCGGCGTCAACCACCGTACTCCCCTCGCCCTTCGTATAGTAGGAGAGCACAGGCCTGTTCTCTCTTAAGATCCGCTCCTCCTGCTCATTCATCTCTTCCAGATACTGGATCAGCTTCTTATCCATCCTGCCGCGCCCTTTCTTAAGTCCGTCCTAAAGCTTCGTACCTTTACTATATCATATTCCTGCAAAATCCGTTCCCTTTTTTGCCAGAAATGACCATTTTACAAAAAATGTTCCTTTTTTTACAACCCCCGTTCTAACATTTTCCAACATTGATCAAATATAATATATCCAGCCACAAGCACAAAAGAAAGGAGAGTTTATAAATGATCAAGATACCTGTTCATTTCCGACACAGTGACGACATCGTAGAGTTTGTGAAGATCGTAAGCCAGTACCCCTTCCACATGGATCTGGTTAGCGGCAACCATGCCGTTGACGCCAAGTCCCTGATGGGAACTCTTGCCCTGGGCAGCGCTGCCGGGCTCTCTTTAATCATTCATTCCTGTCCCAGTCCTTCCACAGAACAACTTCTGTCCCAGGTAGAATGCCTTATTTAGAAAAAGCTGCTGAGAATTCTCAGCAGCTTTTTTAATCCTATGATCTGACCTTCTCCTGTCCTCTCCGGTAAGCCTGGTAGATCCTGGAACCTAAGATTCCTTCCAGCACCCGGGCCCCGCAGCGGCGCAGCGCCTTCTCCTCCAGTTCCCCGGTCTTCACCTTGCGCTCCAGTTCCCGGACCGCGGCTTTTCCGCCCGGCATAAGCAGGTCATTGCCCACCTGGATGGCTTTGCTGTGGCTGCCCAGATCTTTCCCTGTAGCAAACCAGTCGGTCATCACCAGACCGTCGAATCCCCACTCCTGGCGCAGGACCTTGACCAGAAGGTCATAACTGTTGTTCACATACTCTCCGTTCACCCGGTTATAGCTGCTCATGACAGAGCGGGCGCCGCCCTCCCTAAGTGCGATCTCGAACCCTCTCAGATAGATCTCCCGGAGAGCCCGCTCCCGGACATTGACGTTCATCCGGTTCCGGTTCTCTTCCTGATTGTTGCAGCAGAAATGTTTGACTGTGACAAAACAGCCTCTCCGGGACTGTACGCCCCGGCTCACCGCCGCTGCCATCTTGCCGGAGAGCAGCGGATCCTCGGAATAATACTCAAAGTTCCGTCCGCACAGGGGATTCCTGTGGATATTCACGCCCGGCGCCAGCCAGTAGGTAACGCCGTATGCTTCCATCTCTTTGCCCACGGCTTCACCTACCCGTTCCAGAAGCGCTGTATTCCAGGACTGGGCCAGGGCAAGCTCCACCGGAAATGAGGTGGCAAACTGATAGACGCAGGGCTGACGCCTGGGATCTCCCAACTTCCATTTTCGGACGATCCCCGGCAGGAACTCCATAGAGGTGGTGGTGGGCTCTGTGGCCTTCACCTTCCCGCTGCGGGTAACCGCGGAAACCTTCTGGAGCCTGAGACCTGCCGGCCCGTCTGCCAGACAGATGTTGGGGATCCCTTTCTCCAGCAGTTCTCCGGTGGTAAATCCTACAGAACCGGGGGCCTCAAAGAACCGGGACTTGTCGTCCTTGCCTGCTCCCGCCACCAGCCGGCACAGATCTTCTGCCGACAGAGTATCAAGAAGGGCTTTCACTTCCGGCGAAACCGCCTCGTCCTCTTCCTCATAACTGTGGACTACCGTCTGGATCGCTCCCCCATCCACAGGAAATCTTGGCACATCCTCGTCCAGTGTCTCCTGCGTATCCATGGTCAGGGCGGGACATATCTCTTCCACCTGCCGTACGGTAGGACTCACATGGGCGCAGCGCTGGGTGATCACTTCCCGGTCCAGTTCCAGCACGCCGATGGCCTGTGTCTCGCGGCTGCAGGTTCCCAGACGCAGGATATAATCCCCCTCTTCCAGCAGAAAGACCCCGTCTTCCTCCCGGAAGGAAACCAGATCTCTTACGTCAAAGACAAGAGAAACCACTTCATCCGCCCCCGGAGCCAGTTCCCCGGTTTTGGCAAATGCCGCCAGCCGCTGATACTCCTTGGCCAGCTTTGTCTGAGGACAGCTGACATAGAGCTGAAGGATCTCTTTCCCTGAATAAGTGTCTCCTGTATTCCGTACCCGGGCTTTTACCTCCACCTGAGTCCCCCGGACTTCCACGCTTTCTCCCTCCACGGAGAAAGAAGTGTAAGACAGGCCATACCCAAAGGGATAGCGGGGCTCCACGCCATAGCTGTCAAAATACCGGTACCCCACATAGATTCCTTCCCGGTAGTCCTCTTCTTCTACATTTCCATTCAGATAACTGTACTCCATGGCAAAAGGGATATCCTCATAGCGCCTGGGCCAGGTGTCCACGGTCTTGGCCGAGGGAGAAACCTTCCCCCTGATAAGATCTGCCAGAGCCTGTCCGCCCATCATACCCTGCTGGGCGAAATACACCACCGCGCGGATCTGTGGGATCTCGTCCAGAACACTTAAGTCAAACACGCCTCCCACATTGATCACCAGAATCACACGGGCATAGTTCCGTGCGCAGATCTCAAGATTTCTCTTCTCCTCCTCAGACAGGGTGTAATCCTGACCTTCCAGCTTCCGGTCTCCCCCTTCTCCTGCCTGCCGTGTCACCACGTAGATACAGGTGTCAGTATCCGAAGCCTCGATATCTTCCTGGGTGATCTCCGGACCAAAGGGATACTGGAAGGGACTTCCCACGATACTGATCTCGTCCCGCTTCCAGAGGCCCTTCAGGAATTCTACCCGGTATGCCTTCACCGCCTCCTCATATCCTGCGGCGTATCTCTGGATCCAATCCCTGGTCGTGACTGTAAAACCAGCCTCTTCCAGCCCCTCCAGGATGGACACTACGTGCCGTTCCTTCACCTCTCCGGAGCCGGTCCCTCCCTTGGTAGCCATCTGGGCGCCCGCTCCATAAAGGGCGACCTTCCCTGGTGTAAGGGGAAGGGTGCCGTCGTTCTCCAAAAGCACGATGCCCTCCAGCGCCGCCTCATAAGACACCTGCCGGTTCTCCTCCTCCAGCGGGGTGACCGCCTGGGTGAAGGCCGCCTTGTTCCTGATCTTCATCTTCATAGTTCTGATCCTCCCAACATGCTCATACTAAATTTATTATGCTTCTTCCAGTTCTTTCTGTACCTCCAGGACTGCCTCCTCCACAGTAGGCAACACCTTCTCATCCCGGATCAGCGTCCCTTCTCCCAGGAATGCCAGCTGTTCTTCCAGATGCTTTGGCACTTCCGTCAGATAGAAATGGATCCCCTGCTTCTCCAGGTTGTCCGCCAGGATCTCCAGACGGTCGGCCGCAGTAAGATCAATACTGCTGATCGCGCCTCCGTCCACGATCACCGCTTTTGTATCTTCTTTTATGCTGTTCTCAATATCCTGCTGGAAGATCTTGATATTAGCGAAAAACAGCCGCTCTCCAAACTGATAAACCACCATCTGGTCAATGGGCTCGGCTTCTTCCCGCTCCTGAAGATTGTAAAGCCCCTCTTTCTCCGGGATCTTTCCCAGGAAAGCCCTGGGGGGATTGGTCACCTCCACGATCACCTCGGTGATCACTACGATAAAGGACAGGAGCATCCCGATCACCACGCCATACACCGTTCCCAGGAAGAGAACCCCCAGCATGGCCGCCACAAAGATCCAGAAGTCTCTCTTGCGAACCTTCCACAGCCGCAGGGCCAGATGCACTTCCACCACCTTCATCAGCGCGCAGATCACAATGGCCGTCAGCACGGGGACAGGCAGATACTCAATAAACCCGGTCCCTGTAAAGAGCAGGGCCAGCATAACAATCCCCGCCACTACGGATACCAGCTGGGTGTGCCCGCCATACTGATCATTCATGGAAGTCCGGGAAATGCTTCCGTTCACCGGACAGCTTCCAGTAAGCGCCGCCGCCCCATTGGCCAGGGCACAGGCCAGGATCTCCCGGTTCTCGTTGATCTTGTAGCCGTTTTTCAGGGCAAATTCATTTTCCGCAAGCAAAGTCTCCGCCATCACCACTGCAGCTACCATCAGAGATTTCCCCACCACGTGGGTGATCTCCACATTCGCGAAATCCGGCAGGATGATCCCGGGGAATCCAGGATCCACATGAGACAACAATGCCACGTCGTACTGTTCCAGGTGAAGGACTGCAGTGAGCCCGGCCCCCGCCGCCATCACGCAAATGGGCATGGGAAACTTGGGGATGAACCGGGTTGCCGCCAGGATGATCACCAGAGAACATACTCCAAGAAGCAGGGAAACCGGGTTGATCTCCCGGGCAGTCTCCAGGATATGCCCTATAAGCTCCGGCGCTTCTCCTGCTTCCGCCTTTCCTCCCATAAGCTTGGGGATCTGCATCAGGATGATCTCAACACCGATACCGCTGATAAATCCCCCCATCACCGGAGAGGAGATGAAATTCACGATCCTGCCTGCCTTCAGAAAATAGAACAGCAAAAGCCACAGGCAGGTAAACAGCGCCATCATCGGCACAAAGGCCATGGCTTCCGGCGTGCCGCCCACAATGCCAAAAGAGGCGATCGTCGCCCCCGCCAGCGCTGCCGGCGTGGCGTCCACCCCCAGGATGAACTGCCTGGACCGGGTGACTGCCGCAAAGACGATGATGGGGAGCACCGACCCGTACAAACCATACACCGGCGGCAGGCCGGACACTTCCGCATAACCCATGGCAATGGGAATGGATACCGCCGCTATGATGATCCCCACGAAAATATCTTTAGGAAGGTATCGCCAGGAATATCCTCTCAACGTACAAAACAACCCTTTCGCCTGTTTCTTCTCCATTTCTTTTCCCTCATTCTTCCTTTGTAATGGAAAAGGCTTAACTGCCATTCCAGGAAGTTAAGCCTCTGCGTCGGGGTAACAGGATTCGAACCTGCGACCTCACGGCCCCCAGCCGTGCGCTCTAACCAAACTGAGCCATACCCCGATAGTGATATTCTATCGAATACCGTCGAAAAATGCAAGCATTATTTTTAGTATTCTTTTCCATTAGGATATGCTAGAATAAAATTAATATACGTGAAACCCACGAAATTCACGAAAAAAGGAGCGTTTTTGTATGAAAATCATTGTAGTTGCCCCAAGAGGAAAAATGGGCAAATTAATCACCCAGGCCGCCGCCTCAAGAGAAGATCTGGAGCTTGTGGCCGGCCTTGGTCCAAAAGGAAGAGACTATATCGGGGAAGATCTGGGCACGGTGGCTATGACCGGACGCACCCTGGGCGTCCCCGTAACAGACGATCTGGAGATCGTCATCGACCGCTGCGACGCGATCATCGACTTCTCCACCCGGGAGGTATCCCTGGAAGTCCTGGCCGCCGCAGTGGCTCACAAAAAGGCGCTGGTGTGCGGCACCACCGGCTTCTCAGAAGATGAGATGGCCCGGTTCCATGAGGCAGCTAAAACCATTCCCATGCTGTACGCCGCCAACACCTCCAAGCTGGTCAATGTAATGAACAAGCTTCTGGAGATGGTGACCAGAACTGTGGGCGATGAGCTGGATATCGAAATCCTTGAGATGCACGACCAGTGGAAGAAAGACGTGCCCAGCGGAACCTCCCGGGAGATGGGCGAGATCATGGCCCATGCCCTGGGCAAAGAACTGGAAGACATCGCCGTATACGGCAGGGAAAAAGGCGAAAATCCCCGGAAGCCAGGAACCATCGGTTATCACTCCCTGCGGGCCGGCAACATACCCAGCAGCCACACCGTCTACTTCGGCGGACTGGGCGAGCGCCTGGAGATCACCCACCACTCCTACAACTGGGAGTGCTTCGCCAGGGGCGCCTGCGACTGCGCAGCTTATCTGGAA
>UMJL01064439.1_pt1 | contig 53919 bp, 50 predicted proteins | sample 1966071 | NCBI WGS metagenome assembly UMJL01 (sample SAMEA4836148, study PRJEB28245) | human gut metagenome | biome: gut microbiome; material: fecal sample | place: Denmark | collected 2008
ATTTTTGAATTCCAGGGCATTTTCCCGGTCCGGGCGCTGGAAATCCCGCTCCCTGATGGGGTTCACCGGGATCAGGTTGAGATGGCAGTTCCTGGGCTTCAGAATCCCGGTCAGATGGGCAATGTCTTCATCCGTATCGTTGACTCCCTTCACCAGACTGTACTCAAATGTGATCCGCCGTCCCGTTTTGTCAAAATAGTCGTCGCAGGCCGCCAGCACTTCCGGAAGCTTATATTTCCGGGCGATGGGCATGAGTTTCTCACGCTTCTCCTGGGTAGAACCGTGGAGAGACAGGGCCAGAGTGATCTGCAGCCCTTCTCCGGCCAGCCGGTGGATCTGGGGCACAAGCCCGCAGGTGGAGGCTGTGATATTGCGCTGACTGATGTTAAGCCCGTTGCCATCGCTTACCATATGGATGAACTTAAGGAAATTGTCATAGTTATCCAGCGGCTCTCCCGTCCCCATCACCACGATGTTTGAGACCCGCTCTCCTGTGATCTTCTGGATCTGGTAGATCTGGCGCAGCATCTCCGAAGTCGTGAGAGAGCGGTTCAGCCCGCCGATGGTGGAGGCGCAGAACCGGCACCCCATCCGGCAGCCTGCCTGAGATGAGATACAGACGGAATTGCCGTAGTTGTATTTCATCAGCACGCTCTCGATCTGGTTGCCGTCCGCAAGCTCGAAGAGAAATTTCTCCGTGGGGTCCTTCTTTGAGATAAGATGGGCCACCGGCTCCATCTTCCGGATCTCATAGCCTGCCTCCAGCCGTTCCCTTAAAGCTTTGGAGAGATCCGTCATCTCCTGGAAATCCCCTGCCAGCTTCTGATGGAGCCAGGCATAGATCTGTCTGGCCCGGAAGGGCTTCTCTCCCAGAGTCTTCATTTCCTGTGTCAGTTCTTCCAGATTGTATGAGGCAATGTCTTTCTTATCCATGGCGCTCCTTCTCCATTACCGCAATGTAGAACCCGTCTCCTCTGTCCGCTCCGGGAAGCAGTTGCCGCTCCTTCCTCAGACGGAACTTGGGATGGTTCTCCAGAAACCACCGGGTGTTCTCTTCGTTCTCTGCCCTGTGTATGGTACAGGTACTGTACACAAGCGTGCCTCCCGGCTTCACATAGGCCTGCGCCACCGAGAGGATCTTCTGCTGCAGCCTTACCAGCTCTTCTTCCTTCTCCGGCGTCATCTTATAGCGCAGATCCGGCTTCTTCCCCAGCACGCCCAGGCCGGAGCAGGGCAGGTCCGCCAGCACGATGTCCATCTTCTCTTCCTTCTCCGGATCCGGCAGGGTGGCGTCCCACTTCACCGCCCGGATATTGGCAAGGCCGGCGCGCCTTATATTCTCTTCCAGAAGCCCCACCTTATAGTCGGTCAGGTCTCTGGCCTCCACCATCCCGGTCCCCCGGAGCATCTCCGCCACATGGATGGCCTTGCCCCCCGGCGCGGCGCACACATCCAGAACCTGGTCTCCTTCCTTTGGATCCGCCCACAGCACCGCCCGCATGGAGCTTAGATCCTGGACATAGAAGAGTCCCTCCCGGAACTCCGGAAGGCCTGCCACATGGTCGTACCCCTGAAGCCACAGGGCGCAGGGCACCTCCTCATCCGGCGTAGCCTCCACTCCTTCCCGTCTCAGGCGCTCCGCCAGCTCCTCCCGGGAGATCCGGCTGGTATTGCAGCGGACGCACAGCGGGCGCTCCGCGAAGAATCCTTTTCCGATCTCTTCCGCCTTCTCAAGGCCGTACTCCAAGATCCACTGAGCCGCAAGCCAGGCCGGCAGAGAATACCGGATGGAAAGATACCCTTCCGGGTCCTTCTCCCTGGAGGGGTACTCCACCTTGGCCAGGTTCCGGCTCACATTGCGCAGGACCCCGTTCACAAAGCCTTTAAGACCTGTGAATCCCCGCTTTCCCGTCAGTTTCACCGACTCATTACATACAGCGCTGTCGGGAACCGCGTCCATATACTTGATCTGATAGACGCCGCTCCTTAAGATCATGCGGATGACCGGTTTCATTTTGTTGACTTTGACTTTGGAAAATGAATGGATGATATGATCCAGTTCGATCATGCGTTCCAGCGTGCCGTTTACCACTCTCGTGATAAAGGCACGCTCTTTTTTATCCAGATACTGATATTTGTCCAGAACTTGTTTCAGCGCGATGTGACTGTATTCCCCGTCCCTGTCGATCAGAAGCAGGGTATCCAGGATCAGTTCCCGGCTGTTTTCCCCTTGTCCCATAGTAACTCCCCTTCTTTATCTGCCTTTGGCTAGTCTCTTCTGCTGTTGGCCAGAAGGATGATCCTGAGAAGCTGCAGGATGGAGGCCGCTGCTCCCGCCACGTAAGTGAGGGCCGCCGCAGTCAGCACCTTGCGGGTATCCCGAAGTTCATCCTCATAGAGAAGGCCTGTGCTTCCCAGCACCCGCACCGCCCGGTTGGAGGCGTCGAACTCCACCGGCAGGGTTACGATCTGGAACAGTACCGCCAGAGAGAATGCCAGGATCCCCAGATTCAGAAACAGCATGGAAGACTGGCCGGTGAACAGAAGTCCGATGATGATCAGCGGCCAGGCAATGGTGCTTCCCAGGTTGGCCACAGGAACCAGCGCTCCCCGGAATCTTAAGGGCGCGTATCCGGTGGCATGCTGAACTGCATGTCCGCACTCGTGAGCAGCCACCCCGATGGCAGCCACAGACTGGGAATTATAGGTAGCGTCTGAGAGCCGCAGCGTCTTGGTCCGGGGATCATAGTGATCGGTCAGATTGCCGCCCACATGCTCCACCCGGACGTCGTAGATCCCGGCGCTTCTGAGCACATACTCCGCCGCCTCCCGTCCTGTCATGCCGGTCCGGCTGCGGACCTGGGAATATTTATTGAACGTAGACCTCATCTTGGCGGATGCCGCCAGGCAGATGATAACACCAAGGATCACCAGCACATAAGTAGGGTCAAAATACATTGGAAAATACATATGAATTCCTCCTTCGAGAGCTCCTTATCAGGAACTCTTCCTAGTATTATATAGGAAAACAAGAGAAAAAAGGTTGTTTTCATACATTTTTAAGAATTTTTTATCCCCAGTTTCTCTCCCGGCTCCATGGAGTACCCGCGCAGGAATGCGTCTGCCTCCATCCGCTTCTTGCCCGGAATCTGCAGGGCCGTCACTTTCAGGAGCCCTTTTCCGGTCTGCACCAGGAATCCGTCTTTGTCCACCCGGACCACGGTCCCCGGCTCCTGGCCGCTGTCTTCTTCCAAAACCTCAGCCTCCCAGATCTTCATGGTCTTATCCTGCCAGCCGGTATAGGCGCTGGGCCAGGGATTTAACCCCCGGATCAGCCGCTCGATAGAGATGGCCGGATCCTTCCAGCAGATCTCTCCCATCTCTTTCTTCAGCATGGAAGCATAGGCAGTGGGGCTCTCCCCCTGTTTCTTAGGCGTCACCGTGCCTTCCTCCAGGGCTTTCAGAGTCCTGACGCAAAGGCTGGCCCCGGCCGCCGCCAGCTTGTCGTGAAGGCTTCCGCCGGTCTCCTCAGGCTCCAGAGGCACTTCTGTCTTCAACAGCATGTCTCCCGTATCCAGCCCTTCGTCCATCTGCATGGTGGTCACGCCGGACACTGCTTCCCCGTTGATCACCGCCCACTGGATGGGGGCCGCTCCTCTATAGGATGGAAGCAGGGAAGCATGGACGTTGATGCAGCCGTAAGGAGTCAGCTCCAGGATCTCCCTGGGCAGGATCTGCCCGAAAGCCACCACCACGATCACGTCTGCCTGATATTTCCTAAGTTCTTCGATATTCTCCGGCTCCCGCACCTTCCGGGGCTGGAATACCGGGATCCCGTGCTCCAGGGCAGTCTCCTTTACCGGCGGGAACTGCATCTTCCCACCCCGCCCCTTGGGCTTGTCCGGCTGGGTCACTGCCAGCACCACCTGATGGCCTGCCTGGATCAGGGCCTCCAGCGTCCCTACAGAGAAATCCGGAGTCCCCATGAATATGACTCTCATCTATACCTCGTCCTCCTCTTCTTCCGGCTCCGCGCCCACGTCGTGGAGTTCGCCTTCCACCAGCTCCACATACATGTGGCCGTCCAGATGATCGATCTCATGGCAGAAAGCCCGCGCCAGCAGCCCTTCTCCCTCCAGTTCGATCTCTTCCATATCTTCATTGAGGGCTCTCACCTTCACATAGTCCGGGCGGGTCACCACGCCGGATTTGCCGGGCACGCTCAAGCACCCTTCCTCTCCGGTCTGCTCCCCGGAGGTCTCCAGGATCTCAGGGTTGATCAGGATGATGGGGCCTTCCCCTACGTCGATGACCACGATCCTTTTTAAGACTCCCACCTGAGGCGCCGCAAGACCTACGCCCATAGCCTCGTACATAGTGTCCAGCATGTCCCCGATAAGGATCTTCGTGCGAAGGCTCATCTTGGTCACTTCCTTACACTGCTTGGTCAGCACCTCGTCACCGATCTCACGTATTTTTCGAATTCCCATTTTTCTTCTCTCCTTTGGTCTGTTTCCTAAAATGTATGCATCGGGTTGAAATCAAACTGGATCTGCACCGTCTGAAATCCCCGGTTGATCTCGATATACTGTTCCAGAAGATCCTTGGCGCGGGTCAGCGCCCCGTAATCTTCGCTCTTGATATATAAGGTCCTGCGGTACCGGTCGTTGACCTTCCCCACATAAGGGCTTGCAGGGCCGATCACCTGAAGCTTCCCTTCCTTGTCCAGGCGAAGAGCGAATCCCTTCAGGTACTCTGCCGCCAGATGAAGGTGTTCTTCCTCCTCCCCTGTCATCAGGACTGCCAGAAGCTGGCTGCAGGGCGGATACCCCATCAGGCTCCGGTACTGCATCTCCTGCTCATAGAATCCCTCGTAATCCTGCCGGGCCGCCATCTCAATGCTGTAGTGATCCGGGCTGTAAGTCTGGATCACCACTTCTCCGGGCACTTCCCCCCGGCCGGCTCTTCCCGCCGCCTGGGTCAGAAGCTGGAATGTCCTCTCTCCTGCCTGATAATCGTCGGTGTAAAGAGACAGGTCCGCCGCCAGCACTCCCACCAGGGTAACTCCCGGGAAATCATGGCCCTTCACGATCATCTGGGTCCCGATCAGGATATCTGCCTCCCGGTTGGCAAAGGCTGACAGGATCTTCTCATACCCATCCTTTGCCCGGGTAGTATCCAGATCCATGCGCAGCACCCGGGCCTGGGGAAATTCTTTTTTCACCAGTTCCTCGATCTGCTGGGTCCCGGCCCGGAATCCTCCGATATAGGAAGATCCGCAGGAGGGACAGCGATCCGGCGCCGGCTCCTCATGCCCGCAGTAATGACACAGCAGACGACGTCCTTTGTGCAAGGACAGAGACACATCACAGTGGGGACATTTCACTACATGCCCGCAGGCTCTGCAGGAAACAAACCCGGAATAGCCCCGCCGGTTCAGGAATAGCATGGTCTGCTGCCCCGTCTCAAGCCGGTCCGCCATCCGCTCCTTCAGCCCGTCGCTTAAAATGGACCGGTTCCCTTTCTTCAATTCTTCCCGCATATCCGCCACATATACTCTGGGAAGACTCTGCCCCGCCGCCCGGCCGGGAAGCCGCAGCAGCTGGTATTCTCCCTGTTCGCACCGGTAGAAAGCCTCCAGGGACGGGGTAGCGGAGCCCAGCACCAGGCTGGCCCCTTCCATCCGGGCCCGCTCTTTTGCCGTCTCCCTGGCGTGATACCGGGGGACCTGCTCGCTTTTATAGGTCCGTTCGTGCTCCTCATCGATCACGATCAGCCCCAGATTGGAAAATGGAGTGAAAAGGGCGGACCTGGGGCCGATCATCACGTCCACCTCTCCCCGCTTCACCCGCTCCATCTGGTCTGACCGCTCCCCCGCGGAGAGCCGGGAATTCAGAATAGACACCCGGTCTCCAAATCTCTGGTAGAAACGGAGCACCGTCTGATAAGTAAGGGCGATCTCCGGGATCAGGAAAATGGCCTGTCTTCCGGCCCGCACCACAGTCTCGATCATCTCCATATAAACTTCCGTCTTCCCGCTTCCGGTGACCCCGTACACCAGATAGGTCTTACGGATCCCGGACTCGTAGTCCTGCTGGAAGGTCTCAATGGCCTGCTGCTGCTCCCTGGTATAGGTGATCTCTTTTCCTTCTCTCTCTCCAGGTTTCACAGGATTGCGGAACTCCTCCTGGCTCTCCACCGCAAGGACTCCCTGATCCTGCAGGGCCCGGATCACCTCCGCGGTCACATGCAGTTTCCCGGTGACCAGTTCATAGGGCTGCTCCGGCTGGTCCAGAAGCCCTGCCAGAAGCCGGGCCCGGGCCCGCTGATTCTTGTGAAGATAGAATTCCAGCTTCTCCCGGGCGGCCTCCCGGGTGAGCAGAAGCTTCACCGTGCGCCGGGCCCGGGTCTTCTCCTGCTTCTTCACCGGCAACACCGTCTTTAACGCCTGGATCATGGTGCCGCCGTAATGCTCCTTCATCCAGGCCGCCAGCGCCACCAGTCTGGACTCAATGGCCTTCTTCCCTTTCGCCTTCCCAAGGATCGGTTTGATCTTCTTGGGATCATATCCCGCATCCTCGGAGAAGCCCACGATATATCCGGAGATCTCACGGTCATTCCTGCCAAAGGGGACGAGCACTTCCATCCCCACGGCAAGGGTTCCCGCCAGTTCTTCCGGCACCCGGTACTGGAAGATCTTATCCAGCCTCTCGTGGGTAATATCTATGATAATATCAGCGTACATGTTCCTCCTTCATCTCTTCCAGTACCTCCCGGATCAGCACCCGGTCGTCCATGTCGTACTTAACACCCCGGATCTCCTGATAGGTTTCATGGCCCTTCCCGGCCAGGATGATCACGTCTCCCGGCTGGCCATGCCGGATGGCGTACCGGATGGCCTCCTTCCGGTCGCAGATATCAATGTATTTCCCTTCTGTCTTTTTGATCCCGGTGATAATGTCGTCGATAATGGCCTGGGGCTCCTCGAATCTGGGATTGTCAGAGGTAATGATGGTGAAGTCGGAAAGTCTTCCGGACACTTCCCCCATCTCATACCGGCGGGTCCTGGAGCGGTTGCCGCCGCAGCCGAACACCGTCACGATCCGGCCCGGCTCATAATCCCTGAGGGTCCGCAGCAGACTCTCCAGACTCATGGCATTGTGGGCATAATCGATCATCAGGGTGAACTCATCGGATACCTTCACCATCTCGATCCGGCCCTTGACCTTAGCCACCTTCAGCGCCTTCTGGATCTTCTCCACCGGCACGTCAAAATGCCGGCACACCGCGATGGCGGTCAGGGAGTTGTACACACTGAATTCTCCCGGGATATCGATCTCCACATCGAAGTCCATCAGTCCGGTCACATGGTACTTAACTCCCAGATATCCCGGCCTGGAGATATGTTCCACATCCACCGCCCGAAGATCGGCCTTCTCGGAGAACCCGAAGGTCTCCACCTGGCAGGTGGCTCCCCGGAACACATCGGCAAACCACTGGTCGTCCACGTTGCCGATGCCGATCCGGCACTGCTTGAACAACAGCCCCTTGCACCGTTTGTAATCTTCAAAGTCCTTGTGCTCATTAGGTCCGATATGGTCTTCCCCCAGATTGGTGAAAATGCCGATCTCAAAGGGAATCCCCGCCGTCCGGTGGAGCATAAGCCCCTGAGAAGAAACTTCCATGACCACGCTGTCGCAGCCCGCCTCCACCATCTGGGCAAAATACTTCTGGATGGTGTAGGATTCCGGCGTGGTGTTGCTGGCCGGGATCGCCCGGTCTCCGATCAGGGCCTCGATGGTGCCGATCAGCCCTACCTTGTGTCCCACTTCCTCCAGGATGGACTTCACCATGTAAGTGGTGGTCGTCTTTCCCTTGGTTCCTGTGATCCCGATCACCTTCAGTTTTTCCGCCGGATAGTCAAAATAAGAGGCGGACATCAGCGCCAGCGCGTACCGGGTATCTTCCACCCGGATCACCGTCAGTCCCTCCGGCGCTTCCACGTCTTTTTCAACCACTACCGCGGCGGCGCCTTTTTCCGCCACCTCGGCCACATAGGAATGTCCGTCTGAGACAGCCCCGCTGATGCAGACGAATACGCTTCCCTCCGACACTTTCCGGGAATCGTTGATCAGTTCCGTCACCTCGATCTGATCACTCCCCCGGACTACTTTATATTCCAGACGTTCCAACAGCTTTGTCAGCTTCATAGTTCCTGGCCTCCTGTTTTTTCGAATTCTAACCTATTATAGCATTAATTACACACAGAGCAAAGCGCAATTTACTTTTGGAAGCCTTCCCCCATCACTTCGCCGGATTCCAGGATAATGGTGAAGGCCTCCGGATCCATCTGGCGGACCATCTGCTTTAATCCGTGGATCTCTTTCCTTCCGCAGGCGCAGACCACCACTTCCTTATCCAGCCCCGAGTAGCCGCCCTTTCCTTCCAGGATGGTGGTCCCCCGGTGAAACTTTTGTCCCACCATCTCCGCGATGGAGCCGCCCTTCTCCGTGATCACCAGCATAAGTCTGCCCCGGCCGCTTCCATACAGAACCTGGTTCACGATCCCGGCCAGCAGCCAGGTTACGATCCCGCCGCAGATCAATCCGTCCATATCCCGGAAAACCAGGAGGCTGCCCAGGAGTATGACCGCTCCGTCCAGGATCATCATGATAGTGCCAAGGGCCATGTGGGGTTTCCACTTCTGTAGCGAAAGGCTGATAAAATCCTGTCCCCCGGTGGAAGATCCCCGCAGGAAGATCAGGGCGTACCCGATCCCGCACAGAACCCCGGTACAGACGGCAGCCAGAATCCGCTCACCGGAATAAACCGGGAACAGAGGCGCCACCCAGTCGGTCAATGCAGACACGATCAGCATAGACCTTACCGACTTCAGGAAAAATCCCTTCCCCAGGAAACGGAAGCACAAAAATGCCACCGGCACGTTGAGAAGCAGCGTCCCCGCCCCGATGGGAAGCCCGGTCAGATGGAAAAGGATCACCGCGATCCCTGTAAATCCCGCCACCGGGAAATCCCCGTAAAGGGCGAAATTATAAATCCCCGCCCCGATCAGCGCCCCTGCCGCCACATCGACGGCCACATCCATCAGGATTTCCCGGGACCTCCCCTGATCCTTCATCCTGCGCTCACCTCCTCTGTCTGCCAAAAAAAAGCCGCGAACTGTCTATCACATAGCATTCGCAGCTTTTCTTCTGTCTATGAGCGGATCGAAAGGATTTTTCTGTCACCGGGATTCCCGGTCATTCTCTGGAAGGACTCCCTTCTGGATCACATTTTCCCCGTATTTCTTCCGGATCTTCCCAAGAGCCTCATTAAGCCGTTCCCGCTTCTCTTCCTTCTCCTGGTCCGCCTGGAACTCAAAAAGAGTCATCTGCTCCGGCTCTCCTTCCTCCGCAAGCTTGGAGGTGCGGATGCCAAGAAGGCGCACCGGCTCCCCTGTCCACAGTTCCCGGAACAGTTCCACAGACGTGCGCCAGATCTCCTCATCCTTGCTGGAGGCCTTCCCTAGCTGCCGCTGATGGGAAAAGTTCCGGAAATCATGATACCGGATCTCCACACTGACCATGCCCGCCTTGTATCCGGCTTTCCGAAGCCGCCTTCCCACGCTTGCCGCCAGCTTCTTAAGCACCTGGCAGGCTTCTTCTTCCGTCCGGGCGTCTTGGGGAAGAGTGACGGAATTCCCGATCCCTTTGGCCTCCGCCGGCTCAGCTTCCACCAGAGAATCATCGATCCCGTTGGCAAATTCCCACAACTTGCGGCCGTGGCTCTTAAGATGCAATTCCACAATGGCCGGATCCATGCGGGCCAAATCCCCGATGGTGCGCACCTCCAGCTTCTCCAGGGTACGGACACTGGAAGACCCGGCCATATACAGCTCCCGGATGGGCAGGGGCCACATCTTCTCCCGGATCTCCTCCGGGAACAGGGTATGTACCTTGTTGGGCTTCTCAAAATCCGACGCCATCTTGGCCAGCAGCTTGTTGGTGGAGATCCCCACATTGACTGTAAACCCGAACCGGCGCAGCACCTCATCCTTGATCTCAAAAGCCGCCGCCACCGGGGAGGAAAACCGGTCCGCGATGCCGGTAAAGTCCAGGTAGCACTCATCCACACTGACCTGCTCGATCTGATCTGTATAGGTACGAAGGAAATCCATCAGCCGCCTGCTGTACTGCCGGTACAGTTCATGGTCCGGCGGCTCCATGGTAAGATTCGGGCATTTACGAATGGCATTCGCCACCGGTTCCCCGGTGTGAATGCCATATTTTTTCGCAGGGACAGACTTGGCCAGCACCACGCCGTGGCGGGTCTTCTGATCACCGCCGATGATGGCGGGGATCTGGCGCAGATCTGTCTTCGCCCCGTTCTTCAGTTGTTCTACCGCCGTCCAGCTCAAATATGCTGAATTGACGTCAATGTGAAAGATGATCCTCACGCTTATCGGCTCCTTGCAGTTAGTTTGCCATTCTCCGCGTCTATGACAATGGTCTCCCCGGCGCCGATATCTCCCTGCAACATAAGCTTCGCTGCCAGCGTCTCCACATTCTTCTGCAGGTAACGCTTCAGCGGACGGGCGCCGTAGGTTGGGTCGTATCCGCCCTCCACTACCTGGTTCTTGGCTTCCGGCGTCAGCTCAATGGAGATCTCTTTATCCGCGAGACGCTTGTTCACATCCGCGATCAGTAAGTCAATAATGTCATAAATATTGTCTTTCGTCAATGGCCGGAACATGATGGTCTCGTCCAGCCGGTTTAAGAATTCCGGACGGAAATGGGCCCGCAGGTCTTCCATCACCGCCGCCTGGCTCTCCGGACGGATGGTGCCATCCTCCTCAATGCCATCCAGCAGATAAGAAGATCCGATATTGGAGGTCATGATCAGGATGGTATTCTTAAAATCTACCGTACGGCCCTGGGAATCGGTGATCCGGCCGTCGTCCAGCACCTGAAGGAGCACGTTGAACACATCCGGATGGGCCTTCTCGATCTCATCGAACAGCACCACCGAATAAGGTTTTCTCCGCACCGCTTCGGTCAGCTGGCCGCCCTCGTCATACCCCACATATCCCGGAGGCGCTCCGATGAGCCTGGACACAGAATATTTCTCCATGTACTCGCTCATATCGATCCGCACCATGTTGTTCTCATCGTCAAACAGGCTTTCCGCCAGGGCTTTGGCAAGCTCCGTCTTGCCTACGCCGGTGGGTCCCAGGAACAGGAAGGAACCGATGGGCTTGGTGGGATCCTTGATCCCCGCCTTGGAACGGATGATGGCTTCCGTCACCAGCTCCACGCCCTCGTCCTGGCCGATGACCCGCTTGTGAAGCTGGTCTGCCAGGTGCAGGGTCTTGCTGCGTTCGCTCTCATTTAACTTGGCCACCGGAATGCCGGTCCACCGGGACACGATCCGGGCGATCTCCTCGTCGGTCACACTTTCATGGACCAAGGAGCGGTCTTCGTCTTTCACCTTGGCCTCTTCCGCCTCCAGCTCCTTCTGCAGCTGGGGCAGCCTTCCGTACTGCAGCTGGGCAGCCTTCTCCAGATCGTAGGACTGCTGGGCCTTCTCGATCTCTTTGTTCACCTGTTCTATCTCTTCCCGCAGCTTCTGTACCCGCTCGATACCTACCTTCTCGTTGTCCCACTGGGCTTTTCTCCCGGCAAATTCCTCCCTGAGTTCCGCCAGTTCCTGCTGCAGATGGGCCAGCCGGTCCTTGCTCAGCCGGTCTTCTTCTTTCTTAAGCGCCGCCTCCTCGATCTCCAGCTGCATGATCTTGCGCCGCAGTTCATCCAGTTCCGCAGGCATAGAATCCAGCTCTGTCTTGATCAGGGCGCAGGCCTCGTCCACCAGGTCAATGGCCTTGTCCGGAAGGAACCGGTCGGAAATGTACCGGTCAGACAGAGTAGCCGCCGCCACCAGCGCTCCATCGGTGATCTTCACACCGTGGAACACTTCATAGCGCTCCTTCAGTCCACGCAGGATGGAGATGGCGTCCTCCACCGTTGGTTCGTCCACCATCACCGGCTGGAACCGCCGTTCCAAAGCCGCGTCTTTCTCAATATACTGCCGGTACTCATCCAGGGTGGTAGCTCCGATACAATGGAGTTCTCCTCTTGCCAGCATGGGTTTCAGCATGTTGCCCGCGTCCATGGCTCCGTCCGTCTTGCCGGCGCCTACGATGGTGTGCAGCTCATCGATAAAAAGGATGATCCGCCCGTCGCTGTTCTTCACCTCTTCCAATACCGCCTTCAGCCGTTCCTCGAACTCACCCCGGTACTTGGCTCCCGCCACCAGGGCTCCCATATCCAGGGAGAAGATGGTCTTCTCCTTCAGCCCTTCCGGCACGTCCCCCCGGACGATCCGCTGGGCCAGGCCTTCTACCACGGCAGTCTTGCCCACGCCAGGCTCGCCGATGAGCACCGGGTTGTTCTTGGTCTTCCGGGACAGGATCCGGATCACGTTCCGGATCTCTGCGTCCCGGCCGATCACCGGATCCAGCTTCTGATCCCTGGCCCGCTCCACCAGGTCGGAACCATATTTATTCAGAGTATCATAGGTATCCTCCGGGTTGTCGCTGGTCACTCGCTGATTGCCCCGGACCGTGGACAGAGCCTGCAGGAAGCCGTCCCTTGTGATATTCATTTCCCGAAAGATGACTTTCATCTCTTTGTTGGCGTACTTGATCAGAGCCAGGAAAAGATGTTCCACAGAGACATACTCGTCTCCCATCTGCTTGGCTTCATCCTCCGCATGGATCAGGGTGTTGTTCAGGTTCTGGCCTACATACTGGCGGCCTCCCTGGACCTTGGTCCGTTTTCTTATGGCCTCTTCCGCCCGGTTGACGATCAGGTTCTTATCGATCCCCATCTTCTCCATCAGCTTCAGGATCAGGCTGTCGTCCTGAGTGAGGAGCGCGTAAAACAGATGCTCCTGCTCAATCTCCTGATTGCCGTACTCCATGGCGATCTTCTCACAGTCCTGAACCGCCTGGAGCGATTTCTGCGTAAATTTATTTATGTTCATAATATAGTCCTCCTTTACAGAGTTATGGCTTGATTTTGTTCTATCAACACTATAACAATACCACCTGTTGTTAGCACTGTCAAGCCTCGAGTGCTAATTTTATGTATTTTTATCTTTCTCTTTCTTTTTAAGTGCTTCTACTATATAATAAAAAATAATTTCTCTTTTCTGAAATTATCTATTTTCAACTCATTTATCATCTGCAGGGGTTCTATTGCACAGTTATTCCTCATTGTACCGTGACAATAATATACTTACCCAGGGAGCTGTTGGGGTGCTATGTCGGCCGCCGGACATAAAGGAAGGAGGCTGGTGCTATGATTACTTATAGTGATTTATTTACTTTTGTTATCATGCTTTGTGCCGTTATAACCCTTGTTGTAACGCTTTTCACGCACAAAAAATAGTGCCTTCCGTCTGGTAAACTAAGGCACTATTTTTCAAACTCAGATTTACCGGCGGCCAGGTGTGCTCTGGCCAACGGCTCCCTTGTTAAGTATATTATAATCCAACTTTTATCTGTGTGTCAATCCTATATCATGCCGCAGATGAAGATAAAAGGACCCGGCGCTTTTTGCGCCGGGCCGGATACTTTCTTGTTAGCCTTCGATGGCGATCCCTTTCTTCTCCTCGATGGCTTTCGCGTCCTTCTTCGGAAGACTCAGCTTCAGGATCCCGTTCTCGAATTTGGCCTTTACATCCTCCTGAGTGAGGGCATCTCCTACATAGAAGCTTCTCTGCATAGCCCCTGTGTAACGCTCCTGGCGGATGTATTTGCCCTTCTTATCTTTCTCATCCTTGTTCAGTCCTTTGGCTGCGGAAATGGTCAGGTAACCGTTGTCCAGTTCTACCTTGATCTCATCCTTCTTGAATCCCGGCAGATCAATGTCCAGCTCATAGCCTTCATCGTGCTCCCGGATATCGGTCTTCATCATATTCTTAGCGTGTTTCCCGTACAACGGATTCTTCCGGCCCCAGAACTCTCTGTCAAACCGGTCGAAGGGGAAGTCCATCCAATCGTCGTCAAATAAGTTTTCTCCAAAAATACTAGGCATCATCATAAGTCATATCTCCTTTCACAATTGAAACAAGTTATCTATGAGCCGCTCTCGCAGCCGCCATCAGCACTCTTGAAGCAATCTCAAGTGTTGCAAGCTAAAACAACTGAGGACTTGAGATCTTTTATCTCTCCTCCTTTGTTCTAGTTGTACTATAGCACCTATTATTAGCACTGTCAAGTGTTGAGTGCTAATTTTTTTAAATTTTTTCTTTCCTCCATCTCACAAGGATCATCGGGATCTGAAGCGCCAGCATGGCGATCCACCCCAGACAGTTGGACCAGGCAAGACAGGCGAAGCCTCCGCCAAGTACATGGATCATGATCCATACGGACAGAAACCGCACGGAAAAATTGATCACGGTACTGATCAAAGTCACCTTCAGGTCTCCCAGTCCCCGGAAGAATCCCTGGATGGTGTTGGTGGTCGCCGACATAAAATACATGAAGGCAATGAGATGAAGATAGGAGACGCCAAGGCTGATAACTTTCTCCGAGCTGTCGCTTACAAACAGCTTCATGATCGGTTCCGCCAGGAAGAAAACCGCCAGCGCCACCGCCAGGGTATAGATGGTCTGCAGCAGGATGGAGCTTAAGAAGCCCTGCTTCATCCGCCGGACCTTTCCCGCCCCCTTGTTCTGGGCCATAAAAGTGGTAGCTGCATGGGCGATATTCCCCTGCGGGGTCATGGCAAAGTCATCCACCCGGTTAATAGCGGTAAACGCGGCGATAAAGGCTACCCCCTGTACATTCACCACCGTCTGCACGCAGATCTTCCCCAGCTGGATACACATCTGCTGCAGCGCGCTGGTGATCCCGTAGGTAAAGGTCCGCCACAGGACAGACGGGTCGAAGACCCGCCACTCCTTTCCCAGGCACAGAAGCGGCACTTTCTTCTTTATATAGATCACGCTGAAGAGACAACAGATCCCCTGGCTCAGTACCGTAGCCGCAGCGCCTCCTGCCACGCCCCATCCGAAGACTACGATAAACAGAAGATCCAGCCCAATATTGAACAGGGCGCTGATGATCAGAAAATAAAGCGGCGCCACGCTGTCCCCCAGCGCCCGCAGGGTATTGGAGAAAAAGTTATACACAAAGGTGAACAAAAGACCTGTGAATATGATCCGCAGGTACAAAACCGACGCCTCCAGGATATCCGCCGGCACCTGCAAAAGAGCAAGCAGCGGCCTGGCGGCCAGGATCAGGATCAGGGCGGTCACTGCGGAAAATGCAAGTCCTCCCAGCAGCGTAGTACTGATCTGCCGCCGCAGACGGTCATATCTTCTGGCCCCGTACTGGGTGCTCATCAGGATCCCTGCGCCCATGCACATCCCGCTGATAAAGAGAATGATCATATTCATGATGGGGCCGGCGGTTCCCACCGCCGCCAGTGCTTCCTCGCCTACAAATTTCCCTACGATCACTGAGTCCGCCGCATTATAAGTGAGCTGGAACAGATTACCCAGTACCAGCGGGATCGCAAATCCTGTAAGCTGAGGAACGATCTTCCCCTCTGTCATGTCTGTTGTCATTTCGTCTTCACATCCATTTCTACCTCTTCCAGGTTCCATCTCTCCATATGCTTTCCCAGCCGTTTCGCGATCTGTCCAACCAGAAGCGCCGCCGCCACCGTTCCTTCCCGCACGCCCTGAAGCCTGCCGGTAAATAAAAGCGACAGGACACAGGCTGTCGCCACCAGCGTCACATCAAATCCAACTTTCATATTTCCAAATTTTACAGGAAAAACTTTGCAGATAGCCAGCACTACGCCTTCGCCTGCCAGCACCACCACTCCGGCCTTTACTTCCATACTTACGCCAACTGCCACCAGCAAGATCCCGATCAGACAAAGGATCCACTGCTGCCAGTAGCTGCCATACGAAATCCCCTGTACCGCCCACACGCCAAAATCCGTCAGATAGCCAAAGAAAAAAGCCACCGGAAGCTGCATCAGCTGAATGGGATGGTAATCCTTCCTCAGGATCAGGATCTGCAGCAGGATGAACACACAATGCATCACGATCGTCGCAGTTCCTACCGTCAGAGGCGCAAATAAACTGACCACGTAAGGGACACTGGAGATGGGAGAAGTCCCAAGATCTGCCTTGATGGAAAAGGCAACCCCAAACGCCATGACCGAAAGACCGGCCATAAGAAGAAGATAGCGTCTGAGCACATACTTCCTTTCTCGATTCAATCCTATCATTCCTTTCGCATTTCCATTATACTACTTTCCCATGGAAATGCAAAAGACCAGATATATCAGGGGAATCTGGCCTTTTGCAGAGCAAATAGGAATTATAAGATTTTTTCGAATGCTTCTGTAGAATATTCCTGCCCGGCGTCCCGCAGTTTCTTTGCTTCCTGCATAGCCCGGAACCGCTCTCTTGTGATCGGGTACAGATAGACCACAAACGCACACAACAGCATCAGAATTCCGGGAATAATGGAAGACATGCTCTCCACCGCGTTTTTCGCGCTCTCCGGCTGCGTCGCCAGTTCTGCGTTATACCCGTTGATCTCCAGAATGATCCCTACCACCTGAAGGGCCGTTGCCTTGCCCAGCTTGATAAAGAAGGAGAAATAGGAGATCATTACACCTGTCAGCATGTTCCCACTCTTAAACTCATAAACCTCGCAGGTATCATACAGAAGGTTATAGCTTAATACCAGGAAACTGATGATCCCAAAATGAGCCATAGAGAACTGTACCGCCTGCATGGCAATGCTGTGGAATCCAATCACCTTGAACAGGCACAGCGCCACGCCCGCAATGGTCATGAACACGATAAACACCCATTTTTTGTCATATTTGACAGCCAGTTTCCCGATCAAAAGAGACAGGAAAATTCCTACTACCGTTCCAGTGGTATAAACAATGGATGTCTCTGCCTCTGACGCTCCTATTACCACCAGTGCGTTATACACAACTGTTGCATTGCAGGTGTTAAATGCAAAATAGAACAAGAAAGAAGCCACGATGATCAGAATATAAGGCTTATATACCAGAACCTTCCCCAGGTTCTTAAAGAACGGCTCGCCTTTATCCTGCGGTTTGTAATGGATCTCCCAGCCCCTGGTAGACCTCCAGGTGATCAGGATCGCCACCGCCGCAATGACTCCCAGCGTCAGAGCCGCCATCATCCATGCTCTTTTCTCCGTCATCCCCTGGTTCTCAAATGCCGTCACCAGAAGAAGCGGAAGCGCGTTTGCAAATAGCAGACCAAAGGTTCCAAATACCTGCCGGATCGAAGACGCACTGGTCTTTTCATCGTTGTTGGTAGTAAGTTCTGATCCCAGAGACAGATATGGAATGTTAAATAATGTGTAGGCTGTCCAGTAGAAAATTGTCATGATGATAAAATAGGCAGCCTTTGCACCTGCGGAAAGTTCTACCGCTGTAAACAGCAGCATCGTAAAGAGAATGATCGGTCCCGCCGCGATCAGAAGAAATGGTCTTCTCCTTCCGGATTTCAGCGTACACCGGTCCGACATGGTTCCGATGATCGGGTCGCTGATAGCGTCCCAGATAACGCCGATAAATACGATCGTTCCTGCAAGTGTGGGGCGGATTCCCGCAATATTTGTCAAGAAGAAGATCAAAAATGCGCCTACAAATTCTGTAATGATCGTATCTCCCAGATTGGCGATCCCAAAGCCAACCTTTACTTTCATTGGGAGGTGTCGGTCATATTTTTCCAGGTTTTCCATATAAACACCTCTTTCCTTTAGGGCTCGATCCGATACATGACGCTGTCCTGATAGCCGGTTATGATCCGGACATATCCTGCCAGTTCTTCATCAAGATCGGTGTCGCCAGTATCCACTGTAAGCCTGCCTGAAGCAATATTCAGAAGCTTACTCTTTGTCGCCAGGATGATGCAGTGGTCTTTCCCGATCTTCCGCAGGATCCGGGGACTGATCTGCTGATTGCCTCGTCCAAACAGATGCCCCTGTCCCCCGATCACTGTCAGGATCAGGTATACTTCTGCCTGCTCTGTCAATTCATAGATATCCCTTTCTGCAGCATCCGCTTTTACTAATTTCCCGTCTTTTACAATATCCATTCCCAGAAGCGTATGAGGAAGCCCCAGTTTCTCCATCACCGGGCGGGTGGTGGTCCCCGGGCCCACTACATAATAGGCCTCTGGCTTCATCTGCATGGTTACATCCACGGCCATTCCCATGGCGTTGTCTTTCTCAGAATATCCTCCGCTTTTCACACTCTGCATATAGCGATGGAGCACAGGGATCCTCATGTAGCCATAGAGTTTGGCCTGTACTTTTCCATTTCGGAAAGCTTCTTCATCAATGTCCATAACCTCTGCCTCTTCGAAACGGTTTTTACCCTCACTGCAGAAAAACACCAGTGCTTCCCCTGCGTTCCCTGCATTATAGGCATATACCGCCGAATGGATCTTGACACCGGCCGGTATCCCGATCACCGGAAGACTTGTTCCCAACGCTTCGCACACATTTCTGGCAGTTCCGTCTCCCCCTGCGAACAAGAGAAGTTCCGCTTCTGCCTCCTGGATCTCTCTGGCGATCCGGATCGTATCTTCCGCCGTGGTTTCCGGCCCTTTCAATTCGCCTATCACCTGATAGGAAAAAGAAGTCTTCTTAAGGATTTCCTCTCCCATGATCCCGGGCGCCGTCAGAAATTCCACTTTGTCTTCGAGCCCGGACGCCTTCTGGAGCGCATGCCAGACTCTTGCTGCCGCCTCCGGAACTGCTCCCAGGCGTCTTGCTTTCTCCTGTATATTTGCACCGTCGCTTCCTTTAAGGCCTACCCGGCCGCCGATCCCGGCGACCGGATTGACCAGGAATCCAATCCTTTTCATACGCTTTCCCTTTCCAGGCAGATTATGCATCTTTCATGGTGCCGGCTTTGATCCGTTTCTGCCATTGACGCCAGGTTACCGCAATCTTGTCAAAATCATTTACCTCATCATCCAGAATCGCATGGATCGGCGCATTATGCGGAGCGGTACGGATCACTTCCGGTTCTTCATAGCATTCCCTGGAAATTTCCGTGAGGATCGCTACATATTCGTCCAGATCATCCTTGCTGTAGGACTCTGTGGGCTCCAGTGTAAACGGCTCCGGCACGATGTGCGGATGATGTGACTGCCAATAGTGCTGCATTCCGAAATCCACCAGTCGTTTTGTCACATCTACCGTTCCAAATCCGGTGTCTTCTTTCAGTTTGTTCCAGCTGTATCTGCACTGCTCGATCCGGCGCTTGCCAGGCGCGTAATACATCTGAACGCCGCGGATCTTGCTGACTTTCTTCATCAGATACTGATTGTTGAGGACGGAACAGATCGCCGCCTCCCGGATCCCTTCTGCGCCCATCTGCTTGATCCACATATATGTCCTGAGAACTACGTGGGCATTTCCCATAAAGCTGCGGACTTTGCCGATGCTCTGCGGGCAGTTGTAATCCAGATAGTATTTGCTTCCGTCATATTCCACTCTTGGAACAGGAAGGAATGGTTTCAGGAATTCCCTTACCCCCAGCGCGCCACAGCCGGGTCCCATACCTCCATGCGGAGAAGAGAAGGTCTTATGGAGATTATAATGGATCAGATCGAATCCAACCTCACGCGCTCTCGTGATCCCCATGATCCCGTTGACATTTGCCTGGTCATAATAGCAGAGCGCTCCAACCGCATGGGCTGCATCCACATATTCTTTGATCCTTGGGTTAAAGATTCCTGTATCTTCCGGGTTGGTGATAAAGATAGCTGCCGTCCGCTCCGAAAGCGCTGCCTTCATTGCCTCTAACTCCGGCACTCCGTCTTCCCCCGGCATCAGGGTGATCACCTTATATCCAGCCGTCGAAGGCGCGCCTGCATCGCAGGGATGGGAGAAGATCGTGGTAATGATCTCATCCCTCTTCTCATCCCCTCTTGCCTTGTGGTAAGCCCGCACCACGCTGGCTCCCTCATAGCATGCTGCCGCGCCGCCGCCCGGATGGAAGTTAAAGGCGTCCATGCCCGAGATCTCGCACACCATCTCTTCCGTCTTCTTATAGATCTCCAGAATTCCCTGGATGGTAGAGTCGTCCTGAAGCGGATGTACATCAACCAGATTTTCATTCCTGGATGCGGTATGCTCCTGCACCTTGGGGCTGTACTTCATAGTACAGGTCCCCTGGCTCAGGTCCGGTGTGATATCCGCTCCGAGAACTTCCTGAGTCAGACGCATATAATGACGGTTTACCCGCATCTGATGCACTTCCGGAAGGTTGGGAAGTTTCTTCCTTCTCATACTCTCCGGGATCTTGTCGCTTCCCTTTCCGATCTCCTCCGTGATCTCATCTTCCGGTTTGGGAACTACAATTCCTCTCTGCCCCGGAACACTCAGATCAAAAATAATTTCCTCATCCCACTTTGCCTCGTGGAACCGTCTCAGATATGTATGATAATCTCTGCGCATAATGTCCCCCTCCTTATCCGTTCACTACTTTAAGAAGTGAATCTGCCATATGATCGATCGCTTCTTTTGTCACCATCTCGGTTACACATACAAGCGCGCACTCTCCTAATTCCGGATAATCGTCTGTCAACGTAACGCCGGAGAAGATCTGTTCCTCAAGAAGCGCTTTGCGGATCTCTTCCGCTGTCTTCTTTGTCCCGCTGTAATCCAGGACAAACTCTTTGAAGAAGGGGCCGGCAAATTTCAGTTCCACGCCTGGGACTGCCGAGAATTTCTTCGCTGCGTACTGGCTCTTTGTCATAATGGTGTCGCCGATCTCCTCCATTCCCTTTGGTCCCATCAGGGACAGATAAACGGCTACCGGAGCGGTCCACAGATTGTTCTGGGTTCCGGTAAATTCCTTACCTTTTTCCCGCATCGCATAGTGAGTCCGTTCCATCAGGACAACGGTATATCCTACCTCTCCTGGCACTGTCGTCTCTACCACGCCGTCTACCAGCTCTTTAAACTCCACCATGTATTTCATGTCATCCTTGCAGGCGATATAACCTGCCTGAGCACCGCCGCAGTGCAGATGAAGTCCCAGGCCGTGAAGATCACCTACGCAGATGGTTGCCCCGTAATTGCCCGGCGCTTCCATCACGCCCAGGGTAATGGGATCTGCATATACAATAAACTCGGCTCCGGCCGCTCTGGCCATCTCTCCGATCTTTTCTCCCTGGCTCTCGATCACGCCCAGATAATTGGGATTCTCCAGAAGTACGCCGGCCACAGTATCATCCAGCTTCGCCTTCAGATCTTCCAGATCCATCTCTCCGGTGGCGGGATCATACCCAACCTCTTCAATGATCAGGGAATTCTCTTCGATCGCGGACTTCACATAATTTTTCGCGATCAGAAGATTCTGCGGGGTCATAGTCCTGGGAACCAGGATTTTCTTCCTTCCCGTGATCCGGTTCGCCATACAGAACGAAGTAGACACTGCCTGCCCGCCGCAGTGGCAGGGAACCGTCAGGAAATCCATCTCCAGAAGTTCTGCCATCATACTCTGATACTCGAAGAAGATCTGGTATTTGCCATGATCCGCCCAGGTCTCTGCCCCATAGCAGGTCAGAAGTTCGCCCCGTCCCGCGATCTCATCGCAAACTGCTGGAACATAGTGCTGCGCACACCCGGCTCCCATAAAATTATCGTATTCATTACAATTCTTATTTTTCGCCAGTATCTTCTCAATATGGCGCTTGATCCCCAGCTCATCCCGGATCGGTTCCGGAAGGTTCAACATTCCTTTCACACGAAGTTCCTCCGGGATCTCTTCGTACAGATCCATTACATCTGAGGCTCCCACTTCACGAAGCATCTCTTCCTGGATCTCCGGCACTGAATTAGGAATATATGGAAAAACAGTTTTCTGACTCATCGTTCACTCCTCCTTATCTCTCTTTAAATCGCTCTTCCCGGATGCCCCTGCATCTCTTCTTTTTCCCTGCGTTTCTTCAATGTATTGGGATTCGTCTCCGTCAGGCAGATGGAAAGGATCATCGCTACTCCAAACACGATCGCCGCCGAGAGGATGATAGTCTTCAGATCCGGGCACACATTTCCGGCGATAGCAGGTACCACCGCGCCGCCGATCGCCTCGCCGACTCCGGCCACAAAACCGCCGGCAGTAGCCTTCAGGGAATCTGGTACAGACTCATATGGCACGATGGAGTAATAGATCGGAAGCGTTGAGATCGGCAATCCGGCGATCAGTGCGTACACTGCGATCGTTCCCTTGCTCTCCGGCATGATCGCCATTACGATCGGCGCGATGATCGCGATACCAAACACAATTGCCAGCACCGGTTTCCGCCCTACATTATCAGAGATCTTCGGCACGATAAACGCATAGATGATCGCAAGAACGCCCATGGAACTGGTTACGATTCCCATTCCGTTGATATCCAGGCCTGCGTACTCTACCCAGTACAGCGGCGCATAGTTCATAATGATCCAGTAACCGCCCAGCGCCATGATCGCGATCAATCCTGCCAGGACCACATTTTTCTTTCTCAGCACCTGCCTGAGCTGTCCTTTCCTGCTGTCTACCTGCAGTTCAGACTTTCCGGTATCCCGTACAACTTTGATCATTATCAGCCCTACCAGGAGAACCAGTACACAGATCAGAGCTGTCGAATTCCTCCATCCCATCCATGTGCACAGCTGCGTCATTAAAATCGGTCCACACAGCGTCACAATAAATTCGCAGGTTGAATTCACATATCCTGTATTTTTCCCATAAGATTCCTTTGTAGACGCCGGTTCCATAATGTTATAGATCAGAACCAGGATCGGTCCCAGCGCCACGCCAAATGCCGCTCTGAAGAAGATCAGCATTCCAAAGCTCTGCGCGATAAAAGACAGTCCTGCAAAAATACCCGCCGTGATAGTCAGCGGTACGATCCACCATTTCTTATGACCGGTCCGGTCAGAAATATAACCGATGATCGCCGACGAAATAGCGAACGCAACCGTCGTTGCTCCGCTGATATAGCTCACCTGCGCATTGGTCATGGGAATCGATTCCATGATCGCCGGCATCATAAAGTTCACCGCCAGGCGGTTCAGATGTAAGAATCCCCATGTCAGAGAAAACAGGATCACGATCCGTTTCTCATAACTTCTGTCGTAGCTTTTCTCAGCCATTGTCTTTGTTTCCCTCCTTCATTTCCTTGATCATTCGTTCAGACTTCTGCGCATTGTCTTCTTGTAGCACATCATAAACTCTGAATTCAGGTGTAGAGTCAAGTGAAATGTGTGAAAATTTTATTTATCTACAAAAAAACGCAGAAAAAAACAGCATATGCTGTATCCTGTCAAATATTACAGTTCAGCATATGCTGTATATTTCCGCGCCCGCGCACTGTCCGACGACAGCTACTGTCTCTCAACCGGGAAATGTATTTTGGTCAGATATTGTTCCTCACTGAAGGTATTGCTGATATCCATCAGATAATACTCCAGCGGAGGGCCTGTGATCACATAGCCGTTTTCTTTGATCCAGTTCTCCAGATACTGATATACTTTGCGCATATTCCGGTATGGTCCGATATGGATCGTACTGGCTGTGAGCGTCCCGCCAAACCGGCACAATTCTTTACACTGGAAACCGTCCGGCTTGATCACCGGGAGGCACACCTCCAGGTCGCCCACCTCGTTATTAAACTGGCTTTCATAACCATCATGGAAAATCCCGATATACGGCCCTATCGTAAAAAGATTATACTGGCTTCGCAGCCGCTGCAATTCCAGACACCGGTCTGAAAATAAAACTTCTGAATTCAGTTCACTGGAATAACGGGTATGAAGGACCCACATCTCCTTCAACGGCAGAACCTCCACCGGGTAAAAATGTTCCATAGACAACAGGGAAGTTCCTTCCTCCACATCCAGGATACTTCTGCCATTGGTAACTCTGCGGTATGCGTTCTGCGCTGACAAGAGCCTGCTCTCCAGCGTCCCGATCTCCGCCTCGATCTCCCGGGTCTTCTTAAGAAGACTCTCCTCCAGCTGCCTGCGGCTTTTCTTCTCCAGGATCTCCCGGATCTCTTCCAGAGACAATCCCAAAGACTTCAGATCCCGGATCGTCTGGGCCCGCTCCAACTGATGAAACGAATAATATCTGTATCCATTGTTTTCATTGCGGATCTCCGGAACCAGTACCTGTTCTCTGTCATAATAGCGAAGCGCCGTGATACTGATCCCGGTCATCTTCGCCAATTCTCCGATTGTATATTGCTGTCTTGTCCCCTTCATTCGCCTTTCCTGAAATCCTCTGCCCTATCAGCCAACCCTCTACTTAAGGTAAGAGTTTTCTGATATTATAAATATTTTTCACCTACTTCCTATATTTTATCATTATTTACATTGAAATTGTCAATTATTTACCATTCAAAATTATTACTAATTTTTTGCATTTTATTTTGTATATAATTGACAAAATCTATTTCTCTTATTTATTGTTTCAATGAGAATACCCAAAGCCCCTTGATCTGCCCCTCCAGGCGCTCAAAGTCCCACAGTTTCTGCGTATTGACCACACTGAAAGGATCGTTCACCTTGATCTTCCCGCCCTCACAGCCGGCCAGCACGATGAAATGTCCCTTATCCGTAAAATCTCCGGGACCCACGCTGCAGATGATGGGATGACCTGCCTGCAGTTCACCTATCACCGAAGCCTTGTTGATCTCTCCCTCATAACAGGAAAGCCCAAAAGCACTGCACCCTTCGCTCATCAGCTTCCAGTAAGTATTGTTCTCCTCATCTACATATCCATTCTTCGTCCCGTAATCTGCCACACTGGCAGGGGTAATCGAAGAGTCCCCAGTAAGGCCGCCGGCAACCATGGCAAGACAGGTAGGGCCGCAGCCGCTGACCGCCACGATACTGGTCCCGTAGGGCGCGTATCCCCAGCGCTCATCCCACTGGATCAGCTCCGGGATCTGTCCCGCCTTCAGATCCGTCCCGATGGTCTTAGCCGGAACACTGTTCTTTTTTTCATTATAGTTCTCCACAAACTCCACGGTCTCCGCGTTCTTATCCAGCAGTTCGATCACTCCCTGGGGATATCCTCGCTCTATCGCGGTCTCCTTCACCCGGGCAAGCCGCTCCTGGGGCGTCTCCTCCCGGATCTCCTGCTCCGCTTTCTGAAGCGCGCCTTCTTTATCTGCTGTTTCCTCCACTGCGCCGGCCGTCTCCCGGCTTTCGGAAGAAGACGGAAGTATATAGATACCCAAGGAGCCTGTCACAAGTACTGTCACGGCCGCAATGAGAAGAAGCTGCCGCTTTACCTGCTGCTTTCGCTTGGAATATTTCTTTTCTTTTGTCATCTGGATCTCTCCTTATCGGAACTCCATTATACAATACGCCTCCCCCGGGAGGCAACTTAAGAAAGCCTTAAACTTGATTGCCTTCTTCTCTCCCACCGCTTATAATGGAACTGTGAAGAAACCTACCGGGAGGCGAAAACCATGTTCCATTCCATGCAATACATTTATGAAGTCTACAAAGAGCGAAGCTTTTCCAAGGCCGCGGCCAATCTCTATATCAGCCAGCCTTCTCTGAGCGCCGCCGTCAAAAAGGTGGAGGAGAAGATCGGCGCGCCCATCTTTGACCGCAGCGTAAGCCCCATCCAGCTTACGGAGTGCGGGGAACATTATATCCGCTCTGTGGAGGAGATCATGGAGATCCAGCACCGGTTTGAAAATTATCTTAACGATCTCAACGAACTGAAGACCGGCCAGATCGCCATCGGCGGGAGCAATCTTTTCGCTTCTTATATCCTGCCGCCTATGATCGCCCGGTTTACCCAGAAGTATCCTCTGGTGAAGATCCACCTGGTAGAGGCAGACACCCCCCAGCTTATGGATCAGCTGTTCCGGGGATCCCTGGATCTGGTAATCGACAACTGCCAGTTCCCGGAAGCCGTCTACCACCCTCATTTTCTGGCGGAAGAAACCCTTCTTCTGGCGGTGCCCAGGTCATTTCCCTCCAACCAGAGGAACCAGGCCTGTCAGCTGACCCTTGAGGACATCCGCCAAAACCGGCACCTGGAGACGGATTTCCCCTGTATTTCGCTGCAGGATTTCGCCGGGGAACCTTTTATCTTCCTGCGCTCCGGCAATGACACCCGGTCCCGGGCGGAGAAGATCTGCCAGATCGAAGGCGTCACTCCCAATGTGATCCTGAAACTGGACCAGCAGGTAACTGCCTTCAACATCTGCCGCTACGGCATGGGCGTCACCTTCGTAGGGGACACCCTTCTTAAACATATCCCGGACGCCCGGGAATGCTGCTTCTATAAGCTGGACAATCCCCAGACCAGACGCAGCATCTTCTTCTATTACAAGCAGACCCGGTTCGTCACCCGGGCAATGGAGGAATTTATCAAAAACGCGGGCCAGATCTGACTGGCCCGCGTTCTCTCTTCATTCTGATCCTGTTACATCTGAAAGAATTCCTTCACTTGCTTAAGGATGATCTCCATCAGCCGGGTCCTGGCCTCCACGCTGGCCCAGCCAATGTGAGGCGTGATAAAAAGCTTCCGGCTGTCTTTGATCCTAAGCAGCGGATTCTCCGGGCTCATAGGCTCCACCGAGAGCACATCCAGCCCTGCCGCCCGGATCGTCCCCTCTTCCAGCGCCTGGGCCAGATCTTCCTCCACCACAATGGGCCCCCGGGCCAGATTCAGGAAGATACAGCTTTTCTTCATCCTGCCAAGCGCTTCCCCGTCGATCAGCCCCTGAGTATACTGGTTCAGCGGCGTATGGACAGAAATGATGTCCGAGGTGGCAAGAAGCGTCTCCAGATCCACCTGGTGGTATCCTTCCTGCGGCTTTCCCCCGGAAGGTGAAGCATACACCACTTCCGCCCCGAAAGCCTCCGCGATGGAAGCCACCTGCCTTCCGATATCCCCCAGGCCGATGATCCCCCAGCGCTTCCCCGCAAGTTCGAAGAACCGCTCTTCAAAATGAGTGAAAACCGTGTCGTTCACATACCGGCCTTCCTTCACATAATCGTCATAGTAGCGCAGCTTCTCCAGCAGATAGAACAGCATGGCGAAGGTATGCTGGGCCACCGACTGCGTGGAGTAGCCTGCCACATTTCTCCAGGCGATGCCCCGCCTGTCCAGATATTCTTTGTCCAGGTTGTTGGTGCCGGTGGCGGTCACGCATACCAGCTTCAGCTTCCCGGCGCCGCCGATGGTAGATTCATTGACCTGTACCTTATTGACAATGATCACATCCGCGTCCAGGATCCGCTCCGGGACCTGCTCTGAAGTGGAGAATCCATATTTTACCACTTCGCCAAGCCGGTCAAAACCGGACAGGTCAATGTCGTCGCCGATGGTCTTTGCGTCCAGAAATACAATTTTCATGCTGTCCCTCCTCATCCGTTCTTATCTCAAAATAAGCCGGGAACGCTGAATCTTCAACGTTTCCGGCTTTTCTTAAGCAGATGACGGGAGTCGAACCCGCCTCCCCAGCTTGGGAAGCTGGTGTTCTACCGATGAACTACATCTGCGAACTCCGTCATTATAGCATAAGTTTTCCGTTTGGAAAAGAGGAAATTATGAAAAAGTAAAAATTCTTCCCTCCCGGCTGTCTCTCCTAAGGGATCACCCGCAGCGCATTGCCGCTCCAGATCTTATCCAGCTGCCGCTCGGACAGCCCCTTCTTCTTCAGGGCGTCCCACAGTCGCTCCATACCGCTCACATCCGGGATATCCATAACTTCCATCCCATCGAAACCGTCCAGATCCGTGCCGATGGCGGGAAGACTGCTGCCCCCCACATCGATCATATGGAGCACGTGCTGGACCATCTCCTGAACCCTGGATTCTGTCTCGGTACCCAGGAAGGGGCCGTAGAAATTAAGACCCGCCACGCCGCCCCGGTTGGCCAGGGCCCGCAGCATCTCATCCGTAAGGTTCCTGGGGTGGGGGCAGAGAGCCCGGCAGTTGGAATGAGAAGCCACCACCGGTCCACGGGCGCATTCCAGGGCGTCCCGGGCCGTGCCGTCCGAAGCGTGGGAGATATCCACGATCATGCGCAGTTCGCCCATCCGCTCTACCACCTGTCTCCCGAAGGGCTTCAACCCCTGCCACATATCGCTGGCTTTCGGACTGTTGGGATGTCCCAGGCAGTTCTCATGGTTCCACATCAGAGTCATCAGACGGACGCCGCTGTGATACAGAGTATCCAGACGGTCCATGTCGCCGTTTAATACTCCACCGTCCTCTACCGTAAGGACTGCGGAGATCTTCCCCTTTTCTTTATTCTCCAGGATCTCCCGCCTGGAATATCCATGGGCCAGCACATCCCCATAGGTCTCCACCTGCTCATCGAGGAAGCGGATCATCTCCTGAATGCGGGCATATCCCTTATCATAGGCGCCCTTTGCCTGATAGTCTTCCAGATGGGTAAAGCAGGCGAAAAACTGAGCCATGGTCCCGGCCTTTTGCATTCCCGGGATACTGATACTGCCCTGGTTCTCCATGAAGTCGCCCTGGCGGTCCAGATCCATCACTTTCCAAAGTGTATCACAATGCATATCGATCAGTTTCATATTCTGTCACTTCCTAACATAACATCCTATATATCAGTATACTCCATCAATTTACTTTATGAAAGGGATTTTTATGAATTCAGTGATCGGCATTGTCTCCTGCGGGCTGGACGGGGGACGCCAGTTTGTGACAGACACCTATATCCGGGCGATGGAAACCGCCGGCGGGATCCCTCTTGTGATCCCCTGCTGCCAGGAGGCCTGTTACCCGGCCTTCACCCGGCTGTGCCGTGGCTTCCTCTTCTGCGGCGGCGATGACGTCTCCCCTCTTCTCTTCGGGGAAGAGCCGCTCACCGGCCAGGGCAGGACAGACTGGAATACCGACTGGTTCCACCTAAGCTTCATGCGCCACGTACTGGAGGCCGGCCTTCCGGTGCTTGGCATCTGCCGGGGCATGCAGATCCTGAACCTGGCCCTCGGCGGAACCATCTGGCAGGATCTCTCCCTGCGCCCCGGCCCCACGCTCCAGCACATGCAGGTCTCTGTCAGCCGCTCGGATCCTTCCCATCGGATTACCATTTCTAACAATAGCATGCTATATGATATTTATGGAAATTCCTGCGATGTAAATAGTTTTCACCACCAGTGTGTCAAGAAATTAGGGAAAGGGCTTCGGATCACCGCAACCGCCTCCGACGGGGTTATTGAAGCCATAGAAGCAGACCGCCCGGCATTTACCGCAGGCGTCCAGTGGCATCCGGAATGTATGCCTGAAAAAAAAGAAATGCTTGAATTATTTCGGTTCTTTGTTCATGCGACATAAATCGACAATTTATTCTTTACATGTTTTTCGGATTATGCTACTATATTTTCACAAGTTATTTGTTTTTATGCTATAATATTTCAATTTATCAGATTTTTCTTTGGTTTCTCGATTATTCTGTAAGTTGTATCCTTTTTATTTTGATCTTGAATCTATGTTCCTGTGCGTTTCTTCGCACAGATACCTTCTTATTCTCTTTTTGGGCGCCGGAGCTCTCTCAAAGGTTCTCCGGCGCCTGGTCTTTTTTTTCTACAGGGTATCGGAATCCAGGATCAGGGTAAAGGGCCCGTCATTGACAAGGCTTACCTTCATGTCCGCGCCAAACCTGCCGCGCTCTACCACTTCCACCTGCTCTTTGCACTTCTCAATGATGTATTCATACATCGCCTCCGCCATGTCCGGAGCGCCCGCTTCAATAAAGCTTGGCCGGTTCCCCTTCTTACAGTTGGCGTAAAGGGTAAACTGGGAGATCAAAAGCAGTTCTCCGCCCACTGTATCCAGGGACAGGTTGGTTTTCCCCTGCTCATCCTCGAAGATCCGCAGCGCCAGCATTTTCCGGATCATCTTATCGGCGATCTCTTTGGTGTCGTTGTCGCTGACTCCCACCAGGACCATGAAACCTTTCCCAATCTTACCGATCACTTCATTGTCCACCCTTACTTCGCTTTCCGTTACTCTCTGGATCACAAATCTCATGTCCTTTATCCTCCTTATACGTCTTTCACCATCTGCGCGTAGGGCAGGTCTTCGTAGCCCAGCGACAGATACAGTTTCTTAGCCCGCAGATTCTCCGGCTCGATCTCCAGGCGGAGCCGTTTTACCTCCGGGGCGATCTTCTCATCCACATAGCGGAAGAATTCTTTGCCCAGGCCGTGGCAGCGGTACTCCGGCCGGATGTAAAGTTCTTCCAGCCACACGACTTTCCCGCCGGCTTCCTGGGAGAAGGTGCGGCTTGTAAGACCGTACCCCGCCGGCACTCCATCCTTTTCCAGGATATATCCCCGGACAAACTCCGGAGAGCGCATCATTTCCTTCCAGGTCTCCTCCCGGTAAGATTCCGGGATCGGGTGCAGCACCGCCTCGGAATCATAGAATTCTCTGCTCAGGTCCATATAAAGCTGATAGTCTTCTTTTCTGATCTCTCTTACCATGATTTATTCCTCCTCGTTTTCTATTTCTCATCACTGATTCCAGACAGAAACATTGTCCGGCACAAAGCCTTCCCGGTCTCCGTCACAAAAATCCGGTCTAAAGCTGTCTGTACCGCTTCCTGTCCGCTGCCATGTTCAAAAAGATTTACCAGGAAATCTGCTTCCACCAGGATCTGATAATCCATTCCATCAATCTCCTGGTATGTATGATGATGACCGATGAGATAACATACCCGCCGGATCACCCCTTCCTCATATCCCAGTGCGCCCAGCAGGGCTTCTGCTGCCGCCGGTCCTTCCTGTTCCTGGTGCCTTCCGCTTGCGTCCCCATATTTCTTTTCACTGATCCGAATTCCGATGTCATGGGTGATTGCCGCGATTTCCAATATTTGCCGGGTTTCTTCCGGAATTCGTTCCATCTCTCCAATCAGTTTCGCAAAAGCATGTACTTTCAGAAAATGCTGGATCCGCTGAGGACTTCCGGCATCAAATTCAATCATTTTCATAAGCAATCGATTGTTATCCATATCAGATCTCCTCCTTTTTCTTCTCCGGCAGCTGAGCCAGGATAATGGCCGCGAACATCAGCACACAGCCCATCCCCTCCCTGACAGACAGCCTTTCTCCCAGGATGATCCATCCGGCCAGGACGGAAAAGCAGGACTCCAGGCTAAGAAGCAGGGATGCTACCGTTGGATTCACATTTTTCTGTCCCACGATCTGCAGGGTATATCCTACGCCGCAGGAAAGTACTCCCGCATAGAACAGCGGGAACCACCCGGCCAGAAGGCCGGAAATGGTAGGCGTCTCCAGGGCGAACATGGGGATCAGGGAGATCAGTCCGCATACAAAGAACTGGATACAGGACATCTTCACTCCGTCCACCCTGGGCGCAAAATAATCGATCACCAGGATATGCAGGGAAAACAACAGGGCGCACAAAAACACGTAGAAATCCCCGATGTTCACGGAGAACCCTTCCGTAATACACAGGAAATAAAGGCCCACAAGGGCGATGCCCACCGCCGTCCAGATCTTCCATCCCACTTTCTGGCGCAGGAAGATCCCCAGCACCGGCACGATCACAATATAAAAAGCAGTGATAAACCCGGATTTCCCGGCGGTGGTATACACAAGTCCGATCTGCTGCAGACTGCTGGCGGCAAAGAGAAGAACGCCGCAGCAGACCCCGCCGACGATCAGATCCTTTCTGCTTCCAGGCACATTTCCCCGGTTCCCTCTGCCCAGGAAAGCGATACAGGGCAAAAGAGCCACCCCGCCGATCAGGTTGCGCACTCCGTTAAAGGTAAAGGGCCCCAGATAATCCATTCCCACACTCTGGGCCACAAAGGCCGTTCCCCAGATAAATGCTGTCAGGATCAACATGCACGCATTTTTCGTCTTCATAGTCGCACCTCATCTTCCGTCAGTCGCGCGCGCACCGCTTCCAGGCCGCGCAGTGGTTCCATTATAGCATATTTATCCCTCCAGGTGTATAATAAATACATTCTAAGCAACACTGATAACAGGAATGACGATTATGAAGAGACAAGACCGATTTTTCTTCTGCTACGGCCTGATCCTCCTCGCAAGCGAGATCTGGAAGCAGTGGACCCTCACCTTCCAACTGAATCACGGCGTTTATAACTTCTGGTATTTTCCCTTCCAGCTGTGCAGCGTCCCCATGTATGTGTGCCTGATCCTGCCCTGGGTAAGATCCGGGAAACTCTATCAGGCGCTCCTTGCCTTTCTCATGGACTTCTCCCTCCTGGGCGGGATCTTCGCCTTCTGCGACACCAGCGGCATGCACTACCGGTATGCGCCTCTCACCGTCCACTCCTTCGCCTGGCACTTCGCCCTGATCGGCATCGGAGCTGCCGCCGGATATGTCCGAAGAAAAACACAGGACAAGAGCCCCTACCGGGGTCCTGCCCTGTGCTATCTTGCCTGCTGCCTGATCGCCACAGGCCTGAATCTCTTCTGTTACCAGTACGGCTCCATCAATATGTTCTACATCAGCCCCCATTACCCCATGACCCAGAAGTTCTTCTGCCAACTTGCCAGGGTCATTGGAGATCCGGGCGGCATCGCCTGCTATATAGGCGCCAGCCTCCTGGGAGGCTATCTCATTCACCGCCTGGGGACAACTACTTTAACCTCACGATCGTCTCTCTGATCACGTGATTCTCCACATTGCGCACGTCGATGGACAGCTCCTCTGTCTCTACATGGAAGCTCTCGCCGTCGCCGGGGATCCGGCCGATCTCTCCGCAGATGTATCCGCTGAAGGTATCATAATCGTCCAGGTTGAGCTTGATCTTCAGCTCTTCCGCCACATCTTCCAGGTCTGCGCTTCCCTGGATCTTCCACACGCCCTCGTCCAGCTTCTCAATGTCTTCCGGCTCCACCGGCTCTTCCAGCTCCCGCAGGTCGCCCACCAGCGCCTCCATCAGGTCGTGGAGGGTAATGATCCCGGACAGGCCGCCGTACTCATCCACAATCACGGCAAAGTAATTGCGGGTCTGCTTCATCTTGGCAAACAGCACGTTGGCCTTCATGATCTCCGGGATAAAGAAGGCTTTGTCCACTGCGCTTGCCATTACATTCTCTCTGGACTTATCCTGCAGGCGGAAGTAGTCCTTGGTGTCCAGAACGCCCACAATATCTTCCTGCCCCTCCCGGCATACCGGATAGTGGGTATGTCTGTTTTCATAGATGATCTTCTCCCATTCTTCCATGTCATCCTGAAGGGAGAGGTAGATCACATCCCGTCTTCTGGTGCAGATCTGCTCCACAGAAGTGTCGTTAAACTCAAATACATTCTGGATGATATCATTTTCTTCCTGAGGGATCACCCCCTGCTCATTTCCTTCCACCAGAAGCATCCGGATCTCTTCCTCTGTCACGGTATCCTCGTTCTGGTTGGGATCGATCCCCATCAGCCGCAGGATCCCGTTGGTAGAAACGGTAAGGAGCCATACCAGCGGGGCCGTCGCCTTGGCCATAAAGGACAGGATCCCGGACATCCCAAGGGCCAGCGATTCCGTCTTCTTCATGGCGATCCGCTTAGGCACCAGTTCTCCGAATACCAGCTGGAAATAAGTCAGCACCAGGGTGATCACAATTACAGCGATGGAATTCAGCACATTTCGCGGGATCGACACTCCTGCCCCGATCAGCACGTCAGTCAGTGGCCCGGCAAAGTTATCCGCCGCGAAGGCTCCTCCAAGAAGTCCGGCCAGCGTGATGGCCACCTGGATCGTCGCCAGGAACCGCGCAGGCTGCTCCACCAGGGCAAACAGTTTCATGGCCCGTTTATCCTTCTCCTCAGCCATCATCTTCAGTTTTGTCTCATTCATGGAGATCACCGCGATCTCCGCGCTTGCAAAGGTGGCGTTCAAAAAGATCAGCACCACCTGTAACAGAATTGAACCTATCATAATCTTCTCTTTCTTTCCTCCGTTTTCTTCTTGCGTTAAAATCTGTCTTTTTCCTGTAAATGAACACAAAAAGGTACAGCCTATATCCGGATCCGAGTACAGGCTATACCTCTGTATAAACAATATTGATAAATACAACAGACAGTTTCAGTGTCGTCTTCGGCACCATCGTCCATGGATGTTCTCACACTCCTGTTTCTAAATTGATCAAAAATTAAGATACCACAAACTCCCCGGGCTGTCAACTGTCTGTCATCTCCCCCGCCGCTTGCTTTTTCCCGTCATTTCTGCTACTGTGTAACTAGAAAAAGGAGGTCTTCGCCTATGTTGACAGAACGTTTACTGGCTCTCGCAGGATTCATCTATGAGGTCAGCGGAAAATACTATTATATGGGGAAATGGATCTGCAAGCCCTGCACAGAAACAGAAGCCACCGACAGCGTGGCTATGTACCAGATGTGCCGCCAGGGCGGGGAGGAACCGGAGACAAATATGTACTTCCAGAAGATCCGCGCTTTCAGCGATTTTGCCCTGGAGGTTCCCTACAATCCCGAGAAGATCAAAGCAGACCTTACTGCCATCGAGGAGAATCTCTCGGATACGGAACGGGAGTCTCTCAAAACTCAGATCGATCATTTTGAAGAAGACATGGCAAAGTACTGCGGCTAGTCCCTAAGGAGGGATTCCTATGCCAGAATGGATCATCCAGATCAACGATATCCTTACCCGGTTAAATCTGATTTCCACCGCTTTTCGCATCCTGCTGGCCATGGTGTGCGGAGGCGTGATCGGACTGGAGCGGGAGAAAGCCAATCAGGCCGCCGGCATGCGCACCTATATGCTGGTATGTATGGGGGCTTCTGTTGTCATGCTCACCGGGCAGTATATGTATGAGACTTTCCAGGCCGGAGATCCTGCCCGGCTGGGAGCCCAGGTGATCAGCGGCATCGGATTCCTGGGCGCCGGAAGCATCATCATCGCCGGCGGGAAACGGGTCAAAGGGCTGACCACCGCCGCAGGCCTCTGGGTGGCAGGCTGCATCGGTCTGGCCATCGGGATCGGATTCTACGCGGCCGCCGTATTGATGACCGGAGCGGTCTTCCTGGTGATGTCCAAGCTGCGCCTGGTGGAAGAGCACATCGTATACGAAGAACTTTCCGTCTACGTGTATCTGGAACTGGACCCGGACACCGGCATATCAGATCTGTCAGACGCCCTGGCCCGGGAAGGGCTGGAAGTAAAGGAAGTGCGTTTCCATCATACTGGCGCCCACTGTGATAAAATGATACTGGGACTGAAAAATCATATGGAATATCCACAGGATAAGATCCTGGAAATCATCCAGGGAGAAAACGGAGTGAAATTTTCCAAAATCCTCCCGTGATTAGGAGGCGCTGTTGTTATTTTGGACCACTGGGGCGGACAGGTTACATGGTACTGCCTGGAACTTAGCTTATGATCGGCCACTTCGTAGATAGTCAGGCAGTCCTCCGTTAAGAAAAAGGACTGGCCTGTTTCCGATAAAATGCCGTATAAAGTCGGAGTATCCGCGGTGTTCGCTTCGCCGTAGCTTGTCAGGTATGTTTCCATCTCCAGTTCACTCAGGAACCGGGAGACGGATTCCGGGTCCGCAAGAGGGATCTCCGCTTCCGGATGATCTGTCCCTTCCGGATAAAAGCTGGCTTCTGCAACGTCTGCACTGGTCAGCCCTGTCACTTCCGTCATCTTTCCACGGTCTGTGGAAAGATTTACATTTCCCATTAACAAACTGCTGATTATAATTGTAAGGAAAAGAAGAGGAAGGCCCAACCGCTTTTCTCTGGCAGAAACTGTGGATTTCAGCCGGTAGCAGAGTGTCTTTGCAGAAGCGGAGAGACAGGTGGTGTACCCCCTGCCGTCGCCGGCAATGGAGAGCAGAAGTTCTGCATATTTTTTCCGGGTAGAAGGGTCGGCGTCTTTTAAAACGATCTCGTCGCAGGACAGCTCCAGATCTTCTTCTGCTTTTTTTACTGCCAGCCAGACCAGCGGATGGAACCAGCCCAGGGCATTGACAAACCCCAGGAAAAATTTGGTGTGGGTGTCATGCCTCTGGATATGGTGGAGTTCATGAGAAAAAATAAGCTCCATTTCCTCTTCGGAATAATCCCGTTCCGGAAGGTAGGTTATCCAGTTGGAACGGTACATGCCGATGGTCAGAGGCGTGCGGATCACGGGACTGAAGCGAAGTCCCAGAGGGCGGGTCAGATCTCCGATCTCCAGATCACGCTTTACCCGGGCCCAGATAGCGAGAATTTCTAAGTCTTCCACAGGATGGGAATGTGTTTTCAGCATTCTGGAAAAGCGAAGATGGGAGAAAACCTGCCAGGCAAAGAGCAGCGCGAATCCACCAAGCCAGACCAGAAGAAGGGTATAGATAACGGCGCGAGGTACGTAAAAAACAGGTCTGACCGGCAGGGGAAGGTGATCATAGTTGTAAATAACAGTTGGCTGATAAAACAGGAAGACCGGTATCACCCAGAATGTGGCGCAGGTTCTGGCGGTGTATCGGGTCCGTAAAGCAGGCAGCAGAAATAACACCAGGACAAAATAGACGCTGATAAAGAAAAACAGATCTACGCCCAGACTGAAGATGTAGCCCCGGCTTTTTTCCCATCCGAAGAACAGAAGGCACAAGCTAATGTAAAAGACGATGCAAAGCGGGAGGACCAGAGGATCCAGAAAGACAACGGTATTGTTGTCGCTTCGAAACCCCCATAGCGGTCCCTTTCGCCCGTGTTCGGCATTCCAGGTGCTTTTGAGAGATCCTGTCAGTGCAAAACCAAGAAACAAGGCCCAGAACAGGCGAAACAGGAAAAAAAGCATGAAGTCGGTCATTTAGAACACCTCCTTTTCCAGCATTTTCCGCAGTTCTTCCAGATCCTCTTTGTCAATTCCGCTGTCGCACAGAGCAGTAGCGAATCCGGCTACCGATCCGCCAAACATCCGGTCCAGGAAGGAGCGGCTTTCTGACGCCAGGTAATCTTTCTGCTTGATCAGAGGACGGTAGAGATTGGTCCGTCCTTCTTTTTCCAGTGACAGAAATCCTTTCTCACACAGACGGGTCAGGAGAGTCAGGATAGTCGTGGGGGCAAGAGGATGGATCTTTTCCAGCGCCTGCTCAATGGTCAGCCGGGATACGGGCGCAGGTTCTGCCCAGATGATCTGCATGATCTCCAGTTCACTTTCCGGAAGATGAGTCATTTTCTTCATCAGGTGTCGCCTCCCTTCATTTCTATTTGAAAATTAGATTTGAAAAACAAATTCTACATCTGTAGAACTATTATATTCTACAGATGTAGAAAAATCAACAAAAAGCCTTTTCAGGAAAATAAAACGTGGATTTTTACGATTAATGATTGACAAATTCGCCTCTGATATGGTATAAATGTCTAGTGCACAAGTGCATACAGGGGATTGGTCAAGTGGTATGATAGGGGTCTCCAAAACCTTTGGCGGGAGTTCGATTCTCTCATCCCCTGCTTGAAGAAAACCCCCGGGAAGCCTACAGATAACGGCTTCCCGGGGGTTTTATATAGTTATATAGTTAATGCTTTATATGAGGACGGAACAGGGATTGATTCCCCGTCTTCAAGTGCTGTTTCAATCCACTCGCCAATAATTTTCTGAGTATTCTCGATTGCCTCGACAGGGGTTTTCCCATCTGACATACATCCCGGCAAATCAGGAACAGACGTAACATAACAATTGTCCTCATCAGACCAATATAAAATAACAGGATATTTATACATACTATCTCTCCTTTCTATTTTACAAATGATACTTCATAAAAATATTGCGTATTTGCTTTACCTGATAAGCTTTGGCTTTATTTCCAATTGGCTGAATATTGATCCTCTCAGGGATATCATGCCGTTTATAAATAAAATGATCGCCACGTATCCTGCAGAAAAAGTTTCGCTCTTCCAGAACTTTCTGCACATCAGAAAATCGAATATTACTATCCTTATGACCACACATAATATCAATATATGCTTTTTGGCTCATAATAATCTTCCTTTCTTTAATAATAGTATGAATTACAAGGGATTTCAATTCTTATCTGAACTATAAGAACTTAAGAAAAAAGAAAAATAAAGAAATAAGAGATTGTAGTAATTATATCTTAGCATATTTCCCCTAAAAATCACAATGCCCTTCCGAATCAAAATATGCTTAAAACCCCCGAGAAGCCGATAGATAAAGGCTTCCCGGGGGTTTTCTTTTAAAGATCAGACTACTCTTCCCTGATATAGAAAAGTCTGTTTTCCTTTCTTTCCGGGGCTTTAGGATACTCGCCCGCAACATAGCCAATCGCGCAGTGTCCGATCCCTTCATATTCCTCCTCGATCCCAAGAGATTTCAACAGATTCCGGCCCCATTCCGTTTCAAATTCTTCCTTTGCCCTGTGGATCCAGCAGCTTCCCAGCCCCAGTTCATGACAGGCAAGCATAAGGTTCCCCATCACAAGGCTTCCATCATATACATGGGTCGGCCAGTCCTTTTTGCCAAGGACGATCAGCATGGCCGGAGCGCCGTAAAAGGGATCGAATCCCTCATCCCATCCGCCGATCTTCCGGTTCATCTCCGCGATTTCATCCCGAACACTCTTCTTGGTTACCTGGATGATGATCGTGTTCTGACTGCCTCTGCCATTTGCCGCATAAAGGCCTGCTTCCATAATCTGATCCAGCAGTTCCTGTGGCACAGCGTCCGACTTGAAACTACGGATACTTCTTCTTTCTTTCATCGCCTCTAATACTTTGTTCATTTTTCTTCCTCCTCGTCTTCCTCTTCCTGATACTCCAAAATATCCCCGGGCTGGCATTCCAGTGCTTTGCAGATCGCGTCCAGCGTAGAAAACCGCACTGCGCTGATCTTCCCTGTCTTGATCTTGGACAGATTTACATTGGAAACTCCAACCTTCTCTGACAATTCTTTCAACGATATCTTCCGGTCAGCCATCACCCGGTCAAGCCTTAATATAATCGCCATCATGCTCACCTACAAAACTTCATCCAATTCCTGCTGCATCGCGAATCCTTCCTTAATGATCCGGGCAAATATAAGAAACAGGATTCCCACAAGTAAAAAACCACCGTCAAGCAAAACAAATGAGGAAAACCGCATGATAGAGAATCCGGTTCCCCTATATCCGTCCAAATGCGGAAGCAGAAAGGCTGCCCCTGTGATCAGGGCGCCGATAACTTGAATACACCCCACCAGAAGATTTGAGAAAAAGCGCTGGCTCCACTTAATCTTGAGCATAAAGAAAAAACAGCATAAAACGCAGATATAGAAAATCGCCATTTGAACATACTCACACATTCCTGTTTCTTTCCACACCTGCATATAGGCACCTGCTATAATAAAATAAATCCCTGCTATACTTACCAAACCGGTAAGGAAAATTCCCACTCCCAATAAAAAACTAAATCCTTTAGAAAAACCATTTCTTTGATTCTCTTCCATAAGACCTCCACTCCTTTTTGACAGACCATCACCGGTTACCTGTCTACATCTTACCATATAGGCCCAGGAAAAGAAACACAAAATTTAATGATTATCATTAAATAATTATCGTTTTATTTCAACATCGGATCCGTCACCCGGCTCCTGAAGAACTGGATCAGCGGTCCGTTCAGGCATGCATTGCAGATGGTGCCGATCCCGATGATCATCCACAGGCTGTCCCCGGAAGCCAGGCAGAACAGCACCCCTATGATAATGGCAGTCACATCCGTACAGATCCGCATATACTGAAACGGAACCTTCCCCTGCAGCATTTTCCCCAGAATAACTGCCAGGCTGTCATAAGGCGCGATCCCCAACTCCGCAGTCATATAGAAGGCCACTCCCAGACCGGCAAACACGCTTCCTGCCAGCAAGGCCCCCACCTTAAGCGGCATAGTCATGGATATCTGCAGCACATCCAGGAAAAGCCAGCAGAGCAGATCTGCCCCATATCCCACGCACACCATGTTGACAATGGTTCCGGCACCGATACATTTCCTCCGGGCAAAAAATACAAAAGCCACGATCCCTGCATTCATGATCAGCTGCCAGGTCCCAAACTGCATGTCAAGAAACCCACTGATGCCAAGGTTCATGCAGGTAAATGCGTCTACCCCGAATCCACTCAACCGGTAACAGCCTACGCAGACGCTGATGAAAAAAATACCCACCAGCATCATTAAGATTCTTCTTCCTGTCTTTTCTCCCATCCTTTTATATCCCCCTCACATAACAGGCGGGATACCTGTTTTTTCAGATATCCCGCCTCTCATTTTTCTATCAGATCACCTGGATACCGGCCATCCCGATATTCATTTTCCGGAATACGCGGATCAGCACCTTGCCAAGCGCGATCACCAGCACTGCCGCCGCAATGGCCTCCGGGATCCCCGCTGCCGTCACCGTCCCCATGATCAGGCCCCACACAGCCGTAACGCCCACTTCTCTTGCCTGAGCATACTGCTGGGCAAATAAGAAATAAATACTTCCCATCACCGTCACAGTGTTGACCATGGATCCCACGAATCCGGTAAGCAAAAGGCTGATGTTCTGGTTCACCTTCATCCGCTCCAGAAGCTTCCACAGCCATCCCGATACAAGTCCGATCAACACTCTGCAGCCCACAGAGATCCAGATGGCCTTCAGCGCCCCGGGGATCCCGGTGGTGCTCATAAAGGGCGAGAACGCAAAGGACAGAAGGGTGGGCGCCATGGTATTGCTCACCAGAGAACAGATGCCAAACACCCCTCCCAGGATCGCCCCTGCCGACGGACCCAGAAGGATCGCTCCGAGAATGACCGGAATGTGTACAGTTGTCGCCTTAATGACCGGCAGCTGGATCATGCCAAGCGGTGTGTTCGCCAGCACGATGACGATGGCTGCCATAAGTGCAACACTGACCATCCAACGTGTGTCGTGTTTCTTCGTCTTCATTATTCAATTCCTCCTTGTTATCATTCCTGCCTTTCGCAGGATACAATACAATTCCGGGAACATTATAGCACCCCTTGATTCCCCTTGCAAGATAAGGATAAACAAGTTATAGTGGAATTTAGAGATCACAAGAAATTTGTTTTCAGGAAAGGAAGCATACTCTATGTTAAAAGATAAAACCATTCTTCTTGGAGTGACCGGCGGGATCGCCGCCTACAAAAGCGCCGCCCTTGCCAGCCTGCTTATAAAGGCAGGAGCGGACGTCCGGGTGATCATGACGGAGCACGCCGTGAACTTTATCAACCCTATCACCTTCGAGACCCTTACCGGGCACAAATGTATCACCGATACCTTTGACCGGAATTTTGAATTCCAGGTGCAGCACATTTCCCTGGCCCAGGCGGCGGACGCCATCCTGGTGGCTCCGGCTACCGCCAATGTGATCGCCAAGCTGGCCCACGGCATCGCGGACGACATGCTGACCACCACCATCCTGGCCAGCGAAGCGCCCAAGATCGTAGCGCCGGCAATGAACACCAAAATGTACGAGAACCCCATCACCCAGAACAATCTTGCCACACTGGAGAACTACGGCTTTACCATTGCCGCTCCCGCCAGCGGGCGGCTTGCCTGCGGGGATGTAGGCGCCGGTAAGATGCCCGAACCGGAAGTTCTCTTCCAGTATCTGGATATGGCCTGCGGCCACGCAAAAAACATGATTGGCAAAAAGGTCCTCATTACCGCCGGCCCCACCCGGGAATCCATCGACCCCGTGCGCTACATCACCAACCATTCCTCTGGCAAGATGGGGTACAGCCTGGCCAGAGCCTGCAGCATGCGGGGCGCTGACGTCACCCTGGTCACCGGGCCCACCTCCCTGGAGGCGCCTTTGTTCGCCCAGGTAGTTCCCGTCACCACCGCCCGGGAGATGTTTGAGGCCGTCACCTCCAGAAGCCAGGACGCAGATCTCATCATCAAGGCAGCCGCCGTGGCCGATTACCGGCCAAAGGAAGTGTCCGACGAAAAAGTAAAGAAATCCGACCAGGATCTGTCCATCGCCATGGAGCGCACCGACGATATCCTTGGATATCTTGGCGAGCACAAAAAAGACGGCCAGTTCTTATGCGGTTTTTCTATGGAAACTGAACATCTGCTGGAGAACTCCAGGAAGAAATTAGAGAAAAAACATCTGGATATGATCATCGCCAACAACCTGAAAGTCCCGGGCGCCGGCTTCGAGACCGACACCAATGTAGTGACGCTGATCACAAAAGACCAGGAGACCAGCCTTCCCATTATGTCCAAAGAAGAACTGGCCTTCGTGATCCTGGATCATATATTGGGGACGTGGTATTTTTAAAAATACCACGTCCCAGATTGAAAATACCCTGTCCCTTTTTGAATTAATTATGGCATGACAGCGTCAGAAACATGGCTTTTCCTTCTTCTGCATCGAAATCTACCTGGCAGCGGTCTGTATAGCTGCCGTTTTTGTCATACCAGGTATACATGTGAAAATTCTCGTCTTCATACTGGTCTGTGGGCTCTCCATAGACTTCCAGTACTTTCTCCTTTGAATCTCCTGCTTTGATCCCGCCGGGGAACACAACTTCAACACTTCCCCCGTCACTGTAGGCGTCTGTCCCTATGCTTCCCACCTTACACTTGGTAACCTCACAGGCTTCCCCGGAATCGTTGAACAGTTCTACGGTCAGGTATTCCTGGTCGCTGGTCACCAGGCTCGTATATTTACTTTCTCCCGGATTCACGATGAAATCTTTTGGTGTAATACTCTCATCCAGAACGAAGCCAAGCCCTTCCAGCTCAGAGTAATCAAATGGCAGGCTTAAGACCTTCCCGTTGATCTGGACCGTATAACTGTCCCAGTTGTCTCCCAGTCCGGCCGCCGCTTTTGTATCGCTCTTCTTAGCAGACTGTTCTTGTTCCTTTTCTTTATCATCATCGCCTTCTGCTTTTGCAGGCTCTCCCACTGCATTCAGGACCTGATCCGGCACACGGATCTCTTCTACCTTATCATACTCACTGTAAGTGATCTCCACCAAGCCTTCCGCCTCAGCAGAATCCCCAAAGGACGCATACGTCTCCTGCATAATATCATCCATATCTATGGAAATCTTTGCCGGGAGGATAGTGTCTCTGTAGATCAGGATCGTGCAGGGGAGACTGGCTCCTTCTATCTGATCCTCTGTAGGAAGGTCTGTCTTGCCGTCATTGGCCGCCATCAGTTCTTCCCCCATCAGCTCCTCCAGAAGTTCGCCTTCCACATTCCCCTTCAGTTCAAAGCACTCCTGCCCGTTCACCTCGGCAAGATCCTCTGACAGTTTGAAGGAATCCGCAGATTCTGCCAGCTTCTCATAGGTGCCTGTATTCATCACATCCTCTGACATCTCCTGCGTGCTGCGGCTCCAGGCGCCGCTCATTCCGGAATAGGTCGCCAGCTCTCCGTCCTCTTCTACTGCGTAGAGCTCCACATCCGCCTGGTACTCTTCTCCGGACATCTGCATGGTCACCGGCCCGCTCATATGGGTGGCCTGGGGATCCGCAGTGGCCTCGAGACTTAACTCCATTCCGGTTCCCACCGTCTCTCCATTCAGTGAAACCGAGAAAGACATATTCATATCTCCGGATACGGATTCCACTTTTGCAAGGTTTTTCCCAACATCTTCCAACAGATTCTCCGGCGTTGCCTTTTTCCCGCACCCTGCTGCCGCCAGCGACAAAATCAGAGCTATTGCAAACAGCACACTCAGCTTCTTTTCCTTCATTGTCTCTCCCTCCCGGTGTCTTTCGCTTTATTTTCCTTCTACGTAAGAGTAAACCATTTCATCATTTTCATCCGGATAGGAAGACTCTACCACATAACCGGACACATCTTTCACCATGGCGAAGATCGCCTTGCCCTCTGTAAAGGTATCTCCCGCATAGAATTCATTGATCTCCGGCGCTTCTGAAATGTCCCATACGCTGGACAGGCCGATGTAGGCTACGCCGTCCTTCTCAATACCGCCGCCGTCCGGATTCTCAATGCCAAAGTCCATATCTACCGAAGTGATCCCGTAATCTGCCTGCGGGAAATCTTCCGGGAAATATACTTCATAAGTCAGCATGCAGTACTCCAGATCGTCGTTATCCAGATTCTCCAGCTTCACAAAGCTGTCGGAAGCATTGTAAGCGTCCACCTCATCCTGCGCGCCTCTCACAATGTCCGTGATCCGGTAGTACACCGTGTGATACTGGCTGTCCTCTGCGGAATATCTCTTGGTTTCCACCCAATCGCCCAGCTTTGCCGGGGAGTCTATGGTGGTTTCTACCGGTTTGATATCTCCGGCAGGCGCCGCCTCCTGGGCGGTCTCCTCTTCTGCTTCTTCCGTCTCTTCCTCGACAGGCTCCGCTTCCTCTTCTTCCGTTGTCTCCTCCGCAGCAGGCTCCTGAGGCTCTTCTGCCTCCTGTCCGCCGCAGCCCCACAGCCACGCAGCCATCAGGCCCACACTCAGTAACAACACGATCCTCTTTTTCATAGTTTCTTCCTCCTTGTATAAAATTTATTTTTATCGTCCTTCCAGGTAGATCACGCCCATCCAGTAATATCCTGACAGTTCGCTTCCCTCGAAATCCTCCACCACTTCTCTGGCGATCATCTGAAATTCCTGATCATTCAGGTCATAGTCTGTGCGAAGCGCTGTACACTCCTCCGTCTTCAGGTCTCCGGCCAGAGAGGCAGCGATCTTATCCTTCTCAAAATACTTGTCCTCCAGCCGGTAGTATTCCTTCTCGTCTGTAGGAGCGCTGTAATCGCCAAGCTTTGTGTCCAACACAAACCGGTCGTCCTCCACCAGCACCTTCTGCGCCGCCCGGTCCGGCAGATTCATCAGCGCGTTAAAGATCAGCTCGTTGTCGTTATTTGTGGAGTCTACGATCTGCCATTCGCCGTCTACCTTCACTTTGTTCCAGGCATGAGGAAGATCGCCTTCCAGATTCCCTGTCACCACGATACATTCCAGACCCGCCGCTTCCGCCAGAAGCTTGAATGCCCCGGAATAGCTGGCGCACACACCCAGACCATTCAGCAGGACTCCATAGGGGGTAAATGCGTCACAGAATTCTTCATCCACCGTCTGGAACTGGTTCTTTTCCGCATTCTCCAGGGCTTCCATGTCGTATTCCGCCGTGTCGCAGAGATACTGATTGATAGCCAGTTCTTTCTCCAGCTCCGTCATATCCTCCCGAATGATCTTGTCCACCACCCGGTCTACTTCCGCTGCGATCTCTTTTTGCTTTTCTTCCATCACTTCCGGACTGGTATCATATTCCACCAGCATGGTCTTCCCGTCTGTGGAAATGGCCGCCCCCTGAACGCCCAGGATCATAGGGTTCTGATATACAGCTTCCATCCAGGCGTCGGAGAGATATTGCCGATCTGCGCTCTCCGGGAAATCGCTCAGGTCGATCATAGCCGTCCCTGTCAGCATGCTGGCTGCCAGATATTCGCTTAACGCGCTGTTGGCCGTGATCTCATATTCAGTCTGGTAAACCTCTTCTGATGCCCCGTTAGCTTCTTCCTTCTCTTCTTCCTCTTCTTCCTCGCCTTCTTCTTTCATCTCCAGATCCCTGGTCCCCGCACGGTTCCTGAGATCCTCCTGGCGCTCCTCAATGGCTTTCAGATCTTCCTTCCAGGTATCCCCGGAGAAATTCTGGACCTTCACCACCCCGGTAAATCCGGTGCCGTCGATGGTGTAGGGTACTTTGACGATGTCCACATCCGTAAGCTTTAAGTCAGACATGTCTTCTTTCTCGTACTCCCCCCACTGCTCGGTAACCTTCTCTGCCTGATCAAAATGATAATTGATCAGCTTCTGTACCAAAGTCCCGTCGCACATGGTCACCCATTTGTAGGAAGGCATGTTGCCAAACCCGTCGGCGTAATTGGAACCTTCCTTCTCCAGGCTCATACCGGTCTCTTCCATATAAGGCACTCTTCTGGCGATCTCCTGCTCCGGGAAGGTATTGCTCACCGCAGAAGTCCCGGTATCCGACGCTGCGATCACACAGTAGTATGTCTCATAAGTCTCTTCCCTGTAGATGGGGTCTGTCCCCTCTCCATATTGTTCAATGTTATAATCTTCCGCCCGCTCCGCCTCTGATACGGAAAATGTCCGCAGATGCGCAGCCGACTCCGGTTTCCAGCTGGTCTTATCGGTCTCTCCCAGCACCCAGCCTGCGCCTGTGTATCCCGACTCCGGATCGTAATTAAGCTCCATAATATAATAGCGGTCCGCGTCTTTGATCTTCTGCCAGGAAAATACCGGAAGTCCGTCCTCGTCCAGGGATACCGTCACCCGGGGCGCCTGGCTTACTTCATGCTTCACAGTCACTACTGTCACCCGGGGTTTTTGAAGCTTTTCCCCGGTTTCCCGGTCTACATATTCCGCCAGATAATACTGGGGCAGGTTACCCCAGTCCTTAAGTTCCCCCTTGTCAAAAAGCTCCAGCGCTCCCGGTTCATTTCCCGGGACATCCGGATCCAGCTGGGAACTGCTGATCCCGCCGGCGCTCCACTTAGGCGGCGTGATCTCCATCACCTGGGCTTCTTCATCCCACTCATAATGAGTTCCCACCCGCTGAGTCAGCTCCGGATCCTGATACACCGCCGCGATCTGGGTGTACTCATCAAATCCCGCGTCCATGATATCGAATCCCATCTGCAGCTTCAGATGTTGGTCACGTCCGATATCCTGAATGGCTTCCTCATATTCATAGGCCTCTTCGTCCGCATATTTCTCCCGCACGCTCTGGGCCAGCTTCTGTGCCGTGATCTTTTCTTCATCCCGCTGTTCTCCTGCCCCGCTCCCGCAGCCGGAAGCCAGAAGGGACAAAGCCAGGATCAGGGCTATCGTCCTTCTTCCTCCCATGTGCACGTCCTCCCTTTTTTTCGGTTTCTACTAAGAATACCGCCCAACTTGGCAAAAGGTTACAGACTGTTCCAGATTTTTTTCAATTCTTTCAGGAAATCCTTCTCTTCCATCTCTCCGGCTTCTGCATAGTAATAAGTTCCGTCATCCTCCCAGGCTGCGCACCAGAGTTCCTGCTCCTTATCATAACCAATGTGGACCTCCCGGCCGTCCACCCGGCTTGCCTCTCCCTGCCACAATTCTTCCGGGAGAAATGCCTCCGAGGGAACACTTCGAAACCAGATCCCGGCTTCCTCTCCCGCCGTTCCGGCCACACCAAGATTAACCCCCAGATCCCAGTTATCCTGGCTGGCTGTCATCTGGATCACATGAAGATCGCCGGCCTGCCGGCTTCCATAGATCAGATAACTCCCCAGGAATACCAGGCACAGACAGGCTGCCGCTGCCAGGATCCCCGCCGTCTTTTTGCGGGATGTCCTCTTTCCCCCGGTTTTTCGCATATTTTCCGGCTGTGGGACGCCGGCTTCCTCCGCCATGGCCCGCTCCATTGCCTGCCGGGTCTTCTCCATCAGCGCCTCCGGCACGTGGATGGCGTCTGCTTGTCTTCGATAAGAGCTCTCCCATTTATCTTCCCGCTGTCTTTCCATCCTCACCTCTCCCCTTCCAGCTGCTCCCGCAGCATATCCCGCGCCCGGGACAGTCTGGTCTTCACCGCGCCTTCCGTAAGCTCCAGGATCTCTCCGATCTCCCGCACAGAATACTGCTCATAGTAGAAGAGATGGATCACATCCCGGTAACTCTCCGGCAGCCGTCCCACCGTCTCCCAGACACTCCCTTCTCCCAGGGGCATCTCATAGGACAATTCCACCCGATCTTCCCGGTCCATGGAAACTGTCCGTCTCCGATAGCTGCTGGCAAACTGTTTCTTACAGCAATTGACGGTAACACGGACCAGCCAGTGCTTCAGATGCTCCTCTCCCTCAATGGTCCCCGCATACCGGACCAGCCGCAGGAATACATCCTGAAACACGTCTTCCGCGTCACTTTGGTTCTTCATATGGAGCAGGGCGATCCGGTATACCATATCGCCATAACGCTCCAGCGCCCGGACAGGATCCGGCGCTTTTCTCTCCGCCTCTTCCTCTCTCCTCATAAGTAATACCCCGCAGCCCTTGAAATAGTTACACCTATTGTACCATAAACTTTTCCCAAAATCATTTTTGCATTATTTTTAACAGAATATTTCATAATCCAAACATATTTTAAATATTACGCCCTTATTTTTCTTGTTTTTTGCAGGAAAGCATTGACGATTCTTCAATTTATGGTAAAATAGTGAAATGACGCCGGGCAAAATTTCTGTTCCCGGTACTGGTTATCATTATAATAAGGAAAATTTTGATGGAGGATGATAGCGTGACACCATACAGCGAATTGTCGAAAGAAGAATTATTAACACTGAAAGCAGATCTGGAAGCTAAGTTTGAGGAAGAAAAAGGCAAGGGCCTGAAGCTGGATATGTCCAGAGGAAAACCGTCCACAGAACAGCTGAACCTGTCCATGGGCATGATGGACGTTCTTACCAGCGATTCCAACCTGGTCTGTGAAGAAGGAGTAGACTGCCGCAACTACGGAGTCCTGGACGGTATCCAGGAGGCCAAGCAGCTTCTGGCCGACATGATGGAGATCCCCAAGGACAACATCGTGATCTTCGGAAACTCCAGCTTAAATGTAATGTTTGACACTGTTTCCCGCTGTATGACCCACGGTGTGCTGGGAAGCACTCCCTGGTGCAAGCTGGATAAGGTAAAATTCTTATGTCCGGTTCCGGGATATGACCGTCACTTCGCGATCACCGAATATTTCGGCATCGAGATGATCCCGGTTCCCATGACTATGGAAGGCCCGGATATGGATGTGGTAGAAGAACTGGTCAACAATGATCCCGCTGTTAAGGGAATCTGGTGCGTACCCAAGTACTCCAACCCCCAGGGAATCACCTACTCTGACGAGACTGTACACCGCTTTGCCAAGCTGAAACCGGCGGCAGAAGATTTCCGGATCTTCTGGGACAACGCTTACGGCATCCACCATCTCTACGAGGATAAACAGGACTATCTCCTGGAGATCCTGATGGAGTGCAAGAAGGAAGGGAACCCGGATATGGTCTACAAGTTCTCTTCTACTTCCAAGATCAGCTTCCCCGGCTCCGGTATCGCCGCCATCGGCGCTTCCGACGCCAACCTGGCTGAGATCCGCAAGCAGATGAAGATCCAGACCATCGGCCACGACAAAGTAAACCAGCTGCGCCACGCCCGGTTCTTCAAGGATATCCACGGCATGGTACAGCACATGAAGAAGCATGCGGACATTATGCGTCCCAAGTTCGACATTGTTCTGGAGACTCTGGAGAACGAGATCGGCGGCCTGGGCATCGGCTCCTGGATCGCTCCCAGAGGTGGCTACTTTATCTCCTTTGACTCCATGGACGGCTGCGCCAAGAAGATCGTAGCCAAGGCAAAGGAAGCCGGCCTTGTGATGACTCCCGCAGGGGCTACCTTCCCCTACGGCAAGGATCCTCACGACAGCAACATCCGTATCGCTCCCTCCTACCCCACGGTGGAAGAGCTGAAACTGGCCACGGAGATCTTTATCCTGAGCATTAAGCTGGTGAGCATCGACAAGCTGCTGGAAAGCAAGTAATCTATCAATAGAATCCCTTTTTCAAAAAGCAGAGGCGCGGATCATCCGCGCCTCTGCTTTTTATCTTTCGGCAAAAGGGGTTTTTATGCCACAGTACCTCTCTTATTCTCAAAATTCTCGTACTCTTTCTTCTCCATGATATCTACGACAATGTCTACCATATCATAAACTTCTGTATAGGAAGTATAGAGCGGAACCGGAGCAAGACGGATCACATCCGGGAACCGGAAGTCCGGGATCACGCCCCGATCCTTCATCGCTGCGTTGATCCGGATCGCGTCTTCATGTACCAGCGCCACATGACCAGTCCGCTTATTGTCTTCCCGATAATTTCCTACTGAGAATCCATACTTGGCAAGCCGGGTATCAATCAGGTACATCAGATACTCTGTAATATCAAGAGATTTCTCTCTCAGGTTCTCAAGTCCCGCCTCCTTGATCATCTTCAGGCTGCCCTCCAGCGGAGCCATGGACAGGATCGGCTGAGTTCCGGTCTGCCATCCACCTGCGTATTCCGCATGGTCAAAATACTGCTCCAGGTTAAACTGGGTATCTTTCTTGTTGCCGTGCCATCCTGCAAGACCAGGCTCCATGCCAAAGTGTTTCCGGTTGATATAAAGTCCCGCAATAGCTCCCGGACCGCCGTTCAAATACTTATATGTACACCACAGCGCGAAATCCGGCTGGATCTCTTTGAAATCATGAGGTACCGCTCCAATGGAGTGACACAGGTCAAATCCTACATAGATTCCTCTCTCATGAGCCGCGTCCGCGATCTTCTTCATATCAATAAGCTGAGCGCTGCGGTAGAGAGCTGACGGAAGCAGTACCAGGCAAACATCATCTGTCATAGCCTCGATCACATCATCCTCGTAAATATACTCGCCATCCCGGCTCTTTACCACCTTCAGGCACTCATCCGGATCATAGCCGTGAACACGGATATTGCTGTATACAGCGTAGCGATCAGTCGGGAAGTTCAGATCATCCATGATGATCTTGTTGCGCTCCGGCGTCGGGTGATAGAAGGTAGCGATCGCCTGATGCACGTTCATTGTAGTACTCATACAGATAGTTACCTCGTCCGGATCTGCGTTCACCAGCGGTGCGCACATAGCTCCCAGCTTGTCCTGATACAGGAAATAATCATATTTTCCCCAGATATCGATACCGGCTTTCTTCCACACATCCAGCGCTTCCATCAGGCAGGCTTCCGCGTCCTTGCTGCAAAGCCCCAGAGAATTGCCGTCCATGTAAATGGTATTTTCCAGCTTATAGAATCTCTCCTGGAATTTCGCCAGTTTGTCTTCAGAATCTTTCTTCTGTGCAAATGCTCTTCCATCTTCATACTGTCTCATAACTTATGCCCTCCTTTTTCCTACAACATCATCTTCATCAAAGTCTTCATATTTTTTCTTCTTAATATACTTGGTATAGATCATTCCTGCGAAGATTACGATTCCCGCATATCCGGAGATCGGATAAATGATTCCGATCATGGTGGAGAATGAAAGCTGTCCGCCAAAAATGCTGACAATTGCGGTTACGATCGCCGCGATCCGGTATGCCTTGCTCTTGGAGTCAGAAGAAATTCTGTTGCAGACCGTATAGAGCATAGGAACCGCTGTCGTATAGATGGCGCCGATCAGAAGGATCGAGAAGATCGTTCCAAATACCGGGTGGATCGAAGCTGCTACAAACAGGGATGGGATCTCCAGATTATAGACGTCCGCCAGGTTTGCCAGCAGGCCAAAGTTCAGGATCATAACTGCGATTAGGAACGCTCCGCCGCCAAACAGTCCGCCCAGGCGGGCATTTCTCTTATTTGTAGCCGTAGACTTTCCAATATCAGCCAGATATGGTACCACGCCAGTAACCGTATAAGCCCCGTACATAAATCCGGATACCGCCCAGTTGTTAAAGGTATTCTTTACTTCTACTGTTTTCAGTACTTCGTCTGCCTGGGCAATCCCTGCCGGATTGTTGACAATGGAGATCACGCCGATAACCATGGTCACTACCAGAAGTACAGGCGCGATATATCCAACGATCTTGACCAGTTTGTTCAATCCCAGAAGTACCGTAGCCAGAGATGCAATGATCATGAATGCCCGTCCGATATTTCCATCAACTCCATAGTACTCTTCAAAGGTCGATCCCGCTCCGGAGATCATGGTAGAATATACGAAGAACAGCATGATCGGTGTAAACCATTCCATCACGTAACCCAGGTATTTGCCCAGATAGAAATTGAACATCTTACCAGAGTTGTTAAGCTTGAGCTGCCGGCCGTCTTCCACGATCACCGATACGAACCAGATGTACAGGATCATGGCGATGATCCCCACTCCGATGCTTCCCAGCACACCATGCCCGGTAAAATACTGCATACACTCCTGCCCGGACGCAAAACTGGAACCGATCACAAATCCCATGAACGCGCCGCCGATGGCGATGATCTGAGAGAGGCTAAGTTTGTTGTTTTCCATAGAAACCCTCCTTTTCCAATAGATTTCCGTCTTCTATATCTCCGATCATACACCCCCGGCATTCCATATTCAATTGAACCAAAAAGACTTGTTTTGAATGCAAATTGTCAAAAAATATAGAGGTTGAATTCAACAAATTCAACCTCTTCCAAATCTATCTGTTTATTATTTAACAACTTTTGCGCAAATGTAGTGTACCCTATTTTCTCCTTGATGTCAACCCTGCGCAGTTCTTTTTTTACTTCTCTAGAGATACCGCCGCAGTTCCATTGCTGACAATTCCACACAATTGGGCTTCCCTTTGATATCATCAAAATACTCGCCAAACATGCTCATTAACTGCGGATACATGGAAATATGATAATTCTCATTAGGCTTGCGCTGAGAATTTTCAATTGTCACTGCGTTATTGTCGATAAAAATCGAAGGCGGCCGCCGAAAACCATCCAGCACACTGGTGGTATCCTTCATCACAAACAGATGGAAATCCGGATTTTCTTCCAGGCACTGTGCCATGTAATTGATGTGGGCGCTTACCTGTTCCCGGGTCAGATGATGAGCCACATTGCCCAGACTCAGTTCCCCGGTCATCACATAATCGCTGATCACAGAGGAAAACAAGACCAGATCCACATGGGCCCGGAAGGTATATTCCCGGAACACCCTTTTCAATTTACGCAAATATTCCTTATAACTCTTATTCTCACTTCCCTGGATCAGATCGTCCATCACGCCGGGCGGAAGCAGCATGGCCGGCGCTTCGTTGAAAAACAGCCTCTGGCGGGAACTGGAATAAGAATCCAGTTGGACATTGGTCCTCCGCAGATTCTCCGGAGAGGCACAGGTAAGGATTTTATCTCCTTTCTCCAGGATCTCTCCGCACAGAAAGCCAAATCTCTCTGTGATCTTCTTATCCATGCTGAAACAAGCCGCAAAATCATCTCTTGACGGATATAAAAGCTGCACGTACAAATATTCTCCCGCCATCAAGATCCAGGGCGTATCTTTCTCTTCCTGAACTATAGTAATCTCCGCATCCTCATACCCGCTTACAGTATTCAAAAGCGTCTCGCAGTACATCCGGTAATCTTTTCCCGCTTCTTCCATATCCATGCACATCTTCAGATGAACAGAACGCATGCCAAGAGAAGGCAGTTCCTGAAGCAGTTCATAAAATCTCCGCCCCAGAAGCTTCAGGACATCAAAAGTAGCCCTGATCTCTATATGCCCTTCATTCACTGCCGCGATCCGACAGAATACCTTCCGAAGCAGTTCAAAGAAATCCTTGCGGTCATCTACAAAAGACAGACTCTCCTGAGACCGCACCGCCATCTCCTGATAGAGCATATCTGTCTTCCACGCTGTCTGCAGCCGTTCCAGGATCTTGCCTGTTTCCAGTCTCTCCATCCCATTCTGCGCAAAGCAATCGGACAGTGCGGCGATGATCTCCTCCCCATTCCTGCTGGAAGGCAGCTTCGCTCCATTGACCCATTTGCTGATAGATGTAATATCATAATTAATATGATTTGCAAGATCTTTTTCTTTCAACCCTGTCTGTCTCATAAGATCCTTCAGGGCCTCACCAAATTCTTTCTTCACATTATCACTCTCACTTGACGGCAGTATCTGCTAACCGTCTTTTTGTCCTATGGTTCAGTTTATCATAAATCTTTTATGTGAACAACCGCTTTACTCAACCAAAAAAGCAGCCTGAGATTCAGACTGCTTTTTACATACCCTGAAAACTGCATACAAGAAATCATCCGCTCCTATCCACCTTCTTGGTCATGCCCTCGACCGATTAGTAGC
>UMJL01034332.1_pt1 | contig 50173 bp, 48 predicted proteins | sample 1966071 | NCBI WGS metagenome assembly UMJL01 (sample SAMEA4836148, study PRJEB28245) | human gut metagenome | biome: gut microbiome; material: fecal sample | place: Denmark | collected 2008
TTCCATATCAGAGGCTTTCCCCGCAAATAACGGGAGCATATCCACCTGTTTGTTGATGGAATTCTTCTCGTTAATTTCCCGGTTCATATGGATGGCCACGCTTGGGATCAGCACCAGATCCCGGTCGATCTTCACAAGCGCCTCCCGGAAACCATCCTTATCCCGCAAGATGGCGCGCCCGGCCAGCGAAAGAGGCCTGTCCATCCAGGTGGTACACAGGATACCCCCATACCCCTCTGTGTTGAGCTTCACATAGTGATCCTTTACCGAAAGCTCCGCTTTCTCCTTCAGCTTGAATGTGGGAAAATCACTGTGGGACACCGCAATCTTAAAACTGTAATCTTCCAGCGAGGATCCGATCCGGAAAGCAATGATGCTAGATCCATTTCGCACGGTATAGTATGCCCCGCCTGGTTGGATATTCCAGCGCTCCCGTTCTGAAAGCAGCTGGAATCCATGCTCTCTAAGCATGCGGGCAAAATTGTCCGCCGTGTGGAAAGCGGTGGGACTGTCCGCCAGAAAAGAGAGCAGTCCCTGTATATCTTTTCTATACATTTCCATATCTATTTCTCCTTATATGCAGCGTAGCTCTTCAGAATATCCCTGACAATACCGACTACCAGATCCATGCCCTCCACTGTAATGTGTTCAAAGGGACCATGGAACGCAGAGCCGCCGGTTCCAAGGTTCGGGCAGGGCAGGCCTTTGAAGCTGAGTCTCGCTCCGTCCGTACCGCCGCGCACCGGAGATACATCCGGCGTAAGTCCTGCTTTTTGAATGGCCTTCTTGGCTATGTCCACCAGATGCATACAGGGCTCGATCTTCTCTCTCATATTGTAGTAAGACTCCACAATCTCCAGCTCTACCGTTCCCTCGCCGTACTTCTTGTTCATTTCCTCCTGGATTTGGCGCAATGTCTCATGACGCTTTTCAAACTTCTCGCTGTTGTGTTCACGGACTAAATAGCGCATCTGCGTCTTCTCCGTATTTCCGTTAAAAGCCATCAGATGGAAGAATCCCTCATACCCTTCCGTTGTCTCCGGCCGCTCGTCCGGCAGCATGGACTGGATCTCCATACCGATGAGCTGGGAATTCACCAGGATGTCTTTCGCGCTCCCCGTGTGCACATTCACACCGTGGATCGTAAAATACGCCGTGGATGCGTTGAAATTCTCAAACTGGATCTCTCCTTCGATGTCCCCGTCCAGTGTATAGGCAAAATCCGCACCAAAACGTTCTACATCAAAATGCTTCGCGCCCCTTGCGATCTCCTCATCCGGGGTAAAACCGATACAGATCTTTCCATGGGGGATATTCTCCTTCAGGATCTCCTCTGCCACTGTGATGATCTCCGCTATACCCGCCTTGTCGTCCGCCCCCAGAAGCGTGGTCCCGTCTGTCGTAATAAGCGTTCTTCCCTTCATATTCTTCAGATGCGGGAACTCCTTGACAGAGAGCACTCTTCCGCTGTCTCCAAGCTTCACATCCTCTCCGTTGTAATTCTCGATAATCTGAGGATGGATGTCCTTTCCGGAGAAATCCATCACAGTATCCATATGGGCGATCAGGCCGATGGCCGGCTGATCCTCATAGCCGGGAGTAGCCGGGATCTCCGCGTAGAGATAACACATGTCATTGAGCTCCACTTTTTCAACCCCTATGTCTTTCAACTCCTGCACAAGAAGCCTGCCCAGATCAAACTGTCTCTCCGTAGACGGAACGGTCTCGCTGGTCTCGTCACTTGTGGTCCAGACACTTACATACTTTAAAAATCTCTCATATGCTTTCATCGTTTTTTCTCCTTAAGTTTCCCTTTTGGCAAAAACCCCGTATCCGCCTTACACGGTTACGGGGTTCTAAAACAATTTATTTCGCCACGTCTTTCATACTGAAGGAGAATCTTCCCATCTTGTCCTTGCCAAGGCATACCACCTTGACCACGTCTCCCAGTGTCAGCACGTCTTCCACATGGTTGACTCTCTCCTTGGCCAGCTTGGAGATGTGTACCATTCCCTCCTTGCCCGGAGCAAACTCCAGGAAGGCGCCAAACTCTTTGATGCTGACAACCTTTCCTTCCAGCACCTGTCCGGCCTCAAAGTCAGTGACAATGATATGGATCAGCTTTCTTGCCTCTTCCATGGCCTCTGCCTCTGTGCCGCAGATGGATACAGAGCCGTCGTCCTCAATGTCGATCTTCACGCCGGTCTGCTCGATGATGGCGTTGATGGTCTTGCCTCTCTGGCCAACCACATCGCCGATCTTCTGGGGATCGATCTGCATCTGGATGATCTTCGGCGCATAAGGTCCTACCTCCGGTCTCGGCTCGGCGATGGTCTTGGCCATCACTTCGTCCAGGATGTAGAATCTGGCCTTTCTTGCCGCCGCGATGGCTTCTTCAATGATCGGACGGGTCAGTCCGTGGATCTTGATATCCATCTGGATGGCGGTGATACCCTCGTGAGTACCTGCCACCTTGAAGTCCATATCTCCAAAGAAATCTTCCAGTCCCTGGATATCTGTCAGCACCAGATAATCATCGTCGGTATCTCCGGTCACCAGTCCGGTGGAGATTCCAGCCACTGCAGTCTTGATGGGCACGCCCGCCGCCATCAGCGACATGGAAGAAGCGCACACACTTGCCTGAGAAGTGGATCCGTTGGACTCAAAAGTCTCTGATACGGTACGGATCGCATACGGGAACTCGCTCTCGCTTGGCAGCACCGGAAGAAGCGCCCGCTCTGCCAGAGCTCCGTGTCCGATCTCACGGCGTCCCGGACCTCTGGAAGGTCTGGTCTCGCCTACAGAATAGGACGGGAAATTGTAGTGGTGCATATACCGCTTGGAGGTCTCAGCCTCATCCAGCCCATCCAGCCGCTGTGCCTCAGACAGAGGCGCCAGTGTAGTAATGGTGCAGATCTGGGTCTGTCCACGGGTAAACATAGCGGAACCGTGAACTCTGGGGATCAGGTCTACTTCCGCTGCCAGCGGACGGATCTGATCGATGGCTCTGCCGTCCGGACGCTTGTGATCCTTCAGGATCATCTTGCGCACCGTCTTCTTCTGATACTGGTAAACCGCCTCGCCCAGCACTTCCAGCCACTCTTCCTTCTCTGCGAAAGCCTCGGTCAGCTTCTCTGTGATCTGGCGGATATTCTCTTCTCTTACCTGCTTCTCATCGGTAAATACCGCTTCCTCCATCTGTGCGGGAGGAACGATCTCCCTGATCGCCTCAAACAGCTCCTCCGGAACCGCGCAGCTCTCATATTCATGTTTCGGCTTGCCGCACTCTGCCACGATGGTATCGATGAACGCGATCACCTTCTGGTTCAGCTCGTGGGCTGCGAAGATGGCGTCGATCATCTGCTGCTCCGGCACTTCCTGTGCGCCCGCCTCGATCATGATCACCTTTTCTCTGGTGGAAGCAACTGTCAGCGCAAGTGTGGATACCTCTCTCTGGGCCGCCGTCGGGTTGAACACCAGCTCTCCGTCTACCAGGCCTACCTGGGTGGAAGAGATGGGGCCGTCAAACGGAATGTCAGAGATGGTGGTAGCGATAGCCGCGCCCAGCATAGCGGTAAGCTCCGGAGAGCAGTCCTGGTCTACAGACAGCACCAGGTTCTCCAGGGTAACGTCATTGCGGTAATCCTTGGGGAACAGCGGCCGCATGGGACGGTCGATGACACGGCAGGTCAGGATGGCGTTCTCAGACGCTTTTCCCTCTCTCTTGTTGAATCCTCCCGGGATCTTGCCTACCGAGTACAGACGCTCGTTGTACTCCACGCTTAAGGGGAAGAAATCGATTCCCTCTCTTGGTTTCTCAGAAGCGGTGGCCGTACACAGAACAGTGGTATCACCGTAATGCATCAGCACCGCGCCGTTTGCCTGCTTTGCCACTCTGTCCACGTCAACGCGCAGAGTTCTGCCGGCCAGTTCCATTTCATACTTTTTGTACATATCGGTCTCCTTTATCGTTTATTCTTAAGGGAAGGGAGTCCGAAACTACTGAAAAAAGCACTTTACCGCGGAAAATGCGCTTTTCAGTGGTCTCGGGAGCTCTCCCTGCCCATAATCTTATTTATTGTATCATATTTGCACCGATAACGCAATTAAAGACGGGGGAAATTTCAATTTCCCCCGTCTTCTGTCTGAGCAGATTATTTTCTCAGTCCAAGTCTCTCGATCAGAGAACGATATCTCTCGATGTCGATCTTTCTCAGGTATGCAAGAAGGCCTCTTCTCTGTCCTACCATCTTCAGAAGTCCTCTTCTGGAGTGATGATCCTTCGGATTGTTCTTGAAGTGCTCGGTCAGATCGTTGATCCTTGCGGTCAGGATGGCTACCTGAACCTCCGGTGAACCTGTGTCTCCCTCGCTTCTTCCATACTCAGCGATGATCTTTTCTTTCATCTCTTTTGTGATCATGTCTTGTCTCCTCCTTTATTCTCTGTTAAACGCCTGGCATTAAGCAATGGTCGGAGTGTCCGATTACCGAACGCCGGCTTTCCACCAGCACAGTATAGCACAGGTATCTGTGCCGCTTCAACCCTTTTTTACAAAAAATAAGCGCTTCCTTCTCCCCGGGCAAAATATTCCCGGCCGCCGGCGATATCCCGGTCGATCTGCGCCTTCATCTCCTGAACGCCGGCGAATTTCTCTTCCGGACGGGCGAAGTCCAGAAGCTCGATCCGCACTTCCTTATCGTAAGCGCTTCCCTCATAGTCAAAGAGGAAGCTCTCCGCCAGCAGTTTCCCTTCTGCTGTGACCGTGGGTTTGACCCCCACGTTGGTGATGCCGGCATACCCGGTTCCATCCACCCAGATACGGCTGTAGTAAACGCCCCGCGGGGGCGCGATCTTCTCCCGTGGCCAGACTACGTTGAAGGTGGGAAATCCCAGAGTCCTTCCCAGCTGCTTCCCGTGCTCTACCACTCCTTCGACTCCGTAGGGATAGCCCAGAAGCCGGTCTGCCAGCGCGATCTTCCCTGCGGCCATCAGCTCCTTGATATAAGAACTGCTGATCACTCTCCCCTGGTACCGCTCTTTCTCCAGGACCACCGCTTTATAGCCGTAAGTTCCTTCATAGGCTTTCAGCATATCCGCGTCTCCAGCCTTGCCATATCCAAAATGAAAGTCTGTCCCCACTACGACATACTTTGCGTGAAACACCCCGCAGATCACTTCACGGATAAAGTCTTCCCCGCTCATCTTCCGGAACTCCTCTGAAAAGGGACACTCCACCAGATAGTCCATGGTTTCGGCCAGATGTTCTGCCCGTTCCTTCTTCGTCATAAGGATGTCTTCCCGCTTCATGTCAAAGGCACAGACCACACCTTTGAGCTTCTCTTCTTCCTTAAACCGGACCACCTGGCGGGTCAGTGTCTGATGGCCCAGGTGAAGTCCGTCAAATTTGCCGAATGTAACTGCGGATCTGCCGGTATCTTTATAATGTTCCAGTCCTTTTAAGTATTCCATAATCCTTCCCTTCAGCTGCCGCAAAACATTTTTACTGTTGTATATTCTTCCGCTTCTCTGTGATAGCGGTACAGGGCAAGGAAATTCCCGCCGACGTCGTAGAGCCTTACGCAGGCGCCGTCCTTTATCTCCCTGTCTCCATCGGTCATCGACCGTTTTAATCCATTTCCATTATAGGCCAGTTTCTCCCAGCCTTCCTTTACCCGCACGGCAGGATACTCTGCGAAAAGCCGGTCGATGGGACAAAGCATCTTCCCAAGCTCTCCCGTCTTCAGCGCAGACGCCACTTCTTCAAGCCTGCAGGCTTCTTCCAGGGCAAAGGGCCCCACCCTTGTCCGCAAAAGCGCCTCCATACAGCCGTAACAGCCCAGATCCGCGCCGATATCGTCGCACAGCGTGCGGATATAGGTCCCCTTGGAACAGCGGACCCGCAGTCGGACTCTGGGAAGCGCCTCCTCCAGGATCTCCAGTTCATAGATCCGGACCCGTCTTGCCTTGCGCTCGATGGTCTTCCCTTCCCGGGCAAGCTCATAGAGCTTTTTGCCGTTTACTTTCAGGGCAGAGTACATAGGCGGGATCTGATCATACTCGCCCACGTATTTGTGCGCCGCCTGTTCTACCATTTCCCTGGTGATCCCCTGCACGTCTCCCCGGTCTGTCACAGTCCCGGTCACATCCTGGGTATCTGTGCGGATCCCAAGGAACAGGACCGCTTCATAAGTCTTATCCCGGTCTGTCAGAAGATCGCAGACCTTGGTGGCCCGTCCCAGGCAGACCGGGAGCACCCCTTCCGCCTCCGGGTCCAGGGTTCCGGTATGGCCGATCTTGCGCTGCCCGGTGATCCCCCGGAGCTTTGCCACCACATCGTGAGAGGTATAGCCTTTCTTTTTATAAATATTTAAAATGCCATGGATCATGCCTTCTCCTCCAGTTGATCCTGGATCAGACCGGAGAGATTGTTCAGCACGTCATGGGGCGTTCCGGCCATGGTAAACCCGGCCGCTTTCTTGTGGCCGCCGCCGCCCAGATACCCGGCTACTTTGCTTACATCCACCAGATCGTTGGAACGAAGGCTCACCTTATAGACGCTGGGCTTAACCTCGTACATAAAGATGGCAACTTCCACACCTGTGGTGTCCCGCAGATGGCTTACGATCCCGTCCAGATCTTTGGGCCCCACTCCGTAGAACTCCATCTCCCGCCTGCGCATATAGGCGGCAATACATTTCCCGTCCATAAAAAGGATGCTTTCCATCAGGGTGCGCCCCAGAACCTGATTCTGCGCATAGGTCTTCTCCACATAGGTCTTCCGGATCAGTGTTGGCGCATCTACACCTTTCTCCAGCAGATCCGCCGCCGCCCGAAGAGTCTCCGGCGACGTGCAGGAATACTGGAACACGCCGGTATCATGGACGATGCCAAGATACAGCGCCTCCGCCACGGGAAGGGTGATCTTATCCTTCTCCATCAGGTTATACACCAGCTCTGAGGTAGAGCTGGCATCCGGGACCACATAATTTTCTTCCCCGAAATTTGTGTTGCTGATGTGATGGTCCACACAGAGGGTGTGGGCCGCCCGGTCAAAAAGCTCCCGGGAGAACCCAAGCCGCTCTTTGTCTCCGCAGTCCAGGCAGAAAAACAGCTCGTAATCCCGGTCCCCGGACAGTTCATGCCGAATCTTCCCGGAGTCTTTCAGAAAGTGATAGGAATCCGGGATCTCCTCCAGATAGACATCCACCTGTTTCCCGGGGTAATTCTCCTGGATATAGAGGTACAGCCCCATACAGGAACCGGTACAGTCTCCGTCCGGATGTTCATGTCCGCCAATGGCGATCTTATTCGCCGCTCTGATCAGTCTGTCTAACATCTTCTTCCGCCTCCATGCCGCCGGTTACTTCTTCTATCTTCTTAGACATATTTACACCATATTCAATGGACTGGTCCAGTATGAACCGGATCTCCGGGGTGTTGCGCAGGTTCAGCGTCCGGGCCAGTTCCCGGCGGATATAACCTTCCGCGCTTGTCAGGCCCTTGATGGTCTCCTGCTGGGCCTTTTCATCGCCCAGCACGCTGATATATGCCTTGCAGGTCTTGAGATCCGGCGCTACCTCCGCGGCAACCACAGAGGTCCAGGGCGCCACTCTTGGATCCTTGATGCCTCCCCGGATGATACTGCTTAATTCCCGCTGGACTTCCACATTCACCCTGGTGTTCTTAATACTTCTTTTCCGCAATGTTCTTCCTTCTTTCTCTCCAAAGCAGGATCGTCGCGAAGGGCGTTATCTCGGCACTTCCACCATCTTGTAGGCTTCTACCTGGTCGCCTTCCTTCACGTCGTTGAAATTGTTGAATACAAATCCACACTCATATCCTGCGCGCACTTCTTTTACGTCGTCTTTAAACCGCTTCAGGGAAGCAAGGGATCCTTCGTAGACCACAATGCCGTCCCGGATGATCCGGGCGGAGCAGTCCCTCTCGAAGGTTCCGTCCAGCACGTAGGACCCGGCGATGGTCCCCACGCCGGAAGCCTTGAACAGCTGCCGCACTTCCGCATGGCCCAGCACCTTCTCTTCGAATACCGGATCCAGCATTCCCTTCATAGCCGCTTCCACATCTTCGATGGCGTTGTAGATTACCCGGTAGAGACGGATATCCACGCCTTCCCGCTCCGCTGTCTCCTTGGCCGTCGCATCCGGACGCACGTTGAATCCGATGATGATGGCGTTGGAGGCGGATGCCAGGCTGACGTCCGACTCGTTGATGGCGCCTACGCCGCCGTGAATGATCTTGACTACCACTTCGTCGTTGGACAGTTTCACAAGGCTCTGCTTGATGGCTTCCACAGATCCCTGTACGTCCGCTTTTACTACAATGCCAAGCTCTTTCAGGTTGCCCTCCTGGATCTGGGTAAACAGATCATCCAGGGAGAGCTTGGATTTTGTCTCTTCCAGAAGTTTTACCTTGCTCTGGGAGATAAAGGTCTCCGCAAAGCTTCTGGCCTCTTTGTCATTGCCGCAGCCTACCAGCACTTCGCCGGCGTTTGGCACGTCGTTGAGACCCAGGATCTCCACAGGCATGGACGGGCCGGCTTCTTTCACCCGGCGTCCCTTGTCGTCCATCATTGCCCGGACTTTTCCGTGGGCTGCGCCGGCCGCTACCGCATCTCCGACGCGCAGAGTTCCCTTCTGCACCAGTACGGTGGCAACCGGGCCTCTTCCTTTATCCAGCTCTGCCTCCAGCACAAGACCTCTTGCCCGGCGGTTCGGATTGGCTTTTAACTCCAGGACCTCCGCCGTCAGAAGGATCATCTCCATCAGATCCTCCAGGCCTTCCCCGGTCTTCGCGGATACCGGCACAAAGATGGTGCTTCCGCCCCAGTCTTCCGGGATCAGCTCATACTCGGTCAGCTCCTGTTTTACCCGCTCTACATTGGCGCTTGGCTTATCGATCTTATTGACTGCCACAATAATCTCAACTCCTGCCGCTTTGGCATGGTTGATGGCTTCCACGGTCTGAGGCATCACGCCGTCGTCCGCCGCTACCACCAGGATGGCGATATCGGTGGAGCTGGCTCCACGCATACGCATGGCGGTAAACGCTTCGTGTCCCGGGGTGTCCAGGAAGGTGATCTTCTCCCCGTTCTTCTCTACCACATAGGCGCCGATATGCTGGGTGATACCGCCGGCCTCGCCGCCGATCACGTTGGTGTGGCGGATAGCGTCCAGAAGGGAGGTCTTACCATGGTCAACATGACCCATGACGCAGACTACCGGAGGACGCTTCTTCATCTTCTTCTCATCCTCTTCCTCCTCCTTCAGCAGTTCCTCGATCACGTCAACCACTTCTTCTTTCTCACAGAGGATATCGAACTCCAGCGCGATCTCTTCCGCGGTTTCGTAATCGATCTCCTGGTTGACGGTGACGATCTTACCCTGCATGAACAGCTTCTTCACGATCACAGAAGGAACCACTTTCATCTTGTCCGCCAGTTCCTGGATGGTCAGCACCTCCGGAATGGTGATGGACTTGATCTCTTCTTCCTGTTTCTGAGCCTTCGGCTGAGGCTTCTGAAGCTGCGGCTTATTCTCCGTCTTCTGCTTCTTGCCCTTTGGCTTTCTGTCCTCTTCCTCATGGCGGTAATCTTTCTTCTTATGATCGTCCTTCCCTTTGCCTTTGCCTCTCTGGGGCTTCTGGGAGGGAGTCTCAGGAGCCGGGATACTGCTGCCCTGGTTCCTTCTGCCCTCCGGACGTCCGCCGGGACGGCCGTCTCTTCTCTCCCCGTCTCTTCTGGGAGCGCGGTCCTCTCTTCTGTCGCCCTCTCTTCTTGGGCCTCTGTCATCTCTGCGCTGGCCTTTCTCCCCGTCTCTTCTGGGAGCGCGGTCCTCTCTTCTTGGCGCGCGGTCGTCTCTTCTTTCGTTTCTTTCGCTTCTCTCCCCGTCTCTTCTTGGCTCCGGACGGTTTGCCTGCCCAGCATGAGCCGCCTGTTCCGTACGGGCTGCCTGTTCCGGACGAGCCGCCTGCTCTTTGCGCGCCGGCTGCTCCTGCTGCGGTCTTGCCGCTGCCTGGGGCTTCACCTGCTGTTCCTTTGCTGCCGGGGCCGCCTCTGTCTGCGGCGCCTCCTTCTTGCCCAGCGCCCGCTCAAAGGCCTGGGCTACCGAACGGCCGGATCTGGCCGCGCCCGCCTGGGGTCTTTCCTCCCCCGGACGCACAGGACCACCGGGCCGTCTGGCCGGACGTCCGTTATTCACCTGCATCGGCCTGCCCTGAGACATTCCCCCGTGACCGCCGCCTGCCGGACGTCTTCCCTGACGTCCGCCGTTCTGGGTGTTCTGGGGACGGAAGACATGCACGATATTCTTCTTCTTCGGAGCCTCGCCTGCCGGCTTCTCCGCAGGCTTTTCCTCCGGCTTCTCCGTCGGTTTCTCCGCCGGTTTCTCTGCCGGCTTGCTGCCGCCGGCGAAAGAATCCCGCACCATCTTGATCTCCGGCTCCTCCAGAGAACTCATATGGCTTTTTACTTCTATCTGCTTGCCCCCAAGGAACTCGATCAGTTCCTTGCTGGGAATATCCAGCTCTTTCGCTAACTCATATACTTTCATCTTCGACATACACACTACCTCCATTATGCAATTGTATTCTCTTCTGTGTCCAAATGTTTCCTGATTCCTTTTGCAAACCCCTCATCCGTGACTGCAAGGGATGCACGGAACTCTTTTCCCATTGCATGTCCCAAGGTATCTTTATCTTTGTAAAAATAGATTGGCACTTTATAAAAACTGCACATATTCCGAAATCTCTTCTTCGTGTTTTCCGAGGCGTCCCCGGCCACGATCACCAGCGCGGCCCGGCCGGATTTCACCTCTTTTTCTGTGCAGAACTCTCCGCTTGCCACTTTCCCGGCCTTTGTCGCAAGGCCAAGCAAAGACAACGCCTTATTCTGACTCAAGAAGCTCCATCTCCTTTTCCAGGGATTCATACACCTCCGGCGGGATCGCCTGCCCGAAAGAGCGCTCCAGGCCCTTGCACTTCCTGGCCTTCTCCAGGCATTTCCGGCTGGGGCAAAGATAAGCTCCCCGGCCATTCTTCCTTCCAGTGGCGTCCAGCATAAATTCCTGATCCGCCGTGCGGATGACCCGGATCATCTCCTTTTTGCTGCGCATTTCCTGACAGCCCACACATTTCCGCAGAGGTATCTTTTTATTCTTGTTCAAATGATCACCTTATTCCTTTTCTGCCTCCGGCTCCTCTTCGTAAGCAGCCCCGGCATCGTAGTCCTCAGCGTAGTCTTCGTAGCCTTCCTCATAGGCCTCGTCATAGCCGTCCTCGTACATCTCTTCCTCAAAGACGCCTTCACTCATCTCCATATAGTTCTCCGGCAGTTCTCCGGATTCAATGGCCTGTGTCTCACTCTTGATGTCGATCTTATATCCGGTCAGCCGCGCCGCAAGTCTGGCGTTCTGGCCTTCCTTGCCGATGGCAAGAGACAGCTGGTAATCCGGCACGATCACGCTGGCCGTCTTTTCATCTGGATCCGCCATAACAGAGATGACCTTTGCCGGACTCAGCGCATTCTCGATCAGGATGGCCGGGTTATCGCTCCAGTTGATGATGTCGATCTTCTCGCCCCGCAGTTCGCTGACGATGGCATTGACTCTCGCGCCGTTCATTCCCACGCAGGCTCCCACCGGATCTACATCCGGATCATTGGACCACACTGCGATCTTGGTCCTGCTGCCCGCCTCTCTGGCAATGCTCTTGATCTCCACGATCCCGTCTCTGACTTCAGTGACCTCAGACTCAAACAGCCGCTTCACCAGCTCCGGATGAGTCCGGGATACCAGGATCTTGGGACCCTTGGTGGTATTCTTGACTTCTACCACATACAGCTTGATCCGCTCGGTGGGCTTGAACACCTCGCCTTTCACCTGCTCGTTCTCAGTCAGCATGGCGTCCGCCTTGCCCAGGTTGATACTGATATTTCTTCCCACATACCGCTGTACGATACCGGTGACAATGTCTTTTTCTTTCTCAAAATACTGATCGTAGATCACTTTGCGCTCTTCCTCGCGGATCTTCTGCAGGATCAGGTTCTTGGCGTTCTGCGTAGCGATCCGCCCAAAGGATTTGGACTCGATAGGGATCCGCACGATATCGCCAAGTCCCAGCTTGCTGTCGATCTCCTGAGCGTCTTCCAGGCTGATCTGCTCCAGCGTATCCTCAACTTCCTCCACAACCTCTTTCTCTGCGTAAAGCTGGTAATCACAGGTCTCCCGATCCATGGTCAGCTTAATGTTGTCCGCCTTGCCAAAATGATTCTTGCAGGCGTTCAGAAGGGAATTCTCAATAGCATCCAGCAAGGTTTCCTTACTGATGTCCTTCTCCTTCTCCAACAGGTTCAATGCTTCCAGTAATTCTGTGTTCATTCTTTCTTTCCTCCTTAATCTAGAAATCAAATGCCAGACGGATCAAAGCGATGTCGTCTTTGTCAAATGTCTTCTCTGTCTCATCCGCAAGTGTGATGGTTACTGTATTTTCATCGTAATCCTTCAGGATCCCGGTAAATTCCTTCTGCTTATCGATCATCCGGTAGGTCCGGATCTCCACCTCTTCTCCCAGGCTCCGTCTGAAATCTTTCTCCTTCTTCAGCGGCCGGCCCAGTCCCGGGGAGCTGACCTCCATGATATAAGCGTCCTCAATAAAGTCTTCCTGATCCAAAAGGTCGGAGAGCCGCCGGCTCACCTTCTCACAGTCGTCAATGCTGATCCCGCCGGGTTTGTCAATGTAAGACCTTAAGTACCAGGTACTGCCTTCTTTCACATACTCTACATCCACAAGCTCAAACCCGTATTCCTCTACGATAGGGGTCAAGAGCTGTTCTGTTTTCTGTTCGTAAAGTTCTCTTTTCGACAATGTAAAATTCCTCCTTACCAACAAAGAAGAGTGAACTTTCGTTCACTCTTCTGCCGGATTTCTATGTGACTATAGGGGAGTATAGCACTTCTTCCGTTAGAAATCAAGGGTTTTCGGGAATTTCTCCAGGATTTTCCGCCGTTTATTGAATTCGGGAAACAGCTATGGTAGACTAAGGAAAAGCATATGTGTTTTCTAGATTTCTAATCTCGGTATCAAAAGCGGGATTCTTATTCTTTCAGACTGCGGACCTGGTCTTGCAGCTTCTGTCTCTTCAGAAAATTCATGCTTTATATTCCACATTTTAAGCAGGAGTTTTCTGAAAATCCGGAACTCCTGGGATAATTTCATAAGGAGGTCCGGCGTATGGAGAAAAAAGAAGTCCTCCAATGGCATCCTGCATTTTTTGCCGGGATACAGATTGAACTGGAGGAGGAACGGGAATACCTGTCCTTTGAAAACGAACATCAGCTTGGGACAAAACCTAAAGAGATCGATGTGCTCATCATTAAAAAAGACGGGACACATCCGATTCACAAAAATATCGGAAGAATCTTCCGGGGGCACAACCTGATCGAATATAAGAGTCCGGCAGATTCTTTAAATATTGACGATTTTTACAAAGTATACGGCTATGCCTGTTTTTACAAATCTGATTCATCACTGGCAGATGTGATCCCCATAGACGATCTGACGATCACATTTGTCTGCCACCGGTATCCCCGGAATCTAATGGAGCATTTAACGAAAAAACGCAGCTTTCAGATCCAGGAAACAGAATCTGGCATTTTCTACGTGACAGGCGATTTTATTCCTATTCAGATCATTGTGACAAAAAAACTTTCGAAAGAAGAAAATTTATGGCTGGCCAGCCTAACGGATCATCTGGACAGCGAAGCAGAAGCAGAAAAACTGGTCACCGAATACCGGAACCATACAACAAATAAACTCTATCAGTCTGTCATGGATATTATTGTCCGGGCAAACCACAAGCAGTTTGAGGAGGCAGTAAAAATGTGTGAAGCGTTAAAAGAATTATTCGAAGATGAATTCCAGGAAAGAGAAAACCGCGGGATCCAGGAAGGAAAATTAGAAGCTCAGACCCGGATCAACAGCCTGATCCTTCGGCTGTCCGAACTTGGCCGCACAGAAGATATTGTAAGATCCGCGAAAGACCCGGCTTATCAGGAACAACTCCTGAAGGAACTGAATCTGTAATCCCCCTTCTGTTTTCTGCAGGTAAACGAATCGTCGGTTGCTCCCGGAAGCTGATTATGTTACCTTAGCACCAAGGCAGAACTTGCCGCCAGACTCCAGGTTACGGACAAGGCAGTCAGCCGCTGGGAACGGGGAATCGGATTCCCGGACATCAGCACCATCGAGCCCCTGGCAGACGCGTTAAACATCAGTGTTGTAGAACTTATGAAATCTGAGAAAAGTGTGGCCACAGAACTATCAAAAGAAGAAGCGGCCCAAGCCGTCTCAGACACCCTCACGCTTGCCAAAGCCAGGCAGAGACAGGAACGGAAACATATCCGCACCCTCCTCGGAATTCTGGCTGTCCTCTTACTGTTATTCCTGTGGATGGATCACATGCAGTGGCAACTGGATACCATCCTCTTCACAGGGATCGGCGTAGTGTTCCCCCTCTTTTGTCTCTCTGGCTCCCTGATGCTTCTGGGCTATGGGATCCGACGGAAACAAAGGGGGCAGCCCTTTGGCCAGACTCTTGCCGCAGGACTTGGACTTTTATTCCTGTTGATCCTGTTTTTAGGACTGTTCTTCCTGGCAGGCGCCGCCGGGATCGGACCGGTGCCTGCGTAAAATAAAATACCTCACATAACAAAGAAGGGATCCCTTCCGCCATCACTGGCCTGGGATCCCACTTTTTATCTTTTCCTCTGAAGGCATACCTTCCCCTCCTTGAACGCCATCATCATGGCGTTGGTCAGGCTTAAGTCCTCCTCCTTCACCGGCATATCCTCCCGCCGGAACCACTCTGCCATGGCAAGTTCTTCCTGGTCGATAGAGATCTCTCCCTCTCCGTCCAGCTCACAGAAAAATCCCATCAGAAGGGTATCAGAGAAGGACCAAGGCTGACTCTTGAAGTAGGTGATGTTCTTCACCTTCAGTCCCACTTCCTCCATCACTTCCCGGCGCACCGTCTCCTCAATAGGCTCTCCCACCTCGCAGAATCCGGCCAGCAGGGCATAGTCGGTAAAATCCCGCCCCGCGTACTTGGACATCAGGATCTTATCCCCACAGGTGACTCCGATGATCACCGCCGGACAGATCTTGGGAAACTCCATCAGGCCGCAGGAGGGACACTTCATCATCCGCTCCTTCTCATCCTGCACCATGGGCTTTCCGCAGCGGCCGCAGAACCGGCGGCTCTCATACCACTGAAAGAGCTGCCAGCCGGTGATCCCGGCAAACCGCAGATATTTGGGCCTGGCGCTCCGGAAGATCCAGGTATTCTCCCAGGCAAACCCCTCCTTCTCCAGACAGTGTCCGTCAAATCCCCGGTGAAGATAAAAACGCATCCCGTCTATGGCGAAGAGATAGACTGCCTCTTCGTAGAGTTTTTCTGTTTCTCCCTCCCAGTGGGCCTGCGCCTCACGGAAGGCAGGAAACCGGATCTCCTCCCCCTGTTTTCTCAAAAGCGCCTGCTTTCCCTGATAACACAGCAGGAAATCCTCCTCTTTTGGCCGCTTTGGATGATAGGCGTTATCATAGCGATACGGGCTGATATCCTGAATCATGGTTCTACCTCGCTTTCGTACCGGTGCCGTCCCGCTTTGCCGCTTTCAGCCGGTTCAGCGTGACCTCCCGGTCTCTGTACTGAACTTTGGTCTCTGTTCCCTCTTCAAAAAGATAAACCTCTTCCAGTTCATCCTTCTTGCGCAGCCGGATCCCCCGCACGCCCACGGCGCCCTTCTTCTTCTCAGACACCTCTTCCGCGCCAAACCGGAGGAAATATCCGTCTTTTGTCCGCAGCACCACCTGCTGGCCGTCGCTGATCACCTGAACACTCACCACCGCGTCCTCCGCCTGCAGCTTGGTAGCCGCGATGGTCCGCTTGGATACCTGGAACTCGGTTCCCGGAACCTTCTTGATCATACCTGCCCGGGTAGCGAACAGGATCCTGGCAAATCGCATCTGCTCACTGTCGCAGATATAGACGATCTCCTCCTGGGTGCTGTCGTAATTGCTCACATTGTCAATAGGCTGCCCCTTATCCCTGAACTTGCCGTAAGGCAGATCCAGCACCTTCACCTGGTGCATCTTTCCGGTGTCGGTAAAGATACAGAGCTTCCCGGTATTCAGGCAGCTGATCACATACCGGTTCTCCCCGTCCGCCGCCTCTTTGTTCCGCTCATAGGTGGCCCGGTCAATGGTCTTGGCATAGCCAAACCGGTCCATCAGGAAGATCACTTCCTGCTCTTCGATCTTCTTCTCCTCAAACACGGCCTCCTCGGCATTCTCGATCTGGGTGCGCCGTTTCCAGGAGAATTCCTTCTTGATCTGGTCTAAATCCGCCATGATCACTTCTGCCATAGAGTCATAATTATTTAAAATGTCCTCATAGCGGGCGATATTTTTCAGCGTTTCCTCATGCTCCTTCATCAGCGCCTCGATCTCCAGGCCGATCAGCCGGTAGAGACGCATCTCCAGGATGGCTGTGGCCTGCCGCTCAGTAAACCGCAGCATAGCCGCCATCTTTTTGGAAATACTGGACTTGAACTTGATATTGTCGGTCACCCCGTCTGTAAGACAGGCCTTGGCGTCTTTCACCGACTGGCTGCCCCGCAGGATCTCAATGATCAGGTCGATCACGTCACAGGCTTTGATCAGCCCCTCCTGGATCTCCTTTTTGTCCCGCTCCTTGGCAAGAAGCGTCTGATACTTGCGGGTGGCAAGCTCGAACTGGAAATCCACATGATGCTCGATGATCTTCTTCAAGCCCATGGTCTCCGGGCGTCCGTCCGCCACTGCCAGCATATTTACCCCAAAGGTGTCCTCCAGCCGGGTCTTCTTGTAGAGCATGTTGATGAGATTTTCCGCGTCCGCGCCCTTTTTGAGCTCAATAACGATCCGGATCCCTTCCTTGGAGGACTGGTTGGAAATATCGGTGATATCGCTGGTCTTCTTGGACTCTACCAGGTTGTAGACGTCGTTCAGGAATTTTCCGATCCCTGCCCCGATCATGGTATAGGGGATCTCCGAGATCACAATCTGGCTCTTGCCCCCCTTTAATTCTTCTACTTCCACCTTGCCCCGCAGCTTCACCTTTCCGGTTCCGGTCTCGTAGATATCCAGCAGGTCGTCTTTATTGACCACGATCCCCCCGGTGGGGAAATCCGGCCCTTTGATATATTTCATCAGCTGTCTGGTGCTGATCTCATTGTTCTTCATGTAGGCCTTGACCCCGTCGATCACCTCGCCCAGGTTGTGGGTGGGGATGCTGGTGGCCATACCAACCGCGATCCCTTCCGCGCCGTTTACCAGCAGGTTGGGGATCCGCACCGGCAGCACTTCCGGTTCCTTCTCCGTCTCGTCAAAGTTGGGGACAAAATTCACAATGTCCTTATCCAGATCCTGGAGATAGGCTTCCTGGGTGATTTTCGCCAGACGGGCCTCGGTATAACGCATGGCCGCCGCCCCGTCTCCCTCGATAGAGCCAAAGTTGCCATGACCGTCCACCAGCACGGTGCCCTTCTTGAAATCCTGGGCCATCACCACCAGGGCTTCATAGATGGAACTGTCCCCGTGGGGGTGGTATTTACCCATGGTATCACCCACGATACGGGCACATTTCCGGTAGGGGCGGTCATTTTTAAGCCCCAGCTCATGCATATCGTAAAGAGTCCGCCGCTGCACCGGCTTTAAACCGTCCCGGACGTCCGGAAGGGCGCGGGCTACAATGACGCTCATGGCATAATCGATATACGATTTCTTCATCACATCCGAATATTCGGTTCTTATGATCTGTGTATTTTCCATGGTCTTCCTTCTCCTTTAGACATCCAGCTGTGCTTCCAGCGCATTTTCATAGATAAAGGTCCGTCTGGGCGGAACTTCAGTACCCATCAGCATCTCGGTCACGCTGGAGGCCATCCTGGCGTCCTCGATCTCCACCAGCTTCAGCACCCGGGTCTCCGGGTTCAGGGTGGTCTCCCACAGCTGCTGGGCGTCCATCTCTCCCAGTCCCTTATACCGCTGCAGGGTAAAGGGGCCGTCATGGGTCTTCCGGTAGCGCTCCAGAGCCTGGTCGTCGTAGAGGTACTCTTCCTCCCCTTTCTTCGGCATAGCTTTGTAAAGAGGCGGCATGGCGATATACACATGTCCCTCATAGATCAGCTCCGGCATAAACCGGTAGAACAGAGTCAGGAGCAGAGTGGAAATGTGGGCTCCGTCCACATCCGCATCCGCCATGATGATGATCTTGTCATAGCGCAATTTGCTGATGTCGAAATCGTTGCCGTACCCTTCGGAAAATCCACAGCCAAAGGCATTGATCATAGTCTTGATCTCCGCATTGGCCAGGATCTTGTCAATGCTGGCCTTCTCCACATTCAGGATCTTGCCCCGGATGGGAAGGATAGCCTGGTACATCCGGTCTCTGGCTGTCTTGGCAGAACCTCCGGCAGAATCTCCCTCCACGATAAAGATCTCGCACCTGGAAGGATCCCGGCTCTCACAGTTGGCAAGCTTGCCGTTGCTGTCAAAAGAGTATTTCTGTTTGGTCAGAAGATTGGTCTTGGCCTTCTCCTCGGTCTTACGGATCTTAGCCGCCTTCTCCGCGCAGCCGATCACTTTTTTCAGGGTCTCCAGGTTCCGGTCGAAATACCGCACGATCTCGTCCCCTGCCACCTTGCTCACCGCCCGGGCCGCGTCCGGGTTGTCCAGCTTGGTCTTGGTCTGGCCCTCAAACCGGGGATCCGGATGTTTGATAGACACAATGGCGGTCATGCCGTTTCGCACATCCGCGCCGGTGAAGTTGGCGTCTTTTTCCTTCAGGATCCCAAGTTCCCTGGCATATTGATTGATCACCGTGGTGAAGGTGGTCTTAAACCCGGTGAGATGGGTGCCTCCCTCTCCATTGTAAATGTTATTGCAAAAGCCCAGTACATTTTCATGGAACTCGTTGACGTACTGGAATACCACTTCCACTTCAACACCTTCCGATTCCCCCTTAAAATAAACCGGCTCGTGGACGGCTTCCTTCTTGGAGTTCCGATCCCGGATAAAACCCAGGATCCCTTCCGGCTCATGGTAGACGATCTTCTCCTTCTCCTCGCCCCGCAGGTCCTCGAAGATAATGGTAAGCTCCGGATTCAGATAAGCGGTCTCGTGCATCCGGCTTTTTACTTCCTCCGCCCGGAACCGGGTCTTTTCGAAAATGGTGTCGTCCGGCAGAAAATTGATCTTCGTCCCGGTCTTCTTGGTCTTGCCGATCTTGGGCAGAAGCCCGTTCTCCAGTTCCACCACCGGTACGCCTCGTTCATACCGGTCGTGATGGATATACCCGTCCCGGCTTATCTCCACATCCATATAGGCAGACAGCGCGTTGACCACCGAAGATCCCACTCCGTGGAGACCGCCGCTGGTCTTGTAGACAGAATCATCAAATTTTCCTCCCGCATGGAGGGTGGTATAAACCACTCGCTCCGCGGACACTCCTTTGGCGTGCAGGTCCACCGGCACGCCACGTCCATTGTCGGATACGGTAGCAGATCCGTCCGCCTCCAGGGTCACATGGATCTCGCTGCAGGATCCTGCCAGGTGCTCATCCACGGAATTGTCCACGATCTCATAGATCAGATGGTTCAGGCCCTTGGTGGACACGCTGCCGATATACATGCCCGGCCGTTTGCGCACCGCCTCCAGTCCTTCCAGTATTGCAATGCTGTCCGCATCATATGTATTCTTCTTCGCCATGAACTGTCGTTCCTTTCCGATATTTTCCCATACTGGAGATATCTTAGCACAAAATGTGGTGTTAGGCAAACACATTTTACGGCGTCAGCACAGTATCTAGTGTTTCCGCCAGGATCTCCATGGCGTTTCTCATCTCCTCCACCGTGTTGGTCTGGGCTCCCGCCTCCACCAGCAGAGTCTTTGGCGTCACGTGCATGTTGTAGCGGTAGCTCTTAAGATAGATCCGCCGGGTAAATCCCGGGTACTTCTGCGCCGCCAGCTGCATCTGGAGGGAGAAGGCCAGATTATCTTCTATGTAAGGATTCTTCAGATACTCGATGGGACCGTTGGCCTTGGTCCGGCTCATGCCGTTAAAGAACATGATCTGGGCCGTGGGTTTTCCGTTGATCTCCTCCACCAGGTGGGTGGAATCTCCCACGCCGTCCCGGTGCAGGTCAATCACCACTTCGATACTGGGGTTCTCCTTAAGGATCTTCTCAACCTCCGGAAGGGCCAGCTCGTAGGCCCGGCTCCGGTCCAGTTTCCCGTCGATAAGATCGTAAACGCCTTTGTGATGAAGGGTGGGGATCTGATAGGTCTCATTCAGAAGCTGCGCCAGATACTCTCCCACGCCCACAATGGTATCACTTTCCTCCCCTTTCCCGGAATCTGCGAAGGCCTCTTGGGAGTGGGTATGATAGATCAGCACCTTAGGGCCCTCCCCGGACTGATCGATGGTTAAGTCTTTCCCCAGCAGAGTCTGGGCGTTCAGCTGCTCCGGATCCACCGACGTGCTACTGTCCACCGTGTAGAAATGTCCCATCAGATAATCAAAATCCTTCAGTTTCTCCAGGGAGGTATCCGGTGTCTTTTCTCTCCCGCCCGTCTTTGCTGTCCCGTCTGTCTGAACGGCTTCATCCGCCTTATTCTCATCCCGGGCCTGACGGGACAGAATCATCTCATAGGTCTCCCGGTCCTCCACTACCACATCCATCGACGTTTTCTCTTCTATGTAGCGCTCCAGGGGCATCAGATCCCCTGCCGCCCGAAGGACCCACCGGGAAGGCGTGACCGCCTCCCCGTCCCTGCAGTAGGCAAAACCGGCAAGATACATCTCTTCTGTCCGGTGTCCAAGAAACCGGTTTATCTCCAGCCGGACCTCCTCCGGCAGACGGGTCTTTATATGAAATCCCGCATACAGGATCAAAATCCCAAGGACCAGGACCATCAGGACCTGGCTGACCTTTCTCTGAAACAACTCCAACCACTTCACTCCGCTCAAACCCCTGGCCCCGGAAAATCTCCGGACAGGTTTTCAAATTTGTGTCTTAACACTATATGATGTGACTCCCCGGGATATGTGCATGTCCCACAGAGAAAATGCAGGTTCAGGCTTCCTTCGCTTTCCCGGAAAACAGAAGATTCAAAGCTTCCGATAAGGTATAGCTGATCCGCCTGATGGTATCGTCAATATCCTTGGGCGTCACAAACAGCCCGTTCAGATGAGGGGAGATCAGTTCCCGCACCAGGTCGTATTTTTCCGCCGCAGTGTAACCCTGCAGCACAACACCCACCCCCCGCAGCGCTTCCGAGGTCTCCAGCGCCGCGATCAGATTTTCCATGGTGTCGTTGACGATCGTGGCTGCGTCCACTACCGTAGGGATCCCAATGGCGATCACCGGAACCCCCACCGTTTCCCGGGTCAGCCCGCCTCTGTGGTTGCCCACCCCGGAACCAGGGCTGATCCCGGTGTCCGAGATCTGGATCGTCCGGTTGAGACGCCGGGAACTTCTGGCCGCCAGGGCGTCCACCGCAATGATCACGTCCGGCTCGGTCTCCGCCACCACCCCGCGGACGATCTCCACGGTCTCCATGCCCGTCTGCCCCATGACTCCCGGCACGATGGCGCTCACCAGACGCGCCTGCTCCTCGCCCATGGCATATTTCCCGTACTCCTTCACGATATGCCTGGTGATATTCAGGTTGTCCACCACCAGCGGGCCAAGCGCATCCGGAGTCACTTTCCGGTTCCCAAGGCCCACCACCAGCACAGAGAGATCCTCTTTGTCACATTTCAGGAAACCTGCCAGGAACTTTGCCAGTTCCACAGAGATCTCCCTGTGATAGGCCTCGTCAGGCACTGCCATCTCTGGCGCCTCCATGGTAATATAGGTGCCCACCGGCTTGCCCATCGCCTTCGCTCCATTTTCCGTCTCGATCCGCACCCGGGTGATCCGGATCTCCCGTTCCTCATCATAGTCCTCCTCCAGTACAACCCCCTGGATCTCCACATGATCTGACTCGAACCGCTCCTTCTGCTCCAGCGCCAGATCCGTCCTGATACTGTATTTCTCGATCATCCCATCAACCTCACTGAACCTTAAGTCTCACTGCCGCCATTTCCGCCTTTTGCCTGTGGCTTACAGCGCCGCCGACAACATCAGTTTTTGCAATATTTTGAGAAATATGTATTGACAGAACCTAAACCTTGGAATAAAATAAATTCGTATGTTTCGTTAGAACGTCCGTGTCCGGCTCTAACGAACTGGAAATCGAGAGAATCGAAATATAGATATTGGAGGTGGACGAGTTGGCTAATATCAAATCTGCGAAGAAGAGGATTTTGGTAAACGAAACAAAAGCGGCTAGAAACAAAGCGATCAAATCCAGAGTTAAAACCTCTGTAAAGAAAGTAGAAGCTGCTGTTGCAGAGAAGAACGCCGAGGCGGCAAAAGAAGCGCTGAAGGCAGCGATCGTGGAGATCGACAAAGCTGGAACCAAGGGTGTTTATCACAAGAATACCTGCTCCAGAAAGATTTCCCGCTTAACAAAAGCAGTCAACGGAATCGCTTAAGAGCATAGACAAAAACAGCCATTTACCGTCATGGCTGTTTTTTATTATTCAATTGAGGACGTAGCCTTTTGCAAAAAGGCTACGTCCTCAATTGACGTTTACGGTGTACCAAAATGACAATCGGGGTGTACCCAAATGCATTTTAGGGTGTACCAAAATGAACTTTACTCCAGTTTTGAATACCCAAAACTATTGACCAGTGCCTCTACTCTGCTGCCTTCTTTGCACATCGGACACTCGTGAGGATCATAAGCGCGATAGTCCGGCACGTCTTTACTGGTAAAAATGGTTTTGATCTCCATGCCGGCAATCTTTGTAACTGCACTGAAAATCGCACAAATCCCGCAAACAGTCCCACCATAATATAAAATGGATTCTATCGCTCTGCTGATCGTTTTTCCTGTAGTAACGGATGCAGCCAGAATCAAAACCTGTTGATTTTTCACCATCCTCTGCTTATTGTCCCGGAACATGATCTGACCAAACGTATTAAATTCCGGCGTCACCACAGAAATATTATTCCCCGCGCTCAAAGACATTCTGTTAGAATCTGCCAGCTGTTCCGCCAGAAACGTCCCGATCACTTCCGTTTCATCCAGGCAAACGATTGTATTTACAAATGTATTTGTCAGGTACTCTGCCGCCAGTTCTTTTGCAGTTTCTCTTGAATTATTATGTCTTGTTTTTACTGTAGACATATCAATATACGTATTCAAATGAGAATTACTGGTAGCAAAATGTCCTTTCAAAATCTTGATTCGCGCCTTTGGATTCTTCGCCGAGCGCAGGTCTTCTAATCTTTCATCCATTTTCATCACTCCTCCCTTGATCTACTTGGTTGTTTTTTGTTTCCGCAAACATTATTTTCTTATATTTTATCACACTACTCTCACAAATTCAGTATATTTTTCTGCATTTGGGTACACCCCAGATTGCATTTAGGTACACCCTAAAACGCATTTGGGTACACCCCGAATTGCAATTGAGGACGTAGCCTTTTTGCAAAAGGCTACGTCCTCAATTAAATAAAAATATTCCCTAGTTATTGATCAGCTTATCAGAATCGCTCCAGCTGTAAAGGCTTCTTACTTCTTTGCCCACTTTCTCGGAAGCGTGCTCGCTGGCCAGCTTTCTCATAGCACGGAAGTGTGCCTGCCCGCCTGCCGGAGACATATCCAGCAGGAACTCTTTTGCGAAAGAGCCGTCCTGGATGTCTGCCAGGATCTTCTTCATGGTCTTGCGGGTCTCCTCGGTGATGATCTTCGGTCCTGTAATATAATCACCGTACTCAGCAGTATTGGAGATGGAGTATCTCATTCCTGCGAAGCCGGACTCATAGATCAGGTCCACGATCAGCTTCATCTCATGTACACACTCAAAGTATGCGTTTCTCGGATCATATCCGGCCTCTACCAGAGTGTCGAAGCCTGCCTGCATCAATGCGCAGACACCGCCGCACAGAACTGCCTGCTCGCCAAAGAGGTCTGTCTCGGTCTCGGTGCGGAAGGTGGTCTCCAGAACGCCTGCTCTTGCTCCGCCGATGGCCAGTGCATATGCCAGTGCGGTATCCAGCGCTTTACCTGTGTAATCCTGCTGAACTGCTACCAGACACGGAGTTCCTTTTCCTGCCAGGTACTCGCTTCTTACGGTGTGGCCAGGAGCCTTCGGCGCGATCATGGTAACATCTACATTAGCCGGAGGTACGATCTGTCCGAAGTGGATACAGAATCCATGTGCGAACATCAGCATATTTCCTTCTTCCAGGTTCGGCTCAATATCCTTTTTGTAAAGCTCGGTCTGCTTCTCATCATTGATCAGGATCATGATGATATCCGCCTGCTTTGCAGCCTCAGCCGCTGTGTAAACCTTCAGGCCCTGCGCCTCAGCCTTCGCCCAGGATTTACTTCCTTCGTAAAGGCCTACGATCACGTCGCATCCAGACTCTTTCAGGTTCAGCGCATGGGCGTGTCCCTGGCTGCCGTAGCCGATAACCGCGATCTTCTTTCCTTCCAGTAAAGATAAATTACAATCTTCCTGATAATAAATTCTTGCTGCCATTTCAATCATTCCTCCTAAACTTGTGAAATAAATTTTATATAAACAGCGGCAGGGTCCTCCTGTCTCCATTTAATGCTACAGCTTCTTGATATTTCCCTCCTGGTCGATCAGGGTAACGTCCCCGATTCCGCGCTTCAGTCCGGTGATGCCGGTCCTGGCAAGCTCCAGGATCTCATAGCCCTCCAGAAGATTTAAGAAGGCGTCCAGCTTGGACTGGGTTCCGGTCAACTCCACGATCAGAGATTCCTTCTCCACGTCTACAATCTTTGCCCGGAAAATGTCCGCCACCGATATGATCTCCGCCCGCTCTGAACGGTCCGCCCGGATCTTCGCCATGATCAGCTCACGGTATACGGAATCTGCCGGATCCAGAACCTTGATCTCGATCACGTCCTCCAGCTTGCGCACCTGCTTCTCGATCTGGGACAGGATCAGCTCGTCTCCGCTTGCCACAATGGTGATCCTGGTAAATCTTGGATCTGCCGTCACGCCCGCCGTAATACTGTCAATGCTGTATCCTCTCCGGCTGAAAAGCCCGGATATCCGGCTGAGCACGCCGGGATTATTGTCAACCAACAATGAATAAACTCTTTGCATATGGCACCTCTCTTTCAGATTATTTCAAAAACAGAGTGCGTTCTGTTTTTAAATCATAGCAATATTCCCTCTTTTTGTCAAGAGGAACTCCCTATCTTCTTTTAAAAAATCTCAATCCACAAAGGCAAATACCGGTTCTTTTCCTTCCAGTCCTTTAATGGCCGCCCTCAGTTTCCCCCGCATTTTCTCCCGGTCCCCGGGGAGTTTCCCACGGACCCGCACTTCCAGGAAATCATGAAACCCATCATATTCCCCACGGGGAAGCTCCAGCATCTCCAGCAGCCGGTCTTCCTCCTCCAGATTCTCCCGCTCCGGGGCCGGTATGAAACTCCCCTCCCGGATCTTCTCATACAGTGGAGAGCTTCTGTGAAGAAACAGGGAGAAATTCACGATCCGCTCCGGCCCGGTCCGGTTGAAGAACTCTGCCGTCGCCTCTGCATTTTCCCTTCCCCGGCCCTGCCCGGCGATCCCGGTCATCATATGGGCGTCATAGACAAGCCCTGCCGCTTTCAGCCGCCCGATGGCATCATAAGCCTGAGAAAGGGTGTGATCCTTCTTCATAAACCGAAGCACATCATCCAGCCCGGTCTCGATCCCCAGATACAGATGCCGGACCCCTTCCCGGAACAATTTCTCAAGCTCCGCCTCCGACTTCTTCTGGATTCCCGTCACCGTGGCGTCCATATTGATGGTCCTGCACTCGGGGAAATACCGATGGATCAGATCCAGGATCCTCAGCAGATGCTCTGTCTCAAGATCAAAGGCATTGCCGTCTCCCAGGAAGATCTTCTCCGGCCTGCCGCCTGCTGCCTGCACCCTCTGCAATTCTCCCTCGATCTGCTCCAGAGGAAGAGTGCGGAACCGCAGGTGTTTGAACAGCATGCAGAACCGGCATTGGTTGTAGGAGCAGCCCACCATCACCGGCAGCATGAAAGACGCCCGCTCCATGGGCGCCCTGCAGATCTGGCCTTCGTATTCCATCCTATCTTCCTCCTTCCTGCCAAAACTCCTTTTCCCCTTATCCCTGCATTCGCTGCAGAGAAGAGAGCAAAGCCTCATAATTTTCTACAGATGCCGGCACAAACACGCGCTTCGTAAACTCTTCCCCGCCTGCTCTTTGAACCAAACAGGAAACTTCACATCCTCCCGCCCTTTCCCGCAGCCTTCTCACCTGTATCACTTCATTTCCATAATCTTTCGCCCCTCCGGAAGCCATCACTCTCTCCACCGCCCGGTTCCGGCGAATCTCCCGCAACGCTTTGGCCGTTTTCCAGACATCTTCCAGATATGCCAGAGGATTCCCTCCATGGAAGCCTCCTATGGGGCCTGCCTCTGTAAACTTCTGGAAGGCAGGCATTGTATAGTCAAACAGATAAATCCTTCCCCACTCGTCTCTTACAAAGACACAGAACAATCCCTGGCTTCGGATCCCGATCTGACGTGCGCAGATCACAAGAGCCACAGTAATCCCCGCTACCGCCCCAAACAGAAATCCCGCCCGGGTCTGAACCGGCAGACAGATACTGATTATACTCAAACCGATGATCAGCAGGAACGCAGTCAAAAAAGCCGCTGCCAGACAGAAAAACCGAAGCCGCACAAAGCGGTCCGCTCCAGCCTCCTCCTGCTCCCACACATAGAACCCGGTGCTTCCATAGAGATCTCTCGGTCTATAAGAAGCATACGGATCCTCCGGCCTTTGTCTCCTGCCATGTTCCGCCAATCTCATCATTTTACTTTCTTTCCGTAAAATACCAGTCCCACTACCCCAGGACCTGCATGGGTCCCGATGCTGGGGCTTACGTCATTGATCACCACATTCGTAAACCCAAGCTCTTCCACCTGGCCTGCCACCAGCTTTGCATCCTCCAGGCAGTCTCCATGGATCACGGCCACCGTCCGGTCCTTTCCAAACCGCTCCAGATCCAGGGATTCCTCCATCTTTGTCACCAGAGTCTTCAGGGCTTTCTTCCTTCCCCGCACAGTGCCTGCGGATTCCAGCTTTCCTTCCGCCGTCACAGTGAGGAGCGGCTTGATGTTGATCATACTTCCCACCACTGCCGTGGTCTTGGAAACTCTTCCGCCCCGCTGCAGATGGTGCAGGTCGTCCACGGTAAACCATACATTTACATGGTCCTTTTCTTCCTCCAGCACCTTCAGCACTTCCTCCATCCCTTTTCCTTCCCGGCGAAGGATCGCCGCCCGCATTACGGACACGCCCTCTCCCAGGGACGCGTTCAGGGAATCAAACACCTGGATCTTCCGGTCCGGATATTCTTCTGCCAGATCTCTTGCCACCACCTGCACATTGCCGCAGCTTCCGCTGAGGGCGCTGGAAAATGCCACATGGAGGATGTCTTTGCCTTCCTTCAGGATCTTCTCAAATTTCTCCCGGATCACCTCCGGATTATTGGCCATAGACTTGGGCATTTCTCCCTTGCGCATGGTCTCATAAAATTCCCTGGGCTCCATATTTAACTCATCCCCGTACACCGTCTCTCCAAACATATAGTACTGGGGGATCACAGGGATCTCATACTCTCTCAAAAATTCTGCCGGAACATCGGAATTCGAGTCCGTAGTCAGCACATACTCTGCCATTTGCTTCTCCTCCTTTTTCTCTGCTACTCATTATAGCTCACATCATAGAGATCATCAAATGGAATCTTTGTATTCACGATCTTCAGCACTCTGGCCGTCCGGTCGATCCTGGAGACCATCCCGGTCACTTCCAGATATTCTCCCTCCCGGAAATAAACCGCCGTCACCACATCCTGAACACGGACCTGCCGCAGCTTCCCATCCAGCCGTTCCTGGTAATCCTCAGAAAATTCCACTTTTGGCACTACGATCTTCTCTTTCCTTCGAAGGGCTGCGGGATACCCCTTCAGCGCCGCAAAGGGGAGGAACTGTTTGGCCCGCTCTTCCCTGCTCATCTTAACTCTCTCCACTTTTATGCCCTCCGATCTGCAGGTTCCTCTCCCTTGTAGTTGCCCCCTTCTGCAGGTTCATTCCTTTCAGGACTGCATTTTTCCCATATTTATCCTTAATATCCAGCACTGCTTTCTGCAGCCGCCTCTCCCGTTCTTCCTCCTTTGGATCGGAGAACAGGTCATACTGGCGATAGGCTTCATCCCTCACCCGGCAGCAGGTCAGCGTCATCCGACGCACCGGAACCCCCTTATCCACTATTCTTTCATAGAGCGCCTCCGCGGCTGCCACCAGCCGTGTCCCGGAACTGGTTGCCGTCTCAAGGGAAACTGTCCCGTGGGCCGGCTTCTCCCCCAGCCGGTTGGAGTAACCCACATGAAGAGTCAGCCCGTCTGTGACCAGATCCTTCTCCACAAGCTCCAGGCTCAGAAGGTCCGCCATCTCCTTTACCACCAGTTTCCCCTCCTGGAAATCATAATCCCTGGGAAGTACCTGGCCGCTGCCCACAGAATTGGTCCTGGGCGCGTAAGCTTTGATATCCCCGATGGTCACCGGCTCCCTTCCCCAGGCATGATCGATGAGAAGTTCCGCGTCAACACCAAAAAGATGGTACAAAAGATCCTCCTCTGCCTGCGCCACTTCCTTCATGGTCCGGATCCCCACGGATTCCAGCCGCGCGGCAATCCCTCTTCCCACCCGCCAGAAGTCGGTCAACGGCCGGTGCTCCCAGAGGGTCGCCCGATAGGACTCTTCTGTCAGTTCTCCAATATGATCCTCCACATGCTTGGCTGTGATATCCAGCGCGATCTTGGCAAGATACAGGTTGGTCCCGATCCCTGCCGCAGCCGTGATCCCCGTCGTCTTATACACATCCTCCATCATCCTCCCCGCCAGCTCCCGGGCAGTCATCCGGTACATGGACAGATAATCCGTCACATCCAGGAAGACCTCATCAATGGAATATACATGGATATCCTCCCTGGACACATACTTCAGATAGACGGCATAGATTTCCGCAGAGACCTCAATGTACAGCTTCATCCGGGGCGGGGCGATCACATACTCGATCCCCTTAGGGATCTCAAACAGCCGGCAGCGCCCCGGCACCCCAAGGGCCTTCATGGCAGGCGATACCGCAAGGCAGATGGTCTTCTCCGTGCGCTCCGGATCCGCCACCACCAGATTTGCCGTCATGGGATCCAGTCCCCGCTCCCGGCATTCCACGGAAGCGTAGAAGGATTTCAGGTCGATACAGAGATAACTTCTCTCCAAATCATCACCTCCAAAGCAGAACATATGTTCTGCTTCTATATCCTACCACAGATCTGATTTCTATTCAATGCCTGGACGAAAACTTCCTGAGATTTCCTATCCAAAAAATCCCCCGTGCTTTTTGCACAGGGGATTCCCTCTTCAGACTAAAGCTTCTCCAATACCCGATCCCAAAATGAAATAATCGCCGGATCGCTCACAGTTTCCTTTCTGGCCGCTATCACAATATCCATATACCTGGCAGGCCGCAGAGAAAGAGCTGTCAAACTGCTGTCATTTTCCAGCAACCCTCTTGGAAGAAATGCCCCTGCATTTGGATTGCTCCGAATATACTCCACGACTGCATGAGGACGGTTTGAGCGAAATACACTTTTGGGTACACTGTGGTATCCCTGATAAAGACGCTTCACTTTATTAAAATTATAAGAATCTGGTCCCAGAGATGCGATATCCATAAACTGTATCTCTGAGAATTCTACAGAATGTTGCTTTGCTAAAGGATTTTTTCTATTTACACAGAAACATAACTCCAATTTCATTACTGGAAGATAAACCAATTCATCAAATCGTTCCCCATCTTCCAGACACAAAGTATAGTCCAGCATTTCATTTAAAACCATCTTCTGAAGCTTCACATAAGACTCTTCTGTCACATCTATCCTGACGGATGAATCCACCTCCTGCATAACTGCAAGAAGTCTTGGAAACGCACAGGCCCCAGTCACCGGAGGCACGCCCAGTCGGATAATTCTCGGCAATTGATTACTCTCCTGCTGACGCAAAAAGGAGATCGTTGTATCTAACGTATCAAACATTTCTGTCAGCATACGAAAGAAAATTTCTCCAGATTTTGTAACAAGAATTTTATTATTCTTTCTTGTCAAAAGGGAAACCTGCAATTCCTCTTCCAGTTCTTTTACAGCCACAGAAACAGATGGCTGGGAAACCATTAACTTTTCCGCTGCTTTCGTAATACTTTGATATTGACAAACCGCTTGAAAATAGCGCAATTGGTTTAATGTCATACGATCCCTTCCTCTCCTTCCCTTACGTCTTCTCCTATCTATTTCCCCAATCATATCTTATCACATATCTAATAATTTCTACATTATAACATTCTGTATGTACCATAGGCTGTTCCTATGGACTCGAAAGATTTCCGTATTCGACATACATTGTGAATCATTTTACAATAATACACAAACAAGTGCTATTGTCGGCAAAATCACTTTTTTAAATTATTTTTTCAGTTAAATCAACTTTTTAAAAAGGAGGGAAAATAATGAATAACGAAGCTTTATTTCAAGACCGGGCAAAAAAACTAAACAACGCGATGCGGGAAAAAAATATTTCCTGTATGATCATCTGCAATTCCCCAAACTTATATTATATGACCGGTTATTCTCCAAAAAAGTGTGAACGCTTCCAGGTTGCGTTTTTCCCGTTAGACGACGAACCCGTCCTGGCCGTTCCCGCTCTGTATCAGATTAATTCAGAAAAAGAATGTATTATTAAAGATCAACGCGTATGGTCCGATGGAGATGATCTATACGCATATGTAAGAAAGATTTTGGAAGACAAAAGGTTAATCGGCAAAAAAATAGCAATTGATGATACCTTTGAATATCGTCAGTTAGCCCCTATCCAGGCCGCCTCTCCCGAATCCGAATTTGTATTGGGAAGCAGCGTGATGACTGGCCTCAGAATGCGGAAAAGTCCAGAAGAACTTCAATGTATGAAGGAATCTGGAGAACTCAGTGATAAAGCTGTAGAAATGATGATCGACCATATTCTGGACGGAAAATCCGAAGGCGAACTGAAAAGCTGGATCGAGTATGATCTGGCCAATAAAGGTATGACCTATGGCTTCTCTAACCTGATTGCCAGCGGCATCAACACCTCTTCTCCACATCATGTGTCCGGCAGCAGAGTCCCTCAGCAGGGGGATGCCGTTTATCTGGACCTGGGTGGCGCCTACAAACATTACTGGTCTGACATTACGCGGTCTTTCCATATAGGGAAACCTTCTGACAAATATGTAGAAACTTATAATCGTGTAAGAGAAGCACAGCAATTAGCCTTTGAATCTATAAAACCTGGAATGCGCGCCTGTGATGTCCACATGGTAGCCTGGAATTATCTGGAAAAATATGATCTTGCACAGTATTTTACCCATCGTCTGGGTCACGGCGTTGGTATGGACGGCCACGAACTTCCAAATCTCTCTAAAGACTGCACGATCATTCTGGAACCCGGCATGACATTCTCCTGCGAACCCGGCGTTTATATTAAAGGGGAATTCGGCATCCGCATTGAAGATACCGTGGCTGTAACGGAAACAGGAGCCATGTCATTTAACCAATTTACAAAAGACCTTATCATCGTCTGATTTCGGAAGGAGTGAGAGGTATGAATGTAAAAGAAATTATGAACAGCCCTGCTCTCTGGATCACCTCCAGCCTGATGATCCTTGTAATTTTGATACAGTCAATCTGGTATATCAAATTAGCCAGAAAAGAAGCCACCCGACTTCAGATCCCTAATGAAGATGTAAAGCGCGGTTTAAATGCAGCCATGGTCACGGCCATCGGACCTTCCCTGGCTCTGATCGTTGTTCTGATTTCTGTTATCACTATCGTGGGAACTCCCACCACCTGGATGCGCTTAAATGATATTGGCGCCGGAAGATCAGAAATTTCCGCCATCACTCTTGCCTGCAATCTGATTGGTGTTACACCTGGCGGAGAAGGTTTTGGAATTGATGCATTTGCACTTGCACTTTGGGCAATGGCCCTCAACAACTTCGGCTGGCTGTTCGTAACACTTGTATTTACCAGCCGAATGAATAAAATCGTAGTAAAAATGAACGAACGGTACGAACCTAAATGGACCAAGACTTTAATGAATGGAACAACTCTTGGTATCTTTGGTTACCTGTTTATCAATTGTATGTGGGGAAAAGTCACGAACGCTTATCCTCTGATCGCAGCTGCTCTTTCCGTAGCTTCAATCTTACTGATCAATCGGTTTTTCAAAAATCCGAGAATGCAGGAACTATCTCTCGGAATCGCCATGTTAATCGGAATGTTCGGCGCAACTGCGGTACAATATCTTGTTGGATAGGAGGGGACAAAAAATGAATGATACTTTTAACAAAAAATCTGTAAGAATTGGAACTATCACTCTTTTAATGGCTATTGTTGCAAATTTTGTTCCAGCCCTCTATGTATCGATCGCATATGATGTAATGCCTGCCATCACACTGCTTCTTTCCCTATGGGGTGTACTGGCTGCCACTTACTTTTTCAGTTGGGTGATACAGCCAATCTCTTTCTACCCTGCTCTGGGAGCTGCCGGAACTTATATGTCCTTCGTGGCAGGAAGTATTGGTGATATCCGCATTCCCGCGATCCAGATGGCCCAGAAAGCTTCTAAAACAGAAGCTTCTACACCGCAGGGAGATGTTATGGCTGCCTTAGGTGTTTCTGCTTCTGTAGTCGTTTCATTTGTGATCGTCACCATTTTTACTTTTATAGGAACTGCAGTCATCCCGCATTTTCCTAAATTTGTCACAGATTCCTTTACCTATCTGCTTCCCGCGCTGTTTGCGGCAGTTTATACCAATATGATGGTAAAGGCCAAGGCAACTGGCGCTTTGATCCTGGTATGTGTAATCGGATGTTTCGCGATCACTACTGCTGTTGGCATTCCAAGTGGCATTACTCCTCTGTTCTGCGTAATCGCCGGAGGAATTTGTTCTCATCTGATCTATAAACAACAGAAAAAGAAAGACGCAGAAGCTTAAACATTCATAGTATATTATCCAAATTATTTGAAAAGAGGGGAACAAAGACTGCAGACTTTGTTCCCCTCAAAAATTTCACCCAATATTCAATTTATTCATCAGTGCCTCCTGCAAAACCTGAGAAAAATTTACTCCTCTGGCAACTGCCTCCTCATTCATCCACTCCGGGATACTGAGAGTCTTTTTAACCGCTTTGGAATTATGTTTTCTCTGATATTCCAGCATATCAAATTCTATCACTACCAAAACACCGTCATCCACAACAACCTGGTCCATCTCTGAAGGGATCGGAAGTTCTTCTTTCTCTTTTTTCCTGCTCACAAGCGCAAGCCCCAATGCTTCAACAGCCATCTCATACGCCTGTGTCATGTCATCTCCTTCTGTTAAACACTCTGGAAAATCTGGAAAAGATACCCAGAATCCTCCTTCTTCTGCTCTGTGAAATACCGCCGGATAAAATAATTTATTCATATTATGAAACCTCCCATTTATTTCAAACCTGCCTGTTTCAATATCGCTTTCTCTAATCCTACTTTCATCGCTTTTGAATGGTACGGAATAATCACAGTTCTCCCAGTTTCTACATTTTTCATTTTAACATGAGAACCATTCTGATTTACTTCTTCAAACCCGTTCCTTTTTAAATACTTTATCATCTCTCTAGGTGTCATCGTCATATATAGTATATCACCTTCCTCTATTTTATCACGTATTTTTACGTACTTCAATATGTTTTCTTAACAACCTACGAATGGAAAACCTAATGTCAAGACACATCAAAGGTTATTATAGAAAACGAGACGAAAGCAGGAATTTGTGGACTGGAATTATGCAAGAACTTTTGAAATATCGTTGGATATGATACAGAAAGTTGAAGAAAATAAACGGTAACGCATTATTTTTCTGAAAACAAAATAAATATCCTTTAGAAAAATGTGAACAACGTGTGTATAGATCAGCCTATACAGTTAGAGACATTGAGTGGTTAAGAGAAGACTTGGAAAAGCCCCCTTAACCACTCAGATTGCGTACTAATGTTAGTATACAAATAATATACCAACTATGTACTAACGTCTCAAATTTTACTACATTTTTTCAAATCTAGCCGCTTCTTAAAGCCTTGAATATTGGGCTTCTTTAGAACTTTCCTTCTTTCGCTGCTTCCTCGATGGAAACCGCAACAGCTACCGTCATACCAACCATCGGGTTGTTGCCGGCGCCGATAAGGCCCATCATCTCTACGTGAGCCGGTACAGAAGAAGATCCCGCGAACTGCGCGTCAGAGTGCATACGTCCCATGGTATCGGTCATACCGTAGGAAGCCGGTCCTGCCGCCATGTTGTCCGGGTGAAGGGTACGTCCGGTACCGCCGCCGGAAGCAACGGAGAAGTACTTCTTCCCTGCCTCTACGCATTCCTTCTTGTAGGTTCCTGCAACCGGATGCTGGAAACGGGTGGGGTTGGTGGAGTTTCCGGTGATGGAAACGTCTACGCCCTCTTTCCACATGATGGCAACGCCCTCGCGCACATCGTTGGCTCCGTAGCAGTTTACTTTGGAGCGCAGGCCGTCGGAGTAAGCGATCCGCTGTACTTCCTTCAGTTCGCCGGTGAAATAGTCATACTCCGTCTGCACATAGGTAAATCCGTTGATCCGGGAAATGATCTTGGCAGCGTCTTTTCCCAGTCCGTTCAGGATAACTCTAAGAGGTTTCTTTCTTACTTTGTTTGCCTTCTCGGCAATACCGATAGCTCCTTCCGCAGCCGCGAAGGACTCGTGTCCTGCCAGGAAGCAGAAGCAGTCTGTGGTCTCTTCCAGAAGCATCTTGCCCAGGTTTCCGTGTCCCAGACCTACCTTACGCTGATCAGCCACAGATCCCGGGATACAGAACGCCTGCAGGCCTTCTCCGATGGCTGCCGCAGCGTCCGCAGCGTTTCTGCAGCCCTTCTTGATAGCGATAGCAGCGCCGGTAATGTAAGCCCAGCACGCATTCTCGAAACAGATAGGCTGGATCCCCTTGATCTGGTTGTAAACGTCAAGCCCGGCATCCTTTGTGATCTTCTCTGCTTCTTCCAGGGAAGCGATGCCATAGCTTCCTAATACTTCATTGATTTTATCAATTCTTCTTTCATATGATTCAAATAAAGCCATTTATGTATCCTCCTGAATTATAGCGTTCTTCTTACCACGACTACTCTTTACGCGGATCGATGATCCTTGCCGCATCGTCCACACGTCCGTACTGTCCTTTTGCCTTCTCCCATGCATCGTTGGGGGTGTCTCCGCCCTTGATGAAGTCGGTGAATTTTCCAAGGTTTACGAACTGATAGCCGATGATCTCGTCATGGTCATCCAGGGCGATCCCGGTTACATAGCCTTCTGCCATCTCAAGATAACGGGGACCTTTTGCCAGAGTTCCGTACATGGTTCCTACCTGAGAGCGAAGTCCCTTTCCAAGGTCTTCCAGGCCGGCTCCTACCGCAAGTCCGTTCTCAGAGAACGCGCTCTGGGTTCTTCCGTATACGATCTGGAGGAAAAGCTCTCTCATGGCTGTATTGATGGCGTCACAGACAAGGTCTGTATTCAGCGCCTCTAAAATAGTTTTCCCCGGAAGGATCTCAGAAGCCATGGCTGCGGAGTGGGTCATTCCAGAACATCCCAGCGTCTCTACCAGAGCCTCCTGAATGATCCCGTCTTTTACATTCAGGGTGAGCTTACATGCTCCCTGCTGCGGTGCGCACCAGCCTACACCGTGGGTAAAACCGGAAATGTCCTTGATCTCCTTTGCCTGTACCCATTTTGCCTCTTCCGGGATCGGAGCTGGTCCGTGATTCGCGCCCTGCGCTACCGGACACATCATTTCTACTTCGTGTGAATAAATCATTTTTAAACTCCTTTCAACTATGAATCTTTTCTGTCGTAAAGGTTGTTAGAACTTTAACACCATACCACTTTTTATTTTCTCACAGATTTATTTATTCGTCAATTACTAGTTTTCCCCAGGCTGGAACAATTCCCACATCCGGCTGTCCTGCCTGTAGGGCTCCAGCTCTTCCTCTGTGAAATCCGCCGTCACCCATCCCCGGGACAGGCGCATATCGTCCTCGCTGCGGAAAGCGTAGGTAAATCCTACCCTCAGGCCGTCTCCGGTAAGGACCAGATTGGCGAAATACCGGCCGTCGATGATCTCCCCGGTCATGGTCCCCAGGAAGGCCTCATCGGAGAGTTCCGCCGCCGGATAGTTGTCCGGATCCTTCTCCTTGATCTTCGCCCGCCACAGATCTACAAATGTTTCGTCCGCACGGAGCACATCCTGGACATCATAGATCTCAGCCGTCTCAAGATCAATGACCCGGGTGCGCAACGCCAGATATTCCCCGTAAACAGAGCCGGTGAAATAATGGTCCTCATAGATCACGCACAGCAGCCGGTCATCCATATAGGTGACCCGGTACTTCACCTGACTTCCCAGATAAAGTTCCTCCTGCTCCGCCAGGAAATCCTGGATCTCCTGGGTAGGATTCAGGTAATAGGTATTGGCGTTGCCCATGGCGGCGTCTTTCAGGATCTGGTTTACTTCTTGATCCTTCCCGGAGGGCAGGCCTGACACCTGGGGATAATCAATATCATAATCAATGGTGGCCTCTTCCCTGGCCTCCTTCTCTTTATAGTTCTCTTCCGTCATCTGATAGCTTACGTCTGAGGCGATATAAGCGGGAATATCATCGATCCCCTCGTCCTCTGCCGGGGCTTCATCTGCCGGATCCTCTTCCTCATAGCCCGGAAGGACTTCCGTCTCCGGCTCGTCAGGGATCTCTTCCTGCCGCTCTTCCTGCCGCTGCGCTTCCTGGAGGGATTCCACTTCCCCCACCACTTTCTTTCCAAGAAGGAAGATCAGCAGACACAGTACCAGCACCGCCACGCAGACCCCGCCGATGATCAGCCCCATGCGAAATCCATTTTTACGAGGCTTTAACTCCACCGGGGAGAGCATATCCTCCATGGGGAAAAAGGTCCTCCCGTTCTCCTGGCGCCGGGGCGCGTACACCCGCAGGCCGCACTTTGTGAGAAACGGCACCATCTCCTGAGGCGCCTGTGCAGTGATCCGCAGCACCGCGAACTTCTGGCTGCACACCTGGCGGAGCATATCCACGATGGCTGTTCCCATCCCGTGTCTGCGGTGCTCCTCTCGCACAAATACGAACAGGATCTGTCCGCCGCTGTCTGCCATGCCCCATCCCAGGAGCCCGGCCGCCGGTCCGTCCCCAAAACAGCCGGCCAGGATCAGGTTCTCCTCTTCTGCCTGTCTTAAGATCTCGTCCTCCTGCTCCAGCCCGTTAAAGATCCCCGCCGCCAGGCAAAGCGCCCCGTGAATCTCTTCTTTCTCCAGCACACGAATCACCATAGGTTCATCCCTCCCTTTTGTCTCTCTAGTCCATCTGGATCAGATCCCAGAATTCACTGTCCGTGGAAAACTTCTGGACCTCCTGGAAAGAATAGGGCGCCGTGACCCAGATATAGCCCAGGTCGTTTGCGTCTCCTTCCGGATAATTCAGGTCGAATCCGATCTCCACTCCCTGGCTGTCCACGAAGAAATTAGGGGTGTACACCCCGCTCTCATCCTGGCCCTTCAGAGCCTGGATCAGTTCCTTTGGATCCGCCTCTTCCAGGAATCCGTCGTTGTCTGCTTCTTCCCGCATAACTTCCAGCCAGTCCGCCACAAAAGCCTCATCCAGCTTCACGATATCCTCTACCTGGTAGACCTTCCCATCCTGAAGACTGATGTTGATGGTCCTGAGATCCATGTTGACCACATCCATGCTTCCTTCATAACTCTGATCCTCGAAGGCGATACTGATAAAATCCTTCCCTGCGAAACAGATCTTATAGCTTCCTGTGCTTGCCAGGACCGGGGTCTGTTCCGTCAGCACCCGCTCCTTGATCTCCTCCGTGGGGCTGGTATAAAGCTCCTCCACCTTGGCAAGGGCACAGTCCCTGATGGCTTCATTTACCTTGGTCTCTACTGCAGGATCCAGTCCCTCCAGCACCGGATAGGGGATCTGGAACTGGATCAGGGTAGACTGTTTCTCCGTATCGGTAAACTCATAGCTCTCTTCCCGGATCTCATAGGAAAGATCTGTCGCCTCATAGGCAGGGACTCCATCCAGGCCACTGATCTGGGAGTCCTCGCCTCCGCCGTCCCAGCCATCACTGCCGTCCCAGCCGTCGCTGCCATCCCCTGGGATGTCGAAGAAATCTTCCTGCCCCTCTTCCGGCTGCTCCCAGACCTGGGAGTCCTGGACCCGCTCCCGGATCCCCTGGTAAATGTTGCGGATCAGGAACACGCCGCCTATCAGGATCAGCGCCACCAAAAGACCTGCTGCCACCACAGCCGCGATCACCGGAACCCGGGATTTTGCCCGCACCGGCTGCACCAGGCCCGCGCTGGCAATTACAGACATGGGCACAAAGGGAATCCCGTTTTCCAGGCTCTCCGGTCCGTCCACGTGCATCCCCATCCGCTCATAAGCAGGAACCGCTTCCGGTGTGGCGTGCACCCGGATCTCCCGCACACAGAGCTGCTGCACGCCGTAATTGTACACCGTCTGGAACAGCAGTTTTCCGATGCCTTTTCGCTGCCAGGATTTCCTTACAAAAAACAGACTGATCAGACCGTCCGCCCCTACCGCGATCACTCCTACCATCTGTCCGCCGTCAAAAGCGCCAAAGAAAACCTGCTCTTTGCGTTCAAACAAAGGAGCTATATTCTCATATTTGATAAACTTCTGGAACTCTCCCACTCCCTCCGGCATCCAGGAGGGCGCCACATCCTGGGCAAATACCTCCCACACAAGATGAAGGGCCGGCAATAATTCCTGCTGGCTCAACAGTTTGATCTCCATCGCTTTTCTCTCCTTATTCTGAATCTTGTCTCAACAGTTCCTCCCGGAGGATCGTCAGGGCGTTCACCACCGCATATTCCCGGTTCTTCGCCCGGTTCCCGGTAAAATGATACATAACCGTCCGGGTATTCCCGCCAACGCAGCAGCCAATATATACCAGACCTACCGGCTTCTCCGGGGTTCCTCCGTCCGGTCCCGCGATCCCTGTCACAGAAAGCGCCGCCTGCGCCTCTGCGTGGGCCGCCGCGCCTTCCGCCATCTCCCGGGCCGTCTCAGGACTTACCGCGCCGTGGGCCTGCAGGGTCTCATGGCGTACCCCCAGAAGCTTTTCCTTGGCTTCATTGGAATAGGTGATGTACCCTTCCCGATATACCCCGGAAGCCCCGGGCACATTCATGATCCGCCCGGCAAGAAGCCCAGCCGTGCAGGACTCCGCCGTAGTCAGGGTCATGTGCCGCTTCTCCAGCATTTTCACCAGATCCTCCTCCAGCGTCACATCCTCCCGATTGGTAAAGATACGGTTCCCGAATCTCCGGTACAGCTCCTCTTCCACCGGCCGGATCAGCGCTTCCGCCTGCTCCTCGCCCACCGCCCTGGCGGTAATCCTCAGATGCACCTCTCCGGTCTTGGCGTAGGGGGCCAGCGTGGGATTAGCCTGTTCCATCAGATCCGTGATCTGATCTTCCACCTGGCTCTCTCCCATCCCGCAGATCTTGATCATATGAGAGTAGATCCCCTCCGGTTCCCGCCGGTTTAAATACGGCGCGATATCCCGCTCAAACATGGGACGGATCTCATTGGGAGGACCTGGCAGAAGGATGGCAGTCCTGCCCTTCCCTTCCTCCACGTCTCCCTCCAGGATCAGTCCCGGGGCGGTCCCGTTGTGATTGTCCACCACAGTGGCGCCCTCCGGCACCAGCGCCTGCTTCCAGTTGTTGGCGGTAAGCTTACGCCCGCTGCGGTCGAAATATTCCTGGATCCTTTCTCTGGTATGAGGGTCTTCTCTCAGTTCCCGGCCGAAAACCTTTGCCGTCACTTCCTTGGTAAGATCGTCTTTGGTGGGCCCCAGGCCTCCGCTTAAGATCACAATATCAGACCGGGACAGCGCCCTTCTTAGTTCTTCCTCCAGCCGCTCTTCATTGTCTCCCACCACGCTCTGATGATAACAGGACAGTCCCAGGAGCGCACAGCGCTCCGCCAGGTAAGCCGCGTTGGTGTTCACAATATTCCCCAAAAGGATCTCCGTTCCTACAGAGATCAGTTCTACCGTCATCTCCTACATGCCTCCCTTGGTAAGCACCTGTACATTTTTCGCCACATAATCCACCAGGGATACTATAGTCAGTACCAGGGACAGCCAGATGAGCACCGTTCCGATCACGTCAAATACCCCGCCCAGATCTGCGATCAGCACGATGATCATAAACATCTGGGAAACGGTCTTGAATTTCCCCCAGTAGCTGGCGGCGATCACGATCCCCGCGTCAGAAGCCACCAGACGGAATCCGCTGATGATAAACTCCCGGGCAATGATCACGATGACAAACCAGGCGGCAAGAGTACCGTCGGGGATCATACAGATCATAGCCGAGCACACCAGAAGCTTGTCCGCCAGGGGATCCATAAACTTCCCGAAGTTGGTCACCAGATTCCGGGCTCTTGCGATCTTCCCGTCCAGCATATCCGTCAGGCTGGCCACACAGAACAGGACCAGGGCGATCCACTTGTTGGCCGCTCCTCCAACATCCGTCAGCATGAAAAACACGAAAAAGGGTACCATGATCACTCTCAGTACAGTTAACTTATTTGGCAGATTCATCTTAACACCTCTCCTATCAAATCATATTCCAATGCGCCGGTCACTTTTACCTTTACAAAGTCTCCGGTCATCAGTTCCTCTTCTGTCTGGACAAAGATCAGGCCGTCCACCCCGGGGGCGTCCATATAGGTCCGGCCCACATAAGCATTCTCATCAGCCACCTTGCCCTCGATCAGGACCAGCATTTCCCGGCCCTTCATCTGCTCTGCCCGGTCAAAGGCGATCTCCTGCTGCAGTTCCATCAGCTGAGCCTTGCGGTCTTCCTTCACCTCTTCCGGGATCTGATCCGGCATCCGGGCAGCCGGCGTATCCTCCTCCGGAGAGTAGGTAAACACTCCCAGTCGGTCAAATTCCATCTGATCCACAAAATCCATCAGTTCTTCCTGCTGCTCTTTTGTCTCTCCCGGGAACCCGGTGATCAGGGTTGTCCGGATGGCAATGTCCGGGATAGCCTCCCGCAGCTTCCCGATGATCTCCACCAGCTCCGCCCGGGACGTGCGCCGTCCCATCCTCTTCAGGATCTCGTCAGAGGCATGCTGGATGGGAAGATCGATGTAGTGGCAGATCTTTGGCTCTTCTTTCATCACCCGGATCAGTTCCTCATCTACTTCTTCCGGATAACAGTAGAGAAGCCGGATCCACCAGATCCCCTGGATCTTGCACAGTTCCCGCAAAAGCCGGGACAGGAATTTCTCCCCGTACAGATCCTGGCCGTACACTGTGGTCTCCTGGGCTACCAGGATCAGTTCCTTCACTCCTTGTTTTGCCAGGTCTTCCGCTTCCTTCACCAGGCGTTCCATGGGAACGCTGCGGTAATTTCCACGCAGTTTGGGGATAATACAGTAAGTACAGTGCTTGTCACAGCCCTCGGCGATCTTCAGGTAAGCGTAATGCCCGCCGGTGGTCACCAGGCGCTTTGCCTCCGGCAGCGGCAGGGCGCTGAGGTCGTCCACCTGCAGGACTCCACCTTCTGCCAGAGCCTTCTCAATGGCCTCGGCGATCTTATCATAGGAAGTGGTCCCAAGGACCGCGTCCACCTCCGGGATTTCCTCCAGGATCTCCCGCTGGTACCGCTGCGCCAGGCAGCCGGTGACGATCAGGGCCTTCAGCCTTCCTTCTTTCTTATATTCCGCCATCTCCAGGATGGTCTCGATACTTTCTTCCTTGGCGTCGTGGATGAAACAGCAGGTGTTGATCACGATCACATCTGCCTGGGCCTCGTCGTCCACAATGGACCAGCCCTTCTCATCCAGGATCCCCAGCATGACTTCAGAATCCACCAGATTCTTGTCACAGCCCAGGGAGATAAAAAGTAGATTCATTCCTTCCTCCTTCTTCTTAGAAGAAAGGCAGATACCTGCCGGCATCTGCCTCTTGTTTCCTCGATTCCTTATTCTTCGTCTTCCCCGACGATCGTAACCTTCCCCTGGTTCAGCTCGTCAATGGCGATGGAGAGCGGTTTCTCCCCGTCTTTGGTACGCACCAGCGGCTCCGCGCCGTCAATGATCTCCCGGGCGCGTTTCGCTGTTGCCATCACAATGGAATACCGGCTGTTGACCACCTTGGTCTCGCCCTCTTCTACGTCCTTGTTCACAACCTTCATTAAATCTGTGTAAGATGGATGCAGCATATTCTCTTATTCTCCTTTCAGTTCCTGTCTCATCTTCTCTATAAAATCCATATTGCGGAAACTTTTCCTGTGTTCTCCCTGAATGATCCTGTGGACCTCGTCCACACAGTCCTCCAGCACATCGTTGATCACCAGATAGTCGTACCTGTCCATGCCTTTGGCTTCTTCTCTGGCACGTTCCATCCGGGAGAGGATCACTTCCATGGACTCTGTCCCCCGCTTCACCAGCCGGTCCTTCAACTCCCGGGCCGACGGCGGCGTCACGAAGAGAAGCAGGGTCTCCGGAAACTTCTCCTTCACCTTGAGGGCTCCCTGGATCTCGATCTCCAGGATCACATCCTTTCCTGCCTCAAGCTGCTCTTCCACGTACGCTCTGGGCGTTCCGTAATAATTATCCACGTATTTAGCATACTCTATCAATTGCTCTTTCGCAATCATTTTTTCAAATTCCTCTACCGTCCGGAAGAAATATTCTCTTCCCTCTTCCTCACCCGGCCGGGGGGCTCTGGTGGTGGCGGAAACAGAAAGGGCGTAATTGTCATATTTTTCCATCAGCCGCTTCATGATGGTCCCCTTGCCTGCCCCGGAAAAACCGGATACTACCGTCAGTATTCCTTTATTGCTCATGCAAATCCCTCTGCTTTCTACTCAATATTCTGGATCTGTTCCCGGACCTTCTCGATCTCCGTCTTCAGATCAATGCCCACATTGGAGACTTCCAAGTCATTGGCTTTGGAGAGGATGGTATTGGCCTCCCGGTTCATTTCCTGGGCGATGAAATCCAGCTTCCTGCCGATCCCACTGTCAGAAGATTCCAGGGTTTCTTTCATATGTACGATATGGCTTCTTAAGCGGACCAGTTCTTCATCGGTACAGATCTTGTCAGCAAAGATCACCACTTCCGCGGCGATCCGGCTCTCCTCGATCTGGGTATCCTCCAGAAGCTCCTGCACCTTGGCCTCCAGCTTCTCCCGGTACTCTGCGATGATCCTGGGCGCCCGTTCTTCGATATATCCTACCAGCTCCAGCATTCCGGACAGCTTCTCCAGGATATCCTTCTTCAGGTTCTCACCCTCCAGCGTACGGGTCTCCACAAACTGATCAATGGCTCCGTTCAGGGCCTTCTCCAGGCCGTTCCACAGTTCCTCCTCATCCAGGGCCTGCTCTTCCATAGTGAGCACCTCCGGACACCGGGAAATGGTGGATACCCGGACATCATTCTCCAGTCCGAAGGTGGTCTCCATCTGCCGGAAATAATCAAGGTACTCCTGGGCCAGCGCCTCGTTATATTTCAGAGACACCTGCCCTTCCGACAGGTCTTCATAGGAAATAAACAAGTCCACCTTCCCTCTTTGGATCCTCTTCTTCAGAAGGTTCCGGATAGAAGTCTCAAAAAAATTCAGCTTCTTGGGCATCCGGATGTTCACATCCAGATAGCGGTGATTCACGCCTTTCATCTCCACGGTAAATTTACGTTCTCCGTCGGCCACCTCACAGCGCCCGAAGCCGGTCATGCTTCTTATCATGATAACAAACTCCATTTCTTTGCATAATGCATCCGTTTTCGTTCCGCATTATTATAAGCCATTTGGCAATTCCCGTCAACCGTGGTATACTGGAACCCAAAGCGTTACCGTTCACATATTACCACCAGGAAAGGAATATCACTATGGCATTTGACGGGATCACGGTCGCCGCGATCGTACAGGAATTAAAAGAAGCTCTCTGCCAGGGGCGCATCGCCAAGATCGCCCAGCCGGAGGCGGACGAACTTCTTCTCACCATAAAGACGCCTGCAGGACAGAAAAGACTCTACCTTTCTGCCAGCGCATCCCTCCCTCTTATCTACCTGACGGAGGACAATAAACCCAGCCCCATGACAGCTCCCAACTTCTGTATGCTTCTGCGCAAGCATATCGGGAACGGGCGGATCATGGACGTCTCCCAGCCCGGGCTGGAGCGGATCATCCAGCTGGATATTGAACATCTGGACGAGCTGGGGGATCCCTGCCGTAAGAAGCTGATGGTGGAGATCATGGGAAAACACAGCAATATTATCTTCTGTGACACAGAAAACAAGATCATCGACAGCATCAAGCATGTGTCCGCCCAGATGAGTTCCGTACGCGAAGTATTGCCGGGACGGACTTATTTTATTCCGGACACCATGGACAAAGAAGACCCGCTGAATGTGGACAAAGACCGGTTCATCCAGACTCTTCTTGCAAAGGCTGCCGCCCTTGGCAAGGCTCTTTACACCGGCTTTACCGGCATAAGCCCCGCCGCGGCCGAGGAGATCTGCGCCCTTGCAGGGATCGACTCCTCCCTTCCTGCAAGAGAACTGTCCCCGGATGTGCTGACCCATTTATACCGGCAGTTTTCCTACTATATGGAAGACATTCGGAAAGGAGCCTTCCATCCGGTCATCTACTACGACGGGAAGATGCCAAAGGATTTCTCGGTCCTTCCCATGACCCACTACAGCGATTATACCACCCGGGAATTCTCTTCTGTTTCCCAGATGCTGGCCACCTACTATGCCTCCCGCAACGCCCTCACCCGGATTCGGCAGAAAAGCGCGGATCTGCGGCACATCGTACACACAGCTCTGGAGCGGAACCGGAAGAAATACGACCTTCAGTTCCGCCAGCTCAAAGACACCGAAGGCCGGGATCAGTACCGGGTCTACGGCGAACTGATCAACACTTACGGCTACAGCCTCCCGGAGGGGGCCAAAGAACTTACGGCCCTTAACTACTATGACGGCAAAGAGATCACCATCCCCTTGGATCCCGCCCGGACGCCCCAGGAAAATGCCCAGCGGTATTTCTCCCGGTACAATAAGCTGAAGCGGACTTATGAAGCCTTGAGCCAGCTGATCCAGGAGACCGGTGAGGAGATCTCTTACCTGGAATCCGTGGCCAACGCCCTTGAGATCGCGGAAAATGAAGACGACCTGTCCCAGATCAAAGACGAGCTGGCAGGCAGCGGCTACATCCGAAGACGTCCCGGCCAGAAGAAGAAAAAGATCACAAGCCGACCTCTCCATTACATCTCCAGCGACGGATATGATATGTATGTGGGGAAAAATAACCTGCAGAATGATGAACTGACCTTCTCCTTCGCCTCCGGAAATGACTGGTGGTTCCACGCCAAGGGCGCCCCCGGCTCCCACGTGATCGTCAAAACCGGCGGAGACGAGCTCCCGGACCGGACCTTCGAAGAAGCAGGGCGGCTGGCCGCCTATTACTCTAAGAACCGGGGCGGCGACAAGGTGGAGATCGACTATGTAGAGAAAAAACACGTGAAAAAACCAAACGGAGCCAAGCCTGGTTTCGTGGTGTACTACACCAACTACTCCCTGGTCATTGACTCCGATATCTCACAGATCAAAGAAGCGCCTGAGGGCTAGGCTTCCAGCGTGCCCGCCAGATAGTCGATGAACTGCTGGGCGGTGCGGCCTGAGAGCCCGCCGTGGTTCAGCTCCCATTTGTTGGCTTCCCGCAGCAGTTCTTCCTCGGGAAGCCGGATTTCATTCCGTTTTGCCAGCTGGCGAACGATCTCCTGGAATTCTTTCTTGTCTGGTTTCCCAAAGTAGATGGTAACTCCGAATCTTGCCACCAGAGAGAGCTTCTCCTGGACGGTATCGTTGGAGTGGAGCTCCTGATCCCGCTCCTCTTTGTCCCGGAAGGTCTCCCGGATGAGATGGCGCCGGTTGGAGGTGGCGTAGATCAGGATGTTGTCTGGTTTTCGCTCCAGTCCGCCCTCGATCACTGCCTTCAGATATTTGTATTCAATCTCGAATTCCTCAAAGGACAAGTCGTCCATGTAGATGATAAACTTATAATTCCGGTTCTTCACCTGAGCGATCACATCGTTCAGGTCCTGGAACTGGTGCTTGTAGACCTCGATCATCCGAAGGCCCTGGTCATAATACTGGTTCAGGATGGCCTTGATGGAGGAAGATTTTCCCGTGCCCGCGTCTCCAAAGAGCAGGCAGTTGTTGGCCTTTCTCCCCTTTACAAATGCTTCTGTATTGTCGATCAGTTTCTTCTTGGCGATCTCATATCCCACCAGATCGTCCAGATGGACATGGGCGATCTTGGTGATGGGAAGGATCTCCACTCCTTCTTCTGTGTGTTCAACACGAAACGCCTTGTGAAGGCCAAATTTCCCCACTCCAAATTCCTTGTAGAACTGGGTCAGGACAGCCTTGAAAGCTTCCGCCGTCTCCGCCTCTGCAAGATGGACCGCCAGCTCGCAGATCCGGTCCCGGATCCTCTGGTTGTAGACTTTTCCATATCCCTTCGTCCCCTGGTAGCGGGACAGCATGGAGATGCACTCCGCTCCCAGTTTCTCTTCCATTTCCCGGAAATCATAATCAAACAATTCCTTGAAGATCCGGAAATCATGAAGGGCCGCCTCGTTGATGGTCCCCTGGATCTCTCCCACGATCTCGCAGGAGGTGCTGTAGGCGTTCTCATGGTTGGCCAGAAGGAAGGTGAGATAAGTATGCCACAGATTTCCCTCAAACCCATGGCTCACCGCCAGTTCCAGGATCTGGTTGGCCGTGTCGAAAAGAAGGCCTTTAAGATCCTCCTGGTTATAGAAATCACTGTCGTAATTCTCCATAAGGAAAGCCATGTCCTGCAGGACTTCCCCCTCCTCTATGTTCTTGTAGATCATCAGTTCATTGACTCTCATATCCTTCACCTTCTTCTTAGTAATTTCCCAGGATCTTCAGGCTGCGGCTCTCCTCCCGCAGGCCCCGGATGGCGTTTTTCACTCCTGCCTCCGCAAGATTTCCTTCAAAATCAATGAAAAACCGGTATTCCCAGCTTCTTCCCTCAATAGGCCGGGATTCGATCTTGGTCATGTTCAGATCATTATAGATAAAATGAGACAACAGATGATACAGCGATCCGCTCTCATGGGGCAGTTCCAGACAAAGGCTGATCTTCCGGGCTTCTTTTAAGAATACCTTCTGGTTGGTGACCACGATGAACCGGGTGGAATTGCTGACATCGTCATTGATCCCCTCCTTCAGCACACTGAGCCCGTGGATCCTGGCCGCATAGGCGCTGCACACCGCTGCCTGGCTCTTGTCCCCGTCCTCCAGGATCTTCTGAGCGGCGATGGCTGTGTTGGCCACGCTGATCTGCTGCCAGTCGCTGTGCTCGTCCAGGAAACGGCTGGTCTGCATCAGCGCTTCCGCCTTGGAGTAAACCCGTCTGATGTCCCCAAGATTGGTTCCCGGCAGTCCCGCCAGGGTATGGGTGATGGGAAGGATGATCTCTCCTACGATATAATTCTCAAACTCCACCAGAAGATCATACATCTGGGCCACCGCCCCGGCAGTGGAATTCTCGATGGGAAGCACCGCGTAATCCGCCGCTCCTTCTTCAATGGCGTACATGGCGTCCCGGAAAGTCCGCACGTGGAAGCTGTTGCAGTCCTTGCCAAAATACGCCTGCATGGCCGCCTGACTGTAAGCTCCTTCCGTCCCCTGGAATACGATCCTGGCATTTTCCTTATCCAGAGAATCGATCTGGATAAAGGGAAGCCTGCCAAGGGCTCCCGCCTGGACCAGCTGCTGATACTGAAGCTTCCGGCTCATAGACATCAGCTGCTGGTACAATTCCTGTATCCCTTTTTTATTAAAATCTGTGGAGACCTTTGCCGCCACATCCGCCAGTTTCTCCCGCTCCCGCTGCCGGTCGAAGACCTTGGAGCCGGTGCGCACCTTGTATTCTCCCACCGCCTCGCAGAGCTTCATCCGCTCTTCATAAAGCCTTACGATCTCATCGTCCACCTGATCCAGCTGTGCTCTTAATTCTCCCAAAGATGCCATATTTTATCTCCTTTTTCGCAAAACTAAAGTGTATTATAATACATTTTTCTCATAAAATCTACAAGACCAGGACCGCCTTGGAAAAAATTCTCCCCAGGCGTTGAAAAACTTTCCCGTTTAGTATATGATGTATGAAAGATTTTCAATGCATTTCCAATCTTATTTCAAATGTGCAATATCCCAGAATCGCAACGGAATATTGATAGATCTTCAAAGGAGGTTTTTATGAGACACTTAATGAGCCCACTGGATTTTTCTGTGGAAGAACTGGACCATCTGATGGACCTGGCGGCGGACATTGAGGCGAATCCGGAGAAATACGCCCATGCCTGCGCGGGAAAGAAACTGGCCACTTTATTCTATGAGCCCAGCACAAGGACCCGGCTCAGCCACGAGGCGGCCATGCTCAACCTGGGCGGCAGCGTGCTCGGCTTCTCCACCGCTGATTCCAGTTCCGCAGCCAAAGGAGAGAGCGTAGCGGACACCATCCGCACCATCTCCTGCTACGCCGATATCTGCGCCATGCGCCATTTCAAGGAAGGCGCTCCCATGGTAGCCGCCCGGCACTCCCGGATCCCGGTGATCAACGCAGGTGACGGCGGACATCAGCATCCGACCCAGACCCTGACAGACCTTCTCACCATCCGCTCCCTCAAAGGCCATCTGGACAACATGACCATCGGCCTGTGCGGAGACCTGAAGTTTGGACGTACCGTCCACTCTCTTATCAACGCCCTGGTCCGCTATCCGGGAATCCGCTTCGTGCTGATCTCGCCGGAGGAACTGCGTCTGCCAAGCTACATCCGCTCAGATGTGCTGGATCAGAAACAGGTGCCCTATGAGGAAGTAGTCCGCCTGGAGGACGCCCTTCCCAATCTGGACCTGCTCTACATGACCCGCGTCCAGAAGGAACGTTTCTTCAATGAGGAAGACTATGTGCGCATGAAAGACTTCTACATCCTGGACCGCAAGAAGATGGAGCTTGCCCCCAGGGATATGTTTGTTCTCCATCCCCTTCCCAGAGTCAATGAGATCTCCGTGGAGGTGGATGACGATCCAAGAGCCGCCTACTTTAAGCAGGCCCAGTACGGAGTCTATATAAGGATGGCGCTGATCCTGACACTGTTGGAGATTGAGGTATAAGAAGGAGGCCAAAACATTATGGTAAATAATACACTGACCGTCGGACGTATCGAGGAAGGCTTCGTCCTGGATCACATCCAGGCCGGCCGCAGCATGGATATCTACAAATATCTCCACCTGGACAAGCTGGACTGCTGCGTCGCCATCATCAAGAATGCCAGAAGCAACAAGATGGGCCGCAAAGACATTATGAAGATCGAGTGCCCCATTGATTTCATGGATCTTGACATCCTGGGCTTCATCGATCACAACATCACCGTTAATATCATCAAAGACAGCGAGATTGTGGAGAAGAAATGTCTCCACCTTCCCAAGGAGATCACCAACGTGATCCGCTGCAAGAACCCCAGATGTATCACTTCCATCGAGCAGGGACTGGATCACATCTTCGTGCTCACAGACCCGGAGAAGGAAGTGTACCGGTGTAAGTACTGCGAAGAGAAATATCACGGGAGATAGGTTTGTCGTGTACTTTTTCGAAAGGCGGGGGCCGGCGATTGCTCCGAGGCTAA